>Ga0209050_1000289_pt1 | contig 106319 bp, 82 predicted proteins | sample Araplavi_mTSA_r2_FD_184276 | JGI IMG/M metagenome (GOLD analysis project Ga0209050, IMG submission 184276) | Arabidopsis root microbial communities from North Carolina, USA - plate scrape MF_Cvi_mTSA_r2 (SPAdes) (version 2) | ecosystem: Host-associated > Plants > Roots > Endosphere | place...
GCTTTGGACGCAAGGTCAGGGTTCGCTGATCGGCTGGCTGGCAATGTTCTCGCTGGCGGCGGTCTGGCACATTTCCTACGCCTGCTACACTTCCGACTACTCGCGCTACCTGCCGCCCAGCGTCGGCATCCGCGCGCCGTTCCTGGCCAGCTTCGCGGGGGCGGCTCTCGGCGCGGGCGCTTCGTTCATCCTCGGCGCCGTCGCCGTGGCCGGAGCGCCTGCAAACGCCGATCCGATGGCGATCGTCAGCGGCGCGACCGGCGTGCTGGCGCCGGTGCTGATGGCGCTCTTCGTCTTCAACATCGTCAGCCACAACGCGCTCAACATCTATGGCGCGGTGCTGTCGCTCATCACCATGGCGCAGACCTTCTTCGCCGCGTGGCAGCCGGGGCGCAAGGCGCGGGTCGTGCTCTCGACCCTCGTGCTGGCGGTTTGCCTCGTCATCGCAACGACCTCGGCAGACGACTTCGTGCCGCGCTTCATCGGCTTCGTGATCGGCCTGATGGTCGTGCTTGCCCCCTGGGCGACGATCAACATCGTGGACTTCTACTTCATCCGCAAGGGCCGCTACGACATCGACTCGTTCTTCCGGGCCGACGGCGGCATCTACGGCCGGATCGACCTGAAAGCGGCCGCCGCTTACCTTGCAGGCATTGCGGTCCAGCTGCCGTTCCTGGCCAGCAGCATCTACACCGGCCCTCTCGCTGCGGCGATGGGCGGCGTCGATGTCGGCTGGCTGATCGCCCCGGTCGTGACCACGGCCGTCTACCTCGCCCTCGGTGCCGGTCGGTACGCAGAGGCCGCCACCCCCTGTCCGGCCGAATGAACAAGCACACCTGGGAGAGCGACATGGCCACGATAGCCTCTGAACATGACATCAAGGACTTCCTCTCCAGCGCAGAGGAAATCATCGACGAAGCGCGCAACGGCCGCATGTTCATCCTCGTCGACGACGAGGACCGCGAGAACGAGGGAGACCTTGTGATCCCGGCCCAAATGGCGACGCCGGAAAAGATCAACTTCATGGCGCGCTACGGCAAGGGCCTGATCTGCCTGGCGATGACCGAGGCTCGGGTCAGCCAGCTCGGCATCGGCTTGATGAGCCCTCGAAACGGGACGCAATACGGCACGGCCTTCACCGCCTCGATCGAGGCGCGGGTCGGCGTCACCACCGGCATCTCGGCGGCGGACCGTGCGCGGACCATCGCCGTCGCCATCGACGGAACGAAGGGCCGCGAGGAAATCGTCACGCCCGGCCACGTCTTCCCGCTGATCGCCCGCGAAGGCGGCGTGCTGGTTCGCGCGGGCCATACCGAGGCGGCGGTGGACGTGGCGCGGCTGGCGGGCCTCAACCCTTCGGGCGTGATCTGCGAGATCATGAACGAGGACGGCACGATGGCCCGCCTCGGCGACCTGCTGGCATTTTCGCAGCTGCACGGCCTGAAGGTCGGCACGATCCGCGACCTCATCGCCTATCGACGCCGTCACGACAATCTGGTTGAGCGCACCGCGCAGGCCAGCTTCCACAGCCGCTGGGGCGGTGAGTGGCAGGCCATCACCTATCGCAACCGCGCCACCGACACCGAGCAGATCGCGCTCGTGAAAGGCCGGATCGACCCCGCGAAACCGACGCTCGTGCGGATGCACGTCATCTCCACGCTGACCGACATTTTCGCCGGAGAGACGGGCGGATCGGGCGTTCTCGAAAGCGCCATGCAGACGATCGCGGAGGAGGGCAGCGGCGTGGTGATCGCCATCAACCGCGCGCGCAACGACCGCTTCACGATGGCGCTGAAAGCACAGGCAGGCACGCTCTCGCCCGCGGACATGGACGAACTGCGCGACTACGGCGTCGGCGCGATGATCCTGACGGACCTCGGGATCGAGAAGATGGTCCTGCTGACCAACACGCACCGTACCCCGGTGGCGCTGGCGGGCTACGGCCTCTCGATCGAAGGCGAACGGCCGATAAGACCGGGCCAATAAAACCGGGTCATTCGGTCCGGACCGCCAAGGCTCCGCCTAAAACGCATATTCGACATTCCCGTCATCCTCGATGCGGCCACTTTGCCGCCAAGGAAGAGTCATGCTCCCCGTCATCGCTCCCGTCATCCTGGCCGCTTCGGCGCCGGCGACGATCCCCTATTGCTCGCCCAACACCGCCGCCGATTCCACCGATGCCACGACGTGCGCGGCTCCGGCTGCCGAACCCGCACCCTCTGTCGAAGCACTGCCGGTCACGCAATCGGACGCTCCCGCAAAGGCCAAGCTGAACATCGGCGCGGCCTTGCGCGGACGCTACGACTTGCGCTTCAACGACGTGGGCGGCGCGGGCCAGCAGCGGACCTCCAACCACCTCTCGTTCGATACCCTGGCGCTGACCGCCGACTACGACTCCGAGAAATTCTTCGGTGCCGCGCAGTACCGATTCTATGGCGCCAGCTTCCTCTACGGCAAGAACGGCGGCTACGAAGGCTATCCCGGCGAAGTCCAGTTCCTGATGTACGCCTATGCCGGTGCCAGGCTGAGCAAGGAAGACAGCGTGACCGTGGGTGTCCAGCCCGTGCCGTTCGACGACCGCTACTGGGGGTCCTCGATCCTCGACGATCTCGGCTTCGTCTACGGCATGGAGGAAGTCTACAACCTCGGCATCAAGTACAAGCGCCAGACCTCCAACTTCCGCGCCGAACTGGGCTTCTTCCCCGGCAGCGGGCCTGCCGTGATGGGCATCAGCCGCGACGCGGCGCGCTATTCGACGAATATTGCCAGGGCCGACGGCTATGTCCCCGACGGCTCGCAGAACGACGAGCGGAAAATGGTGATCGGCAATGTCCAGTATGCTTTGGTCAACCAGCCGAACACCACGCTGAAGGCGACGGCATCGGGCTGGATTTCGAGCATCTACAACTTCGACACCGGCAAGGAAGGCAGCAAGCACCTGTTCGCCTTCAGCCTGACCGGCAGCCATCGCCCCTGGAGTGCCAAGGCTCTGGTCGCGCGGCAGGACATCGATCCGCGCAATTCCGGGCGCAACGACATGATCACGGTGGGCGGCTTCGACGGCAGCTACAACATCGCCGCCAAGGGCACTTACGCCTTCAGCGAGATCGGCCGCACCGTCGACACCGGCAAGCTGCCTTTCGACCTGATGGTCTACGCCAACTACGGCCGCTTCATGAAGGATGCCGTCGGCTTCAAGGATAGCGAACGCTTCGATCTGGGCGCCGTGTGGACGGCCAAGGACAAGGGCCGCATCAAGGTCTATTCCGAGTTCCTGCTCGGCCGCAACGATCCTTACGTCGGCGCGGGACAGTTCATCTCCGGAGCGGCGCAGGGTGGCGACAACAAGTGGAAAGCCGCCTTCATGATGATCTTCGGGTATTACTTCTGAACCGCCGCAGGTCCGTATTTTTGACCGAGGCATGGCGAGATTAGCGGCTTCGTGACTGGCAGGGCGGTAATCGGGTGGGCGACACGTCCACCCGAGGCAAAAATTGCGTCGGCGCCGAAGCGGGCCAGCATGGGGTTGCGATAGCACAAGTTGTAGCGCGGCCGGTCCGCCGGATCGAACCCCGCCTGCGGCGCCGCTACCGCGAGACTGGCTTCCGCGGCGACGATCGCAGCATCGCCGAACACCCAGTTCTGATCGGATAGATAGCTTATCAGGCATTCGGGCGACCCGCGGACAGGAAAACGCGCGGGATCTTCGCCCGCGATGATGGTCGCAGCCTCGATCCAGTTCGATACGCTGTTCGGGGCGTCGCCCTCCGGCGCACCATGCGCGCAGGCCTGCGCAGCGATCCAGCGTGCAGGCAGCCCCCGGCGCATGGCTTCCGCTAGCCCGAGAATATGATGCGCGCCGGTTCCAGCAACGCGCAGCTCGGGTGCGGTATTGCCATCGGTCTGCCAGTGCAGCACGAGCGCCTTCGCCCAATCGTGCCAGAGAACGGCCCCCACGACGGTATCGCGGTCGATCTGCGCGCCTTCCACGCGATAGGCGCGCAGGAGCGCGGTCGCGCTCGCGAGATTGGTGGCGATATGCTCGGCAAGTCCGCCCGGCCAGCTATGGTGCGAGCCGCTGTTGCCGCCCGCTGCCGCCAGTACCGACAGTCCGGGATGCGGGCAGGCGCTCCCGTCACCGGGCAGCGGCGGAAACAGGTGTTCCCGCGCTTCTTCCATCCCCGCTATCGTCCGGTGCTCGGCATCGAGGAAGCCCCGCGCTGCCAGTACCCCGACGATCTTCCGCTGCGCTTCGCGATCGAGGCCGATGCGATGGCGCACGCAGTCGCCGCCGGAGAGCAATGCCGCGCGCGTCAACCGCTTCGCTTCGGCGTCCTCCAGCCCGGCTATGGCCTTCACGATCCGGTGCCGTGCCCGCTGGAACAAGGGCGCGCGTTCGGCCACTTGCGCCATCGCGGCATCGGGCGAGGCTTGTGCATTCGCATCGGCCGGGAGCAGCAGCAGAACCGCGAGGAAGAGCAGGGGACGCATTTCAGAAACTCCTGTCGATCCGCAGGCCCACCACGCGTCCGGTGGCAATCCTCTGGCCCACAGGCCCCGCGCGGCGCCCGACGGTGCTGCGATAGGCGTCGGCAGCCAGCAGATTGCGGACGAAAAAGCGGATCGTGCCGATCGCGGCCAGATCGCGCGCGAGGTTGACATCGAACTGGCTCGAAGGCTGTACCCAGACGTCGAGCGCCGAGCCGTAGAGCGCCGAGTTGCCGGATGCGGACTGCCCGAACAATCCATATTGCTGGAGATAGGGTCCCGTCCACCGACCGGTCAGCGAGCCGGACCAGCCCTTTCCGCTATAGCCCAGTTCGACCGAAAGATTGCGCTCGGGGGCATACTGCATGTGCTCCACGGGATCGAGCCTTGGGTTTTTCAGGCGGACGCGGGCGTGGAGCAAAGTCGTCTGGGCCGAAATCCGCCAGCCGTCGAAAGCACCGGCCAGCCGCCCCAAGGGCAGGTTGCCGCTGAACTCGATACCGGCCAGCCGCGCTGTACCGCCATTGGTCGGCTCGATCACGACAAGGCCGGTCTCGCTGCGATCCGCCGCATTGGCATAGTCACCGCCTGCATCGTAAAGGTAATGCGCCAGCCGCTTGGCGAAGAGCGCCACGCTGAACCGCGCCTCGTCAGGTGCGCGCCATTCGAACGACCAGTCGAAGTTGAGCGCCCGCACCGCGCGCAGATCGGGATTGCCCCGGATCAACTCTACGGCGCCGGTATCGGAGTTCTCCACCGTTGCACTGCCGGCAAGCTGGCTGGGTGAGGGCCTGACATAGGAGGTCCAGAGCGTCGCCCGCATGGCACGCCGGGCGTCCGGTTTCCAGCGCAGGCCGATGCTCGGCACCAGCGCGCCGAAATGCGCGCGGCTGCGGTTCCAGCCGTAATCGATACTGCCCATATCGACGCCGTCATTTCCGGCGACCCAGTAGCGTGCATCGATCCAGGCCTGCTCGGCCCGCAGTCCGGGCGTCAGAACGAACGGCCCGGCTGCGATCCGCGCCCGCGCGTAGAGCGCCGCCACGGTTTCGGAAACGGCGAAGCTTTGTCCATTGCGCTCGTCGGGCGAGAGATCGGGCTCGGATGCCGAACGGATATGGGCGAGAAGACGCTGGCGATCCACCAGCGGCAGCGCGAAATCGTAAATTCCCGGCAGGATCGACGCGATGGTCCCCGTCACCAGTCCGCTATTGCCCAGCGTCGTGCCCGGCGCGAAGACGTTCTCGTAAGTGATATCCGTCACCTGGCCCAGGCGCCGGGATCGGGTGATCGCAATGCCGGTTTCGAGCAGCCGCAAGGCGCCGGTTTCGGAGCGACGGCTGGCCGCAAGTTCGCCGCCGAAACCGCGGTCGCTGCTGCGCTGGCTGCGCACTTCGCCCTGGAGGCGAACCGGGAAATTCGAAAGATCCTGTACCAGACGGGTATCGGCAGGGGTGAGCAGCGGCACCGGATAGCCGCCTTGCATGCCGATCGAGACGCCGTTCTCCAGCCCGGTGGACACCGGATCCCAGAACGATACCTCGATATGATCGGGACGGCGCGTCACCCCGCTTCCGGCGTGAAGGCGCAGGCGCAGGTCGGTCCGGCCCAGCGCCGCATTCAGGCCCGTCTGGCCGAGCAGCATCGTGCTGCGCTCGGGGTTCGTCTGATACCAGTAGCGGATCGCGCCGTGCGTGCTGGCCTGCTCGTAAAGACCATTGCCGATCGGCGTGCGGGTAATGTCGCTGGCGGTGCTGCCGCTCTGGAAGCCCAACTGGTAGATGTCCTGTTCCGTCCGGCTTCCGGCAAAGGTCAGCCGGGCGAACAGGCGCAAGTCGGACGAAGGCTGATAGTCGAATGCGGCCATCGCACTCGCACCGTGGGTAATGCCGCGCGTGAACTGGGCGTTGATGCTGGTAGGCAGCAGGTTTCGCGCCGGGTCGATCCCGGCCGGAGTGCGCCCCTCGGCATCCACTATGCGAAATTCGACCGTGCCCTGCTGGTATGTCTGCTGACTGTTGGCGAAAGCGCGGCGCCCGGCTTGCGCGGTGAGCGTGATCCCCAGCCGGTCGCCCGCGCCGAAGCGGCGGACATACCGCAGGCCCAGCTGCCTGTTGGCGGCGTTCTGGCGATAGGTGCGGGCATTGGTGTCGATCCCGCCGGCGGCAACCAGCTTCAACCCCTGCGGCGAACCGTCGAAAGCGGAAGGCGCACGAATATCGATGACGGCGCCGGTGACGTCTCCTGCTCGCTCCGGCCCCGGTGTCTTCACCAGTTCCAGCGTCGCGAAGCCGAAAGCGGGGAGCATGCCGAGTTGGACCTCGCGCCCGTAAGGCAGGCTCTGCGGCATCGCGACGCCGTCGATCGTCGCCAGACTGTAGGCCCCGCCCAAACCGCGTATCGCGGCAAACTGGCCCTCGGCGCGCGCCGCGCGGTCGTTGCCGCCAAGATCGCCCTGGAGATTGGTGGTCAGCGTCAGCACGCCGGGAATCCGCGCCACGGCCTCGGCGAGGTTGCGGTCGGTCGCGGGTGGCTGATCGCCGAGCAAAGTGTCGCCCACAGGCGCTGGTTCGGCCGAACCGATGAGATCCACCGGGGTGCCGCGAAGGCCTTGCACGAAGATCGTGTCTCCCGCGCGCGCAGGGCGGGCGACTGGGGTGAGGGCAGGGGGGCGGACCGCCTTCAGCCGGATCGATGCCGTGGCACGGGCATTGCGGATGATCGATACTCCCGCGCCCTGACGCCCGATCCGCACCGACAGGCTCCGCGTCATCTGGCGCAGCGCCGTATCGAAATCGTCCGCACTGACGGCGCCGGAGACCATCCCGGCAATGCTTTCCGGCGCGAAGACGATGTTGCGGCCGCTCTGGCGCGCCAGTTCCATCAAGGCGCGGTCGAGCGGTCTCGGCGAGATCGCGAAGCGCCGCTGCGCCAGTGCCGGCGGCGAGGCCAGCACTGCCGCCAGGGCGAGACCGGAGAGCAGCCCCCGACCCCAGGCCGCGTTTCGACGGAGCAGCATGTCTTGCGCCTTGCGTCCGGGCCTTCAGGTCATCGCGGCTCGATCTCGTATTCCCGGCCGGTCCGTTTCCAGCGCAGCGGATGGATGGAGGACAGGCCGGAGAGGAAGGATTCGAGATCGGCCACCGCGTAGGCCCCGCTGACATGGAGTTTCGCCAGCGCCGGATCGTCGAGGGCGACGCGGGGCGCGCCCTGATCCGCGAAAGCGGAAAGGGCCTCTTCCAGCGTGCAGTCGGAGAAGACCAGACGGCCCTCGCGCCAGGCGATGGCGGCCTCCGCATCGATCTCGCCGACCCGCGCCTGTCCTGCCACGATCTCCACCCGCTCTCCGGGGCGAGGCTCGGCCAGCTTCGCGCCGCCTTGCCGGACCTCCAGCGCACCGCGGGCCAGGACGACCGCGACCGGGCGATCCGGTCGATTGCGGACCGTGAACAAGGTGCCCTTGTCGACCACCGAGACGTCGCGCGCATCGACCGTGAAACCGCGCCATTGGTGGACGACATCGAACACCGCCTCGCCGCTTGCCAGCTTCACGTGCCGCCCGAGCGGCCCGATCCGCGCTTGGATGCGGCTATGCGGCGCAAGCCAGACACGGGTGCCGTCGGCGAGTGCCACCTCGCGCCGGCCCTGCCCGGTCGCGAAACCGGCCTGGCTGGGCTGCGCGATCCAGAACGTCAGCACGGCGGCGGCCATGCCGCTCACCGCAAGCCCACCGCGCACGACATGTCGCGACATCATCGCGGGTCTGCGGCGAACCGGCGCGATGGTTGCGGCTGGAGAGGAGGAGGCCGGGAAACCGCCGTGCCGGGCAGCCTCCGGTGCAGCCTCCCAAGCCCGCGAAACGAGGTCCGCAGCGGCCGCATGTTCGGGACGTTCGCGCAGCCAGTCGAGGAACGCGGCGCGTTCGGCATCGTCCATGCCCTCGCGGGCGCGGGTCAACCAGCTTGCCGCCTGCTCCAGCACGGCATCGTCGGCGGCGGGTTTCATGCCAGGGGACTTCATGACATCGGCTCCGCGAGCATGGCCGCCAGCCGCGCGAGACTGCGTTCCACATGGCGCGATACCGCCTTGGTCTCGATTCCCAACCGTGCGGCGGCCTCCTTGTGGCTGAGCCCTTCGACCCGCACCAGCAGGAAAGCCTCGCGCGCGGCAGGCGAGAGGACCTTCATCGCTTCCGAAAGGGCATGCAATTCGCCGCGCCCGATCAATATGCGTTCGGGATCGTCGGTCCCTTCGTCCTGCAAGTCGTTTTCGATGGCGACATGGCTGCCTTCCATCCGCGTTTCGCTCCGCCGGTATCTGTCTATCAGCAGGTTAGACGCAGCGCGGAGCAGAAATCCCCGCCAGCTGGCGATCTTTTGCGGATCCGGACCTGCCGAGATGACCCGCAGGTAGACGTCCTGCACGAAATCCTCGGCATCCTCACCCGGTCGGACGCGGCGGCGGAAATAGCTTCTCAGCGTCGAGCGATGGTCTTCCAGCACTTCGACGACACCCGGTGAAGCCCGCCTGCGCGGGTCGGCCCTGCGCTCGTCTTCAGTGTCCGGCTCCACGCCGGCACCGATGGGCTTGCTCATTCGCGACACTCCGACAGACACTTTCGGCGGCCCTTAAATGCGGGTGGTTGCACCTCTGTGACCACGGGGCGCGGCACCCGTCCGGAGCTGCTTCCTGCCTGGCGCGAAGGCATGAAACGGCGCCCATAGCCGCATCTCGATGACAGGTTCGTGACGGCAAAAAAATAGAATCCGCAGGGGGGATTTCGCGAAATGGCTGCGTCTCGGCTGGCGTGGGGGGCGAACGCAACACGCCTCGCCAGGGAAGGAAAACCATGCTTTCTTTGAATGCGAAATCCATTCTGCTCGCGGGCTCCGCGATGCTTGTCGTAGCGCTGCCGGGTGCCGCTTCGGCGCAGGACAGCCAGGATGCCGCCGACACCGGCAGCAACGGCGGCGAACTCGTCGTGGTCGCCCGTCGCAGCCAGGCCGCCGATGTGCAGCTCAACTCCAGCAAGCCGATCTCGGTCCTTTCGGAAGAAGATCTGCAACATACCGCCGTCCACAACGTGGCCGAAGCACTCGGCCTGATGCCGGGCGTCAACGTGATGAACACCGGCTCGTCGTTCTTCGGCGGCATCGACGGCGCTTCGCGCGGCGAAGGCATGTTCGTCTCGATCCGCGGCCTCAATGCCGAATACAACGTCAACCTCATCAACGGCGTCAACGTGGCGCAGGGCATGCCCTATAGCCGTCAGGTCAAGCTCAGCCTGCTGCCGCCTTCGGGCCTCAACACGATCGTGCTGAACAAGGTCTCCAGCGCCGACATGGACGGCGACGCGATCGGCGGCACCGTCGATTTCCGCACGCCGACCGCCTACGACTACAGCCAGGACTTCCACCTTGCCGTCACCGCATCCGGCCGCGTGGAAACGCGCGCGCGCGACTACGACGACAGCGGCCTGGGCGGCGGGTTCTCCGGTGAGATCGCCAAGCGCTTCGGTTCGGAAGGCCAGTTCGGCATCTATGCCAGCGGTTACTTCGACGAACGCCACTTCGCCAACAGCGAGATGGCCGGCGCCGCGGCGGCGCAGAGCGATGGCGGCTGGGGCTACCTCGCGGCCTCCGACGCCAAGGGCACGCCCTATGCCGGCATCGACCTGCAGAAGAACGTGACCCAGACCGGCGTCAATATCGGCGTCTCGAACGGTTATACCCGCCGCTGGGGCGGCAATGCCTCGCTGGACTGGCATCCGGACGACACCACCCAGATCTACCTGCGCGGCACTTACGCCTATGCCAAGACCGAGCAGAACTCGACCTTCAGCCAGTACACCGCATCCAGCAAGTCCTACAGCGAACTGGTCCCCGGCAGCGGCCGCTACGCGCTCAGCGTCGACCAAATCTCGACGCGCGTCTGGTACGAGACCAATCCCGAGATCGCCAAGCTGGCAACCGCCTCGCTGGGCGGCGTGAAGGAAGCCGGAAGCTGGACGATCTCGCCGCAGCTGTTCTTCAGCGAAGGACACAACGACCGTCCGGGCCATATCGAGGCCTCGATCCGCAACAACCAGTCCGACAAGTACAACCACGGCAGCACCAGCCCGCTCGGCGGCCTGTCGATGAGCTACAAGGACAACCTGCCGCAGCCGCTGTTCACACCGGAAATCCTCGACCAGTTGAACAACGCCGGTGACGTCCTGCTCGCGCGCCGCGCGGGTCAGTACACCTACCAGACCAGCGGCCAGACGAAATGGGGCGGCCGCCTCGACCTGGAACGCAAGTTCGAGGATTCGGCGCTCCAGTCGATCAAGTTCGGCGGCAAGTATTCGGATTCCAGCCGGAAGGTCACCAACCGTGACTGGACCAACGACCACTTCGCCAACCTGCTGGGCAAGGCGGGCGTGACCTGGGCCGATCTCGGCATCGTCAATGGCAAGTACGATTCCGTGTTCCCCGGCGTCTACGGCTGGAGCGTGCCGAAGGTCGATCACGACAAGCTGAAGGAATACTTCTTCAAGTACCGGACCGCCGCCTCGTTCGACAGCTGCGGCGACAACCTGTCCTATACCGACAACCTGAACTGCAACACCCAGCGCGGCAGCGAGCGGGTTGCGGCGGGCTATGTGATGGCGAACATCCAGAGCGGCGATCTGGAAGTGATCCCCGGCCTGCGCTTCGAGCATACCTCGATCGACAACACCTACTGGGTGCGCCGCAGCGATGCCGACGGTAATCCGGTGACGGGCAACTTCGAAACCAACCACACCCATTACAACGAGCTGCTGCCTAGCCTGCTCGTCAATTACCGGCCCACCTCGGACAGCGTCTATCGCGGCTCCGTCTGGTGGTCCTATACCCGCCCGGCCTTCGTGCAGCTCGGCGGCGGTTCGCAGGTCGACGTGGGCGATACCACCACGACGATCACGATGGGCAACCCCAATCTGAAGCCGGTCAAGTCGCTCAACGTCGACCTCTCGGCCGAATGGAAGATAACGCCGAGCGGCTATCTGAGCCTTGGCGGCTACTACAAGCACCTTCGTAACTATCTCTACGACAACGGCAGCGGCTATGTGAACGGCAACGAACTGCCAGACAACAACGTCATCACTATCATGCCGCAGAACGGCGGATCGGGCGACGTTTACGGTCTGGAAATGCAGTTCCGCAAGAAGTTCACCGAGGCGCCGGGCATCCTGGGCGGCTTCGGCATCGGCGGCAGCCTTACCCGCCAGTGGACCAAGGTGGACATCGGCGACGGGGTGCAGAAGCGCATCCAGAACGCGCCTTCGATCCTGGGTGATGCACAGCTGTTCTGGGAGCAGGGCAAGTTCAGCATCGACATGATCTACCACTACAGCGGGGAATACGTGTCGAGCTACAATTCGCTCGGCCTCGGCACCTGGGACGACACCTGGATCCGTCCGATCCAGACGGTGGACCTCCACGCCGGTTACGACTTCGGCGGCGGCATCCGCGCCGACCTGTCGGTGGCGAACCTCTTCGGCGCCTATACCTACTGGGCGCATATCGGACGGGACACGCTGGCCCTCTCGGACGTCGTCGATTCCGGCACGACCGCACTCATGACTGTCAAATTCGCCTTCTAAGGCGGCGACACGGAGCACGGCGTTCCCAACGGCGCCGTGCTCCGCCCTGACCCGATATCCGTCTATTCCTGTGTGAGTTCGACCATGAAATACCGTCTCCTCGCCTCGGCGCTCCTTACTTTCGCAAGCGCGGTTCCGGCGATCGCCCAGACCGGGGCCTCCCCCGACGACCCCGCCCGCGTGGCTTCCGGCGATCCGCGCGAACCGGGCGGTGCGCGCCGCCTGCGCGGCGACATGGCCGAACTCTATCGCCGCTTGAACGCCGAGGGTGAGGTGCGCAACGTGATCCTGCTGATCGGCGACGGCATGGGCGATTCCGAGATCACCCTGGCGCGCAATTATGCCGAAGGTGCGGGCGGTTACTTCAAGGGCATCGATGCGCTTCCGTTCACGGGTCAATACACCCACTATTCGCTCGACAAGGCGACCGGCAAGCCGAACTACGTCACTGATTCCGCCGCTTCCGCCACGGCCTGGTCCACCGGCGTGAAGAGCTACAACGGCGCGATCGGGGTCGACATCGCCGAAAAGCCGCACACTTCGCTGCTGGCGCGCGCCAAGGCGGCGGGCCTGGCGACAGGTGACGTCTCGACCGCCGAGATCGAGGACGCCACCCCGGCGGCACAAGTCGCGCATGTGACCCAGCGCAAGTGCTTCGGCCCCACCGCGACCAGCGCCGCCTGCCCGACCAATGCGCTGGAGAACGGCGGCCTGGGATCGATCGCGGAGCAGCTTCTCGACACGCGCCCCGACGTCACCCTCGGCGGCGGCGCGGCGGCGTTCGGCGAGACCGCCCGCGCCGGCAAGTGGAAGGGCAAGACGATTACCGCGCAAGCGCAGGCGCGCGGCTTCCGGCTGGTCCGCAATGCCGCCGAACTCGAACAGGTCGCGGCGGCGAACCAGAAGCAGCCGCTGCTAGGCCTGTTTTCGCAAGGCGATATGCCGGTGCGCTGGAAAGGTCCCAAAGCCAGTCTTTACGGCAATCTCGAAAAACCGCCAATCACCTGCGAGGTCAACGAGGCCCGCACCGCCGACATCCCGACGCTAGCGACTATGACGCGCAAGGCTATCGATCTGCTCCGCGTCAATCCCAAAGGCTTCTTCCTGCAAATCGAAGGAGCATCCATCGACAAGGAAGATCATGCCGCCAATCCCTGCGGCCAGATCGGAGAGACCGTCGATCTCGACGAGGCCGTGCAGGCGGCGCTGGCCTTCGCGAAAGCCGACGGCCATACGCTGGTGATCGTGACGGCAGACCACGCCCATAGCAGCCAGATCATCGCCAACGGCAGCCATGCGCCGGGCCTGACCGCCGCGCTCAACACGCGCGAAGGCGGGGTGATGACCGTCAGCTACGGCACCGCCGAAAGCGGTTCGCAGGGCCACACCGGCACGCAGCTTCGCGTCGCCGCTTACGGTCCGCACGCCGCGAACTTCTCCGGCCTGCTGGACCAGACCGACATGTTCTACATCATCCGCGATGCCCTGAAGCTGCCGTAAGCCCGCTAGGTCCGGCTTTCTGCCGATGGCCGGACCTTCTACTATCGCTGCCGTGCAAAGACCGCCCAAGGAATCCCCGATGCCCCTCGACCGTCGTTCGCTTCTCCATCGTGGCCTCGGTGCCGCCGCTCTGGCCGGGCTGCCGGCATCGCTGGCCCGCGCGGCGGCGATCCCGGCGGCGCGGCGCTCGGGCACGATCGAAGACGTTCGGCACATCGTGATCCTGATGCAGGAGAACCGGGGCTTCGATCACTACTTCGGAACGATGCCGGGCGTTTGCGGCTTCGGGGATCGTTTTCCCATTCCCGTCCCACCGGCGCCCGACGGCTCGCCGATGAACGTGTGGGACCAGCGCGACGGCAGCACCGCCAATCCGCACGTGATCCAGCCGTTCCATCTCTCGACGCGGGATAATTTCGACCTGATGCGGATGAAGGGCACGCCGCATCATTGGCCGAACGCGCAGGCCGCCTGGGATCATGGTCGCATGGCCCACTGGCCGGAAGCGAAGACCGAGCGCTCCATGGCCTATTACACGCAGGAAGACATTCCCTTCCAATGGGCCATGGCCGAAGCTTTCACGCTTTGCGATGCCTATCATTGCTCGATCCAGACCGGGACGAACAGCAACCGGCTCTACTTGTGGAGCGGCACCAACGATCCCCACGCGCTGGCAGGCGGCCCGGCGATCGACAACGTGGACGACGACCTGAGCAAGCCGGAAAACGCGCATCCCCGCTTCTGGTGGAAGACCTATCCCGAGCGCCTTGAGGATGCCGGAGTGAGCTGGGGCCATTATCAGGACATGGCCGACAACTTCGGCGACAATCCGCTCGCCAACTTCACGCAATATCGCGCGGCCTATCGCGGGGAGCCGGGGTCTCGCGCGGCCTTGCGCGACAAGGCCCTGACGACCCGTACCCTCCAGCAACTGCGCGAGGACGTGCTGGGCGGCCGGTTGCCGCAAGTCTCCTGGATCGTCGGCACGGCGGAAGGTTCGGAACATCCCGGCCCGTCGAGCCCGGCACAGGGCGCGGCCTATACCAGCCAGGTCATCGATGCGCTGACCGCCGATCCGGAAGTCTGGGCGCGAACGGTTCTGTTCGTCACTTTCGATGAAAACGACGGCTTCTTCGACCATGTCCCGCCTCCGGCCCCGCCATCGCCTGATCCGGCTCTGCCGGGCGGTTTCGCAGGCGCCAGCACCGTCTCCACCGAGGGTGAATACCACCGGATCGAAAGCGACTGGGCCGCAGGCGACGAGCAGGTCTATCGCGGCCGTCCCTATGGCCTTGGCCCTCGGGTTCCGACCTACATCCTGTCGCCCTGGTCGCGCGGGGGATGGGTCCATTCCGAAGTGTGCGACCACACGTCGATCCTGCGTTTCGTCGAGACCCGTTTCGGCGTGACGGAGCCTAACATTTCCGCTTGGCGGCGAGCGATCTGCGGTGACCTGACCCGAGCTTTCGACTTCGCACATCCCAATCGTGAGCGGGCAAGGCTGCCGGCAACCGTCGAAATGCGCGACCGGGCGCGGGCCATAGTCGGCCAGCCCGACCCGGCCGCACCGGATAATGGCGTTCGTCCGCTTCAGGCGAGCGGCCTGCGCCGATCACGCCCTCTCGGCTATGCTCTGGAAGTCATCGACACCATCGACCTGGCGAAAAACACGATAGCTTTGGATTTCTCGGCACAAGGAACCATGGGCGCGGTCTTCCACGTCTACGATCGCCTCGATCTTGCAGGCATTCCCCGCCGGTACACGGTGACGCCGGGGCAGAGGCTCAGGGGCGAATGGCCACTGGCGGCAAAGGACGGTCGGTATGACCTGTGGGTCCGCGGCCCCGCCGGGTTCCATCGGGAATTCGTCGGCACTTGGGAAACCGCTCATCAGCCTGAGAAGCTGGACTGGAGCGCCGCCGGGGGCGAATTTCGGATCGCCGTGGCTCCCGGTAACGGCGTCTGGCGGATCGAGCCTCTTGCATATGCCCAGCATCACCAGCCATGTGCATTGCCTGCCGAAGGTGGCTCGTGTCGTTGGAGCCTGGAAGCCACCGGCGGTTGGTATGATCTTGCGGTATACCAACCGGCGCATCCCGAGTTCAGGCGCAGACTGGCGGGCCGGGTCGAAGGGACCTGGCTTCCTGTCACCGATCCAGCCGTCGGAGCAGTATCTTCGGACCCGGCGACGCCGGGATGACGGCTTCCAAAGAGCGATCCCCTGACGCCGAAGAGCGTGGATCGAGGCAGGGCGGTCGCCGGGTATCAGGCTCGCAATCGATCTCTATGTCCATGACGCCAGGGCCGCGCCCATCGACACGAACCATTCCCAGTCATGCCGCCGCCGATTTTGGTGCGAGGCGCGGCGTGCCTCATTTCTCGACTGGCTATCGCTGAACAGCCCGGTTTCCTGCGCTTTTGAACAGAGACCCTAACGGCATCCGCGCCGCCAGCAGAACAAGCACAATTCCCCCATAGAGCAGAGGGCTGCTGGTATCGGCCTTCACCAGCAGGAAATAATGGATCACCCCCATGATCGCTATCAGGTAGATCAGGCGGTGAAGTTTTCGCCAAGCCTTCGGCGACATCTTGCGCCGCACGGCATTGGCTGACGTCACGGCGAGGGGAACCAACAGGGCAAAGGCACCCATGCCGATGGTGATGTAGGGGCGTTTGGCGATGTCGGTCGCGATTTCGGCCCAGTCGAATTCGTGGGCAATCACCACATAGGTCAGAAGATGAAGGGCGACATAGGCAAAGGCCCATAGACCGATACGGCGGCGATAGCGCATCAGGCGCGGCATCCTGCCATACTTGGCGAGCAGCGTTACCGCCAGTGTCAGGCACAGGAAGCGCAGGCCCCAAAGCCCAAGGTCGCGCAACACGAACTCGACCGGATTGGCGGTAAGATCGCCGGTGAAGCCCCATGCGAGGATCAGCAGCAACGGGGCCGCGCACAGGAGCCAGACAAGTGCAGATTCCAAGCGCGCGCGGATGGGTCGCTTTTCCCGCCCCATCAGTAAAGCTGGCGCGGGTCGAGCCCGCGATAGAGACCCGCCACCTGCTCGCCATAGCCGTTGAAAGGCAAGGTCTTGCGGCGGAAGAATTCGCCAATGCGGCGCTCTTTCGCCTGCGACCAGCGCGGATGATCCACGGCAGGATTCACATTGGCATAGAACCCGTATTCGCGCGGGGCCAGCATCTCCCAACTGGTCTGCGGGCGCTTGTCGGTGAAACGGATGCGTACGATCGACTTGATCCCCTTGAACCCGTACTTCCAGGGCACCACCAGCCGGATGGGCGCGCCGTTCTGGTTGGGCAGGGTCTGGCCATAAAGCCCGACCGCCAGCAAGGTAAGCGGATGAAGCGCTTCGTCCAGACGCAGGCCTTCGCGATAGGGCCACTGGATCACCGAGCCTCTCTGCCCCGGCATCTGGCGCGGATCGCGCAGCGTTTCGAAAGCGACGAATTTCGCCCCGCTTTGGGGGGCGACCGCCTTGATAAGGCTGGCAAGGGGAAATCCTACCCATGGGATTACCATCGACCAGGCCTCGACGCAGCGCATGCGATAGATCCGTTCTTCCAACGGAAAGCGTTTGATGAGATCGTCGATGGCGTAGCGACCGGGCCGGTCGCAAAGACCGTCGATCACGATGGTCCAGGGGCGGGTGCGCATCATTCCCGCATATTTCGCCGGGTCTTCCTTGCCGGTCCCGAACTCGTAGAAGTTGTTATAGCTGGTCACATCGCCAAGCGGCGTCTTGGCTTCGTCGATGGGCATTCGGTTGGGCCGGAACTTGAGCGCCGCGGCTGACGCCGGGCTGCTTCCGCTGCATGCAGCAAGGCCGAGGCCCGCGACGCCAGCCATAAACTGCCGCCGTCTGATATAGAGGCCGTGATCAGTGACATCGTTGTCGCTGAGATCAGGTGCATTCCTAATCAGCATAGAATGATCCTTTGCCGAAACCGAAGCAATGCTAGCACGAAGATATGAACAACGCCTGATTGTTGCGCGCGCGTATCGGCTTTGCAACTCTTTGAAGTTTGCGCATTGTCAGGGGGCTGACTTCGAAACCCGGCCTGGCCCCCTGCTAACCCGCTTTCGGCAGGAAACGCTGCGACAGTCCATGGTAGAGCTTCTCCTTGCACACGAATTGGGCAACAAAGTCGCCGATCAGCGCCGAGGCCAGGAGAGGCATCATAAGCCCCCGGCTTGCGGTCGTCTCCGAAATGATGATGACGGCGGTGAGAGGCGCCCGGACGACGCCCGTAAAGTAGGCGACCATTCCCAGAAGCACGATGGCTCCGGAAGGATAGCCGGGAAAAATCCCGCGCAGCAGATCGCCGATCCCGGCGCCGATGGAAAGCGACGGCGCGAAGATGCCGCCGGGAATGCCGGAAACCGCTGTCGCCAGAGTCGTGACGAACTTGGCTGCGCCGAACCAGATCGGTACTGCATTGCCTGCGATGATGCCATGAGCGGTATCGTAGCCGGTCCCCCAGGTCAGCCCGGTCGAGACGCCGAGCACGGCGACCACCGCGCCGCACAGCGTCGCGAACAGGATCGGATGGGCGCGAAGCCAGACCATCGGCCGGATCGCCGTGGTTCCGGCCGAGAGCATGAGGCGCGAAAACGCTCCGCCGGCGATACCGCCGAGAATTCCGGCAACCGGCGTGGCAATAAGAGCCTGCTGGAACCCAAGGGTCTGCCGCATGGCGCCGAAATAGATGTAGTCGCCGGCGATTCCCAGGCTGACCATGCCCGCAATCAGCACGGCGGCCATGACAAGCAGCGTCATGCGCTGCTCATACGCTGCCGCCAGTTCCTCAATGGCGAAGGCGACACCGGCAAGCGGCGTGTTGAACGCGGCGGCAACGCCCGCCGCGCCGCCGGCAATGTAGACCGATGACCGCAACGGGACGCGCAGCATGCGGTGCATGCGGCCCATGATGGCTGCGGCAATTTGAACCGTCGGTCCCTCCCGGCCGACCGAGGCGCCGACGAGCAGTCCGCCGATCGTCAGGAAAAACTTCGCGACCGCTGCGCGGGCGGATACCAATGTCGCAAGCGATCCTTCCGGGTTCTTGGTCGCGGCCATGACCTGCGGAATGCCGGACCCTTTCGCCAGAGGGGCAAAGCGCAAGGTAAGCCAGGCGATGATGGCAAAACCCGCCGGCGTCGCGATCAGCGGCGCCCACCACCAACGGCCTGCGAAGAGGTGGAACAAGGCGTTTGCGCGGTCCGCCATCTCTGCGAAGACCAACGCCACGAGACCCACCAGAATGGCCCCTCCCACGATCGCGACCCGGCGCCGCCAGACCAGCGCTTCCGGACCGTGTCGGCGAAGCGCCACGCGGATATGTCGTGGCAACAGGCGATTCGGTATGATCACGGTAAAGGAACTCTCTACGGGCGGCAGCAAAGGTTGGGGCGCCTCGCTCTATTGCAGGCCATCACGGGGCCTGTCCACCTGTTCGGGCGCGCAAGTCGGCAACAGCAGAACGACCGCTGCTTGCCAGGTCGGCGCCTGAAAAACGAGAACCCGGCGCCGCGTTTCCGGCGGGAATGGGGTTGTCAGACAGTCCAGAACCGGTCCACGCGGCGAACGGCGGGATCAAGAAGATACAGAAGCACGGCCGCGACGACAGCGATGGCGAAGAGCAGGGAGAAGCAGGCGCCCGGCTTGCGATCCTGCTCAAGAAACAATGTGCGGTCGAGACCCACGAGATCGCAGACCTGGCCGCCAAGCTCTGCCTCTCGCGCGGTGGCAGCCATTGCCAAGCTTCGGTAAGCCCCCGCATTTGTCCAGCTTGATGCTGAATACGTCGAACAGGCCTTTTCAGCTTCGGCAGGTCGTCCGGGGTGAGGGGGCTTTCGTCGGCCGCGATCGCGATGGGCGGGACTGGAGTGGCAAGTCTGCATGAACCGCGATAGGAGCGCTCCATGATGAACATTCCCTGGGACCATCCCGCAACGCTGATCGATCTGGATGGCAAAACGCCGGTAATCGGGTCGATGCTCGAATGCGTGATGCACTTCTCGCTCTTCAAGCCTTTCGCCAAGGAGCAGGCGCGCATCCTGTTGACGCGCCCCGTGTTCCGCGAAGGCCGCAAGACCCGCACCTGGATTCTCAATCCCGATGAGATCGAAAAACTTGTCGAGCGGCTCGATGCGGAGCGGAACGCGGCCCATTGAGCCCGCCCGTTCAGGCGGTATCCCTGTCATAGGCTTGCATCCACGCGATTATACTTGATTGATCGTTCCATAACCTCTATCTAGCACATCATGGCAAGGCCGAGGGAATTTGATCAGGACCAAGCGCTGGGCGCAGCCATGGCGGTTTTCCGTGAACATGGTTTCGAAGGTACTTCGGCCGGCATGCTGGTCGAGGCGATGGGTATCGGACGGCAGAGTCTCTACAACACGTTCGGCGACAAATGGCAGCTCTACCAGCTGGCACTGCGCCGATATGCCGCCGAGGAAACAGGCGAGCATATCGCCATGCTGCGAAGCAAGCCGCGTGCTCTCGACGGGATTGAGACGATGGTGGATCGGGTGGTGGCCAATGCGCGCGATGCCTGTCTCGGGGTCGGCTCGATTTGCGAGTTCGGCCGCAGCCGCCCGGAACTGGTCGCCATCCGCGACGCCGCCGACCGCGCCATGAGGGCCGTCCTGACTGATACCATAGCCCGAGCGCAGGCGGAGGGTGATGTGGCGCCGGATGTGGCGCCAGATACCATTGCCTCGTTCATCGTCATGAGCTTTTCGGGTTTGCGAATTGCGGCGCGTGCCGGCGCGGGTGATGAAGACTTGAGGGCGCTGGGCGATCTGGCCTTGCGCGCGCTGCGATAAACGCGGGCACGCCTTTTTATTTGCCTTATTTTGGAATGATTGTTCAATAAAGGAAGTTGACATGCAAGCAGTGGTGATGACCGGAACGGGAAGCGCGGATGTTCTCGAACTGGTGGATATTCCGGAGCCGCCATCGGCGCCCGGCCCCGGCGAAGTCATGGTCCGGATCGCCGTTGCCGGCGTCAATTTCATGGATATCGGCGTCCGTCAGGGCATGGCCTGGACCGAGATGCCCAATCCCAAGATTCTGGGCGTGGAAGGCGCGGGACAGATCGTCGCAGTCGGACCGGGCGTTGCCATGGCAGTCGGCCAACGTGTCGCCTGGGTCTACGCGCCGGGTAGCTATGCAGGGAAGATCGTACTGCCGGAAGCGGCGCTCGTGGAAATCCCTGACAACGTGGATGACAGAACCGCAGCCGCGATCATGATGCAGGGGCTTACGGCCAGCCATTTCGCCACCGATTTCCACCCCGTGCAAGCAGGTGAATTCGCCCTCGTCCATGCGGCGGCAGGGGGACTCGGGCTGCTGCTGACCCAGATCATCAAGCTGCGCGGAGGGAAAGTCATCGGCCGCGTGTCGAGCGCCGACAAAGTGGCGATCGCGAGAGAAGCGGGCGCGGACCATGTCATCGTCGACACCCAAGGCGATTTCGCTTCGCAAGTGCTGGCGCTGACCGACGGCGAAGGCGTGCATGTGGTCTATGACGGATCCGGGCCGACGACATTTCAGGGGTCGATCGATTCTTTGCGCCGCAGCGGTACGCTCTGCTGGTACGGCCCGGTCCTGGGCGGCCCCGGCCTGCTCGATATCATGAACCTGCCGCGCAGCATAAAGCTCGGTTACGCGGTTTTCTCCGATCACATCCATAGCCCCGAACTGCTTCGAGAGCACGCCGGGCGCCTGTTCGATTGGGTCGTGAGCGGCGATCTCAAGGTCCGGATCGGCGGCATCTATCCGCTGGCGAACGCCGCGCAGGCGCACCGTGACATGGAAAGCCGCGCAACTACCGGCAAGCTGCTGCTGATCCCCTGATCCGGCCACTCATCGCTTTCAAGAAAAGGATATTACCATGAATATCGGATCACCTTCCAAAACTGCCCTCATCTTTGGAGGATCGCGCGGCATCGGTGCCGCCGCGGTCAAGCGATTGGCGCAGGACGGCTATGCCGTCGGTTTCACATACGCCAATAGCGAAAAGCCGGCCGCCGCATTGGTGGAGGCCATCGTCGGGCAAGGGGGAGAAGCTCTCGCCATCCGCGCCGATAGCGCAGATGCCGCCGCTCTCACCTCCGCCGTTGCGCGGTTCGTCGATCGCTTCGGAAAGATCGACCTCGTTCTCGTCAATGCCGGGCTGTTTCGCATGAACACGATCGAGGCCGTCACGCTCGATGAACTGGACAGCATGCTCGCCGTGAACGTCCGCGGCGTCTATCTCTCGATCCAGGCGGCGGCGCCGCACATCGTCGATGGGGGCCGCGTCGTCACGATCGGCAGCAATGTCGCGATCCGCACCGGATTTCCCGGATCGAGCGTGTACCAGATGACGAAGGGGGCGGTTGCCGCCATGGTCAAGGGCGTGGCGCTGGATCTGGCGCCACGCCGGATCACGGTCAACAATATCCAGCCGGGCCCTACCGACACCGACATCAACGCGGCCTCCATCGACATGCTTTCCCAGATGAGTCCGTTGAAGCGGGTAGCAAAGCCGGAGGAAATTGCCGGGCTGGTGTCTTATCTGGCCCGTGAAGAGGCGCGCTATATGACGGGGGCAAGTCTCACTATCGATGGCGGCTTCACATTGTAGGCGGCGCCCCTCCGGTGCTTCTCATCAATATGGAAGGAAGGTGGGCCGGGCGTCAGGCTCGGCCGCATGCAGCTCCCGGTGAGCTGTCAAGCATCGGGCGTCCAGAGGAAGGCTGCTTCAAATCCCAAGCAAGGGAACACTGGAGCATGATCTGGCGCAGCCTGAACGCCTCAGCAGCTCGTCGCCCGCCGCTGGGGCAAGTCCAGCCGGGCCGGATGGTCATGAAAGGCGTCAGCAGTGATCCGGTGGGTGGGGGAGTAAACTTCCGCGAGCGTGGCAAAGAGCATAGGATCGTATGCCAGCAGGTCCCTGTCCGAGAGGACCGTGATTTCTGCGGTTCGGAACGCCTTGTTCGAATTGAACCAGAACTGCGTGCCCTCGGCCCAGTATTCCTGTATGGTTACCGAGGCATAATCGCCCTTTCACAAGCCCTGTTCCAGGGCATGGCGATAAGCCGCTTCAACGCGCGCATAGAGCGCGGGATCGGTTCTTTCGATCGCGGAAAGGATATTGTGCGAGAACTCGTGGACGAGAATGTTCTCGCCGAAATAGCGCGTGCCGGGCACGCCCAGCAGGTTCTCGGCAGCTCCGGTCGTATAGAGACCGCCCATGCCGCGTGCCCGGCTGTTCCAGTATTCGGCATCGGTCATGGCGGCGATCTTGGCGTAGTTCACGCGTTCGCAAGGCGTCAGGCGCGGATCGTCGAAGGCAGGCTTCTTCCAGTCCCGCTGCTCGGGAAGGTCCATGGTTCCTTCGTCGATCGCCATGACGCCGACCCGCGCACCACTGCGGACGAGTTCGCGCCGGATGTCCGGACGCTCGCCTGTCTCGGCAAGAATGATATCTCGGGCAATCAGCAGCGCGCGGTCCGGAACTTTCGCGGACGAGACTACCGGGACGCCAGCCGCATCGGCATACTTTGCATAGAAAGGATCGAGACCAAGCGCGGCGGGCGGCGCACTGATCGTCCAGCTTTCGTAACTTCCGATCACGGCGTTCGCCATGCGCGCATCCTCCCTTTGCGCATGCGTGCAGGCCGCGACGAGGAGCGGCAGTGCAAGGGCCAGGCGGGACGAAATCATCGATGTTCTCCGGTTTCGAGGATCGGCCCGGATCCGGCGAGGCGGAACCGGGCCGATCGTTATCAGCGGTGGAAGCGCAGGCTCAGGAAGAATGTGCGCCCGATCACATCATAGACGCCCGACTGGTAGCTCAGTTCGAAGTTCGCGCCGCCGGCCTCGGCACCCGGTATGCGCGGAGGCTTGCGATCGAAGGCGTTGTTGAGGCCGCCCGACAGCTCGATATTGTCGGTCAGCGCCACGAAGGCCGAGAAGTCGTTGTAGAACACGTTCGGCGTCCAGACCTTGCTGTACTTGTCCGGCGTGATCGTGGTGGCGGCCTTCATCGGCGAGAAATGACGCAGGCTCCAGGTCACGCCCATGCCCTCGCGCGAATAGCTGGTGCGCACTACGCCCTTCCACTTGGGCGATCCGAAGATACCGGCATATTCGGTGATCGAATTGGGATCGGTGGGATCGAGCGTATAACGACGCTTGAGCAGGCGGGTGTAGTTGGCGTCGATCGAGAGCTTGCCCGCATCGTCGGAAAGCCCCAGCCGGGACAGCGGCAGGCTATAGCCCAGCCCGAAATCGATACCCCGCGTCAGGTATTGCGACAGGTTCAGCTTCTGCGTCATCACGGATTCGAGATTGCCGTTGGCGTCACGCTTGATGAGCGGGCAGAAGATATTGTCGAGGCTGGACTGGTCGACGCACTTGTCGATCAGCATCTGGGCGCCGAAGGCGTCGATCGCATTGCGCAAGTCGATGTTGTAGTAGTCTACCGTCAACGACAGGCCCGGCACGAAGCGCGGCTGGAGCACGGCGCCGAGCGTCAGGGTCTTGGCGGTCTCCGGCTTCAGGTCGAGATTGCCGCTCGAAATGATATCGCGGTAGAGCCAGTAGCTGACGGTATCGGCGGGATTGATCGCCGCGCAGTTGGCGGCCGTATACTGGGTGCGGGTCGCGCGGTTGGCGAGGTTGTAGGCGTTGCAGGGGTCGGTGATCCACAGGCCCGAAATGCTGTCCGCCGTATAGAGTTCGCCGATGTTGGGCGCGCGGACGGCCTGTCCGTAAGTGGCGCGGAAGCGGATGTCGGGGATCGGCGCCCATTCGCCGCCCACCTTCCAGGTCGTGGTCGATCCGGCGGTGCTGTAGTCCGACAGGCGCAGGGCGCCGTCGATCGAGAGCGTGTTGAAGAACGGCGTGTTCTTCAGGATCGGCACATGGACTTCGCCGTAGACTTCCTTGACCGAATACTTGCCCACCAGAGTGCCCTGCATGGCGCCGATCGTCGGATCGTAGAGCGGGCTGTCCGGGTTGTACTCGGGGATTGCGCCGATATCGTTGCGCTCCTTGCGGTATTCGCCGCCGAGCACGACCTGCACCGCGCCGCCCGGCAGGTCGAACAGGCCGCCGGAGACGTAGCCCGAAAGCACCTGCTGGGTCAGCGTCGATTTCGACCAGTGCGAGGTATAGGTGATGTAGTCGATCATCTCCGGGGTCAGCGTGACCAGCGGGTTGATCGCCACGCAGCCGTTGCCGGGATCGTCGAGCGTGCTGCGGCACACGGCCTCGCCATTGGCGCCGGTCGTGCTGTCTATGCCCATATACCAGCGGTCGTAGGCGGTCGCGTTCACGTCGCGCACGCGCTGGGTGGTCTTGCCGTAGGAGTAGTAGGTCGAATAGTTCCAGGGCTGGGCGAAGAGCGTGAAATCGCCTTCCGCTCCCGCCACGGCCTGGAACAGCCTGCGGTCGTATTCGGTACGCGGGGCAGGCAGTTCCATGAAGCGCCGCGCGAACTGGACGCCGCCTGCGGGCACCGCGCCGCCATTGGCCGCCCGCATCTCGTCGGTGATGAAGGGGCTGTCGGCAGGGACCACGTCGGTGCCGAAGGCGGTCATCTGGAGAGAGCCCGACCTTGAGGTGTTGTGCGCGAAAGTGGCGTTGGCGAAGAGTTTCAGCGCATCGCTGACCTCGAAGCTGGCTGCGGCGCGGGTGTTGAAGCGCTCGGACGGGACCGAAAGATACCAGCCGTCGTAGCGGCCGTTGTATTCGCCGCCGTCGGTGAGCAACGTACCGAGCGGGTCGGTGGACGTGGCGAGATTGACCGGCACGACATTGACGAGCCCGCCGGGACCCAGGATCGGATCGCGCAAGGTGCCGCTGTCGCGGCCCACCGAATAGAGCCTGCCACCCAGCACCACTTGCGCGGCATCGGCGGTGTTGATGTTGCGGACGTGGTCCTGGATGAAATAGGGGCTGGAACTGCTGGTACGGGCGTAGATCGGATAGCCGTCCGCCGTCCACGGCCGATCGGACCCGCTCACCGTGCCGGGTGTGTTCTCGTAGAAGCCGTAGACCGTGACGTTGCCGCGCCCCTCGGAGAAGTTCGTGCCCGCGAGAAGGTCGAACCCGTAAGTGTCCATGTCGCCGCGGGTGGAGGCGTTGTAGCGGGTGTTCGCCTCGATCCCCTGGAAGTCCTTCTTGAGGATGAAGTTGGCAACACCCGCGACGGCATCCGCGCCGTAGAGCGCCGAGGCGCCGCCGGTGATCACTTCCACGCGCTGGACAAGGCTGGAGGGAATGTTGCTGAGATCGACCGCCGAGGTGCCGGGGATCGCCGCAACCTGGCGGCGTCCATCGACCAGCACCAGCGTGCGCTGCGTGCCCATGCCGCGCAAGTCGAGCGCATTGACGCCGGCATTGCCCGCAAGGTTGCTGGTCTGGTTGGTCTGGGTGACCGCCAGCGCCGGAAGCTGGTTGACGACATCGGCGATGTTTTGCGTGCCGGTCGCCTTGATCTGGTCGGCATCGACCACGGCGATCGGCGAAGGGCTGTCGGCAGCGGCGCGCCGGATGCGCGATCCCGTGACGACGATGTCCTTGGCGGGTTGCTCGGTTGCGGCATCTTCGCCGGCAACCGGGGATGTCTGTGCATAGACGCCTGTAGAAAGGCCAAGACAGCTGAGCATGAGCAGCGTCCGCAGCCCTGCTGCGGAAGATCGATGGTTCTTCATGTGGTTATCGCTCCCTGATCCGCAACAATTCATTACGGATGAGTCGTATACGATATTTTAAATACAAATTTGTCAAGGAGCACCGGTCACGCCGATGACCCTGCCTCGCGCAAGGCGATGACATGGGCACGGCGCATAACTGCTGGAAATGTCTGCGATCATAGTCGTTGCCTTAAGTATATTATACGATATACTTAAGTCATTCTGACGGAGACGAGCCTTGGACCGCGCTGACGATGATGCCCCCGACCGATCGCTCGAAAGCCGCCGTATCCCTCACCGCCAGCGTCGCTCAGCGCCGCAAGGCCTGCTCGACCGCCGCGGACTGATCCGCGCGGGGCTGGCGGGCCTATGCCTACCCGCGTTGGAGACGACGGTTCTGGCCGCGGCCCCGCCTGCGTCCGTGCCGCGAAAGGTCAGTTCCGTATTCGCCGGTCGCGAAAAGCCTTTCAAAGTGGGCTTCGACGGTGGCCGCGCGACAAGTCTATCCGCTGCTTCGGCGGAGGTGCCGGGAGACTTCCTTCACGCAGGCGCCGGTCTTGGAAATGCTTCCGGGACCTACCGCCTCGCAGATGGACCGTGGCAGCGTTTCGAAACGCGCATGCAAGAACCCGAGCATGTCAGGCAGACCGAGAACGGGTTGGAGACGCGCTATCTCCTTGCTTCCGGCATCTCCGTCACGAGCGGTCTCGCCCTTGAAGCCGAAGGTCTGTACCTGACCCTAACGCTTGCCAACGAGACGGCGGTGCCGATCGAGTTCGGCGATCTTGCTCTTCCGCTGCCGATCAACATGATCCACGCGGCAAAGGACGATCCCGATGCTCTCCTCAAGCACAGCTTCATTTCGGGGCGCAGTTCGCACATTTTCTGGCAGCGCAAGGACAGTCGTACCCCTTGGCTTGCCATGCTCCCGGAAAAGGGCGCGGCGCTTGAGTACTGGGACGCACCCAAGAATTCGCCGGACCTTTACCGGGTCTTTTTCCACGCCGCCGCAGAAGTGGCCGCCGTGCAGGCGGCAGGCTCGCGCTGGCGCCTGCCCGCGACCAGCCTCATGCTCGCGCCGGGGGAGACAGCCCGGAGAGGCGTGCGTTTCCTGCTCGTGGACGGCTACGCCGCGATGCGCCGGACCATCGCCGAGCAGGGGCTGATCGACGTCGAAGTCGTGCCGGGCATGACCGTGCCTACCGATCTGGAAGTGACGCTCTCATTGGGTTCCAGTGTCCCGGTCGTCCGGCTGGAACCCGAACACCCCGAGCACACCGAATGGACGCCGCTTGGAGAACGGGCGGGACGGAAGCTCTTTCGCTTGCGTTTCGCCCGCCTCGGCGAAAACCACGTCACGCTGCATCAGGCAGACGGCGGGTGCACCACGTTGGAATTCTTCGTGACCGAGCCGGTTGAGACGATGATCGCCAAGCGCGGCGCCTTCATCGCGGCCCACCGTCACCGCGATCCCGCCAAGTGGTACGACGGCCTGCTGGCCGAATGGAACATGGAGAACGAAACCCTGCTCGGCCCGGACAATTACGACCGGATCAAGGGCTGGCGCATCTACGAAGTGACCTGCGACGATCCGGGCCTTTCCAAGCCTGCATTCCTGGCCGCCAAGAACGCCGAATATCCGGTGCAGACCGAGATCGACGCGCTGGACGACTATATCGAGCACTTCGTCTGGGGCGGGCTCCAGCGCACGACCGAAGAGCAATGGCCATACGCGCTCTACGGCATTCCCGACTGGAAGCGGAACCGCGACAGTGCCGATCCGGGCGACAAGGGGCGCAAGCACTTCTGGCGGCCCTACGATTACCCGCACATCGTGCTGATGTACTTCGCACTCTATCGTATCGCGCGAGACCGGCACGGCTTCCGCACGCGCCTGACGGCAGCCGACTATCTCGAACGCGCCTTTGGCACTGCGCGGGCCATGTTCGTTATCCCGAAGGAGATCATCGGCTGGGAGGCCGATTCCACCGGCTTCTACAACGAGCTGGTCATTCCCGACGTGATCGAGGTGCTGCGCCGCGAAGGCCGTAAGGCTCAGGCAGACGATCTGGCCGGGCACTGGGAGCACAAAGTCGCTCATTTCATCAACGAGGTCGCTCATTTCATCAACGAGGTCGACGATTTGTTCGCCTCGGAATACGCTTTCGATTCCACGGGTTTCGAATCGACGCAGGCGATTGCCCGCTATGCGCTCGACCGACCGGAACGCTTTCCGCCCGAACGTGCGCGCGCTTTTGCCAAGCGTCAGATGGAAGGCAACCTGTTCTGCCGCGGTTGGCTGCAACCCTCGTACTACACGCTCGGCAGCGATTATCGCGCGCAAGCTGGCGATGCCTATACTCTTAGCTATATGGCGCAGATGGGTGGCTGGGCCATCCTCGATCATGCGCTGAACGATACCCCGGATTACCGCCCGCTGCTGCGGCTCGGCCATGCGTCGGCGTTAAGCAGCTGGGCCCTCTTGAACAGCGGCACGCCGAAAAGCGGTTATGGCTACTGGTACCCCGGCAAGGCCAACGACGGCGGCGCGGGTGGCGGTTTCGAACCTGCCGCGCTTGGCGAGACATGGCTGGACCAGCCCCATCGGCATGGGTCGTGGTATTATTCCTGCGAGATCGACCTCGGCTTCTGCGGCGCTCTGCGGGCAGCTGCAACGACGCTGGTCGACGACGAGCTTTTCGGCCGGATTGCTCTTTCCGGTGTTCTGGAAGAGCGCGAAAACCGGCTGCTGATACATCCACGCGACGGTGTGCGGCGACGCTTCTACGCACGACTCACAGAGCGTTCCCTCGATATCGAAGTGCTGGACGATGGCCGGCTCGCATCTGACATGCCCATCCGCGTCAGTGCGCGGCTGGACCGCTGTGCGTTCGAGATCGACCACGCCGCCGGTCCGGCCCGCACTTTAAGGTTGCGCATTTCGGATAGGAACGCGTGGCGGTGGAAGGTGGCAGGATCGGATCGGCCCGCGATCGCCGGGATATACACCATCGACGTGAAAGAAGGCACTCTGCGGACCAGTTTCAAGGCTCGAGCCGGCCAAGCTGAGCAAATGATTTCGCAAAAGACCTGATGTCTGGACCATGGATGCCGCCCGGTGCCGCACGGATGTCGGCAGCCATGCCAATGCGAGAAGCGATTAGAACCAATAGGCGATCGCACGCATTTCGATCGATGCGCGCGGGGCGGTTTCTGGCGGAGCCAGCGGATTGTCAAAGGCGACGTGCGGCACGCAACAGGCGCGGGTGGGATCGCTGTCATGGGTCTTGAACACGACGACTTCGTCAGGCGTCATGTCGCTGAACCAGCCCCAGCGATGCCCGGGTGCATAGGCAAGCACCATTCCCTCGAACGACCAGACATCGATGCCGTCACGATCGAAGATGGCGTCTGCGGGAAGCAGGTCGGCGGGCGAAACCGTGCGCGCATCGCACAAGGCCAGCGGCACGTCCTGAGGTGCGCCCGACGTGGCGCGCCAGACATTGTAATGTACTGCCCGGCGCGGGGTGGGCGAGCCTTCGGGAAGCGATCGTCGGGAGAATTTGGCAGCGGTGTGGCCTGACACGTCAACATGCGCAAAGCGCGCCGGTCGAGAATTATCCAGTCTTCCGGACAAGTTCGAACGTTCGGCGAATCGACGCACTCCCAAACCTGTCACCACCACCCGATCCGCCCCGGAAAGCGCGGTCAACAGGTCGGAAATTTCGACCGGATAACGCTCCTGGACCTGCCCGTCCGAGCTGAAATCGGTTACCGAACTCACATGTGAAACGATTTGGAACCCTACCGAATTCAGATCGGGATTTTCGGTCCGCATGTCGTGGATTTGCATGATTTCGGGAGCGAGCACGATCGTGTCGCGTGACGAGTCGTTGGCGCGATAGACCATTCTCTCGCTGGTTCGCGCAACATAGGCGATTTCTGCATCCATTCCATAGTTTCCGTCTTTTAGATGATTGATAAACGATTTTACATGCGTCTCCGAGGGCGTTGTCGGGGCCTTGCCGTTGCCGCCAGGTTCGAACCGAGGCGGCAATTTCGAGTCCAAAGAGCACAACCCTCTTGCCATCTCAATATTGTATGCCATACAAACAAACTGTCGCCGCAAACGGCGGTCGGAAGCGCCAGGTTCGAGCAACTTGCCGGCGCCGGTTCGGGAGAGGGACCATGATGCATATCACCAAGACGGCTCGCTTGAAGCGCGCGCTTCTTCTTTCGGTTTCATGCGGTGCTGCACTGGCCGCTACTCCGGTTTTCGCGCAGGAGCAGGACTCGGTTGCGCCCCAGGCCGACGAGGCTGCATCGCCGTCGATGGCGGAGATCATCGTTACCGCACAGTTCCGCGCACAGAGGCTGCAGGACACGCCGCTGTCGATCACCGCGGTCGATGCCGCGCTGCTCGAAGCGCGCAACCAGACCGACATTTCGCAGATCGCCGCGCAGGCACCGAACGTGCAGCTCACCGAAATGGGCGGCGCCTTCGGTTCCTCCATGGCTGTCTACGTGCGCGGCATCGGCCAGTACGACTTCAACCCCGCCTACGAGCCCGGCGTGGGCATGTATGTCGACGATGTCTATTACGCCACGCTTACCGGCAACATCATGGACCTGCTCGATCTCGAGCGCGTGGAAGTGCTGCGCGGTCCGCAGGGAACGCTGACGGGACGCAATTCGATCGGCGGTGCCATCAAGATGTTCTCGGCCCGGCCGACTGCGGACGATTCCGGCAAGATCGATGTCGTCTACGGCGCGCGCCAGCGTGTCGACTTGCGCGGCAGCATGAACTTCGGCCTGACCGACACGCTCTTTGCGCGCGTCGCCGGTGTCTACAAGCATCAGGACGGTTACGTCGACCAGATCGACTATGGCTGTGCCAACCCCGGCAATGCACTGGGCATTGCCGGCAATCCTTCCACACCTGACAACTGCGTGGTCGACAAGCTGGGAGAGCGCAACTACGGCGGCTTGCGCGGATCACTGCGCTTCAATCCCAGCGACAGCTTCGACTGGACCGTTACCGGCGACTATACGTACGAAAAGCGTACCGCAGCGGCGGGTGTAGTGACGCAGAACAACACGACCAAGACCGATGGCGTGGACTTCGTCTGCGGCCGGTTCTGCACGTATGCAAGCTGGTATCTGCCGGCGGGCGGGCAGGCGGCGCAGGCCTATACCATGCCCAATACCGTCAAGTTCACCGGCTGGGGCGTGTCGAGCGACATGTCCATCGACCTCAACGACGATCTCAACGTCAAGTCGATCACAGCCTACCGCGAATATCGCCAGGTCTACGGCACCGACGACGACTATACGCCGAACCCGAACATCGGAGGTGGCGGTTTCAATGACCTGACCTTCCGCTTCTTCAGCCAGGAACTGCGCCTGAACGCAAAGATCGGCGATTTCGCGGACCTGACCGTGGGCGGTTACTACAGCGACCAGAAGTCGGTCTACTTCACCCGCCAGGACATCCGCTATATCGGCCACGGCAACCCGGCACTGTTCCTCCAGTTCCAGGGTGACGACCCGATCCGCGCCGACAGCAAGGCGGTATTCGGCACGGCGATCCTGCATCCCACACCGGATCTCAACATCACCGGCGGCATTCGCTACACCAAGGAGCACAAGGACTACACGTTCGTGCGCAAGGCCTGGAACGGCGGCACGCTGACCGATATCTTCGGCGTCGGCGCGCTCGACGGCACGGTGGCGAACTACGACGGCGACCGCGTGGACTACCGCATCTCGGTGGACTACCGGTTCAGCCCGCAGACCCTTGCCTATGCCACAGTCAGCACCGGCTTCAAGGGCGGCGGCGTGACCGCGCGTCCCTTTACCCAGGCCCAGGCCGTCAACGGCACGTTCGATCCGGAAACGCTCACCGCCTACGAGATCGGCTTGAAAAACGATCTGCTGGGACGACGACTGCGCCTGAATCTGGCCGCCTTCTACAACGACTACAAGAAAATCCAGCTTCCCCTGGCGGACTGCGCGATCCTCGACGGGTTCGCGCCGGGCACCGATCCTTTTCCTTGCGCCGCCATCGGCAATGCGGGGGACGGCAAGATGTATGGCGCCGAGCTGGAACTGGGCGCCAATCCGATCGACGGACTGGATATCGACGCCTCGCTGAGCTGGATCGACGGCGAATGGAAGCGTATCGGCCCGCAAGTCGGCAATTCGATCCGCATCGGCGATCCGATCACCACCCCGAACTGGCGTGGCAGCTTCGGCATCCAGTATCGCGCCGATCTCGAGAAGAGCGGCTCGATCACCCCGCGCTTCGACCTCGCCTATACCGGAAAGCAGAGCCTGGGCCGCCTGCCGGGCACCAATACGCTGGACTTCAACCCTTCGCGGGTGATCGCGAATGCGCGCCTGACCTGGCGCAATGCGGATGAAGACCTGTCGATCTCGTTCGAGGTCCAGAACCTGTTCGACAAGTATTACTATCTGCCGATCCGCTTCGCCGCGCTCTATGCAAGCGCGGGGACGACATACTCGAACGTCGGTCGTCCGCGCGAATGGGCCGTCAGCGTCCAGAAGAAGTTCTGACCGGCGGGCTGCGGGGCCGGTGTTCCGGCTCCGCTGGTCTGGTTGCAGGAAAAACGGTGCAAGGGAGATGGGCCGAATGGCAGGCGTGACACTTTACCACTGGGAGCCCAATGCCAATTCGGGCAAGCCCATGCTGGCCTTGATGGAGAAGGGTGTCGCTTTCGACAGCCACTACATCGACATGCTGCAATTCGACCAGCATCGGCCGGAATATCTCGCGATCAATCCGCAGGGCACGATCCCGGCGATGACGCATGGCGCGCGGGTGCTGGTGGAAAGCACGGCGATCATGGAATACGTCGATGAGGAATTCCCCGGCCCGGCGCTGATGCCGGACAGCGCGCGGGACCGCTGGCGGGTGCGCTGGTGGATGAAGTTCATGGACCAGTGGCTGGCACCGAGCTTCTCGATGATCGGCTGGAGCGTTTTCGTTGGGCCGATGGTCCGCCAGCGCAATCCTGCCGAACTGGAGGCGGCGATCGCGCGTATTCCCCTGCCGGAGCGGCGGGTTTCGTGGCGCAAGGCGATCCACGGCACTTTTTCCGAAGCGGAGATGGCGGAGAGCCAGCGCCGCGTCGCACGCGGCATCGAACTGCTGGAGGCGGAACTCGGCAAGCGCGAATGGCTGGCCAGCGACAGCTACAGCCTGGCCGACATCAACGGATTCAACCTCGCCTATGCGATCCCGCTGTCGCAGCCGGCGCTCTCGAATGACGAGAAGACGCCGAACCTGCTGCGCTGGCTGCGCGCGGTCTATGCGCGCCCGGCGGTGAAGCAGTGCTGGGCGCTAGGGCGTACCGACATGGTCAAGCGGGTTGCCATTCTTGAACAGGAGCGGATCTGATGGCGATGGTGCTCTATCACGGTGAACCCAATGGCCCTTCGCTGGCGGTGCTCGCGGCTCTCGCGGAATCCGGCGTGGCGGTGGAGCGGCGCCGGATCGACCTGTTGGCGGGGGAGCGCCATGCACTGCCCGGCGTGACCGAACCGCTCGCGCGGGACATGGGGATCGAGGGGGAAGGCCCAGTGCTCGTGATCGACGGCGAGGCGATGACCGAGTCCGTGTTCCTCGCGCAGTTCTTCGACGAGCTTTCGGATCGGCCCTCGCTCCAGCCGCGCGATCCCCATGCGCACTGGGAAATGATGATGTGGTGCCGCCAGATCACCGAGCGCCTGTCTCCGGCGGCGGCGCTGCTCGGCAATCTCGCCGTCTCGCGCAAGGGGCTGGCCACCATGCCGGACGAGGCGTTTTCCGCGATGACCGACCGGATCGTCAGCGCGGATCTGCGCGCGCGGTGGGAGGTGCTGCGTGACGGTGCGGCCGACCCGGCGCAAGTGGAGGACAGCCGCGCCAAAGTTTCGCAGGCGGTGGAGCGCTGCGAGGGCAAGCTGGCGGACGGCCGCGAATGGTTGATGGGCGACCTGACGATTGCCGACTTCGAGACATATGCCTGGCTCGCCGGAATGGAGCGGGTCGTGCCCGAGGCGTTTGCGGACAAGCCGCTGACCGCCGCGTGGCTGGCCCGTGTCGGGGCACGCCCGAGCGTTGCCGGGGCGCTGGCCGAAGCGGACGGTGATGCGGCGGCGTTCTGGGCGCCGGGGCCGGAGATCAATCGCTGGGGGTGAGACGGCCTCCCGGTACATCTCGAATAAGCACAAGCCGGTCCGATACGAGGCCGGGAACGGGAAGAGAGCGAATGGTTGCGATGCGTTCAAAGGTCTGGCTCGCGGTGTCGGCGGGGGCATGTCTGATGCTGGCGGGCTGCGGCGGTGGGGGGACGGACGGCTCGGCCGCCGCCGCCGATATCGCGACCGATGGCGTCACCGGCGCGCTGATCGTCAAGGGACCGGACAGCGAGTGGCTTTCCTATGGGCGCACTTATGACGAACAGCGCTTCTCCCCGCTCTCCGACATCAACCGGCAGAACGTGAAGGATCTGGGCCTCGCCTGGTTCTCCGACCTCGACACCGCGCGCGGACAGGAATCGACGCCGCTCGTCATCGACGGAAAGATCTATATCACCACCGCCTGGTCCAAGGTGCGCGCCTATGACGCCGCGACCGGCAAGGAACTCTGGGCCTACGATCCCGAAGTGCCCGGCGAAAGCGGGGTGAAGGGCTGCTGCGACGTCATCAATCGCGGGCTTGGCGCCTGGGGCGACAAGCTCTATCTCGGCACGTTCGACGGACGGCTGATCGCGCTCGACCGCGAGACCGGCAAGCCGGCCTGGATCAAAGTCACGGTCGACCAGTCGAAGCCCTATACCATAACCGGCGCGCCGCGCGTGGTGGATGGCAAGGTCATCATCGGCAATGGCGGTGCCGAGATGGGCGTGCGCGGCTATATCACGGCTTACGACGCGGAGACCGGCAAGCAACTCTGGCGCTTCTACACGGTGCCCGACGAGCCGGGCAACAATACCGAGAAGTACCTCAAGGATGCCGAGAAGACCTGGCACGGAGAATACTGGAAGCAGGGCGGCGGCGGCACGGTTTGGGATGCCATGGCCTACGATCCCGAACTGGACCTGCTCTACATCGGCGTCGGCAACGGCAGCCCGTGGAACCACGGCATTCGTTCAGACGGGAAGGGCGATAATCTCTACTTGTCCTCGATCGTGGCGATCCGCCCCAAGACCGGCGAATATGTCTGGCATTTCCAGACGACGCCGGGAGAAACCTGGGATTTCACGGCCACCCAGCACATCATGCTGGCTGATCTCCAGATCGGCGGCAAAGTGCGCAAGGTGCTGATGCAGGCGCCCAAGAACGGCTTCTTCTACGTGATCGACCGCAAGACCGGCGAGTTCATCTCGGGCAAGAACTTCGTGCCGGTGAACTGGGCGAGCGGCCTCGACCCCAAGACTGGACGGCCGATCGAGAACCCCGAGGCACGCTACTACAAGACCGGCAAGCCGTGGGTCGGCTCGCCCGGCGCGGGCGGGGCGCATTCGTGGCAGCCGATGGCCTGGGACCCGAAGGAAAAGCTGGTCTTCATCCCCGCGCAGATCGCCGCTTTCCCCTACTTCCCCGACAAGAACTGGAAACATGCGGCCAAGGGCTTCAATACCGGCGTGGACATGGCGGCCGCCTCGATGCCCGCCGATGCGAAAATCCGCGAGGCGGCGGCGAAGGCCACCAAGGGCGTGCTCATCGCCTGGGATCCGGTGGCGCGGAAAGAGCGCTGGCGCGTCACTTTTCCCAGCGGCAACAACGGCGGCCTGCTGGCGACCGGCGGCGGCCTGGTGTTCCAGGGCAACATGAAGAGCGAGATGGCCGCCTATGCCACAGACACCGGCGCCAAGCTGTGGTCCTGGCCGGTGCAGACCGGCGTGGTGGCGCCGCCCGTGACGTACAGGATCGGCGGCACCCAGTATGTCGCGGTAGTTGCCGGCTGGGGCGGCATCTGGGCACTGGCGCCGGGCGGGGTCATCTCGCAGTCCGGCGGGCCGGTGCACAATATCAGCCGCCTGCTGGTCTTCAAGCTGGGCGGCACCGCCAAGCTGCCGCCCGCGCCGAAGCTGGAGGAACTGCCGCTCGATCCGCCCGCCTTCACCGGCACGCCGGAGCAAGTCTCGACCGGATCCTATCGCTATGGCCGCTATTGCGGCACCTGTCATGGCGATGCGGCGGTCGGCGGCGGCCTGCTGCCCGACTTGCGCCGCTCGGCCATCGTCGGGGACAAGGCGGCGTTCCAGACGATCGTCCACGACGGGGCGCTCAAGAGCAACGGCATGGTCGGCTGGTCCGACGTGATGTCCCCCGAGGAGATCGAGGCTGTCCGCCAATACGTCATTCACCGGGCCAATGAGGACAAGGTGCTCGAAAAGGGCGGCAAGGCGGGTGGCAAGTGACGATCGATGTCGCCGCGCTGGCGGGAATCGACGTTCACGTTCACGCCGAAGTCTCGTGTCACGATCCGGAAGACCCGGTCATGGCGCAGTTCTTCGATGCGGCTTCGGCCTACTTCAAGGCTCCGCGCGAACGGCCGAAGATGCCCGAGATCGCCGAGATCTATCGCGCCCAGAACATCGCCTTCTGCCTCTTCACGGTCGATGCCGAGAGCGGGCTGGGCGCGAAGCGGGTGTCGAATTACGAAGTGGCGGAATTTGCCGCCGCGCACGCGGACATCTGCATCCCCTTTGCCTCGATTGACCCGCGCAAGGGCAGGCTCGGTGCGCGCGAGGCGCGTGATTTGATCGAGAACCACGGGGTGCGCGGGTTCAAGTTCCACCACATCGTGCAGGATTGCCATCCGGCCGATCGCGTGGGCTATCCGATCTACGAGGTGATCGCCGGGCACGGTCTGCCCGCGATCTTCCATACCGGCCACTCGGGCATGGGCACCGGGATGCGCGGCGGCGGCGGGCTCAGGCTCAAGTACGGGCGGCCGATGCTGGTGGACGACGTGGCGGTCGATTTTCCCGACATGAAGATCATCCTGGCCCATCCGAGTTGGCCCTGGGTGGACGAGAGCCTGTCGATGGCGCTCCACAAGGAGAACGTCTTCATCGACCTTTCCGGCTGGAGCCCGCGCTATTTCCCGCCGCAGATCGTGCGCTATGCCAATGGCCAACTGGTCGACAAGATGCTGTTCGGATCGGACTTTCCGCTGATCCGCCCCGACAAGTGGATCGAGGCGGCGCGCGGCATCGGTTTCAAGGACGAAGTCATGCCCGGGATAATGAAGCACAATGCGGCCAGGGTGCTGGGGCTGGCGTGAGGGGCGGGGGAATGGATTTCACCGATCGCCACGTCGTCATTACCGGCGCTTCCAGCGGCATCGGCCTGGCGACCGCCGAACATGTCGCGGCCTTGGGTGGGCGCGTCACTTTGCTGGCGCGGCGGGCGGACCGGTTGGCGGAATTTGCGACGCGGCTCGGAGACGGCGCGCGCTGGCATGCGGTGGACGTGGCCGATGGGCTTGCACTCGCGGCCGCGCTCGATGCGGCAATCGAGGGAGGAGGGGCGATCGACGGCCTGTTCCTCAATGCCGGAACCGGCGGAACTTTCGCGCCGGCCGAGGACTATGCGCCGAGCGAATTCGAGCATGTCATGGCGGTGAACGTGACCGCACCGTTTCGGGCCGCGGCACATGTTCTTCCCGCGATGAAGGCGCGGCGGCGCGGGGCGATCCTGATGACGGGTAGTCTCGCCAGCGAGCGGGGCATGGCGAATAACGTGGCCTATGTGGCATCCAAGCACGCGGTTCTGGGACTGGCGCGCGCGGTCGCGCTGGAGGCGGCGCCGTTCGGGGTGCGCTGCAACTGCGTGGTTCCGGGGTTCATCGAGACGGAGATGTTTTCCGCATTGCCCGGGGACGCTCTGAAAGCACTGGCTGGAACGGTCCCTCAGGGGCGCATCGGCAGCGCGGCAGAACTGGCGGCGGTGGCGGCGTTTCTGCTCTCGGACGCAGCCTCGCACGTCACCGGGCAGAGCATCGCGGTGGACGGCGGCATACTGGGAACGCTGACGGTCTGATCGTCGCCCCGGATCGGGCCGGGACGACGATCGTTTCCCGGCTCAATCGTCGAAGAAGTTCAGTTCCAGCAGCACTCCGTCCGGGTCGTGGACGAAGATCTGCCGCAGTCCTATCGAATGGATCACATTGCTCTCGTAGCGTAGCCCTCGATCCTCGATCCGGTCGCGGATTTCCTCGAAACCTTCGCACCGCAGAGCGATATGGTGGAGCGCGCCGGTCGGCCCGGCGTGAATCTCGCGGTCCATCGCGCGGGGCGCGTCGCGGCTGTTGAGGTGCAGGATCGGCCGCTCGTCATTGTCGTAGATCCAGCGGGCGGTCTGGCGGGTGAGCGGGTACGGCGGGGGGCAGCTCTCCAGCGAGAGCACATCGCAGTAGAACGCCTCGGTGCGATCGAGATCGGCGACCACCACGTTGAAGTGATCGAGCGCGACCACGCGGGCGCGGACCCGCGTGTCGAAGGCCATGAAGGGGCTGTTCATGCCGCTTCCTCCTGCTTTTCGCCGCCGGGCACGCCGTGCGCCACGCGCCGGTCGTAGTCGGGATCGTCCTCGGGCCGGGCCAGCGAGGCCATGACGCGCGCGTGGATGTCTTCCAGTGTGCCGCGGAATTCGGCATAGGGCAGGATGTAGAGGCGGTTTTCGCGCACGCCGTCCAGCACGTGGGCGGCCAGCGTTTCCGGCTCCATACCCAATTCGATCACTTTCTTGAGGTGGCCGAACATTTCCGGCCCGGCCTGATAATAGCCGGTATCGGAAAGGTGCGCCGGGCGGGTGAGCAGGGCCTCGTGGATATTGGTGTTCACCGCGCCGGGGCAGAGCAGCGAGACGCCGATCCCGGTCCCTTGGAGATCGAGCGCCAGCGTTTCGGTCAGCCCGCGCACCGCCATCTTGGTGGTGCAATAGATGCCTGTGCCCTTGAGCGCCACGAAAGCCGACATCGAGGCGGTATTGACGATATGGCCGCCGTTTCCACGCGCGATCATGCGCGGCAGGAAGGTGCGCACGCCGTTGATGACGCCGCGCAAGTTGACGTCGATCTGCCAGTCCCAGTCGTCATAAGTGGCGTCCTGGATGGCTCCGAAGTGCGAGACGCCGGCAGTGTTGAACAGCAGTTCCACCGGGCCGAGGCGGTCCTCGACCGCGTCGGCGGCGCGGCGGTAGGCGTCGCGGTCGGTGATGTCGAAGTGGATGGGCATGACTTGCGCGCCGGTGCCGGCGAAGAAGGCCATGGCCTCGTCGAGATGGTCCTGCCGGATGTCGGCGATGGCGACCTTGCAGCCTGCCTTCGCGAAGACTTTCGCCTGCCCGAGCGCGACGCCCGAGCCGCCGCCGGTGATGAATGCCGTGCGTCCTGCCACTTCTGTCATCTTGTCTCTCCCTCGATTGCTTTTTTGCTCTTGTTTAGGCGTAGGCGTGGTTCTCCAGTCCCAGCAGGTCGCGGGTTTCGCCGGCGCTGGACACCTCGGCGCCCATGCGCTCGATCAGTTCCACCGCCCAGTTGACGTGCGCGGCGTTGTCGGGCGCCATCATGCCCTTGCGTAGGAAGATCGTGTCCTCGAACCCGACGCGGACATGACCGCCGAGCAGGACCGATTGGGCGGCCATGGGATAGGAATGGCGGCTCACTCCGAAGCCGGTGAAGGCCGCGCCACGCGGAATCTGGTTGGCCGAATAGATCATGGCCTCGGGCGTGGCGGGCAGGCCGTACTTGGTGCCCAGCACGAAGGAGAACGGTGCGTTCTTCGGAATGGCGCCTTTGGCCATGAGGTCGTCCGCGAAGACGAAGTCGCCGGCCTCGAAGCACTCGATCTCGGGCATGACGCCGGCGTCCTGGATCATGTGGCCCATCCGGGTGATCATCGGATCGAGGTTGATGGCGACGCCGCCCCAGAGCTGCATGGTGCAGATGTCCAGCGTGCACATGTCGGGCTTGAGGTCGAGGATGTGCTCCAGCCGACGTTCGGCGGTGAACATCAGCGTGCCCTCGCCGCAGAGGGAAGGATCTTCGTCGCTCTGCATCCAGGTGCAGCCCGGCCCGGTGGTGACATTGAGGATCACTTCCCGGTTCTTCTCGCGAATCAGCCCGACGACTTCGCGGTAGTCTTCCAGTGCCTGCGAAGGTGCGCCGGTCTTGCCGTCGCGGACATGGACGTGAATGATCGATGCGCCCGCTGCCGCCGCCGCCAGCGCCTCGTTGGCGACGTGATCGGGGCGGAACGGGAAGTTGGGATGGCTGGGCATCGGCGAACTGCCCGTCACCGCGCAAGTAATGTAGACTTTCTGCGCCAATCTCGCTCTCCTCGACTTGTGTCTTTTCTGGATATGGGCGAGATCGCAAATTCGAAGTGGTCGGAACAGGCCAGCATATATCCTATCACGTCAGGTAACTGGTTCAGGGCGTGACCGGAGGGAGATGGAGCAGCGATGTCGCATCGAGAGGAGCTTTCGCTTTTTCTGAAATCGGCGCGCGGGCGGCTGATGCCCGGCGAAGTCGGCCTGCCCAGTGGCGAGCGCCGCCGCGCCAAGGGGCTGCGGCGTGAAGAAGTGGCCGCGCTCGCGGGGATGAGCGTCACCTGGTACACCTGGTTCGAGCAGGGCCGCGAAATCCAGCTGTCCGCCCCGATGATCGAGCGGTTGGGGCGCACCTTGCGGCTTTCGGGCACCGAGCGGGAGTATCTCTTCGCACTGGCCCAGCATCGTCCGCCGCCGCTGGTCTCGCGCCTCGATGAAGACATCCGTCCCGGCACCCGGCACTTGCTGGACAGCCTCTCGATTCCGGCGCTGGTGATCGTCGAGGACTGGACGGTGGTGGGCTGGAACCGGCTCGTCTCGGTAGCCTTTCGCGATTACGCAGCGATGGCGCGCAGCGAACGGAATCTATTCAAGATTCTCATGCTCAACGAGCGCTACCAGGGCGATCCCGAGTTCTTCCGCGAAATGGGCCAGCGCCTTACCGCGCGCTTCAAGTGGGACTACAGCCAGACCGCGCAGCCGGAGATTTTCGACGAGATCATCGCCGAACTGACCGAGCACTCGGCGCTGTTCCGCGAAAGCTGGGCGCGCAGCGAGATTCGCTCGCACTTCGAGGGGATCAATTCCAGCTTCTTCCCCGAGATCGGCGAGATCTGGTTTCGCCATACCTCCTACGCGATCGAGGAAGTGCCGAGCCAGCGCCTGATCGTCTTCGCCCCGAACGAGGAGCGCGATGCGATGCTGCTGGAGCGGCTGCGGGCGCTCAGGCCGGAACTTCGCCCTCTCGAACCGGCCGGGCAGTAATGCGCGCGCCGACGGCGGCGGGAAGGCGGGCGAAGAGCGGAACGGCGCAGAGGCCGAGCAGGGCGAGTGCCAGCAGCGCGAGGCGATAGGGCGCCTCCGCGCCGGGCAACAAGGCAGCGAGAGGCAGGTTCAGGAACAGCGCGCCCAGCGAGATTCCGGCGGCGGCGGAGAGCGCATTGCCGATGCTGTTGAGCACGATGGCGCCGGGCAGTTCCTCTTGCGCGACGTCCGCGAAGGCCAGCGAGACCATGCCGGTAAAGGGCACCGACCGGGCCATGCCGGCCAGCACCATCGCCGCGGCCATGATCCAGAGCGGGGCATCGGCGTCGAGCGCGGCCAGTGCAGCCAGCGAGCCCATCATCATGGCGGTGCCGAGGGACAAGGCCAGGCGAAAGCCGGTCGCCCGGATCACCCGGCCGACCACCGGCTTCAGCGCCAGGTCGCCGAGATTGTTGGCGAGCAGCAGGAGCCCCGCGACTCCCGGAGACAGTCCGAAGGCGAGCTGGAAATAGAGCGGCAGGACCAGCGCCTGGCCCATGTGGGGCACCCGCATCACCATGCCCGCGCCGAAAGCGATCGAGCGGAAGGTCTTGTGGCGCAAGGCCGTTAGCGGCACCAGTCCGTCGGGCCGGGCGCGCAAGAAGCGCAAGGCCATGAAAGAAACCAGACCGCCGCTGGCGATCAGCGCGGCGGGCAGGGCCGGGGCGCCGGGATGCGCGCCGAGGCGGTCGAAGCCGTAGATCAGCAGGCCGAGCGCGCCGGCGATCAGGGCGAAGCCCAGAGGGTCGAACGGCGCCGGCTGGGGCGCGATATGCGGGATCAGCTTGCGCGTCAGCAGGGTGCCAAACAGTGTCAGCGGCAGGTTGAGGAGGAAGATCGATTGCCAGCCGAACGTCTCGGTCAGCAGGCCGCCCAGCGGCGGACCGATGACCGGGGCGATCAGGGCCGGCGTGGTGCTGATCGCCAGCATCTCGACCAGCCGGTGCTTGGGCGTCACCCGCAGCAGCACGAGGTTGCCCACCGGGGTCATCAGGCTGGAACACAATGCCTGAAGCGCGCGGGCGGCGACGAAGAAGGCAAGGCCCGTGCTCAGCGAACAGAGCAGCGAGGCAAGGCCGAAGCCGAGCACCGAACCCGTCAGCATACTGCGGGGGCCGAGCCGCTGGGCGGCCCAGCTGCTGAGCGGCAGGAAGGCGGTGGAGACCAGCAGATAGGCGGTGATGCCGATGCCCATCCCGCTCGGCGCGACCCCGAAGTCGCGCGCCATGTCGGGCAGGGCGGTGGCGATTACCGTCGCTTCCAGGATCGACAGGAACATCACGAAGGCGACCATTATCGCCACCGCGCGCGGATCGGCCGAGGTTTCGGCCGGAACTCCGGTCATCGCGGTTTTTCAAAATAGGCGATGGCGCGGAATTCGTAGCTTTCGCGGACATGCGCATCCGGACGGCTGGTGTCGTGAAAGGCGGTGTGGGGGGCGCGCCAAGCGCGGCCGTGATCGCTGTCGTGGAATTTGATGAAGATCACCTCGTCCCGCGTCATGTCCGGGAAATACCACCAGCGATGGCCGGGGCTGTGCCGGAAGATGGTGGCGGCGACCATGTCCTCCTCGCCCTCGATCGGGGCGTAGAGCGCGTCGCCTTCGGGTATCTCGTCGACGTCGACCTTGACGTTGGCGACGCTGTCTTCCTCGCCGACGGATGGTCCTTCGCAGAGCGCCAGCGGCCAGTCCTGCGGTGGCGGCGAGAATGTGCGCCAGAGGCTGAAAGCGATGAAGCGGTCATAGCCGGGACCGTCCGGGCGCCCCTTTTCATAAAGCGCGGCGGCAATCTTCCGGGCCGAACGCGAGTTGAAATCGACATGGGCTTCGGCGGCGGGCGGCTGGTACCCTTCGCCCGCGACGATCGGAGAGCGGAGCTGTCCGCCCATGCAGAACACATAGTCGCAGCCGGTCAGTGCCTTGGCGACATCCGACACTTCCTGCGGATAGTCGGCAAGTTGCTGCGGATCGGCGAAGTCCTGCACGCGGCTCTCATGGCGGGAGATGCAGAAACCGTGTTCGTCGAGCGTGAACGGGCGCTTGGCCAGTCGGGCATTGCGGATCGTCACCGGATAGGGCTGGTAGACGCCGGTATTGAACTCCTTGCCTGGCGCCCAGAAACGGCGGTTGATGCGCGAGGTGGGCAAAAGGTATTCGATCGTCGTTTCGATCTGCGCGCCGGGGCGGCTCCGCATTGCTGCATCGGTCATGCTCTCTCTCCCCAAAGATGCCGCCCGGCTTTGCGCCAGTGCGGACAGGCAGGTTTTCAGCGCAGGAAACGGTTTCTCACCTCGTCGGGCACGCGCGCGGACCGGAGGCCGCCGGGCCGGTCCGGCGCGGCTACGGTCCAGACCCGCTTTTCGGTGCCCTCCACGCAGGTCCGCTCGCCCAGGCGGATGCGGTGGGCGATCGTGAAGCTGCTGCCGCCGAATTCCGGCGCGTCGGCCTCGATCGTCACCACGTCACCATAGCTCGCTGGAAAACCGAAGCGCGCGGACAGATCCACCAGCGGAAAGCCGGCGACGCCCAACTGCGCGAGCATGTCGCGCTTTCGGGGCAGTCCGGCGGCTTCGAACAGCAGGATCGTGCTTTCCGCGAACATGTCCATGAAGCGAGGGGCGAAGACGATCCCGGCCGGATCGCACTGGCCCCATTCGATGCGGTGCTGCCGCGTGAGGAAGGCTGTCATCGCTCAGGCCAGGATGTTCTTGCCCTGCCGGGTCGTCTTCTCGGCCATTTCGGCAGCGGAAGGAGGCTCGGGCAGCAAGAGGCCGCGCTGCACGGCGGGGCGGGCGCCGACCGTGTCGAACCAGCGCTGGAGATGCGGGAGGCCAGTCATGTCGATACAGGCCCAGTCATGCCCGCGCACCCAGGGGAAGCAGGCGATATCGGCGATCGAATAGTCGCCTGCGAGATATTCGCTCTGCGCCAGCCGCGCGTCCATCACTTCGAACAGGCGGCGGCTTTCGCGCGTGTAGCGGTCGATCACCGCGGGCAGTTTCTCTTCGAAGTAGCGGTTGAACACCGTGGCCTGCCCCATCATCGGGCCCAGGCCGGACATCTGCCACATGACCCACTGGATCACCCGGCTGCGTCCGGCCGCGTCGGCGGGCAGGAAGCGGCCGAATTTCTCGGCGAGATAGATCAGGATCGCGCCGGATTCGAATACCGCGAAGCCGCCGTTTTCGGTCTCCACATCGTGGTCGATCAAAGTCGGGATGCGGCCGTTGGGATTGAGGCGGACGTACCAGTCCTCCTTCTGCTCGCGATCGGTGAGCGAGATCGCGCGGAGCCGGTAGGGTACGCTCAGCTCCTCCAGCATGATCGTGGTCTTCCAGCCGTTGGGCGTTTCCGAAGTCAGCAGTTCGAGCAAGCGTCTCTCCCACGTTCCCGGCGCGATTCGACGCGCATCGGACAGGATAGAGAGCAGAGACCGGCGCGCGCGACCAGAAGAGAGCAAACAGTATCACTGGCAGTGATAGGCAGGTTTCCGCTCAACCAGTTGGCGGTTCTAATAGTATTGATGCTGGGCTTCCCCCGCACGCTTTCTCAACGCAGTCTGCATGCCAGATCCGCAAGGACGAACGGAGAGGGATTGCCGATACATGTTGACGCTCTACAGCTTTGGCCCCGCGGCCAATTCGCTCAAGCCGCTGCTCGCGCTCTATGAGAAGGGGCTGGAGTTCACCCCCCGCTTCGTCGATCCCACGCGCTTCGAGCACCACGAGGACTGGTTCAAGCAGATCAACCCGCGCGGCCAGGTTCCGGCACTCGATCACGATGGGCACATCATCACCGAATCCACGGTGATCTGCGAATACCTTGAAGACGCCTTCCCCGATGCGTTGAAGCTGCGCCCGACCGATCCCGTGGAGATCGCCGAGATGCGGGTCTGGACGAAGTGGGTGGACGAATACTTCTGCTGGTGCGTCTCGACGCTCGGCTGGGAGCGGGGCATCGGCCCGATGGCCCGCGCGCTTTCCGACGAGGAGTTCGAGGCCAAGGTCGCCCGCATCCCGATCCCCGAGCAGCGCACCAAGTGGCGCACCGCCCGCGCGGGCTTCCCCAAGGACGTGCTGGAAGAAGAGATGCGCAAGATTCGCGTCTCGGTGGACCGGCTCGAAAGGCGGCTTTCCGAAAGCACCTGGCTGGTGGGTGAGCAATTCACGCTGGCGGACGTGTGCAATTTCGCCATCGCCAACGGCATGCAGAACGGTTTTGCTGAGATTGTGAACCGCGAGGCGACGCCGCATCTGGTCGACTGGATCGATCGCATCAACGACCGTCCCGGCTGCCGGAAGATGTTCGCCAATTCGAAGAGCGAATTCGGTGATCGCGGCCGCAAAGTCACGGTCTGAGGGGGAGAAGGGCGATGGCCAAGGACAACCGTATAACCCTCTACGATCTGCAACTTGCCTCAGGCTGCACGATCAGTCCCTTCGTGTGGCGCACCAAGTATGCGCTGGCGCACAAGGGCTTCGACGTGGACCTCGTGCCCGGCGGCTTCACCGGCATTGCCGAGCGGACCGGCGGGCGCAGCGAGCGCGTGCCGGTCATCGTCGATGACGGCGAATGGGTGCTCGACAGCTGGAAGATCGCCGAATACCTCGACGAGAAGTACCCCGACCGGCCCATGCTGTTCGAGGGGCCTTCGATGAAGGAACTGACCAAGTTTCTTGATGCCTGGCTCTGGAAGACGGCGATCGGGCCGTGGTTCTCCTGCTATATCCTCGATTACCATGACCTGTCGCTGCCGCAGGACCACGCCTATGTGCGGCACTCGCGCGAGACGATGTTCCTCGGCGGGCGCAAGCTGGAGGATGTGCAGGCCGGTCGCGAGGACCGGCTGCCGCTGGTGCCGCCCACGCTCGAACCGTTCCGCAAGCTGTTGCGCGATACGCCGTGGCTGGGCGGGGACAAGCCCAACTTCGCGGATTACACCGCGCTGGCGGTGTTCCTCTGGACCGCGTCGGTCGCCACCACCCCGCCGCTGACCGAGGACGATCCGCTGCGCGACTGGCTGGACCGGGGCTTCGACCTCTTCGGCGGGCTGGGCCGCCATCCCGCCATGCATACGCTGTTCGGGCTTCAGTTGCGGCCCGGCGATCCCGCGCCGTTCGAGCGCGACGGGGCGGGGATCGAAGTGGCGCCGGTCAATCGCGGCACCGCACCGCAGCCCGAACTCGCCGATTGAACGGAGCACAGGCAATGGCATGGCATGACGAGCCGCCGGGCGGGACCTTGCGGATGTACCATATACCGGGCTGTCCCTTTTCCGAGCGGGTCGAGCTGCTGCTCGACCTCAAAGGGTTGTCCGGGCTCATGGCCGACCACGAGATCGACATCTCGCTGGCCCGGCCGGACTGGCTGCTGGCCAAGACGCGGGGGACCACTTCGCTTCCGGCGCTGGAGCTGGAAAACGGGGAAACGCTGAAGGAAAGCATGGTCATCCTGCGCTACTTCGAGGATCGCTTCCCCGAAGTGCCGGTGGCGCGGCCCGATCCCTTCGAACATGCGGTGGAGGCGATGCTCTGCGCTACCGATGGTCAGTTCACCGGGGCGGGCTACCGAATGATCCTCAACCGCGATGCCGCGAAGCGCGAGGAGCATCGGGCCGAAGTGGATGCGCAATATGCCCGGCTGGACGATTTCCTGCGGCACTACGCGCCGGACGGGGACTATCTGTTCGACCGGTTCGGCTGGGCGGAAGTCGCCTTCGCGCCGATGTTCAAGCGGTTGTGGTTCCTCGAATATTACGAGGCTTACGAAGTGCCGCAGCACCTCACGCGGGTTCTGCGCTGGCGCGAGGCCTGCCTTTCGCATCCCGTGGTGGAGCGCCATCACGGCCACCGCGAACTGATGACGCTCTATTACGACTATGCGCAGGGCGGCGGCAACGGGCGCCTGCCGGAAGGCCGCGCGGTGTCGAGCTTCACGCTCGATCCCGCCTGGAACACGCGCCCGATGCCCCCGCGCGACAAGTGGGGGCACCCGGCCACCGACGCCGAACTCGGGCTCATCGCGGCCTGACCATCATCGACGAAGAATAATGCCATTCTCCAACGGGAGCAGGATCATGAAGAGCTATCCGCAGAACTATATCGACGGTCGCTGGACCGACAGTCGCGGCGGCCGCCGTCATTCGGTCATCAACCCGGCCACCGAGGGGCAGGCCAGCGAGATCGTGCTGGGCACCGCGGCCGACGTGGACCTCGCTGTGGAAGCCGCGCGACGGGCTTTCGAGACGTTCTCGCAGACCACCAGGCAGGAACGCATCGCGCTGATCGAGCGTGTGATCGAGGCCTACAAGGCCCGCATCCCCGACATTGCCGAGGCCATCGCCACGGAAATGGGTTGCCCGATTTCCACCGCCTCCACCGCGCAGGCGGGATCGGGTCTGGGTCATCTCGGGCAGGCGCTGGCGGCGCTTTCGCAGTTCGAATTCTCGGAGAAGATAGGCGACAATACCGTTGTGCGTGAGCCGATCGGCGTCGTCGCGCTGATCACGCCGTGGAACTGGCCGATGAACCAGATCGTCGCCAAAGTCGGCCCCTGTCTCGCCGCCGGATGCACGATGATCCTCAAGCCCAGCGAGGAAGCACCCACTTCCGCCGCGATTTTCGCCGAAGTGATGGCGGCGGCGGGGGTTCCGGCTGGCGTGTTCAATCTCGTGCAGGGGGACGGCGCCGAAGTGGGCACGGCGCTGGCGCGCCATCCGGACATCGACATGATTTCCTTCACCGGCTCGACCCGCGCCGGAATCATGGTGGCGAAGAACGCTGCCGATACCGTGAAGCGCGTGTCGCAGGAACTGGGCGGCAAGTCGCCGAACATCATCCTTGAAGGAACGCCGCTCGATGTGGCGCTGCCGGGCGGCGTGGGCGGGGTGCTGCTCAATTCCGGCCAGAGCTGCGTCGCGCCGACGCGGATGCTCGTCCATCGCTCGCAGCATGACGCGGCGGCCGAGAAGGTGGGCGAGATGTTCGCGGCCAAGCCGGTGGGCGATCCGCTCAGCGAAGGGCCGCACATCGGTCCGGTGGTGAACAAGGCGCAGTACGAGAAGATCCAAGGCCTGATCCGGAAGGGCATCGACGAAGGCGCGAGGCTGGTGACGGGAGGGCTCGGACGGCCCGACGGTCTGGACAAGGGCTATTACGTCAAGCCGACCGTATTCGCCGATGTCACGCCGGACATGACGATCGCGCAGGAGGAGATCTTCGGGCCGGTCCTGGTCATCATGCCTTACGAGGACGAAGCCGAGGCCGTGCGCATCGCCAACGATACCCCTTATGGCCTTGGTGCCTATATCGCGGGCGATCCGGCGCGGGCGGGCAAGCTGGTGGGCAAGCTGCGCGCAGGCGCGGTCTTCGTGAATGCGGGCGGCCTTGCCTTCGACATGCCGTTCGGGGGCTACAAGCAGTCCGGCAACGGCCGCGAGTTCGGCAGGTTCGGCATCGAGGAATTCCTCGAAGTGAAGTCGGTGATCGGCCAGTACCAGCCGGTAGAGGCATGAGCGCGGTATAATGGAGGCATGTCCCCCGGCATGCAAGGCTGCCGGGGGAAAAACGAGGAGAGGGCGCGATGCCAGAACGCGGTTCAAATGGCTTGCCTGTGGATGTCGAGCGGCGCCTCGATGCGCTGGAACATCGCGTCGGGGAACTGGAAGATGTGAACGCGATCCGGCGTCTGCACTGGGCCTACGGCTATTACATCGATTTCAACCTGCCCGATCAGGTGGCCGAGCTTTTCGCCGAGGACGGCGTCGTCGTCTTCCTGTCCGGCGAGTACGTGGGGCATGCCGGTGTCCGGCGGCTCTACGGAGACTGGATCCAGCAGCGTTTCACCGGCGGCAGGCCGGGGCCGGTCGACGGGCTGCTGCTCGACCATTTCCAGATGCAGGACGTGATTACCGTCGCGCCCGATCGGCAAACCGCGAAAGGCCGTTTTCGTGGCATGCTGTTCGGCGGCTGGCACGACGATTTCCAGGACACGCGCGAGGCGGTCATGCCGCAGCAGTTTATGGAAGCCGGGATCTATGAGAACGACTACGTGCGCGAGAACGGTGTCTGGAAGATCAAGCGGCTCGACTACATGATGCAGTGGCAGGGCAATTACGAGGACGGCTGGGCGCACACCACCTCGCATCTCCAGCCCGCCACGCAGACTTTTCCCGAAGACCCGATTGGTCCTGACCGCCTGCTGCCGCGCAGCGTCCACCGGCCGACCTGGCCCTATCGTCATGACGTGCCGATGCATTTCGCGCATCCGCGGTTCGGCAACGTGCTGGCGGGGCAGGAAGCAGCCTGAACGCCGCAAGCGGCCGAAGCGTCCGCTCCGGCCGGACAATCGCAAAAGAGGGGGGAAGCGTGCCGACAGCAGATCCGCGCGAGATTATCGAGCGCTCACCCATGTCGAAGGCGCAAGTCGCGGCCGTGGCGATCATGGTCGGACTTAATGCGCTCGACGGGTTCGACGTGCTCTCGATCAGTTTCGCTTCCCCCGGCATTGCCGCCGACTGGGGGATCGACCGGGTGGCTCTGGGGGTGGTCCTGTCGATGGAACTGATCGGCATGGCCATCGGCTCGGTCGTCCTGGGCAGTGTCGCGGACCGGATCGGGCGCCGTCATACGATCCTCGCTTGCCTCTGCATCATGGTGCTGGGCATGGCCATGGCGACGCAGGCACAGGACGTGCTGACGCTATCGTGCTGGCGCGTGCTTACCGGGCTTGGGATCGGCGGCATGCTGGCCGCGATCAATGCGGTGACGGCGGAATTCGCCAATGCGCGCTATCGCAACGTGGCGCTTGCGATCATGGTGATCGGCTATCCGCTGGGCGCGGTGGCGGGCGGTCTTGTCTCCGCCTGGCTGCTGACCTTGTTCGACTGGCACGCGATCTTCTGGTTCGGCTGCCTGGCGACGGCAGCCTTCCTTCCGCTCGTGTGGTTCTTCGTGCCGGAGCCGGTGCCGTTCCTGCTGGTGCGGCGCAAGCCGGATACGCTCGAACGGGTCAACCGGCTGCTCGCGCACTGCGGCCATCCGCCGGTTGATGCTCTGCCACCGCCGACCCGCGAAGAGGCGGGCGCGTCGCTGGCGGATATCCTGCGGCCTGGCCTGCTGGCGACGACGCTGCTCGTTACTTTCGCCTACTTCGCGCATATCGTCAGTTTCTATTTCATCCTGAAATGGGTGCCGAAGATCGTGGTCGACATCGGCTTTGCTCCCCCCGAAGCGGCCGGCGTTCTCGTCTGGGCGAATCTCGGCGGCGCTATCGGCGGCGGGGTGTTCGGCTTCATCGTCCAGCGCCTGCCGCTGCAAGGCGCGACGGTGGCCGCCCTGCTAGGTTCGTGGATCATGATCGCCCTGTTCGGCGCCTTCGGGACGACCACGCTTACCGGGCTTTCCGCGGTGGCTTTCGTATCGGGCCTTTTCACCAATAGCGCGGTTTCCGGGCTCTACACGATCTTTGCCCGCGCTTTCCCGACCCATGTGCGGGCGACCGGCACCGGCTTCGCGATCGGCGTGGGGCGCGGCGGGGCGGCGCTTTCACCCATCGTGGCGGGCATGCTGTTCGAGGCGGGCCTGTCGCTGGCCATGGTTTCGACACTGATCGCCAGCGGTTCGTTGCTCGCCGCGATCGCCCTGCTGTTCATGAAGCTGCGCGGGCGCGGCTGAGGTGCCCAGTGATTGGAGGGTATTTCCGCCTTGCTGGCATGAACGTCAAAGCCCGCCGATATCGACCTCGTGAATGCGCTTCAGCAGAGCGGCGAGCATGTGGAACTCGGCATCGGAAAACCGTTCGCGCAGCCATTGGCCGAGTTCACCGCTGCGTTCGTGCGCAGCGGAGAGCATGGCGACGCCCTGTTCGGTGATCTCCAGCGTCTGGCGGCGGCGGTCCTCGGTGGACTGACCGCGGACGATAAGGCTGCGCCCTTCCAGACGATTGATGATGCCCATCACCGTGGCGCGGTCCATCTGGAGCGTACGGCCGATGTCGGCCTGCGAGGTGCCAGGGTTCTCGGCGATCAGCAGCATCGCGGTAAGCTGCGTCTGAGTAATGCCGAGATCGCTGAAAATCTCCGAAAATCGGCGCTGCGTGGCGCTTTGGGCCAGTCGCAAATGCAAGTCGAGGACGTGATCGAGCGTGCGACCGGCTGTCAGTCCAGCGAATGTTTCGGGGTCTTTCATTTTATCCTGTTGCGAGGGTTTGCGGGAATCGTCAAGCGATGGCTTGGAAAATAAATGTTAGTATAGCATACAATATTGCGACAATGATAAGCGACTGGAGAGGTCATGGCCCATTTCCCGCAAACCCCGAGTTTCACCGGGTTCAACACCCCGTCGCGGATCGAGGCGGATATCGCCGATCTTGCGCATGAAGGAACGATCCCGCCCGAACTGGACGGCGCGTTCTTCCGCGTCCAGCCCGATCCGCAGTTCCCGCCGCGGCTCGGCGACGATATCGCTTTCAATGGCGACGGCATGATCACCCGGTTCCACATCCATGAGGGCCGGTGCGACTTTCGTCAGCGCTGGGCGCAGACCGACAAGTGGAAGCTGGAGCATGAGGCGGGCGAGGCGCTGTTCGGCGCCTATCGCAATCCGCTTACCGACGATCCTGCCGTGGCGGGCCGGTTCCGCTCCACTGCCAATACCAACGCCTGGATCCATGCCGGCAAGCTCTGGGCGATGAAGGAGGACAGCCCGGCCCTGCTGATGGACCCGGCGACCATGGAGACGATCGGTTTCGAGACCTTTGGCGGCGCCATGCGCGGGCAGACCTTCACCGCGCATCCCAAGGTCGACCCCGCAACCGGCAATATGGTGGCGATCGGCTATGCCGCCTCGGGCCTCTGTACCGACGATGTCGCCTATTACGAAGTGAGCCCGGCGGGCGAACTGCTGCGCGAGGTGTGGTTCAAGGCGCCCTACTATTGCATGATGCACGACTTCGCGATCACCGAGGACTACCTCGCGATCCACATCGTGCCTTCGATCGGCAGTTGGGAGCGGCTGGAGCAGGGCATGCCGCATTTCGGCTTTGACACCAATTTGCCGGTCTATCTCGGCATACTGCCGCGCCGGGAAGGGGTATCAGGCGAGGAAATCCGCTGGTTCCGCCGCGACAACTGCTTTGCCAGCCATGTCCTCAATGCGTGGCAGGAGGGATCGAAAGTCCACTTCCTCACCGCCGAGGCGAAGAACAACATGTTCCCGTTCTTCCCGGACATCCACGGAGCGCCGTTCAACGGCATGGAGGCGGTGAGCTACCTGACCGACTGGACGGTGGACATGGCCGCCAATGGGGAGGTTTTCGATGCCGTCACCCGCCTGTCCGATACCGCCGCCGAATTCCCGCGCATCGACGATCGCTTTACGGGGCGCAAGACGCGCTATGGCTGGATGCTGGAGATGGACATGCGCCGCCCCGTCGAACTGCGCGGCGGCAGCGCGGGCGGCTTGCTGATGAACTGCCTATTCCTCAAGGACCTGGAGACCGGGCGCGAGCAGCACTGGTGGTGCGGGCCGGTTTCCAGCTTGCAGGAGCCGTGCTTCGTGCCCCGAGCGCCCGATGCGCCGGAAGGAGACGGCTGGATCCTGCAGGTCTGCAACCGGCTGGAAGACCATTGCAGCGACCTGCTGATCTTCGAGGCGCTCGATATCGAGAAAGGGCCGATCACGACAATCCATGTGCCGATCCGGCTGCGTTTCGGACTTCATGGCAATTGGGCCGACGCGGGTGCGATCGGACTTGCCGCTTGAAGAAAAGAGGAGAAGCCGATGCCGGAGTGATCGGCTTCTCCTCTTTTTCGGCCGGGAGCCGGGCGGGATCGTGAAATTCAATCCGCGATGCCGGCGCGGATCGTGAGACCGGCCTCGTCGCGAGCGACCCGGCGGGAAATGAGCAGCAGCAGCACCACGATCGGCAGGGCCACGACGTTGATGCTCAGCATCGCAGTGCGCAAGTCTCCGGTCGCATCGGAGATCAGGCCGACGACGTAGGGTCCCACGCCCATGCCGAGGATGGTCATGACCAGCAGGTAAAGGCTGGCGGTCAGCCCCCGCATGCGCGGCAGGACCTGATCGTAGAGGATCGCGTAGAGCGGCGGCATCCAGCCGGTCAGCAACAGGCTGTAGACCACGAAGCGGGCGTAGAAGTCGCCGGGGACGGGCGCCCAGTAGACCCAGAACGACAGCAGCGGCGACAGGCCCATCGACAGCAGCGCGATCCCCGCGCGGCCGCCGCCGGGAAAGCGCAAGTGCAGGCGGTCGGACAGTGGCCCCCAGAGCAGCGGACCGACGATGCCTGTCGCGGCGGAGAGCAGGCCGAACTGCAAGGCGGTGTCGGCCAGCGAGAGGTGGTAGGTGCGGATCAGGAAACTGGGATTGAAGGCCATCATCCCATAGTTGATCGTCGATTGCAGCGTGCCGACGGCAATGGCCATGATCAGCGTGGGCGATCCGGCGATGACGCGGAAAGCCTGCCCGTCGCGCGCTTTCACGCCTTGCAGCAGGTTGACCACGACCAGCAGGCCGACGCCGATCACCAGCCATTGCAGGACGTGTGGGTCGATCGCGAAAGCGCCGAAGCCGAGCGGCGGGCGCGGTGAATGGCGCATTCCGACGCGGGCGAGAAGGGTCATCAGGGCGGCGATGGCGGCCAGCGCGCTCAGATTAAGCGCCAAGCTGCGCCCGCTCGTCCGGCGCAGGGCCATCGCAACCCAATGCGCGCCCGGCGTCACCGCGCCGAGCAGCGAGAGGCTGGCGCGGAACGGGTGCGGGTCGGGCGGGGTAGCGATGCCGTCCATCGCTCCGCGCTCCGGTTCGCGCAGGTGCCAGAGGAAGATCGAGAGCACGAAACCCGGCGCGGCGGCGACGAGGAAGGCGAACTGCCAGCCCTTGAGGCCGAGCGGTGCGGTGCCGGGGACGAAGGCGTCGCTCCACATCTGGGCCGCGAGGCCGCCCAGCACCAGCGATCCGCCGAGGCCCAGCGCTATGGCCGAGGCCATGACCGCCATCACGAAGCCGCGGCGATGGCGCGGCCAGTAGTCGTAGATCAGCGAGGTTCCGGCGGGCTGCGTCGCGGCCTCGCCGATGCCGACGCAGAGACGGGACGTGGCGAGCATGGCGAAGCTCGATGTCATTCCGGCCATCGCGGTCGCGGCGGACCAGAACAGAATGCTGAGCGAGAGCAGCCTGCCACGCAGCCAGCCATCCGCGAGCCGCCCGACCGGCAGCGAGAACAGTGCGTAGAACAGCGCGAAGACGGTGCCGAACAGCAGTCCCATCTCGGCGTCGCCGATGGCGAGGTCCTGTTTGATCGCCGGGGCCAGGATGGCGAGGATCTGGCGGTCAAGCAGGCTCATGGCGTTGGTCAGCGCGATCAGGGCCAGCGCATACCATCCGCCGCGGGCGACGTGGCGGGCCGGTGCCGATAGCACCGGGTGCGTGACGTCGGCCTTCACAGACCGAACCAGCGTTCGGCGTTGGTCTGGAAGAACTTGCGCTTTACGTCCGGAGCCATGTCCATGGCGTCGAGCTTGCGGACTTCATCGGCCTCGTACTGGTAGGGGTAGTCCATGGCATACAGGACCCGATCCTCGCCCATGACCTGCTGGGCGAAGCGGATCGCCGGTTCCCAGGCCATGCCGCTGCACGTCACCAGCACGTTGCTGCGGAAGTATTCGGCGATGGTCCTATTCAGCGGCTTCATGCGTTCGTAGCGCTGCGAGCGGATGCCGGCCTGGTGCATGTAGTCCAGCCGGTAGAGCCAGTAGGGCAGGGCTTCGCCCATGTGGCCGACCATGATCTGGAGATCGGGATAGCGGTCGAAGATGCCGATGGTGATCAGCCGCAGCAGGTGCATCCCGGTCTCGACGCCGAAGCCGTAGATCGCCCCGTCCAATCCGGATTCGAGCAGCGGGCCGATCATCGCGTCGGGCGGCGTGCCGGGGTGGATGTAGAGCGGCTGGTCGGTATCGGCCAGCGCGCGGAAGATCGGGTCGAAAGCGGGATCGTCGAGATAGCGGCCTTGCGTGTGACTGTTGATCTGCACGCCCCGGAAGCCCAATTCGAAAGCGCCGCGCCGGATTTCTCGGGCGGACCATTCCGGGTCCTGCGGCGCCACGGCGGTCATGCCGATGAAGCGGTCCGGATGGGCCGCGCAGCGTTCGGCCAGCAGGTCGTTGGCGGAAAGCGCGATGCCGCGCGCCTCATCAATGTCGAGCAGGGGCTGGACGCCCGGCGACGTGAGCGCGAGCACGGCCTTGTCGATGCCGGTCGCATCCATGTCGGCGATGCGCCGCTCGCCAAGGTCCAGAAGGCGCTCGATGATTTGCATCGCGCGTTCGCTGGGGCTCTGGGCGTAGAAGCCCCAGAGCGAGGTCATGCCCCGGTCTGCCGTGCCGTCGCGCACCATGCGCAAGTAGACGTCGATCTGCTCGCGCGTGGCGAAGGCCTCCTCGGTGGCGATCCGCAAGTAGCCCTGCCGGCCGCCGGTCCTGAGCTGCGGTGCCTGCAATTCGTCGATCATCCGCGATCCCCTTTTCTCATGCTTCATGGACAGCCTTGGCGACCAGGCAGGCCATGACGCCTTCCGGGCCGTCCTCGTGGCCATGCCCCGACCATTTGACCCCGCCGAACGGCGCATCGGCGCCGCCGATCATGGTGGTGTTGATGCCGAGCATGCCGGTTTCGATCTGTGCCGAGAGGCGCTTCTGCCGGGCCGCGTCGCGCGTCCAGGCATAGGCGGCGAGACCGTAGGGCAGGCGGTTGGCTTCGGCGATCATCGCCTCTTCGCCGGGGAAGCGGTTGATGAGCGCCACGGGGCCGAACGGCTCCTCGTTCATGATCCGCGTGGAAGGCGGCACCTCGGAAAGCACCGTGGGGACATAGAAGAAGCCGCGATTGCCGGCAGGCTCGCCCCCCGTATCCAGCCGGGCGCCCGCCGCCATGGCCTCGCGGACGAGCGCGTCGATGGCCTCGACCCGGCGCGGATTGGCGAGCGGGCCGACCTGGCTCTCGGGATCGAGTCCGTCTCCCACTTTCAGAGCGCGCGCGCGGCGGGCGAAGCCATTGCGAAAGTCCTCGAACACCGCGTCCTCGACGATGAACCGGGTGGGCGAGACGCAGACTTGCCCGGCGTTGCGATATTTGTGGCCGACCACGGTATCGAGCACGCGGTCGAGGTCCACGTCGGCGAAGACCAGCACCGGACCGTGACCGCCGAGTTCCATGGTCGTGCGTTTGAGGTCCTCGGCGGCAAGCCTCGCCAGATGGCGGCCCACCATGGTCGATCCGGTGAAGGAAAGCTTGCGGATCACCGGACTGGCCAGAAGGTGACGGCTTACTTCGTCCGGCACACCAAAGACTGCCTGCGCTACCTGTGGGGGAAGTCCAGCGTCGAGCAGGCATTGCAGCACCGCGAGCGCCGAGGCGGGGGTTTCCTCCGCCGCCTTCAGGATGACCGAGCAGCCTGCGGCGATCGGCGCGCCGAGCTTGCGGCCGGGATTGCCTATCGGGAAGTTCCAGGGCGCGAAGGCGGCGACCGGGCCGACCGGCTCATAGACCACGGTGGAGCGCATCCCTTCCGGGCGCACCAGTGCGCGGCCGTAAAGGCGGAAGCACTCGCCGGCGTAGAATTCGAAAAGGCCGACGTTCATGCCCACTTCCATGCGAGCTTCTGCCAGGGTCTTCCCCTGTTCCAGCACGGCGACATGGGCGATCTCATCGCATCGTTCGCGCATCAGCCGCGCGGCGCCTTGCAGCACTTCGGCGCGCTGCTGCGGCGTGGATTTGCGCCAGAGGCGGAAGCCGGCGGCGGCAACCTCCAGCGCGCGGTCGAGATCGGCGGCGTCGGCGAGCGGAAGCTGGCCGAGCACTTCGCCGGTCGCGGGATTGAGCACGGCGTGGGTGCGGCGCTCACCGCCGGACAGGCGTTCGCCGTCGATAATCATGGAAAGCGCAGGGTACTGGATCATGCCTCACCTGAAACGGAGAAGGGGGAAGCCGGTCCCGCCGGGGCGCGAACCCTGGCGGGACCGGCAGACACGCGGCGCGCGTCCTTACTCGGCGGGAACGGCGGCCTTGCGCGAGTTCTCGCGGTCGATGTCGCCCTGCCAGCGCTCCGCCACCATGGCCTTGCCGGTGACGGGGTGGGGCAGGTGGAAGGGCAGCAGCTTGTGCGTCGGCCAGAGCCAGTGATCCTCGATCAAGGCATCGGGGCCGCTGGGATCTTCGGGATGGAGCGTCTTGGGGAAAGGCACGTATTCGGCTTCGGTGAAAGCCCAGCCCTTGTCGAAATCGGCGTGCCAGTGCGGAAAGTAATTGAGCACATGGATGCGCCAGACGCCGTCCACCTTCTTGTAGGTGTTCTCGTAAATGCCGCCTTCCCACCACTGGCGCGCCTGGGCGGTAAGCGGGTTGGCGGGATCGGTATAGTCGCGGTGGCGACCCGCCTGCATCATCGAGCGGGCACGGGCATGGGCGGTGACGCCGTCGGCCTCGATGGTAACGATGTCCTGCAACTGCGGATGGTCGAGCAGGAAGCCGTCGATCGGGCCGTTGTTGCCGTGGGTGAAGCGCTTCTGGAAGCGTTCGACATAGAGGCGGCGCACGCCTTCCTTGCCCTTCCACACGCCGCCGAAGAAGCGCACTTCGCCGTCGTCGGTGAAGAGGTCGATCACCTCGTTGTACATGCACTTGTCGATCAGGTAGCCGTAGAGGTGCTGGAGCTTGCGCACGTCCAGTTCATCCTCGCGCACGGTGAGGCGGCGCGCGAGGTCCGCCACTTGCGCTTCGAGTGCGGCAATCCGGTCTGTTTCAGCCATTTCGGTTCTCTCCTGGTTTTCGTTGGTCGTGCAATTCGGGGCGGTTACATGCCGAGCGCTTCGAGCCGCTCGATCTCTTCGCGATAGGGGCGGATGGCGCGGTAGATGCAGAGCGTCGCCAGCGGCAGCAGGACCGCGGCGGTAATCTCCAGCGCAAGCCAGAGCTTCGCCGGGTCGACCACGACATATTGCGCGACCAGGCCGATCACGAAGCTGCCCATGGCGCCGAAGAAGGTGAACATGAACAGGTAGATCGCCGTCACCTGCCCGCGCATGGCATGGGGCGCGACCCGCTGGATCGCGGCGTTCTGCGGCACGGCGCCGGCAATCCCGAACATCGCACCGAACGACATGACGAGGATCGAGAGCAGCCCGCTCGGCATCAGCGGCGCCAGAATCGAGCAGACCGTGACGACGGCGAAGCACACGAAGGCAGCACGCACGTTGGCGTCCTTGTGGCGCCTCGCCAGCCATTCGACGAAAGTACCGCCCAGCAGCAGGCCCAGCAGCGAGGAGACCAGCACGGTTACCGAAGTGACGGCGCCGATCTGCGCCTCGGTCCAGCCGTAAGTGCGGATCAGGAAAGGCACGCGCCAGAAGGCGAGGCCGAAACTTTCCAGAGCGCTGAGGGCTAGGCCGAGGAACAGCGGATAATAGACCTTGCGGTTGGCGCGGATCGCCTTGACGGCATCGAGGCCGGTAAAGGTCAGTATCCGGCGGCCGAGCGACGCATCCTCTGGGATCTGCGCGGTATCGTGACGGACCAGCCGCTGTGGCTCGCGTACGGTCAGGAACAGCAGGGCGATGAGGAAGCCGGGAATCCCGATCCACACCAGGATCCACTGCCAGCCGAGGATACGCAGCGGGCCGAGGTCGGTCGGAGCCCAGTGCGCGGTCAGGGCGATGAGCTGGCCGCCGACCAGCGGGCCGAGCGTCGAACCGCCGATGAAGCCGAATTGCAGGATCGCGAAGGCACGGGTGATCTTCTTCGGCGGAAACATGTCCGCGATCAGCGAGTACGAAGAGGGCGCATGGGCCGAGCCCCCCGCCGCCAGGAACACGCGGCTGCCCACGAACTGCGTGAACGTCTGGGCGATCCCGCCGAGCATGGTGACGAAGCCGATCACCGTGACGCCGCCTGCCAGCACGTATTTGCGCGGCCATATGTCGGCCAGGCGCGCCAGCGGGATGCCGACGAAGAGGTAGCAGATGATGCTGGCCGGTCCGGCCAGGAAGCCGAGCTGCGAATCGGTAAGCCCGAAATCGGTCTTGATTCGCTCGGCCAGCATGCCGAACACGACCTGGTCGAAGAAGGTCAGGAAGGTGGCTAGGACGATGACCGTCAGCGCCCAATAGGCAGAGGCCGAACCCGGCCAATTGCGTTCTTCGCCGCTTGGAACGGCGTTTTTCGATGCCTGTTCCTCGATTGGCGCAATGCTGGCTGCTGCTACCGCCATGGCCTCTCCCATCCATCTCTCGGCCTGTCGTCTTCGACATAGGCTCATTCGTTATTGTTAGCCTTGCATACAATCTTGCGATGGTGAACAAAAGAGTTCAGATTCGCTTCGAGCACGAAAAAACATATCGAGACAGGAGAGAGGACATGCAGGATCTTCCCGGGAAAACCGCCTTCGTTACCGGCGGCGCCAGCGGCATCGGCCTCGGCATCGCCAAGGCCCTGCTGGGCGCGGGGATGAACGTGACCATCGCTGATATTCGCCAGGATCACCTTGATGAGGCCGTGGCCGAACTGGGCGGCGGCGAACGGGTGCTGGCCATCAGGCTGGACGTGACCGACCGTGCCGCCTACGCCGCCGCCGCCGATGAAGCCGAGGCGAAGTTCGGCAGGATTCACTTGCTCTGCAACAATGCCGGCGTCGCCGTCGTCGGGCCGACCGACGTGGCGACCTTTGCCGACTGGGACTGGGTCATGGGCGTCAATCTGGGCGGCACGATCAACGGAATTGTCACGATTTTGCCGAGAATTCTGTCACATGGTGAAGGTGGGCACATCGTCAACACCGCCTCGATGTCGGCCTTGGTGCCTGCGCCGGGAACGACGATCTATTCCTCCGGCAAAGCGGCGGTCGCCTCAATGATGGAGTGCATGCGGCCCGAGCTGGAGTCGCGCGGCGTGATCTGTTCGGCCTTCTGTCCGGGGGCGGTCCAGTCCAACATTGCCGAGGCGAGCAAGACCCGTCCGGACACTCTTGGCGCCACCGGTTATGCCGAGGCCGACAAGGGCCGTCAGGCGGGCGGCCAATTCTTCCATCTCTACCAGACCAAGGAGGAAGTGGGGCAGCGGGTGCTGGAGGGTATCCTCAACGACGAGCTTTACATCCTTACCCACGGCGAGTTTCTGGAAGGTGTTCGCGAACGCGGAGAGGCGACCACTGCGGCAGTCCAGACCCAACTTCCGGACAACGAAGAATATAAGCGTACCTTCGCAATTCTGTTCCGAAATCCGGCCATCACCGAAGAGATTGCGCGACAGAACCGCCTCCGCGCCGATCAGCGCGCAGAAGCCTGAGGAGGATCGGGATGAAGGATCTGGCAGGAAGGACGGCGTTCGTTACAGGTGGAGCCAACGGCGTCGGCCTAGGTCTGGCAAGGACGTTGCTGGCGGAAGGCTGCAAGGTCGCCATAGCCGACGTGCGCGAGGATGCGATCGCCGAGGTGCTGAAGACGCTGGAAAACCAGCCGGTGATCGGCGTGCCGCTGGACGTCTCCTCGCGCGAGGGGTTTGCGGAAGCGGCGGATCGGGTGGAGCGGGAACTGGGCCCGGTAAGTCTGCTGTTCAACAATGCGGGCGTCAATCTGTTCCAGTCGATCGACGAGTCGTCCTATGACGACTGGGACTGGCTGCTCGGCGTCAATCTGCACGGCGTCATCAACGGTATCGCGACTTTCGTTCCGCGCATGAAGCAGCGCGGGCAGGGTGGTCATGTCTGCAATACCGCCTCGATGGCGGCGTTTCTCGGTAGCGGGGTGCCCGGCATCTACAACACGACGAAGTTCGCGGTACGTGGCCTGAGTGAGTCCCTTCGCTACAGCCTTGCACCGCATGGGATCGGCGTTTCGATGCTTTGTCCGGGCCTGGTGAAGACGCATATCTACGCCAGCGACGAGATCCGACCGGAAGCGTTGAAGGCGGGCGCGAAGGCGGTGAATACGGCGTTTGTCAGCCAGCTTGAACACGTGCATCAGGCGGGCATGGAACCCGAAGTCATCGCTCGGCGGACGATCGACGCGATCAGGGAGAACCGCTTTTATGTGTTCTCGCATCCCGAATTCCGTGACGAACTGGCGGAGGTTTTCGCCGAAGTGATCGACGAGTTCCGGCAATATCCGCCTGATCCGGGTTTGGATGAACGGCTGAAGATCGAGGATGGCCGCCGGACCCGCTACAGGGAAGCGCGCGAGGCGGCTCGACAGGTGGGCTAGGTAAGAGCTTGCCACGGCGCGGGGGACGCCAATCAGAAAATCTGTCCTGTCGATGCGATCGCGGCACTTGCTCTTTGCCAATGCTGCGGTCCTTCATTCGCTGTTTATAATAGGAGCCGGGCCGCATGTCAGAATTCGACTACGACCTCTTCACCATCGGCGCCGGATCGGGCGGCGTGCGCGCCAGCCGGATCGCGGCGGCGCACGGCGCGCGCGTGGCGGTTGCCGAGGAATACCGGGTCGGCGGCACGTGCGTGATCCGCGGCTGCGTGCCCAAGAAGATGCTCGTCTACGGCGCGCACTTCGCCGAGGACCTTGAGGATGCCAAGCAGTTCGGCTGGGACATTCCCGAGGCGAAGTTCGACTGGGCCAAGCTGCGCGACAATGTGCTGGGCGATGTCGACCGGCTGAACGGCCTCTACACGCAGACGCTTTCGAACAACCAGGTGGAGATCTTCCACGAGCGTGCCACGATCACCGGCCCGCACGAGATCACGCTGGCCAGCGGCGGGAAGAAGACCGCGAAAGTCATCCTTATCGCCACGGGTGCGCGCCCGCTGATCCCGTCCTGCCCCGGCCACGAGCACGGCATCACCTCGAACGAGGCCTTCCATCTCGATGCGCTGCCGAAGCGCATCCTGATCGCGGGCGCGGGCTATATTGCCAACGAGTTCGCGGGCATTTTCCACCAGTTCGGCTCGAAGGTGACGCTGATCAACCGCTCGGACCAGTTGCTGCGCGGCTATGACGAATCCATGCGCGATCGCCTGCTCCAGATCTCGCTCACCAAGGGCATCGACTTCCGCTTCAATGCCGATTTTCGCGGCATCGAGAAGAACGCGGACGGCTCGCTGACGGTCTCGATGACCAACCACGAGCCGCTCGAAGTCGATTGCGTGCTATTCGCGACCGGCCGCGTACCCAATGTCGAAGGGCTGGAGCTGGAGAACGTCGGCGTCGAACTGGACGACAAGAACGCCATTAAGGTCGACGAATATTCGCAGACCAGTGTCGATCACATCTACGCCGTGGGCGACGTCACCAACCGCGTGCAGCTGACCCCGGTGGCGATCCGCGAAGGTCATGCCTTTGCCGATACCGTGTTCGGCGGCAAGCCGACGACGGTGGACTACGGCTGCATTCCCTCGGCCGTCTTCAGCCATCCGCCGATCGGTGCCGTGGGCCTGACCGAAGCGCAGGCGCGCCAGCAGTACGGCGAGGTGCAGATCTACACGAGCGACTTCCGGCCGATGAAGAACGTCGTTGCCCACCGCAACGAGCGTTCGCTCTACAAGATGGTCTGCGAAGGGCACACCGGTCGCGTGCTGGGTCTGCATATGATCGGACCGGAAGCCCCGGAGATCATCCAGGCCGCCGCCATCGCGGTAAAGGCGGGTCTGACCAAGGCCGATTTCGACGCAACCGTCGCCGTCCATCCGACGATGTCGGAAGAGCTTGTGCTGATGAAGTGATTGGCGGGCTACGGCGCGATTGTGGGTTGGCGGTCTCGATCGTTAAGCGGTTGATGGGCGTGTCCCGCTCCTTCGGTGCAAAGACGTTGGCCGAGATCTAAGTCCGCCCGTCTTGGCCCTCATAAAGTAACGGCATCTCGCTACGGTCCCGAAGAAGATGGGCTTTTGCGGCGCCCGTAGCGCTTCTCAACCTGAAAAGTGAGGCTCGTTCCCGCGACCTCGCGCTTTGTCCGAGGCTGCGGCCGTACAACCGTGCGCGCGATGAATTTTTTACGCGCCACATGGCGTGAATGCCGAGCCCAACATCGCTTGTTTTCCGACCTTTCGAACCGGTCAAATCCCGGTCCAGCCACAATGCGCGGATGTGCTCGGAGTGGTGCCTGACCGCGCAGTTCGCAGTCGGTTGCGGCCCGGCAGCAAAATCTGCGGCGCCTTCGATCGAGTGCATTGATCGGCCCCATAATTCATGTTAACAGGAATTATAAATCCTACGACCGGGAATAAATCTGGCTACTTTGGGAGGATAGAAGCGATGAACGCCATCGAACGTGGTGTGTCTGGCCTTGCCATAAGCGCGATCCTGACGATCGCACCGTCCTTGCCCGCTCATGCCCAAGTGGAGAATTCATCCGAGAAATCCAGCGACGTGCTGGCCGATATCATCGTCACTGCCGAACGCATCAGCCAAAGCGCACAGAAATCGCCGGTGCCGATCGATGTCGTCTCCACTGACGATCTCAAACAGCAGATCGTCACCCGGGCCGAGGATCTCGCGCGGGCATCGCCGGCACTGGCGGCAGTGGGCGGCGCAGGCGGCACCACCACCTTTTACGTGCGAGGCGTCGGCAACAACACTGTAAACGCCTATTCCGATCCCGCGATCGCCTTCAATTATGACGGCGTCTACATCGGGCGCCCGAGTTCGACTTCGGGCATGTTCTACGATCTCGCTCGCGTCGAGGTGCTGAAGGGGCCGCAGGGAACGCTCTACGGTCGCAACGCCACGGGCGGGGCAATCAACGTCATTCCCAACAAGCCCGTACTGGGAAGGTCGAGCGGAGACGTCACTGCCGGCTACGGCAATTACGACTGGTTGACCGCCCAGGCTGCCCTCAACGTGCCGCTGGGGGCCAATGTCGCCATGCGTCTGTCAGGCAATCTTTCGCGGCATGATGCCTTCCTCAGCGATGGTACGGGCAACCAGCGCGAATATGGTGGTCGTCTGCAGATCTATGCGGAGCCGTCCTACAATCTCGATCTGCGGATTGCCGCCGACTATTCGCACCAGGGCGGGGCAAGCGCTTCGGGCTATTATCTCGGCGCACTCGACCCGACATATGGCGCGAGCGGCTTTGCGGGGTACAGCTTCACGCCTTCGGGTTACTCACCGCAGAAGGGCATCGGCGATGTCGAGTCGCAAGCCTATCTCGCCAGCCGCTTCATCTATCAGGCCGGTCGGGCCGGAGCCGTGGTGGATGGGGTTTCGAACAACGACAACGACTACTGGGGCATTACGGCGGAGCTCAACTACAAGACCGATGCCGGTACGCTGACAATCCAGCCCGCCTGGCGCGAAGCGCACATCGACTACAGCTTCACGGGGATATTCCGCGAAGCCGGGTCTAAGGAAAATGACAGGCAGGCCAGCCTTGAGGCACGGTGGTCCGGCGAACTGTCGACCTCGCTCGATTACCTTGTCGGCGGCATGTATTTCGACGAGAAGATCAAGGCCGGAGCGTACTACAATCAGTTCACGCTTACTCCCTACCAGGACTTCGAGACGCAGACGAAATCCTGGGCCGGTTTCGGCAAGGTCTCGTTCCGCCCGATCGACAACCTGACGCTGACTGCGGCAGGCCGCTACACGTCGGACCGCAAGAGATTCGACGGTATTTCGAACGTCTACATCCTCTTCTGCGGCAACCCGTCGCTGGGCAACAGCTGTCCGACGCTTCCCTTCACGCCATTGGCCATGAGTGGATCGGCGGTGGAAAGCTTCTATGCCGATGCCGGCGTACCGGTGACGTCGGTGCCGCTCTTCGTTCTGCCCCCCGCCTTCGGCGGCTCGCAGACCGCGCCGTTCGTCCTGCTCTCGCCCATCAGGATCGCGTCCGGACTGAAGAACACGAAATTCACGTATCGTTTGGCGGCGCAGTACGATCTCTCCCCGGTCAACATGCTCTACGCCAGTTTCGAGACCGGCTATCACGCCGGTGGATTTTCGTTTGCCCGCGGACTGGAATCCTACAGGCCCGAGACGCTCGACGCCTATACGGTCGGCTCGAAGAACCGGTTCATGAACGGCCGCCTGCAGGTCAATCTTGAAGCCTTCCTCTGGAAATACCGCAATCAGCAGTTCAGCCAGTTCGGTTACGACCTTGGCGATCCGCCCTCGACGGTACTGCTGACGCGCAACATCGGTTCCAGCACGATCAAGGGCGCGGACCTGGACGTCGAGTTCAAGGCCACGCCCAACACTCTGCTGTCGGCTAGCGTGCAGTACCTGCATACGCGCTATGACAGCTTCGTCTATTATGCCCCGAACCAGGGGATGCCGCCCAACACCGCTTGCTCCTACACTCCGACTACCCAGACGACACCGGGCGGAACGAGCTATGGCGTCTACCAGGTCGACTGCTCGGGCCGACCGGCCTTCAACGCGCCCAAGTGGTCCTTCACGCTGAACGGTCAGCAGACTGTGCCGATGGGCGGCGTCGACCTGGTTCTGCAGGCGGGCACACGCTACCGCAGCACGACCTATTCCAGCGCCGATTACCTGAGCTATCTTCGCGGCAAGGCCAATTTCGTCAGCACCGCCTCTGCGACCGTGGCGGACGCAGGCGAAGCGTGGTCGGTCACGGCCTATGTCTTCAACCTCGGCAACAGCCGCAGACTGGTCGGCGCCACCATCGACAACGCCAATCTCTTCGTCGCCAACGCGGAGCAACCGCGCACGTATGGCCTGCGCGCCAATGTACGCTTCTGAGCCGACCAGCATGAAACCAGGAATTGCCGGATTCAGGAATCGAGGCATGATAATCGAGAAGGGAATACCATGACGGCTTCCGTGAATGACTTGCAATTCGTTGCGCTGGCGGTGCCGGACCTGGATAGCGAACGCGCCTTCTTTTGCGAGGACTGGGGGCTTGTCGAAGTCGCCGAGGTGGACGGGATGGTCTATCTTGCGGCGGCCGCATCTCCGCACCCCTATGTCCTGAGATTGCGTCAGGACGATGAGAAGAAGACCGACCTGATCGGCCTGACCGCGGCCAGCCTCGTGGAACTTCATGCGCTCCATGGGCAGGTTCTGGCCAGCGGCGCGCAGATCATATGCGAACCAGGGCCGTCAGACGCTCCGGGTGGCGGATATGCCTTTCGCTTCTTCGATCCGGATGGGCGGGCCGTTGAAATCGTGGCTGAAGCCACGCCGCGCGCCTGCCGTACGGCGGCCGATCAGGAGTTGCTCCCTCTGCAGATCAGTCATGTCGTGCTGCATTCACCAAGGCACAAGGACCTGGAGGCCTGGTACCGCGAAACCCTGGGCTTTCGCCTGTCCGACTGGCTTGGCGACTTTATGGTCTTCCTGAGGTGCAACCCGGCCCACCACCGTCTGGCTATCCTGCCCGGACCGCCTGCACTCAACCATGTTGCTTTCGATGTCGCCTCCGTCGATGCGTTGATGAAGGGGCTCGGAAAGCTGACGAAAGCCGGCGTGGAACTGCAATGGGGGCCGGGCCGCCACACCGCCGGCAACAACACGTTCAGCTACTATTCGACGCCGAACAGGAACACGGTGGAATACACCTCCGATCTCGAGATGGTGGATGAGGGAAGCTGGCAGCCCACAGTCTATACCCCGGGCCTTGAGGTGATGGATCAGTGGGGAACCGGGCGCATCATTGCCGGCAACAAGCCCCACGCGGAAATGAGTCCCGACGCCGGGCTTTGGAAGGTTCCGAAATGAGCGAGACTGTATTGGTCATCGGCGGCGGCGTCGGTGGGATGTCCGCCGCCCTTGCGCTTGCGCGCAGCGGCACGAAAGTAGAACTGATAGATGCTGATCCGGGCTGGCGGGTTTACGGCGCCGGGATCAGCGTTACCGGCCTGTCCCTGCGCGCTTTCGACGATCTCGGTATCCTCGAGGAGGTTCGGGCGCGCGGGCATATCGGCTCTGGCATGCGCGGAAGGGCGATGGACGGTTCCCTGCTGTTCGAAGTTCCGGCGGACACGAACTCCGCGCCCATCCGCTCCAGCGGCGGGATCATGCGGCCTGCCCTGCATGAGATACTGTCCAGTCATGTCCGCCGTGCCGATATTGCGGTGCGGCTGGGCTTGCGTGCGATCGAAATCACCGAAACCGACAGGGCTGCGAGGGTGCGGTTCGACGACGGGAGCGAAGGGCACTACAAACTGGTGGTCGGCGCGGACGGAATCTATTCCGACACCCGGTTGATGCTCTTCCCCCACGCCGACAAGCCCCGCTTCACGGGCCAGGGATGCTGGCGGGCCATCGCCGACCGCCCTCCCGGCCTGGATCGGGCAGAGATGGTCTTCGGCGGCCCCGTGAAGCTGGGGTTCAACCCGATTTCGGAAACGCAGCTCTATCTCTTCGTACTGGAGCACGTGCCGGACAACCGCCGGTTCGAGCCGGCCGAGCAAGTCGATCACCTGAAGGCCCTGCTGGAGCCGTTTGGCGGCTATGTTCCGCAGATCCGCGCGGCGCTCGGCGAACATTCGCTGGTGAACTATCGTCCGCTGGAATGGCTCCTCCTGCCCGAGCCGTGGTTCAGGGGACGCGTGGTCCTGATCGGCGATGCCGCCCATGCAACGACGCCGCACATGGCATCGGGTGCGGGCATGGCGGTAGAGGATGGGCTCGTGCTGGCGGAAGAGATGGCACGCACGCAGGATGTCGGTGCGGCGCTCACATCCTTCATGGCGCGCCGTCTTGAGCGCGCCCGGCTCGTGGTCGAGAATTCCGTCCGCATCGGCGAGATCGAAATGAGCGGCGGCGATCAGGTCGAAGCCAACACCATGCTGGGCGACACCATGGCCCGCCTGCAGCAACCCTATTGAGATGACAGGAAAAGAGGAAGCCATGAGCAATCTTGGACTGGCGACCCTGTCGCTCGACGGTAAAGCGCAGCCCGCACTCGTCCGGGGAGACCGGGCGCTGCCGCTCTTTCGTGCCGGTATCGAGGGCGACATGCTCGCCCTGCTCGATCGCTGGGAGGAGACGGCACAGGCGATCGCCCGCCTCGGCGATGCCGCTTGGCCGGAATCGATCGCATTCGACCCGCGCAAAGCGCTGGCCCCTTACATACCGCGTCAGATATTCTGCACCGGTGCCAATTACCGCAAGCACGTGATCGGCCTGATGATGGGCGATCCTTCGATGCAGACGGCGGAGCAGGACGGCATGTCGCCGGAGGAATTGCGCGCCAACGCAGAGAAGATCATGGACGAGAGGGCCGCGCAGGCAACGCCTTTCTGCTTCATCAAGTTGCCCTCGAGCGTGATCGGCCCGAACGACACCGTGATCCTGCCGCGCAATGTCCAGAAGCCCGACTGGGAACTGGAACTCGGCGTCGTCATCGGCAAGCGCTGTCGCCATGTCGGCTCCGAACAGGCGATGGATCATGTCGCCGGCTTCGCCATCGTCAACGACGTGACGGCCCGCGAACTGATCTTCCGGCGCGATGGTTCCGCCATCGGCCCCGATTGGCTCGCGGGCAAGAGCTTCCCGACCTTCCTGCCGTTCGGTCCGCTGATCGTGCCGAGGGACCTCGTCCCCGATCCTTATGCGCTGAACATCCGCCTGTCGGTCAACGGCACGCTGTACCAGGACGAAAGCACATCGGACATGATGATCAGCATCGCGCGGCAGATCGCCTTCCTGTCCGAACTGGTCGTTCTGGAACCGGGTGACCTGCTCTGCACCGGATCGCCTTACGGCAACGGGTCGGCCTTCGGCATCCATCTCAAGGCCGGAGACGTAATGGAGGGATCGATTACCGGACTGGGCCTTCAGCGCAATCCCTGCGTCGCCGAAATGTGACGCGCCTTGAGCGCAAGGGGGCGGATAGATGCTACCGGAAAGCCGTCAGCGATCGGCCTGCACCTCGCCCGCTTCGTTCGCGAACCGGGCGGTATCAATCGTTCCGGCGGCGCAGGCCGTCGAGCAGCAGGCGCACGACGAAGGCTTCGAAGTGCTGCTCGAGCTCTTCGATATCGGCACCGTCGGACGCCAGCATCTTCACCACGGCGGACCCGGCCTGGAAGAAATCGCTGATCCCGACCACAGCCAGATGCAGGAACAGCGCGTCGAATTCGCCGAGCTTCTCGCCGCCGTCCCGCGCCTGCAGCCGTTCGTAAAACGCGACGGGCGTCCGCTGCCATTCCTTGAGTTTCTGCTGGATGGCGGGGGACTTCGTGGTGCCCAGTTCCTCGATCATGAGGCGCTGCATGTATTTGGCAGACCGCGTGAAGCGGAAAGTGCGATGGATGAAGGTTTCCAGTTGCGCCGCCGCATCCCAGTCCTCGCCGGCCTCGTCTTGGGATGCTGCGTCCTGTGCGGGCTGCGCGAACTTCTGCGCGACTTCGAAAAGCAAGGCTTCGCGATTGCCGAAGTAGTACCGGATCAGCGCGGGGTCGACACCCGCTTCCCGCCCGATTGCCGCGATCGAAACCTGCGCCGGCGGCAGCTCCTGCAGCAGCCGTGCCGCCGTATCGATCAAGGTTTCGCGACCGACGCCATTCTCGTCAGCTGTCGGCCGGCCCTTGCCACGCTTGGTTACGGTCTTTTTTTCCATGCTGCGCCGTTAGCCGCAAACATAATTCTTGAGAACAGGAATTTATACCTTAGAACCGATCCCGGTAGAGGAGAGCATGAGAATGGCAAACTGGCCTTTCCGGCACGGTGTGCACGATATCGGCAATGGAATTTACGGCTATGTCCAGCCGGACGGCACCTGGGGCTGGTCCAATGCCGGACTGATCGTGTCGGCCGGGGAAACCCTGCTCGTGGATACCCTGATGAGCCGCTCGCTGACTCGCGAAATGCTCCGGGACTTTGCGCGCGTGCCCGGCGGCGATCGTATCGACCGGCTGGTCAACACCCACGCCAACCCGGATCACTTCGTCGGCAACGGTCTGATCGAGGGCGCGGAAATTATTGCGACGCACGAAACGGCCGCCGAAATGAAGCAGTTCAATCCGCGTCAGTTCGCCAGCCTTGCCGACAACTGGGAAAAGATGGGGGATGCCGGAGCGTTCCTCTACGAAACGATGGGCCGCAAGTTCGACTGGTCCGACCTCGATTCCGTCGCCATGCCCACGCGCACATTCGAACGCTGCCTCAGCCTGACCGTAGGCGACAAGCAGGTCGATCTCGTTGATCTGGGACCCGCCCATACCGCATCCGATACGATCGCCTGGGTGCCGCAGGACCGTGTCGTGTTTACTGGGGACCTGCTGTTCAACGAAGGCCATCCCATCATTTGGGACGGCCCCGTCGAAAACTGGATCGCCGCCTGCCAGTACATCATCGACCTCGACCCCGAAGTGGTGGTTCCGGGCCATGGCCCCATCACGGACACGGGGGCAGTGGCGAACCTAAAGGCCTATTTCGAATACGTCCGCGACGAAGCCCGCGCTCGCTTCGAAGCGGGGCTGGGCTGGAAAGACGCCGGCCGCGATATCGACATGGGCGCCTACGACGGCTGGACCGATCCGGAACGCATCGTCGCCAATGTCTTTGCGCTCTATCGCCAGTGGGGTGCGCCGATCCCGCCCGAGGACGGGCGGGACCTGTTCGGCGAGATGGGCCGATACAGCCGCGAGAAGACGTTGCAGAAGGAATGCGGTTGCCGGACGGGAAGCGGCCATGCGCACTGATATTGCGCTTGCGGTCAACGCCACGCACGATCCGGCGCGCCGGTCCTGGCTGGCCTCGGCCAATGCCGAGGCGCAGGACTTTCCGATCCAGAACCTGCCTTTCGGGCAGTTCCGCAGCCGCGCGTCAGGCTCCGGTGCGCCGACGCAAGGCGGAGTGGCGCTGGGCGATGAGATAATCGACCTGGCCGCCCTGCTGCAGACGGGCCTGCTGGACGGGCTTGCCATGGAGGCGGCCGGAGCCGCTGCCGGACCCTCACTTGCTCCGCTCCTGACCTGCGCACCCGCTGCCGTCAGTGCGCTTCGCGCACGTCTCTCCGATCTTTTCTGCGAAGGAGGGCCGGGCGATCCGGCCGTACTGGGCTCGGTGCTCATTCCCATGGCGCAAGCCGAATTGGTGATGCCGCTGCGTCCGACCGCCTTTACCGATTTCTGCACTTCGATCGACCATATCCGCCGCATGGGCCGGGGCAATCCGCCCAAACTGGCCGCCATGACGCTTCCCGTGGCCTACAATGGTCGCGCAAGTTCCGTCATGGCCAGCGGCAGGCCGGTGGTTCGCCCGACCGGACAGTTCGAAACGCCGCCCGGCAGTGCAAATCTGGCGTTCGGCCCTGAACCCATGCTCGATTTCGAGCTCGAGTTCGGGGCATGGCTGCGCGGACCGGGCAATCGGCTGGGGCATGCGCTGCGGCCGGAGGAGGCCGAGGACCTGTTGTTCGGCTGTTGTCTGGTGAACGACTGGTCGGCGCGCGCCATTCAATACTTCGAGATGATCCTGGGGCCTCATCTGGGCAAGAGCTTCCTGACGACGGTCAGCCCTTGGATCGTGACCATGGAAGCGCTCGCTCCCTTCCGCTGCAAGGCACGCGGCAGGGCCGAAGGCGAGCCGGAAGTACCCGCCTATCTGCTCGCCGGGCCTGACCGGAGCCACGGTGCGATTAGCGTAACCCTGACTGCCGATCTCGTCACTTCGGGCGGCGCGACCCTGCGCGTCACCGAAACCGAACTCTCCGATCTTTACTGGACGCTGGCACAGATGGTCACCCATCAGGCCAGCGGCGGTGCCCCGCTCGAGGCGGGCGACCTCATTGCGACCGGAACGGTATCCGGCGCCTCCGAGCGATCGCGCGCATGCCTGGCCGAAATCACCACGCCGGGCGGCCAGGCGCTGAGGCTGCCGGATGGCAGCGAACGGGTCATGCTGGAAGACGGAGACACGCTGACAATTCGGGGCCGTGCGCACGCGGATGGCTTCCGTCCGATCGGTTTCGGCGACTGCAGCGGCACGATCCTTCCCGCCGGAACGAGGGCATCATCATGACTATCAGCACTTGCGGTGAACGGCGCCCGATCCGTGTCGCCGCGCGCGGCAAGCACCTCGTCGTCGACATTCACTGCCACCTCGGCATTCCTGCCGCCGACGCCATCGTGCAAGCGAAATACCCCGGACCGCCCCCCGGCATCAACGATTTTACCAGCGCCAGGACATCGCAAGTCAATCGCGAGATGTTCGGTGCGATGGGGCGCACGCTCAACACCGTCGACACCCGGCTCCAGGACATGGATCGCCTGGGAATCGATGTGCAGGCGCTCAGCCCCAGTCCGGGGCAGTATTTCTATTACGTCGATCCCGAAACCGGTCGTGACGCCGCACGGGCCGTGAACGACGGCATGGCCGCTGCCGTCGCCGACAATCCCGACCGCTTTATCGGCATGGGCACCGTGCCGCTCCAGAACGTGGAGATGGCGGTCGAGGAAATGAAGCGCTGCGTGAAGGGACTCGACCTTCGCGGGATCGAGATCAGCTCCAACGTCAATGGCGTCGACTTTCATGACGCGCGCTTCCGGCCGTTTTGGGCTGCGGCGGAAGAGCTGGACATTCTCATCTTTCTCCACCCGCTGGGTTTCACCCATGCGCAGCGGATGAGCGAATATTACTTCAACAACCTCATCGGCAATCCGCTCGAATCGACGCTTGCGATTGGCCATCTCATCTTCGGCGGCGTGCTCGATCGCCATCCCGGACTGAAGATTTGCGTCGCGCACGGTGGCGGCTACCTCCCCGGCTATTGGGGCCGCATGGACCATGGCTGGCGCGCGCGGAGCGACTGTTCGGAGCATTGCCGGCATGAGCCTTCAAGCTATTTGCGCAAGCTCTGGCTCGATACGCTCGTATTCGACCGGGACCAGCTCGAGCAACTCGTCCGCAGCCACGGGGCCGACAGGCTCTGCCTTGGCACCGACTATCCGTTTGACATGGCCGAACCCGACCCGGTCGGCTTCCATAGCCGCCTGTCCGAAGAGGACCAGGCAAAGATCATGGGTCTGAACGCAGCGAAACTCTTGGGGATGTCCATCGACTGAAGACGGCCCGAGAGACAATGACGCGAAGGGGAGAACGCGAATGATCGAGCATCAGGCCAGCAGGGGCCATTGGCGAAAACCGGCCACACTGTTCGCGCTGTTTCTGGCCAATATGCTGAGCTGGGGCGACCGCGCGCTGCTGGGCGTGGTGGTCGAACCGGTCAAGCGCGACCTGATGCTGAGCGACACCCAGGTCTCGCTTCTCAACGGTGCCATCTTCACCGCCTTCAATCTGGTCGCCGGCGTGTTGATCGCCAACTGGACAGATCGCGGCAACCGCAAGGTGATCCTTCTACTGGGCGTGACGTGCTGGTCGCTCGCGACGGGATTGATCGGGTTTGCCTCCGGCTTTGCCACATTGGCTCTTGCGCTCATTCTGGTCGGCGCTGGCGAAGCTACGGTCTTCCCCGTGGCGCTATCGATGATTTCCGACATGCGTGCACCGGCCGACAGGCCGCGTTCGATCGCGGTGTTCCAGTCCGGCGCGTTCGTCGGGCTGATCGGCGGATCGATCGTGGCCAGCCTGCTCGCCGCGGCTTATGGATGGCGCGCGATGTTCGTGCTGTGCGGGACAAGCGGTGTCGCGCTCATACTCTGGATCGTGATCGCAGTGCGCGATCCGGCGCGGCGCTTCGACGATCCAGACCCGTCCCGTTCCGGCACGGAACAGGGAACCATCGCCAGTATCGGCAAGATCCTGACCACTCCCGGCTTCACGACAATGTCGCTCGGCGTCGGCTTCATGGGCACGATCGGCGCGGCGCTGGGCACTTGGGGGCCGGCCTTTTTCCAGCGAAGCCATGGTGTGCCTCTGGCCCAGGTCGGCGCCATCATCGGGCCGACAGTGGGGATTGGCGGGATCACGGGCACCGTGCTTGGCGGCGTGCTTGCAGGCTGGCTGATCCGCCGTTACCGCAACGAGCGCGCCGGATTGCTCGTGCCGCTGATCGCTAGCCCCTGTTCGGTCCCGTTTCTGATCATGTTTCTGTTTGCGCCGACCATCCAGGGCGCGCTGGTCGCGACAGGGATCATGAACTTCCTGATGTCGCTCGGTGTCGCGCCCTGTTTCGCATACGGAACCAGTATGGTCGGTCCCCGCAGCCGGGCTCTTGCCTCCACGCTGATGCTGGTCGCCTTCGGATTGATCGGCAGCGCCCTTGCTCCTTTTTTCGTCGGTGTGACCAGCGACTGGCTGGCTCCCTACTACGATGCGGAATCGCTCCGCTATGGCTTGGGGACGCTGCTGCTTTCGCCGTTGATCGGCGCGATCTTGCTGCTCGTAGCCTACCGCCAACTTGGCGCAACGAACGAACCTGCGGCCAATTGGTCCGAAGCCGGTGAACGGCTGGCATCGCATTAGGCGGGCGTAGAACAGCCGCGCGGCAGAATCTACGCCTTCTTCAACGCTCAGCGGCTCTGCGTTTGCCCGACGGCCTCTCCGATCCTGGCGGCGGTGGCTATAATTGCGGCAGTGAGTGTGGGTTTCACTTGTTCGGTCAGGTAATGCGCGGCGCTGGCGACACTGATCGCAATCGCAATTTTACCGCGAGCGTCTCTGATCGGCACTGCGATTGAGCGTACGCTATCTCCGAGTTCGCTGTCGTGCTGGACGTATCCGGCCGAGGCGTGCTGGCGCATATGCGATATGAAAGCGGCGACTTCCTTCTTGGTCACGTTGCCTTCTCGCGATTGGCGGTAAAGCACCTCCCAGACGTCTTCGGGTTCGTCAAGCAACAGTGCCTTGCCCAGCCCCGTTTCAGCAATAGGACGGCGGTCTCCCGGAGCGGTCGCGACCCGAAGGCGCTGCGTACCGGTGATGCGTTCCAGATGCCGCGACCAATCGCCTTCGCGTTTGCCGACAAAGACGCAAAAGCCGGTCTCGTGGGACAGTTCGGTCATGAATGGCGTCGCCACCCGCACAAAATCGATCTGCTCGGTTGCGTGCACGCCCAATTGTAACAACTTGGGGCCGAGGGCGAAGCCGTCCTTGGTGATGGAAAGGTAGCCGCGCGAACGCAAGGCCTGTACCAGCCGATGTGCCGTGGTTTTGCTGATGTCGAGCTTGCGCGCAAGGTCTGCGGATCGCACGGGACCGGCGATGACCTCATCGAGGATATCGAGAGCGCGCATGAGCGTTTGCGCGCCTTTGACGTTGCTGGCGCTCGGTTCCGGGGCGGCGGTTTGCGATTTCAAGGTCTTGCTCCGGAACGATCGCTCCGATGGGCCGGGGCGAGGTACTATGCTTGCGGTTTGATACTGGATTCCACAATGTGGTGCAATTTAAAAGGCGTTCCATAATGCGTGACGTATCGCCGGCAAACTGCCCTTCCGGCTGGTGGATCGTCATGCCAACAGCCTCTGGACGCCCGTTCTGACATGGCGATGCAGACGGAATGAGATCGCGTCCGCCCTTCGCCATCATGGCGACCGGAGTGCTCATCCTCCGGTCTTGGCGTGCTGCATGACGGCGAGGGCTTGATCGAGATCGGCGATCAGGTCGCCCACGTCTTCGAGGCCGACCGCGAGGCGCACGCCGTAGCGGTCGGCCTTCTCCTGCTGTTCCGGCGGCCAGGGCATGATGTCGCGGTGGCGGGTCGGCTCGATCGGCACGACCAGACTTTCGAAGCCGCCCCAGGAATAGCCGATCGCGAAGAGCTTGAGCGCATCGATGAAGCGGTTGCGGTCGGCCATGGTGCCGCCCTTGAACACGAAGCTGAAGAGGCCGCAGCCGCCGGTGAAATCCCGTGCCCAGATATCGTGGCCGGGCGAGCCGGGCAGCATCGGGCAGAGCACTTGCGCCACTTCGGGGCGGTTTTCGAGCCAGCGCGCGATCATCAGCGCGGATTCGGCCTCCTGGCGCAGGCGGACACCGAGGGTGCGCAGTCCGCGCAGCGCGAGCGCGGCGTCGTCGGGCGAGACGACGATGCCGAGGTCCTGCGAGCGCTTGCGCAGCTTGTCGTAAAGGTCCTTGCGGGCGCTGGCACTGCCCATCATCAGGTCGGAATGGCCGCCGACATGTTTGGTGAGCGCCATGACGATCACGTCCACGCCCTTTTCCAGCCCGGCGAAGCCGAGCGGGCTGGCCCAGGTGTTGTCGAGCACCGAAACGGCGCCTTTCTCGCGCGCGATGCGGGCGAGTTCGGGCACGTCGCAGACTTCCATCGACAGGCTGCCCGGCGCCTCGATCAGCACGGCGCGGGTGCGTTCGCAGAACAGCGCCTCGTAGGCCGGAATGTCGAGCGGATCGTAGAAGCGGGTCTCGATGCCGAAGTCGGCGAGCATGCCGGTGCCCATCGAACGGGTCGGGTCATAGGCATTGTCGGTGATGAGCACGACGTCGCCCGGACGCAGCAGCGTGAGCATGACTCCGGCCAGGGCGGCGACGCCCGAGGGATAGATCACGGTGCCGTGGGCGCCCGGCTCGATCTTGGTCAGGGCCTCGCAGAGTGCCCATTGCGTGGGCGCGCCGCGGCGGCCGTAGAAGAAGCGGCCGTCCTCGTTGCGGCCCGGCCCTTCGGCAAGCGCGGCGGTGTTCTCGTAGAGGTGGGTGCTGGCGCGCCAGACCGGCGGGTTGACGACCGCGCCGGTCCATTCCTTGCGGCGCCCGCCGCCGACCAGCCTGGTGAAGGGGGCCAGCTCGTCGAAATTGTCCAAATCGCTCAAAATGCTCTCCGCTCTTGAGCGCCTAGACCTAACGCGGCGTGTCGGCAGGGTCGAGAGGCAAGGGCGGTTATCCCGATCCTTCAGGCTGCGATGGGGGAATTGGAATCTTGTCCCAAGGTTCGTGCGGCTTCGATCTCGCGGACGGAAAGGGCGGCATGGTCGCGCGGGCCGGTGTCGAGGCGGATCGGGGCGAGGCCGGAGCCTTCGCCGGGAACGCCCAAGGTGAAGACCCGGCGCTCCAGATGGCCCTGCTCGTCGGCGAGGCAGAGGCGCACCAGCGGTACGAAGAGGCTGGCCTGGCCCTGGCGCATCACGCGGATGGCGTTCAGCGGTAATTGCAGTTCGCCCTTGATCTCTCGCGTTTCGCCGGGAGCGAGGGCTTCGAGCGTGTGCTTCAGCGGCAGGGCCGCCGGATCGGGCGCGAGTTGCTCGCCCTGCGACAGGGACGCGTGGGCGGAGATCATGTCGCCCAGCACGCGCCATTGTTGCGACAGGCCGCTTTCCGGCGCCGAGAGCGTGAGGCGATATTGCAGCGTCGCGTAAACGAGCGAGAGGCGCAGGCTCAGCGGCTCGAAATGAACCGCGATCACGCCCGGACCGGCAGGAGTGGGACCCGGCGCAGGCTGCGGTGCAGGATGGCGCTGCGGTTCGGGATTGCGCGGCGGCTGCACGCGCGGGATCGGCGAGACGGCAGGAACCGGATCGAGCGCGGCGACGGCTTCGGCAGCGGCGACGGTCGAAGGGGCATCCGCCGCCGCGTCGGCGATTTCGTCCTCCGGTTCGGCTTCCGGTTCGAGACCGGCTTCTTCCCAAGCGGTGGCGGGGGCTCGGCGGCGGCGCAGCAGGGCGAAGACGCCGATACCCACCCCGACCAGCGCTGCCGGGATGGCGAGCCACCACTCCGGCCAATGCGGCGTGGTGGCAGGCTGGACGGCGGTTTCGGGCGCTGCGGAGGGCACGGCCTGCGGCGCTATGGTCTCGCCGGTCACCGGAGCCGTCGGAGCTGGCTCGGGAGAGGGCGTCACGGCCGATGAGGGCGCGGCAATAGTGGTCGCCTCCACGCGCGGCGCTTCAGCGGGGCGTGCGGGGGTAGCCGAAGGAACCGGAGCAGGTGCAGTCGCCGCGCGGGGCTGCGGACGCTCGGTAACACGAACAGCCGGGGGGGGCGGCGCGACGATGGTCGGAACCGGCGTCGGCCGGGCGGAAGGCGTGGCCGCAGGCGTTTCAGGCGCGGCATCGCGCGGCGAGACGCTGGGGTTCTGCGGATCGACCGGCCCTTGCGAACGGGGCGCGCTCTGGCCTTCCTGCTGACCCGGAGGCAGGCTCCATGTGCCTTGCGCGAATGCCGTCGTCGGTCCCGCCAGAAGGCCGACGACAAGCGCTGCGCGTGAAAGTGGTGTCGCGAATTCAGTCACAATGCCCCGCATCAAGCTCCCAGCCTCTGTACCGATCCCAAATGGACCACGCGCTGAACCCTGCGTTAATGCCGAAGGTCCGCGCGGCAAGACGTGAGCGATCATAGCCGAAATCGTGCCTCCCGGGCAATCTTGCCGGAATAGCTTTCCCCGTTGCAGCGGCTTGAAGCGGAACGCCGGGACACCTATCAAGTCCGGCATGACTGACACTTCCATGACTCCGCTGCATCTCGGCCAGACCAGTGCGCTGCCGGCTTCGCCTGAAGAGGCCGTGCTCGACTACGTTCCCAATCCGCGCCAGGGCAGCCTCTATCTGGTGCGCTTCGCCGCGCCGGAATTCACCTCGCTCTGCCCCGTGACCGGCCAGCCCGACTTCGCCCATCTGGTGATCGACTATGCGCCGGGTGAAACCATCGTCGAATCCAAAAGCCTCAAGCTGTTCCTCGGTGCGTTCCGCAATCACAACGGCTTCCATGAGGATGTCACGGTCGGCGTCGGCCAGCGCCTGTTCGACGAGATGAAGCCCCACTGGCTGCGTATCGGCGGTTACTGGTATCCGCGCGGAGGCATCCCGATCGACGTGTTCTGGCAGTCGGGTGCGGCGCCGGAAGGGCTTTGGGTGCCGGATCAGGGCGTCCAGGGGTATCGCGGTCGCGGCTGAGCCGGATGTAAGCAGGGGCGCCGGTCTGCACCGACGCCCCTTAGGCTCCCGGACTTTCCCTCGGGCGCTTCATTCCCAAGGTCCGTGTCGGGATACGTCTCAGCATCATTTCGCCGCGAATTGCACTCCGTTCACGCGGCGCAGATCGATGGTCCCTTTCCCGAGCGACGCAAGCTGGCGGTTGGAGAGGCACTGGGCGTAGACAGTGGGCGCGTCGGCCTTGAGCGCGGCTTCTGTCGCCAACGCGTCGTCGAGGCGGGCTGTGCATTCGGCGCGCGATTCGTAGGTCTGCACGGGAGCGGACAGCCTTTCGCAGGCCGATCCGTCGTCGCTGCAACCGAACAGGGCGAGGGCGATGAGTGTGGTGCTCACGGGTCTCTCCTTTCGAGAGCTATAACGGCACCCACGCCGAAAATATCCCGCAAGCGACGGGAAAAGAGTCTTTTTCGGGGCTGGAACCGTTTGCCGCGTCGTGCGTAGAATTCGGTCCATGGACCAGACCAAAGCCAAGCTCATCATCCGCCCGGCCACTGTCGGCGACGCCCCGGCCATCGCGCGGCTCTCGGTGAAAGTCTACGGCAAGGCGGACGCCTTCACCCGTGCCGAGATCCGCGGCCAGATCATCAATTTCCCCGAAGGCCAGTTCGTGGCCGAATACGAAGGCAAAGTCGTCGGCCATTGCGCGACGATGATCGTCACCGCTGACCTCGCGTTCAAGCCGCATACCTGGGAAGAGATCAGCAACGGTGGCTACGGCCGTCCGCCCGCCTCCGATGGTGACGTGCTCTACGGCTTCGAGGTCTGCGTCGATCCCGACTACCGCCGCCTGCGTATCGGCCAGCGACTCTATCGCAAGCGCCGCGAGGTGTGCCAGTACTTCGAACTGAAGGGCATCGCCTTTGCCGGACGGATGCCCGGCTACTACCGCCGCAAGCGCGCCTACCCCGATCCGGCCGACTACGTGCAGGCCGTGCGCGAAAAGAAGATCCGCGACCAGGTCATCAATTTCCAGATGAACGAAGGCTACGAGCCGCGCGGCATCCTGCCGGACTACATCCCCACCGACCGCGAGAGCGGCGGCAATGCGGTCCTCATGTACTGGACGAATCCGCTCGCCCCGCTCGATACCGGCAAATCGGTTCCCGGCCTCAAGGAGCGGGTGCCCTCCAGCGTGCGCGTCGCCACGGTGCAGTTCCAGATGCGCAAGATCGAGACCATCGACCAATTCGAGGCCCAGGTCGAATACTGGATCGACGTCGCTGCCGACTACGAGAGCGACTTCGTGGCCTTCCCCGAGCTGTTCACGCTAGAACTGCTGTCGATCGAGGAGAAGAAGCTCCAGCCGGTCGAGGCGATCGAGAAGATCGCCGAATACACCGAGCGCTTCGTCGAATTCATGCAGCGCATGGCGGTGTCCTACAACATCAACATCATCGGCGGCTCGCATCCCACCCGCGTCAAATTGGGCCAGGGCAAGAGCGAGATCCGCAACATCGCCTATACCTTTCTGCGCGACGGTTCGACGCACGAGACCCAGAAACTCCACCCCACGCCATCCGAGCGCCGCTGGTGGAACATCAAGGGCGGTTACGGCGCCAATGTGATCCCCACCGACTGCGGGCCGATCGGGGTGATGATCTGTTACGACAGCGAGTTCCCCGAACTGTCCCGCCACCTGGTCAACCAGGGCGCGCTGATGCTCTTCGTGCCGTTCTGCACCGACGAGCGCCGGGGCTTCCTGCGCGTGCGCTATTGCTGCCAGGCCCGCGCGGTGGAGAACCAGTGTTACGTCGTCACCTCGGGCGTCGTCGGCAACCTGCCGAACGTAGAGAACATGGACGTGCACTATGCCGAGAGCGCGATCCTGACACCCTCGGACTTCCCCTTCGCGCGCGACGGCGTGGCGGCGGACACCGCGCCCAATACGGAGACGATCGCGATCGCCGACCTCAGCCTCGACGCCCTGCTGACCGCGCGCCAGTCCGGAGCGGTGCAGAACCTGAAGGACCGCCGTTTCGATCTCTACCGGGTGGAGTGGACGCAGCAGTAGGCCGGTTTACTTCCGGGTTTCGATGACCTGCCTTGCGTCGTTCACGCGCTTTCGCGTTTCCGCGATCAGCTCATCCAGGCTCTGGACCTGCTTCACGCCGTAGCGCTCGCCGGTGATGTCGACGTTGCCTTTGCGCCAGAACCCCGGCGGGCAGAGCAGCACGACTTTGCCCGAGCGGGCATGAAGGCCGAGTTCGAGGAGACTGACCGGGCTCTGCGAACCCGGCGCGAGGTAAAGGATCACCACATCTGCGCTGTCCAGCGCGGCGAGTTCCCATTCAACCTGGCGCCGGAATTCGGGCTCGCTCGCTTCCGGCTTCCAGGCCGGGTTCCAATCGGGACGGCGCGGATTGAGGAGTACCACGTCCTCGCCCTGGAGGGCGGCGATCACCTGCTTCTGCCAGTCCGGCGCCGAACCCATGTCGATGCTCCCGCCGAGGAACACGCGGGGGCGGTCGTGCCGGGCGGGAAGTGCCTCGGGGGAGGTGACGACGACGGCTTCAGCCATCGCCGCTGCGGGGATCGAAACGGTGCCGATCAGGGCGGCGAGGGCGAAGAGAGGATTCATGGCCCGCCTCTAGCCGCGAGGCGCCGCCCACCGCCAGCGAAAACCGCATGTCAGAGCTGGAGCCAGAGCGCACCGAAAGGCGGCAGTGCGGCGGTGGTCGCTCCGTTGACAGCCAGCAGTACTTTGCCTTCGGTCGGTTCCCCAAGAGTGAGCGGATCGGGAGAGAGGTTGAACAGGCAGCGCAGGCGCTCCGCCCCTTCCGTGCGCTCGAACGACAGCAGCGGACCGTCCGCACGGCATTCGGTCAAAGTGCCCGGCGCAGGGCGGCATGCGGCGTTGCGCAAAGCCAGTACCTCCCGCGTGAAATGGAGCAGCGAGGCGGGATCGCTCTCCTGAACCGCGACGGCGCGGGCGAGGTTGTCTGCCGAGAGCGGCAGCCACGGTTCGCCTGCGGTGAACCCGCCGAGCGCAGCGTCTTCCCAGGGTAGCGGCGTGCGGGCGCCGTCGCGCGAAAGGGTGAGCGGCCAGTTGGCGATGGCCTCCGGGTCCTGCAACTGCTCGAAGGCGATCTCGTCCTGCACGAGGCCGAGTTCCTCGCCCTGATAGAGGATCACGTTGCCGCGCAGGGCCATCAGCAGGGCCATCTTCACGCGGGCGAAGGCCGTGCGGTGCTCCGGCGCGGACCAGCGCGAGACGGCGCGGGGGGCGTCGTGGTTCTCGAAGGCCCAGCTCGGCCAGCCGCCGGTTTCATCGGGGCCGAGTTCCCAGCGCTGGAGCGTCTCGGCGACGAACTGCGCGGTGAGGGCGGGGGCGTAGAGGAAGTCGAAGCCGTAGGCGCTGTTCAGCCGGTGTTCCCCCGCAGTATAGGCGCGGCGGTCGGCCTGGGGGTGGTCGCCGCCGATCTCGGCGACGGTATGGACCGCGCCGAACCGGTCGCAAAGCGCACGCAGCCGTTCGACGAAGCCGGTCATGTCGGGGTGCGACTGGCTGTAGGTCTTGAGCTGATAGTCGAAGGGCCGGGTGCGGAGGCGGCCATCGGCGGGGGCGGGAGGATTGTCGCGCAGCAGCGGGTCGTGCATCGCATGGTTGAGCGCGTCGAGCCGGAAGCCGTCGACCCCGCGCTCCAGCCAGAACCGCGCCGCGCCCAGCACCGCGTCCTGCACGGCGGGGTTGTGCATGTTGAGCTGCGGCTGCTCCTTCAGGAACGTGTGCATGTAGTACTGGCGGCGGCGGGCGTCCCAGGTCCAGGCCGGGCCGCCGAAGACCGACTGCCAGTTGCAGGGCGGCGTGCCGTCTTGCTTCGGGTCATGCCAGACGTACCAGTCGGCCCTGGAATTGCCCCGGTCGGCGCGGCTTTCCGCGAACCAGGGGTGGAGGTCCGAGGTATGGGCATAGACCTGGTCGATGATGACTTTCAGCCCCAGCGCATGTGCATGGGCGATCAGCGCGTCGAAATCGGCCAGGGTCCCGAACACCGGATCGACCCCGCAGTAATCGGCTACGTCATAGCCGAAATCCCGCATCGGCGAGGTGAAGAACGGCGATATCCAGATCGCATCCACCCCGAGCCGGGCGACATGGTGCAGGCGGCGGGTGATCCCGGCGAGATCGCCGACGCCGTCGCCGTTGCTGTCCTGGAAGCTGCGGGGGTAGATCTGGTAGATCGCGGCGCCTTGCCACCATGGCCGTTCCGGAGGTTCAGTGACGCTCAAGGGAAGGGGGCTGTCTTCGGTTTCGGTCAGGCTCATGCGTACCTTCCGCGAATGGGATCGCCCGAGGTCATACCATCGTCGCCCTGTCCTTGCCGAGGGGTGCCCACGAATTTTTTGCGGCGCTGCACAATCGCCCTTGCCGCAAGGCAAGGCTGTGGTAGCCATGATGGAAAGCAAGGGAAACTGCGGAGCGCATGCCGCGTTATCCCGGCTCTAACTTACGCCGATTGCAGGACTTTTGCGAGAAAGGGACTGCCACGGCCAGATCAGGAGTGTGCCCGTGGCGACCGATCCTGTTTCCAGCAGCGAGGCTGCGTTTCCCTCGGAAATGGACAAGCATATCGTGCGGGTGCTGCGCCAGCGCGTCGGAAAGGATGAGCGTGCGGCGAAGCAGCATGACTGGTACACCGCCTCGATCCTCGCCCTGCGTGACGAGATCATCGAGAAGTGGATCGACTCCACCCGCCGCACTTACGATTCGGGCGGCAAGCGGGTCTATTACCTCTCGATGGAATTCCTGATCGGTCGCCTGCTGCGCGATGCGCTCTCGAACATGGGCATGACCCGCGAGTTCGAGGCGGCCCTGCGCGCCCATGGCCTCGATCTGGCCGCACTGGAGGAACTGGAACCCGACGCGGCGCTGGGCAACGGCGGTCTCGGAAGGCTCGCGGCCTGCTTCATGGAAAGCCTCGCGACGCTGGACATCCCGGCCTACGGCTACGGCATCCGCTATGTGAACGGCATGTTCCGGCAGCGCATCGACGATGGCTGGCAGGTCGAACTGCCGGAAACCTGGCTGGCCCACGGTAATCCCTGGGAGTTCGAGCGGCTCGAAAGCACCTATCGCATCGGTTTCGGCGGCGAAGTCGTGGCCGAGGGTGACGGGGTGTTCTGGCACCCGGCAGAGCAGGTCGAGGCGACGGCGATCGATACGCCGGTGGTCGGCTGGCGCGGCAAGCGGGTGAATACCCTGCGTCTCTGGACCGCCAGCCCGCTCGACCCGATCCGGCTCGATGCCTTCAATGCGGGCGACCACTTCGGCGCCCTCGCCGAGCAGGTGCGGGCCGACAGTCTGGTACGCGTGCTCTACCCCGCCGATTCCAGCCCGGCCGGGCAGGAACTGCGCCTGCGGCAGGAGTATTTCTTCACCGCCGCCTCGATCCAGGACATCGTGCGCCGCCACGTCCAGTACGACGGCGATATCCGCACCCTGCCGGACAAGGCGGCGATCCAGCTCAACGACACGCACCCCTCGGTGGCGGTGGCCGAACTGATGCGCCTGCTGGTCGATGAGAATGGCCTCGAATTCAACGAGGCCTGGGACCTCTGCCGCCGCACAGTGTCCTACACCAACCACACGCTCCTGCCCGAGGCGCTGGAATCCTGGCCGCTGCCGCTGTTCGAGCGCCTCTTGCCGCGCCACATGCAGATCATCTACGCGATCAACAGCCGTGTCCTGCGCGAGGCGCGCAAGGCCGGATGCAACGACGCCGAGATCGCCGCGATCTCGCTGATCGACGAGGGCGGCGAGCGGCGCGTGCGCATGGCCAATCTGGCCTTCGTCGGCGCGCACTCGGTCAACGGCGTGGCCGCGCTCCATACCGATCTGATGAAGAAGACGGTCTTCGCCGACCTCCACAAGCTCTATCCGGAGCGGATCAACAACAAGACCAATGGCGTCACGCCCCGCCGCTGGCTCCAGCAGTGCAATCCCGGCCTTACCGCGGTAATCCGCGAGGCGATCGGCGACGGTTTCCTCGACGATGCGGAAAAGCTCTCCGATCTCAATGCCTTCGCGGGCGATACCCAGTTCGGCGCGCGCGTGGCCGAGGTGAAGCGGGCCAACAAGGCGGCACTTTCGGACTATATCCGCAAGACCATGGGCGTGCGCCTAGATCCCGATGCGCTGTTCGACGTGCAGATCAAGCGCATCCACGAATACAAGCGCCAGTTGCTGAACCTGATCGAGACCGTCGCGCTCTACGACCAGATCCGCAGCCATCCCGAGCGCGACTGGGTGCCGCGCGTGAAGATCTTCGCCGGGAAGGCCGCGCCGAGCTATCACAACGCCAAGCTGGTCATCAAACTGGCCAACGACATCGCCCGGCGGGTCAATGCCGATCCTTCGGTGGGCGGGTTGCTCAAGGTCGTCTTCGTGCCGAACTACAATGTCAGCCTGGGCGAGCGCATCTTCCCGGCGGCGGACCTCTCCGAGCAGATTTCCACGGCAGGCATGGAAGCCTCGGGCACCGGCAACATGAAGTTCGCGCTCAACGGCGCGCTGACCATCGGCACGCTCGACGGCGCCAATGTCGAGATCAAGGATCATGTCGGTGACGACAATATCGTTATCTTCGGCCTCACCGCGGAGGAAGTCGCGGCCAAGCGGGCGAGCGGCTATAACCCGCGCGAGGTGATCGACGGTTCGCGGGAGCTGCGCCAGGCGCTCTCGGCGATTTCCTCCGGCGTGTTTTCGCCCGACGATCCGGACCGCTACAAGGACCTGATCGGCGGCATCCACGACCATGACTGGTTCCTATGCGCGGCCGATTTCGACAGCTATGCCGCCGCCCAGCGCTCGATCGATGCGCGCTGGGAAGACGTGGCGGGCTGGCGGGCTTCGGCCATCAGGAACATTGCCAATGTCGGTTGGTTCTCCTCGGATCGGACGATTTCCGAGTATGCCAAAGACATCTGGAAGGTCCTGTGAATCCACCCGAAAGCGCACTCGAATCCCTGGTGGAAGGTACGCACGCCGACCCGTTCTCGCTTCTCGGCCTCCATCCCGGTCCCGGCGGCTCGCACGCTCGCGCGATCCTGCCGGGTGCGGAGACGGTGGAGGCCTTCAGCCTCGACGGCCGTCGGCTGGGTGCGCTCGGCAAGGTCGATGATCGCTTCCTGTTCGAGGGCAAGCTGCTCGGCAAGCCGCAGCCGATCCGTTACCGCTGCTCGGCGGAAGGCGGCGACTGGCTAGTCACCGACCCTTATACTTTCGGCCCGGTGCTGGGTCCGGTCGACGACCTGCTGATCGCGCAAGGCACGCATTTCCGCCTCTTCGACAAGCTGGGCGCGCATATCATCCGGCATGAGGGCGCCAATGGCGTCCACTTCGCGGTCTGGGCGCCCAACGCCCGGCTGGTCAGCGTGGTCGGCGATTTCAACGACTGGGACCCGCGCCGCCACGTCATGCGCGACCGCAGGGACATCGGCGTCTGGGAAATCTTCATCCCCGACATAGCCGACTACCGCGCCTACAAGTACCACATCGTTGGCGCTGACGGCATGGTCCAGCCGCTCAAGGCCGACCCTTTCGCCTTCATGTCGGAAATCCGTCCGGCCACCGCCTCGATGACCGCGCACCCGGCCAAGCTCGACTGGGGCGACGAGGCACACCGCGCGCACTGGGCCAAAGTCGATCCGCGCAAGGTGCCGGTGTCGATCTACGAGGTTCACGCCGGTTCGTGGCAGCGCGACCGCTGGAACTGGTTCCTCAACTGGGACGATCTGGCCGACCGGCTGATCCCCTATGTCGTCGAGATGGGCTTCACCCATATCGAATTCCTGCCGATCAGCGAGCATCCCTACGATCCCTCGTGGGGCTATCAGGCAACCGGCCTCTATGCGCCCAGCGCCCGCTTCGGCGAACCGGCCGGGTTCGCGCGCTTCGTGGACGGCGCGCACCGGGCCGGGATCGGCGTGATCCTCGACTGGGTGCCCGCCCATTTCCCGACCGACGAGCACGGCCTCGTCCGCTTCGACGGCACCGCGCTCTACGAGCATCAGGACCCGCGCCTCGGCTTCCAGCCGGACTGGAACACCCTGATATATAATTTCGGCAGGCGGGAGGTGCAGAGCTTCCTCGTCAACAATGCGCTGTTCTGGGCTGAACGCTATCATGTCGACGGGCTGCGCGTGGATGCGGTCGCCTCGATGCTCTATCGCGACTATTCGCGCAAGGAAGGCGAGTGGATACCCAATGCCCAGGGCGGGCGCGAGAACTGGGAGGCGGTCGATTTCCTGCGCGCCACCAACCGCGCGCTCTACGGCCAGCATCCCGGCGTCTTCACGATCGCCGAGGAATCCACGGCCTGGCCCGGCGTCACCCAGCCTGCCTACGAAGCGGAAGACGGCAAGCGAACGACTGCGCTGGGCTTTGGCTTCAAGTGGAATATGGGCTTCATGCACGATACGCTGCGCTACATGGCGCGCGATCCGGTGCACCGGCGCTACCACCACGACGATATCACCTTCGGCCTGATGTATGCCTTCAGCGAGAACTACGTCCTGCCGCTCAGCCATGACGAAGTGGTCCACGGCAAGGGCTCGCTGCTGAACAAGATGAGCGGCGACGACTGGCAGAAGTTCGCCAATCTGCGCGCTTACTACGGGATGATGTGGGGCTATCCCGGCAAGAAGCTGCTGTTCATGGGGCAGGAGTTCGCCCAGCGCCGCGAATGGAGCGAAGAGCGTGCGCTCGACTGGGAGCTGCGCGATGCTCCCGCACACGAAGGCATCCGCAATCTCGTGAAGGACCTCAACCGGGTCTACCGCGAAAAGCCCGCACTCCATGCCGGAGACTGCGACGGCGAGGGCTTCGGGTGGCTGGTGGTGGACGATGCCGCCAATTCGGTATTCGCCTGGCTGCGCAAGGCGCCCGGCGCCCGTCCGGTCGCGGTGATCTCCAACATGACCCCGGCTACCCTGACGGGGTATGGACTGCCGCTGCCGCATGACGGCACATGGAACGAGATCCTCAACAGCGATTCTCCGCATTACGGGGGAAGCGGAAAGGGCAACTTGGGGCAGATCAAAGCCGCGAACGGGCAAGCCATGGTAACGCTGCCGCCACTGGCAACAATCATGTTCGAATACATGGGCATGCCCGAATACGCAGGCTGAAACGGTAATACGAAGGAGAGTGAGTGCAATGAGGATGCCGACCGGATCGCCACTTGCGCGCGATGCCATGGCCTATGTTCTTGCCGGCGGACGCGGCAGCCGCTTGGCCGAGTTGACGGATAACCGTGCCAAGCCTGCGGTCTATTTCGGTGGCATGAGCCGGATCATCGACTTCGCGCTGTCGAACGCGATCAACTCGGGCATTCGCCGCATCGGCGTCGCCACGCAGTACAAGGCGCATAGCCTGATCCGGCACATGAACCGGGCCTGGAACTTCATGCGCCCCGAACGCAACGAAAGCTTCGACATTCTTCCTGCCAGTCAGCGCATTTCCGAACTGCTCTGGTACGAAGGCACGGCGGATGCGGTGTTCCAGAACATCGACATTATCGCCGCCTATAGCCCCAAGTACATGGTCATTCTGGCGGGCGATCATATCTACAAGATGGACTACGAGTTGATGCTGCAACAGCACGTCAACTCGGGCGCGGACGTGACGGTGGGCTGCCTCGTCGTGCCGCGCAAGGACGCGACGGCTTTCGGCGTCATGCATGTCGACGAGAACGACGTCATCACCTCGTTCCTCGAAAAGCCCAAGGATCCGCCCTCGATCCCCGGCGATCCGGACCATGCTCTCGCCTCGATGGGCATCTACGTCTTCGACACCGAGTTCCTGTTCGAGCAACTTCGCCGCGATGCCGCCGAGCCGGATTCCAAACGCGATTTCGGCGGGGACATCATCCCCTACATCGTCAAGCACGGGAAAGCGCAGGCCCACCGCTTCACCAATTCCTGCATTCGCGCCGCCGAGGAAATCGAGGAATACTGGCGCGATGTCGGCACGGTGGACGCCTATTTCGAGGCCAATCTCGATCTGACCGACACCGTGCCCAAACTCGACATGTACGACCGCGACTGGCCGATCTGGACCGACACCGTCGTCGCCGCCCCGGCCAAGTTCGTCCACGACGAGGAAGGGCGACGCGGGCAGGCGATTTCCTCGCTGATCAGCCAGGACTGCATCGTCTCCGGCTCGCTGGCACGGCGCTCGCTGCTGTTCACCGGCGTGAAGATGGGCAGCTATTCCGAAGTCAACGAGGCGGTGATCCTGCCTTACTGCAACATCGGCCGCCATGCCCGTCTGTCGCGGGTGGTGATCGATTCCGGCGTGCGCATTCCGGAAGGGCTGGTCGTCGGCGAGGACCCCGAACTCGACGGTCGCCGCTTCCGGCGCACCGATAACGGCGTCTGCCTCATCACCAAGCCGATGATCGACCGGCTGAATCTGTGATCCGCCTGAAAAGGGAATATCGTTGAAAGTCCTCTCCGTAGCTTCCGAAGCCGTGCCGCTGGTCAAGACCGGAGGGCTGGCCGATGTCGTCGGCGCGCTTCCGGCTGCGCTTGCCGGGCACGGCGTGGAGATGACGACGCTGCTGCCCGGCTATCCCTCGGTGCTGAAGGCGCTGGGGCGTCTCCGCAGCATCCATGCCTGGGACTCGCTGCTGGGCGTCCCCGCGCGGCTGCTTACGGGCAAGATCGACGGCCATCCGCTGCTCGTGCTGGACGCACCGGCGCTCTATGCCCGTGACGGCGCGCCTTATGGGGATGCGGCGGGGCAGGACTGGGCGGACAACTGGCAGCGCTTCTCGGCGCTGGGCCGGGCGGCGGCGGATATCGCGGGCGGCGCGGTCGTCAGCCGGGGCAAGGCCATGCGTTTCGATCTCGTCCATGCCCATGACTGGCAGGCGGCGATGGCTCCTGCCTATCTGCGGTTCGCACCTTTCGGCAGCGATGCGGGGCGAGTACCGTCGATCGTCACCATCCACAACATGGCCTTCCAGGGCTGGTTCGGCGCCGAAACTTTCCCGCGCCTCGGCCTTCCGCGCGAGGCCTGGTCGATCGATGGCATCGAGTATCACGGCGGCATCGGCATGTTGAAAGCAGGCCTCGCCTGCGCCGATGCGGTGACGACGGTAAGCCCCACATATGCCCGCGAAATCCGCTCGGCGGCGTTCGGCATGGGGCTGGAGGGGCTGATTGTCGCGCGGGGCAGGGCGGTTTCCGGCATTCTCAACGGGATCGACACGGCGATTTGGAACCCTGCCGCAGACACCGCGCTCGCCGCGCAGTACGACGCGCGCAAGCTGGAGCGACGCAGCGCCAACAAGCGCGCGCTGGAGAGCGAATTCGCCCTGGACCATGATGACGGCCCGCTGTTCATCGTCGTCACCCGGCTCACCTGGCAGAAGGGCATGGACGTGCTGCTGGAAGTGCTCGACCATCTGGTCGGCATCGGCGGACGGCTCGCGTTGCTCGGATCGGGCGATGCTGCCATCGAGCAGGCCCTTCATGCCGCCGCCGCGCGCCATCCGGGGCGGATCGGCGTGCGCATCGGCTATGACGAAGCGCTCTCGCATCGCATGCAGGGCGGCGGCGATGCCATCCTCGTACCCTCCCGCTTCGAGCCTTGCGGGCTGACCCAGCTCTACGGCCTTGCCTATGGCTGCGTTCCCGTGGTGGCACGCACGGGAGGCCTCGCCGACACGGTGATCGACGCCAACCCCGCCGCGCTCGCTGCGGGGGTCGCGACCGGCGTGCAGTTCGATGGGGTGCACTACGATGCCGTCTCCGCGGCACTGACCCGCACGGTCGATCTCTACGGCCGGGCCGAGCAGTGGCGCACGATCCAGAAGAACGCGATGAAGTGCGATTTCTCCTGGACCGCGAGCGGGCAGGCCTATGCCGATCTCTATCGCGCTTTAAGGGCATGAGCAGGCTCGGCGCCTCGGTGGGGGTGGGCAGGACGCGCTTTGCCGTCCGCAGCCTGCTGGCGAGCGAGGTCTGGCTCTGCTTGTTCGAGGACGATCACGAACAGCGCCATGCCATGGAGCGTGACGGTGCCGACTGGGTGCTGGAACTGCCCGGCGATCTGACCGGCGCGCGCTACGGCTACCGCGCGGCAGGCGAGTGGGCGCCGGAACGCGGGCTCTGGTTCGATCCGGCGAAACTGCTGGTCGATCCTTATGCGACCGAGTTGGACCGCCGCTTCTTGCAGGATCGCCGCCTGGCCGCGTTTGGCGTCGATACGGCGGACCTCGTGCCCCGCGCCGTGGTGCCTGCCGCGACAGAGCCGCTATCGCTCGCCCCGCCGCAGTTCGTGCATGGCGGGTTGATCTACGAACTCAATGTCCGGGCCTTCACGCGGCTTCATCCGGACGTGCCCGAGGCAATACGCGGGACCGTCGCGGCGCTCGCCCATCCGGCCGTGATTGCGCATCTGAAGAAGCTGCACGTCACGGCGGTCGAACTGATGCCGATCGTGGCCTGGATCGACGAACGGCACTTGCCGCCGCTCGGCCTCGTCAATGCCTGGGGCTACAACCCGGTGGCGATGATGGCGCTCGATCCCGGCCTGTGCCCCGGCGGGGTAGCCGAACTGCGCAGGACCGTCGCCGCGCTCCATGCCGAAGGGATCGGGGTCCTGCTCGACCTCGTCTTCAACCACAGCGGTGAAAGCGATGTGGAGGGCGGCACGATATCCCTGCGCGGGCTGGACAACGCCGCCTATGCCCAAGCGCCGGACGGTACGCTGATAAATGACACCGGCTGCGGCAACACGCTGGATTTCGCCAATCCCGCTGTCCGGCGCCTTGCCCTCGATGCCATGCGCCATTTCGCCGGGATCTGCGGCGTGGACGGCTTCCGCTTCGACCTCGCCCCGGTGCTGGCGCGAGGACCGGGCTTCGATCCCGCCGCGCCGATCTTCGCGGAGATTGCGGACGATCCCGTCCTGTCCACGCGTGTCATGATCGCCGAGCCGTGGGATGTTGGACCGGGGGGCTATCAACTCGGCCATTTCCCGCCGAACTGGCTCGAATGGAACGACCGCTTCCGCGACGATGTCCGCCGCTTCTGGAAAGGCGAGGAGGGCATCGGCAAGCTCGCCACCCGGATCGCCGGATCGAGCGACATCTTCGGCCCGGTGCCGCCGGGGTCATCCAGCCGTTCGATCAATTTCCTGGCCGCGCACGACGGCTTCACCCTTGCCGATACCGTATCCTACGAGCATCGCCACAACGAGGCCAACGGCGAGAAGAACCGCGACGGTCACGGCGAAAACTTCAGCTGGAACAACGGTGTGGAGGGCCTGACGGACGATCCGGCAATCCTCGCCGCGCGCCGGGCGGATATCAAGGCGCTGCTCGGCACGCTCTTCGCCTCGACTGGTACGATCATGCTGACGGCCGGTGACGAGTTCGGCCGCACCCAGCAAGGCAACAACAATGCCTACTGCCAGGACAATGCCATCGGCTGGGTCGATTGGAACAATCGGGACCGGGAACTGGAAGATCACACCGCCGCACTGGCGGCGATCCGCTCGGCCGATCCGTCCCGCTTTGCCCGCCTCTCTGGGGACTTACGCTGGCTAAACGCGGCGGGCGCCGACATGACCGTCGACGATTGGGAAAGGCCGGGCGGCGATCGTCTCGCTTGGGAAGCGGGCCGCCAAAGCGTGACGCTGGACCGTGGAGCACGAACAGCGGTCATTCGGACGGGGCGTGAAGTCCGGCGGTGATGAGTGGGAGCGGCCGCTCGCTTGGCCGCGTTCCGTGGTCCTCCTCGTTGGCGGCGACATGGCTGAAACGCATCGTGTTGCGTCCCGCGTCCTTCGCTTCGTAAAGGGCCTGGTCGGCGGCGCCGAGGCAGCGGGCGGCATGGTCGCCCTCCGCCTGCCCGCCGGTACTGACCGTGACGCCGATGCTGACGGTAATCCGTCCGAACGGGCTTGCCGGGTGATCGAGGGATAGGTGTTCGACCGCCTGTCGGCAGTTTTCCGCGACGCGCAGCGCGCCGAGAGCATCTGTATCCGGCAGGACCATGACGAATTCCTCGCCGCCGAAACGCCCCACGGCATCGCCTGCGCGGCGGCCCCATCGGCCGATCTCTCCGGCGATGGCGACCAGGCAGCGGTCTCCGGCAAGATGGCCGAAGCCGTCGTTGTAGTCCTTGAAATAATCGACATCGATGAGCAGCAGGGCCATGTTCGTCCCGTCGCGATGGCTGCGCCGTAACTCCTTGGAAAGCGCATTCGCCAGACCGTTGCGGTTGAGCAGTCCGGTGAGAGGATCGGTGCGCAGGGACGACAGCAGCTGCCGGCGGGACTGCCGCAGACTTGCCTCGATCCGGGCTTCCCGCGTGATGTCCAGGGCGCCGATCAGCAGTTCCGCGACCAGACCCTCGGCATCGTAAGTCACGCTGAATGTGAGCAGGTAGGTGGCGCCCTGCCAGCAGATCCGCGTATCGGGCAGCGGATCGCCGCGCGCGGCCGATCCGTAGCATCGCTCCAGGATCGGACCCAGCTGGGGAAATAGCGCCAGCACGTTGCGTCCGTCGAGTTCCTCTACCGAACGACCGGCAACTGCGGCCATCTGGTGGTTGATGAAGACGACGTGACGGGCGCGATCCAGCACGGCGAGCGCGAAGGGAACGGATTCGAAGTATCGACCGACGACGGGCGCGGAAGCGTATGCAGGAGAGGAGCGGTCGTGGCGGTTTTCCGGAAGCACATTGTCGGCATCGTCGTCCGCGCAGACGGCTCTTTCCATGAAATCCACCCTCCTGTTCGATTTTTACAAGTGTCTCGGTTCCCCCAGCGACGGTCAAAAGTCATGTAAAGGAATGCAAAATCGTGTCGCTTGTAAAACCTTGTAAAACCCGCTGAAGGGCTGCTGCCTGGGGCCGTTCACGCTGGTATAGCGATCGGCAGGGCCGGAACATGCTGCGATGGATCTGGGGCGGAGCGCGAATGCGGATTGCAATTCTGGAGGACGACCTGGCCCTTGCCGGCTATGTCGAGAAATCGCTGCTGGCGAGCGGCAACAGCTGCGTCGTATTCGCGGACGGCCGGGACCTCCTGCAACAGTTGCGGCGTGAAACCTTCGACATGCTGATTCTCGACTGGAACGTGCCGGGCATGTCGGGGCTCCAGGTCCTGGACTGGATGCGCGAAAACCTCGACAGCAGGCCGCCAGCGCTCATGCTGACGAGCCGGTCGGCGGAAGAGGATATCGTGGAGGGGCTGTCCGCCGGTGCCGACGACTATGTCATCAAGCCGGTGTCCAGTGCCGTGCTGCTGGCGCGGGTCGCGGCCGTGGCGCGGCGGGCCTATCCGGTCTCTGCGAGCCCGGTCGAGACTTTCGGCCCCTACCGTTTCGACAGCCGCGCGGAAACGATCGAACTGCGGGGGGAAGCGGTGGCGGTCACCGCGAAGGAATTCGCGCTGGCCACGCTGCTCTTCCGCAACATGAACCGCGCCCTGTCGCGGGCCTATCTGCTCGAAGCGATCTGGGGCGTGCGGCCGAACCTGCCGACCCGGACGCTCGACGCGCATATCTCGAACGTGCGCACCAAGCTCAACTTGCGCCCGGCGAACGGCTTCAAGCTCTCGCCGATCTATTCCTATGGCTATCGTCTGGAAGCCCTGACTTGAACGCCCGTTTCCTCTGCCGCGCATCCCTGTCCGCCTTGCTGCTGGCCGCATCTGCCGGTCTCTGCGCGGAAGCGCCGGAGCACATCAGCTACAGCGTCAACCGCAACGATACGCTCTACGATCTCGCCCGGCGCTATTTCGCCGATCCCGCGAGCTATCCGGCGGTTCAGAAACTCAATCGGATCGGCAATCCGCGGCGGATACCCGTGGGCCGCGTGCTCAAGATACCGCGTTCGATGCTGCGCCGTGAACCTATCGAGGCGGTGGTCCAGAGCTACCGGGGTTCGGTGCTCGTCGGCGCACGCGGGGCGTCGGTCGGCCTCAGGGTTCGCGAAGGCGACCTGATCGAGACCGGCGCACGATCCTTCGTTTCGCTGCGCCTGCCGGACAATACGTCCGTCTCCCTTCCGCCGGGAAGCCGTGTGCGGGTGGAGCGCCTGCGCCGCACCCTGCTGGCACAATCCGTCGAGCGCCGTTTCGTGGTCCAGAAGGGGCAGGCCTCTGGCATCGTCACACCGATGACGGACCCGCACAGCACGTTCGAGTTCCTTACTCCCCGCGCCATCACTTCGGTGCGCGGGACCCGTTTCCGCACGAGTTACGATCCGGCGAGGGGGGCCACGAAAGTTGAAGTGTCCGAAGGTAAAGTCGCGTTTCGGGAAGCGCGAGAGCGGGAGCAGGCCGTCGCGGCGGGGTTCGGCACCAGCGACGCGCTGGCCGCGCCCGTGCCGCTGCTGGTGCCGCCGGACCTCGTCTGGCCGGACAGGTCCCAGACCGAAGAGCGGCTGGACTTCGCCGCCCGGCCCGTCGCCGGAGCGGTGCGCTATCGTTTCCAGATCGCCCGCGATGCCGGTTTCCTGGACGTGCTGGACGAAATCTATACGCCGACGCCACAGGCGGAATTCCCCGGCCTGCCGCGCGGCACTTACTTCGTGCGTCTGGCCGCCATCGACGACCATGATCTCGAAGGTCTGGCCTCTACCTACAGCTTCGAGCGGCGGCTGAGCCGACTGCGGACCAGCCTTGAGGAAAGCCGGGCTGGCCGATACCGGCAGTTCCTGTTCCGCTGGCAGGCGCCAGACGCACCGAATGCCAGTTTCCGCTTCCAGCTGTCCCGCAGTGCCGACGGCTCGGCGCCGCTCGTAGACCAGACCGGCCTGACCGGGGAGGCCTTCGTCATCACCGATCTGGCGGCGGGGACCTACTACTGGCGGGTCATGAGCATCGAGACCGCCGACGGGCAGCTCTACACGAAATGGTCGCCCATCAGTGAGCTGCGGGTCGGGACGGCCAAGTGAACCTCGCGGTTCGCCTCAAGACCGAATGGTGGATCATTGCCGTGCTCGTCAGCCTGCTGGCGGTGGTCCTGACGCTGGGCAATGCCCTCTCGCGGCTGGACAATGCCGCCTACGACCAGCTGCTGCAACTCGATCCGCCGCGCCCCGACGGCCGGATCGCGCTGGTCGAGATCGACGATGCGGCGCTTGCGCAATTCGGGCGCTGGCCCTGGGACCGCAGTGTCCACGCACAGCTCGTCGATCGGCTTCGCGAAGCGGCACCACAGGCGATAGTCTACGACACGCTCTTCACCGAGCCGGGGACGCCGCAGGGCGATGCCGGGCTGGCCGGAGCGATGGCGCGGGCGGGGAATGTCTTCCTTCCCTTCTTCCTCGGGGCGGCCGCCGAAATCGTGGAGCCGATCGCCCCCTTGCGCGATGGCGCGCGAGGAACCGGGTTCACCGATTTCCTCGTTGATCCCGATGCAGTGATGCGTTCGGCGCCGTCGCCGCTCGGTTCACGGCTTCACCTGATGGACGAAGTTCACGGCAGCCTCGGCAGGAGCGTGCCGGTCCCCGGAGCGGGTCGGTTGATCCCTTTCACCTCTGGCGAACAGTGGCCCCATCTGTCGGCTGCCTCGCTTCTCGCCGGTAAGGGACCGCGTGCAGCCTTGCGCGGCAAGGTCGTGCTGGTCGGCGTAACGGCTGCCGGGATTGGTCCGCGCTATCCGGTGCCCGGTCGTGGCACGATGTCCGGCCTCGAAATCAATGCCCAGTTCCTGCACGGTCTGCTTGGCAACCTGATGATCGGGAGAGCGGGGAACGCCATGCGGATCGGGTTCGCGCTGGTGCCGGTCTGGCTGCTCATGCTGGTTATGGGGCCGTTTCCGCGCTTCTCCCCGGCAGTCGGCCTTGCCGTGGGGGCTGCAGGCATTCTCGTGCTCTCCGGACTGTTGCTGCTGATGGGAAGGGTCTGGCTGCCGCCCGCCACGCCGATCCTGGCGCTCTGCGTTGCCTATCCGATCTGGGGATGGCGGCAACTCGCGATCACGCAGCAGTTCATGCACGGCGAACTGCTGCGCCTCGCAGCCGATTCCACGATCTTCACGCCGCCCGCGAGGCAAGGCCGCCAGCCGCTGCCCTCGACGATTGCGCTGCTGACCGCCGCGATCACCAGCAACCGCGACATGAAGCGTTTTGTGGCCGAGCGGCTAGATCAGCTGCCGGACGCCACACTCGTCACCGACGGCCACGGCGATATCCTGCTCGCCAGCGCCTCGGCGGGCAGGCTGTTCGGCCCCGAGCATGTCCGGGGCGACGAGCCGGGGAAGGGAGCCGCTCTGCTCACCCGTTTCCGGCAGGCAGGATCGCAGGAGCCGATCCGCTTTCCCGCCGCCCCAACGGCGGTGCCGCTCAGCTTTGATGCGATAAGCGGGGACGGCCATTTCTTCACGATCCGCTTCGCTCCCCAGCTCGCCGCCGACGGCGGTTTCGTCGGCTGGATCGTCCAGTTCATGGACGTGAGCGAGGCCAAGGCCGCGCAGCGCCAGCGCGACGATATCCTCGAACTGCTGACCCACGACATGCGATCCCCGCAGGCCTCGATCCTCGCCGTTCTGGAAACCGCGCCGAGCGAGAACATCGCGCCGGAAGAGGCGCGCCGCATTCGCCACTACGCGGAGCGGACGCTTGGCCTAGCCGACGGTTTCGTACAGCTCGCCCGCGCCGAAAGCCTTGAATATGCGCTGGAGGATGTCGCGCTGGGCGACATGATGATCGACGCGATCGACGATCTCTGGCCGCAGCTCTCGACCAAGTCGATCTCGATCGACACTTGCGGCGAGGACGCGCGCCTGATCGTCCGGGTGGAGCGTTCCCTTGTGACCCGCGCGCTCATCAACCTCCTCGACAATGCAATCAAGTACAGCCCCGCAGCGAGCCGTATCCGCTGTACGGTGGGCCAGGAACCGGACGGCGAACCGCGTGCGTTCTGTGCGATTTCGGACGAAGGACCCGGACTGGAGGAAGCGCATCGCCACCGGCTGTTCGAGCGCTTCCACCGCGGGCCGCTGGGCGCCGGTCGGCGCATGGACGGAGTCGGATTGGGCCTCAGCTTCGTGCATACGGTCGTGGTGCGGCATCGCGGTGAGGTCCGCTGTCTGAGCGAGGTCGGACGGGGCGCAACGTTCTCGCTGATCCTGCCGCTTGCGGATCGAGGGCCGTCCTGAGGAACCTACCGTCCGGCGGTTTCCGGCTCGGTCGTGCTGCCCAGTTCCGCCAGGAAGGCTTGGGAAAGCCGACCCTCATTTGCGGGTTTGCCCCGAGGGGCCGGCATCTGCCCGACAAGGCGGTACAGTTCGCGTCCGGTCGCGCGATCCGACACGACCAGTGTATAAACCCGCTGGTCGATGGATCGGGACCGCGTGGGCGATACGAGCCAGGTCTTTTCCTCGGCTCCGCCCTCGGGCGCGAAAAGGCCTGTCCGGCCGGGCAGGAGCGCATTCGTGAACTGGACGAAGTAGGCGGCCTCTTGGGAACGGGAAAGGCCGCGCGCGGCGAGCCTCTCAAGCAGCACCGTTTCCCATGCGCCGTCGCCTGAAGCGGCACCGACGAGCTCGATGCCGCCCGCCTGCGGCATGGTGCCCGTTGTCCGGAGCGCCGCTTTCGGCGGCGATGCACAGGCGGACAGCAGGCCTGCCGATCCCAGCAGGAGCAGCGAAACGGGTATTTTCATCGTCATTTCCGATTCAAGCCTGCACGAACGAATGTTCTCGTAGGAAAGCACACGACGGAGAGGCAACTGCCTCGCTCGCGAATTTACACTGCTTTACATCGTTCCTTCTGGTTTTCGCTTATGCTGTGCAGGCCGCAGAGACCCGCTGCGGTCACTTCGATCGCGCCGCTGCACTACCCCCGCGCCAGCACGAACACCCCATGTTTGGCGATCGAGGTGCGAAGTGATCCGGATTCGAACCGGACGCCACCTCCGGCCTCGCTCTATCATTCCTCCCCAGAGCGAGGCCATTTTCTTCCGCGCGCGCAGACTTCGTTCGGTCGTTGGCGGCCGAATGCAAATGTAAACAATTGTCTCCGCTATGGCTCTGCAGGGGACGGATCGTTAAAGGGGCCGAAGGGCGACGGCTCAGTCTTCCCGACTGCCACCGAGGAGCCGTTGCCCATCCTTCCCCACGAGACGGTTCGCCCGGCGATCACTGGCCTTGTTCCGCCTGACCCGCCGCGGCGCGGGCGATGGCGAGCGCCTTACGGGCACTCTCCGCGGAGGGCGTATCGGGAGACAGCTCCAGGGTCCGTTCGAGCAGTGCGGCGGCGCGCCGGTCGTCCCGTTCGCGGCCGTTTCCGGTCTGGTAGGCCCTGCCGAGGGTGAAGCAGCTTTCGGCATCGCCAAGCGCGCAGGCTTTCTCGAACAGGTCCAGCGACCGCTGACGGTCCTTGCGGGTGCCGCGCCCGTCGTCGACCATCATCGCCAGATTGCCACAGGCACTGTGGTCTTCCACGTCGCAGGCCTGTTCGAACAGCGAAACGGCGCGGCGATAGTCTCGCCGCATCCCGAGACCGTCGCGGTAGAGCACGCCGAGATTGTAGCAGGCGTGCTGATCGTCCCGGTCGCAGGCCTGCCTGAACAGATCGACCGCCCGGCGCTGGTCGCGCGGCACGCCCTTGCCCAGCGAATAGGATGCGCCGAGATTGGCGCAACCGGCTCTGCCGCCCGCATCGCAGGCTTGGGCGAACAGGGTAGTGGCATAGGCTTCGTCCCGATCGACGCCGTCGCCGTTCACATAGGCAAGTCCCAGGTTCGAACAGCCCGTCGGTTCGCCGCCGGTGCAGGCGAGGGCATAGTACGATGCGGCGTGTTCGGGCGATCGCTCCACGCCTTGCCCACTGCCATAGGCGAGACCGGCCATCGTGCAGCCCTTCATGTTGCCGAGATGGCATCCCTTCGCGAAGAACGGCGTCGCGCGGGTCTGGTCCTGCGGGACACCGTCACCTTCGGCATGGATGGTGCCGAGCCGGAAACAGGCATCGGCGTCGTCCTGCGCACATTGCGCCGTGAGATTGCCGACGAGATCGACCTTTTCGTCGATCTTGGCCACATGTCCGCCCGGCGCTTCCGCAGGCGCCGCGCCGATCAGCCACGGTGCCGCGAGTGCGAGGACGATGTGTCGGAATGCGCCTTTCATCGGGCAGTACATGCCGGATCGAGGCAGGGGAATTTCGCCTCGCCGTCCTCGTCGCGGGAAATGCGGCTCGCGCGGAAGCGCAGGGCCTGCGGCGTGGCCTCGATGACTTCGATCCCGATATCCAGGATGCGAACATCCTTCTGCGCCAGCGGGAACCGCATTTTCTGGGCGCTGCTGGCGCGGGCAAGATCGCCGATGCCGTAGCCGCGCCGTTCGAAGACCATCTCGCCGTCCGCGATGCCGATATAGGCGATGTCGTAGATGGTTCCGCTTTCGTCAGCGTCGTAGTCATCGACCTCGGGGACTTGGGTGCCCTTGGCATAGTCGCGCGGCGGCACGACGGCATCGCCTGCCGTCGTGCTTTGCGGAGTGCCGAAGGTCTCGGGCGCGGGGGCGGTGGAGCGGATGACCGGCACCTTCGGATCGGCGCGCATCCGCTCATGGACGGCGCGGGGACTTTCCGAGGCATCGGTATCGGCGATCAGCGCTTCGGCGAAGGCGACTTCATCGATGGCGATCGGAAAGCCGCCGGTCGCGGCAGGATCGGAAGCGCAGACGAATTCCAGCTGCGCTTCGCCTAGCGTACCGGAGCCGACCTGTTCGGGCGCGTCATAGGCCAGCGCGGCTTCGTCGAGACGTTCGTCGTGCGGGCCATAGCGCATGACCATGTCCCAGTTTTCGGTTTGGGCATGGCAATCGGTGCGCATGTAGGCGCGGATCGAGGCTGCGGGGTTTCCCTCTTCGCGCAGGACCTGGCTGGCCTCGTAGCGAACGGTATCGCCGTCTCGCTGGATCGATTCCACATCCACGAAAAGAACCTTGTCGGCGCCTTGCGCGACGTACCACCACTGCGAGGAGCGCGCTTCGGCGGGGAAGGACAGGCATGCCGCGAGGCAGGTGGAGAAAGCGAGGGCTGGAGCGGCGACCCATGGCTTCATCGGAGAGCTCTGGTTCCGAGCAGAAGGATGGTCATGCGCCGCTTTTCGCCCGCCGCTGATCTTGGGTAGGACGGACGAGCCCACAACCAGCCGCTTCACTGCGTTCATCGAACAACTCCACCATGAAGGCTGCGCTTTCTCAGACGGTTAGCACGGCGTTTCCTGCATGCAAAATCTTTGCCCCGCGCTCGGGTCAGGGATGCGCTCCTGCATTTCACATGATGATTCGGACGTTTGCTGTGGAAAAGTGGGGTGCGAATCCTCTGCGGACAGGCCGTGCAGTGCCTTGTACGCCGGTTCTCTGCGGGTTCCGCGATTTTCGCGCGTACTGCGTTGACAAGAAATGTCGGAAACCGTAGGTGCACGGGCCTAGGCCGCAGCCGGAGACGTGGGTGAGTGGCTGAAACCAGCGGTTTGCTAAACCGTCGTACTCTTAAGGGGGTACCGAGGGTTCGAATCCCTCCGTCTCCGCCATGGCTGCACAGGTTTCTGTGCTTTCAAGGCCTAGGTTTCAGCCCATTCCCATATCTGTGTTCGTATAAAGCTTCACGCTTCATACGGCCGGATATGGGTTCGGCGGCCTTTTGCCCTAGTACCAAAGCGGTCTGCGAGGCGACAGGCACATCGTTCCCTTTATTCGATATCGGCTTCGTCGAACGTGCCGCTTTCCCGTGATCCTTGCGCGGATTTCGGCCCAGACTTTCGCAAGCCGGTGAAACCTGCCCACTCGCGGCGACCGAAACTCCGGACCGATATTCGGTTTGTAATTTTATTGCGTGAATTTGGCCTTTAAACTTCGCTAGGTTGATCTAAGGCGGGCGGCTTGAGCGTGAGCGGTTCTCAAGGGGCCAGAATCTTGGTTGAATGGATGAGTTCGGTAGGAATGCGTGGCGGCAGCGCGGGGCTGGTCCTGTGAACGTCTACCGCAGCAACAGGCGCGTGCTGGCCGCCAGTCTCGTGGGTACGGCGGTCGAGTTCTACGACTTCTACATCTATGCGACCGCGGCAGCGCTGGTGTTCGGGCCGCTGTTCTTTCCGGCGGAATCCGCGTCGGTGCAGCGCCTTGCCGCTTATGCCAGCTTCGCCATCGCCTTCATCGCGCGGCCCGTGGGCGCCACCCTGTTCGGCCATTTCGGCGATCGGGTCGGACGCAAGTCCACGCTGGTCGCCTCGCTGCTGCTGATGGGCGGGGCGACCGTCATTATCGGCCTCCTGCCCACTTACGAGAGCATCGGCTGGCTTGCCCCGCTGCTGCTGTGCCTGATGCGCTTCTCGCAAGGGCTGGGTCTCGGTGGCGAGTGGGGCGGCGCCGCGCTCCTGGCGGTGGAGAACGCGCCGCCGGGCTGGCGCGCGCGCTTCGGGATGTTCCCGCAGCTCGGCGCGCCCGTCGGATTCCTGGCCGCCAACGGGCTGTTCCTGATCTTCAGCGTGACCCTGAGCGATGCGGACTTCCTGGCCTGGGGTTGGCGCATTCCCTTCCTCCTGAGTTCCGTGCTGGTTGGCCTTGGCCTGTGGATTCGCCTCAAGCTGGAGGAAACCCCGGCTTTTGAAGCCGTGCTGGACAATGCGTCGCCCAAGTCGATCCCGATCGTCGAGCTGTTCCGCACCCACATGCGCCAGACGCTGGCGGGCACTTTTGCGGTGATCGCCTGCTTTGCGATCTACTACCTCACCACCACGTTCGCGCTCGGCTACGGCACCCAGACTCTCGGCTACGACCGCCAGAGCTTCCTCGGCGTGCAGCTTTTTGCGATCCTGTTCATGGCGCTGGGCATCGTGATCGCCGGCTATGCGTCCGATCGCTGGTCTTCGCGCGCGGTGCTGATCGCAGGCTGCGCGGGGGCGGTGGTTGTCGGGCTGCTGATGGGGCCGATGTTCGCGGCGGGTTCGCTTGGGATCATCGCCGCCTTCCTGTGCCTGGGCCTGTTTACCATGGGTTTCGTCTACGGCCCAATCGCCTCGCTATTGCCGCAATTGTTCGACGCGCGGGTTCGCTATACCGGCTCGTCTATCGCCTTCAACGTCGGCGGGATTTTCGGCGGCGGCTTTGCTCCGGCGATTGCCCAGACCCTCGCGGACGAAGGCGGGGTGCTTTACGTCGGCGCCTATATCTCGGTGGCAGCGGTGCTCAGCCTCGTGGGCCTGCTGTCGATCCGCAAGGATACAGAGGCGCGGTTCGTCTAGCAATCATACGAGACCCAGCCCATTAACCGCCGCGCCCCACCGATGAGGGATTGCGGGTCAACCCGGCATCGCCGTTCGCGGCTTCCTGCTCGACCAGCGGATTGCGGCCCCAGAGCTGGTCGTAGCGCCAGCCGGAGAGGTCTTCCACCACGGCCTGTGCCTCGGCGCTGGTCGGGGTGCGGGCGCCGGAGCGCAAGTGCTCGATCTCGCGCATCAGCACGGCGTGGGTCGCGGGCGAGAGGCGGAAGCGCAGTGAGACGATCACGCCGAACACCAGCATGCCGACGGTGCCGATCCCCAGCAGCAGGGCGATGGTGCTGATTGCCCCGTCCGACTGTTGCACGGCTCCGGAAACGAAGCCGCCCGCCTGCATCACGAAGCCCACGCCTGCCACCGCAGCGGCCTGGGTGGCCTTGCGCACGAACGTCATGACTCCGGCGAAGCTGCCCTCACGGCGGCTGCCGGTGACGATCTCGTCGACGTCGGCCATGTAGTTGTAGGTCGCCCAGGGGATGTAGTTGAGCGCGCCGCGTCCGAGGCCCGCCAGCACGATAGGCAGCCAGATCATGTGGCTGGCGGCAGTGATGCCGAGTGCCCAGAGGCCGATCAGGGTGAGCGCGCCCGCCGCGAAGCTGGCGGCGGCGATCTGGTAGGCGCGGCTGGGCGAGGCGCGCAGGGCCATGTTGATGGCGATGATGACCGCCAGGAACTGGACGATATACATCGTCCCCAGCAGGCCCGATGCCACCGCGGTCGTTCCCGCCAGCGCGAAGATCACGAAGAAGGTAAAGGCCGCGTTGAACACGTCCTGGCTGATGTAGCCGCCGAGGTACATGCCCAGATGCAGGCGGAAGGCGCGGATGCGCATGGTCGAGAACAAGTTGCGGTAGAGCGCTTTGAGCGCTTCCAGCGGTCCGGCCGAATGGCGCTGCTCGGGCGGGAGAGGAATGCCGCCAGGGCCGTGGCGCTCCCAGCTGAACAGGTAGAGCATGGCCGCCGTCACCATGAACAGTGCGGCGAAGATCAGGCCCATGTAGAAGAAAGTGTCCGCGCTGTCGCGGCCCAGCGCCTCGATCAGCCAGAGCGGCAGGAAGCCCGCCAGGATCGCCGAGGCCTGCCCGAACAGGATGCGCCAGCCCGCGAACTTGGCCTTGGTGCTGTAGTCGCTCGACATCTCGGCGGCGAGCGTCTCGAACGGGATGATCTCCATCGCGTAGATCAGCTCGAACAGCACGTAGCTGACGAGGTAGTACCAGAAGGTCTGTCCCGGCAGCCACATGAGGCCGAAGCTGGGCAGCAGCGGGATTGCCGCGAGAATGAAGAAGCGCCGCCGTCCGAACCGCCGGCCGAGCGCGGTCGTGCCGAAGTGGTCGGAAATATAGCCGATCATCGGCGAGGCGAAGGCATCGAGCACGCGGGCCACGGCGAAGATCGCGGCGGCCTGCCCGGCGGAAAGCCCGCAGAACTGCGTGTAGAAGATCAGGACCCAGCCCGAGATGACTGCCATCGACCCGGCCCCGAGCACATCGTTGGAGCCGTAAGCGAGGTAGTTTCGCAGGCGCACGGGACGCGCCGCCGTCTTCTGGCTTTGGGGCACTACAGGATCCTTCACCGTCTTGTTCTTTGCCAGGCCTGCCTGCATGGGCGACCCGCTTGGGTACGATTATTAAGTCGGAGTAATTGACTTGTCAGCAGGTATGAAGCGGATCGCCTCGATCATCACGGCGGTATCGCCGGCTTCGAGCGTGATCTCGTGTCGGCCTGCGCCGAGCGTACCGCTCAGGGGGCGGGCGATGCGGTTGTCGAGCACCGCCATGGCCCAATCACGGTCGCCGGTGCGGCGTGGCAGTTCCAGCACCTCGGTCTTGCCGTCGATGCGGACAGTCAGGCGCAGAGTGCCGTCGTTGTCGGCAGAATAAAGCGGCAGCAGGTCGATCACTGCCTGCCAGTTTCCGGCGGGCAAGGTGATCGCAGCCCGCGCGGGAGCGGAAGGCGTACCGGCACCGAGCAGCGCGCCGCTGCGGCCAAGCCCGTCGATGCGCCGCCAGCCCCTTGCGGGCAGGAACTGGTCGGGGCGCAGGAGCGGTGCTGCGGTGGCGGGTGTGAGCGCGGCGGTGGCAGGCGCCACATCCGGGATCGATGCTAAAGCGGGCACGACCGGCAGGCTCTGGCGGAAGCTGCGCCACTGGCCGTCCGCCGGTTCTACCGCCATGATCCCGCGCCATTTGCCGCCCGCGACCTCGCGGTTGTAGCGGTGGGTCAGTGCGGTCAGCATGCCGTCCGCCTCGGCGGCGATGCGGGCGCGGCGCCAGCTTTCCGCCGGATCGCGGTCGCGCAAAGCGTCGTGGGCCTCGGTGGCGAAGAAACGCCGGTTGGCCGCCGCCGAAGCAGAAACCGGATAGTCGAGCAGTTCGAAGAAACTGTCTTGGTGGTCCGCCTGGACCAGCGGGCGCAACTCGGCGAGGCGCCGTTCCATCGCGGCAAATCCGGCCAGGCGCTCGTCGGCCTCGGCAATGGAGAGCGGGCTGGCATGGGGCTTCTCGCCCGGCAGAAACCACTGGAGATGTTCGGGGCGGCGCGCGAAGTTGAGGCGATAGTAATCGCCAAGGATCGCCGC
>Ga0209050_1000291_pt1 | contig 106234 bp, 67 predicted proteins | sample Araplavi_mTSA_r2_FD_184276 | JGI IMG/M metagenome (GOLD analysis project Ga0209050, IMG submission 184276) | Arabidopsis root microbial communities from North Carolina, USA - plate scrape MF_Cvi_mTSA_r2 (SPAdes) (version 2) | ecosystem: Host-associated > Plants > Roots > Endosphere | place...
AGCTTGCGGCCATTCGGTCCATCCGCCAGGGTCTGAGCCAGGTTACCCGCCGTATCGTACGTATAGGCCACCGTTCGGCCGCCAGGCAGTGCGGCGCTGCTCACCCGGTTGGAGTTGTCGTAGCTCAGCGTGATGCCTCGCCCGCCGGGTTGTCCGATCCCGGTCAACCGCTTGTTCCCATCGTAGCCATATTCGACGCGGTTTCCGTTTCGGTCCTCCACCCGCAGCAGCACTCCATCCAGGTTGAAATCAAGCAGCATGCCATTGGCCATGCGCATAGTCATCCCCGTGGAGTTGTCCGAGAAGAGCAGCCCCGGAACCTCGCCACTCTGGAAGCGGTAGACGAGGATGGAGGCTCCGGGCGCAAAGCGGGACGCCAGGTGCCGCGGATCAGCCGCAGTGTCGTAAATGCCAGCGGCCACAAACTGGTAGGCCGATTGGCTGGTCCGATCCACGAAATAGACTTCGCCGTAACCATTCCACGTCTGGTGGCACAGGCTAAATTGCTCGCGCGCACTTCGGAACTCCAGGGCATAGGGTTGGGCCTTCCAGCCGTAGCCGAAGAGCGTCGGGTTCGAATCGAAACTATCGAAATAGCGCCCAAGAACCAGCGGCATGGCTCCATTAACGGCCAAATGCGCATCCACTGCCGCCTGGCCCGAACCACCCGGTTTCGCAGTGCGATCCACCGATAGCGCCGAGGCGTTGTAATTCGTACCACCGCTATTAAACGTCCACGCCAGCGCTCCTTCATTCGGCCGTGCGCCGGTGGCCGCCGCCGCCAGTCCGGAAGGGTTCGTACCACTTCCGCGGACCAAATCGGTGCAGAAGTCCACACCACCCGTGATTTTGATATAATTGAAACTGCCGTTCGGGCCAGGGCGTACGCCAACCGCTTCCATCTGCGGTGTCACCATCGGAGCCTCGGGATAAACCTGCGGTTGATACCTCTTCAAAAATTCCAGATCCACGGGAATGTCGTTCTCTTTGATCCATTTCACCACGCCCATGGTGTACGCCAGTTGCTTCAGTTCCTTGAGAATCCGGTGCGGTCGCCCACTATTGTCCTGGCTGACCTGCTCTTCGGCGAGTGCATCATAGTTGTTGGTGACCCAACGCGCGAAATATTCCGCATCGGGCGTGCTCTCGACCTGCCCAGCGGAGGCAAACATCGACTCTGTCGACAACTGCATTTTTGCCGAAGCAATCCTCATAGAGTCGCCATCCTCGGACGAAATGATAACGATCTCCTGAGGATTGAACCAAAAACGCGAACTCATGGCTCGCGAAACCCGATAGTCGAGCGCAAGATTAACCAGATTTCGATAACCTGGCACGTTGCTGGACACTCCCTGCCCGGTGCGATTGTCTCTACCCAGGCAAAGTGATTTCATCAAACGATCGGCCTCGAACATCACCCAGCCGAAGTGGGTATTCGACGACACATCGAGCACTTTTACCCGCCCATCCACTGGGTCGGTATAGTATGGTCCATAACGCACCGTATAGCACGAACGCCCCGGCCAGAGGGGGGAATTCACCACGGGATCTTCGATGCTCACTACGGGCGAAGTACCTGTCTCCCCAGCTCGTACCGCCACCGCAAGATCGTCCAGGCTCATCGGCGGCAAGGCCGACGGCGAGTCATTCTGTTGGCCAAAGAGGACGATTTGCCCGGTAGCCGGATCAAAGGTCCCGCCAGTGATAGTGTTCAGTGGCAGGAGGACCGAGGCAGACTTATTGAGGGCTACCCCACCAATCCGGAACGACAAGTTATATTCTGCCGGGTTATACCGTGTGATTCCCAGATATTTCCCAACGGAAAGATCTGTAAAAGTATAGTCTGTAATTGCGCCGAAAATTGCATTGCCAGCCTCTTTCGCCAAGTTTCCAACGTTTCCAAAAGTGAGCAATCCTGAAAAATATTGAGTATTGCGAAAGTTGATCCCCGTGAACGGATTTGGGACAAGAGTACCCGCCCCAGAGCCAATGGCATCGACGCTTCGATCAAACGCATTGGTTGCACTGCTTAGACCATACCCGGAGACGAGCGCTGACACACCGTTTACCACCACGCTTTCCGCCGCGGTTAGTTTTGCCAGATTTCCCAATGGGCCCACCGCACCCGCAACTCCTGCCAAAAGGTAGCCAGTAGCGGTCCTTTCGTTTTCGTCATGAGTCAAATAGTAGGCACCAACTCCAACCCCGACGCCAATCGCAAGTCTGGCAGCCACGACGGCCTGAATAAAACACCCGCTCGGATCGCGGTTATTGACTGGATCATTTTCAGCGAACGTGTACCGATGGAGCGAGGATGGACGCAATGCTTGTGTCGGAGCCCCATCCCGGGTAAGGAATCGACCGGTGGTAGGATCATAGAAGCGAGCCCTCAAAAAAACGAGGTCTATTCCGGGTTCCTGCCGTTCGCAGTGAAAGCCCAACGAGCGGCGGATCCCAGTGAAGGAAGTGACTGCTCCAAATGAAGTGTATGAATTGGTGGCAATTGTGGTTCCTGCTCGATCCAGCCATCGCTCAATCGAACCGTCGATAGAATCCAGTATAGGAAAGAAAGAGCCATCGCCTTCAATCTCCATAAGTAGCTCATTTCCATAAATATAAACGCGCATATCAGACGCGCCAGGCGTGTATTCGACCAGCGCGCGCGACAATCGACTATTACAATCATTTAAAAGTAGTGTTTCTACACCATTTTTTCGAAGAGACACAAGCTCTCCATCACCGTTGTATCGATATTGAATATTTAAGCCATCGACAGAAACAGCAACCAAACGGCGTTCGTAGTCGTAGGTGTATGTAGTTCCCATGCTTCCGTCTCCCGGGCGCCGCTCCATCAAGGATCCTTGCCGATCATAAAAAAATGTTTCTTTAGTCTGCCCATTGGAGGTGGTGCGAAGGAGCCGATTTTCGCTATCGTAAGAATAGTTAACCCCTCGAGCACCTTCGGCGCCGGAAGTGGCATACTCAGTTCTATTCCCCAAGGCATCGTATGTAAAAGATTCGGAGGCGCCATTCGAGCTGAGGGCCGTTTTCAACCGTCGAGACGAGTCATACTGGAAGGAGAGCGAACTTTGCCCGGAGTCCGCCGTATCCTTATTTAATTGAATCCTCTTTCCATCTGTATCAAGGGCATAGGTAAATTGCGCGACACGCGTACCACCCTCTTTGCTATGGTCGATCCCGATAAAACGGCCGTCCGTATCATAGGAGTAATCTGAAGTCACTCCATTGGGCAGTGTACGGCGCAAGACCTCGCCCGCATCGTTGTAGGTGTACGTCGTCGTTTCCGAAGTGCCAACATTGGTTGCACTTGTCAGCCGATTTTCCTCGTCGAACGTGTATTGCATCAACGTCACCGTGCTGTTCGGAAAGCCATAGCGCAGGTCCGTGATGTTATTGGCCAGATCGTAGCCGTATTGAATAAAACCGCCGTTGGGATGGACCACGGAAATCAGACGGCCGAGGACATCGTATTGCCACTCGGTGTGGCCGGTCCAATCGTCCATTCCTGTGCGGCGCCCATCAGTATCATAGGTAAACGTCACGTCTGGCGTGGCGCCGTCCGGATAGTCGATCGTCTTGAGGTGGTTCAGCTCATCGTAGGTGTAGGTCGTCAGCGCACCGTTGCCATCGATGCGGGTGAGCACGTTGCCATTGCCATCGTAGGTGCAACGGACGGCCACGTCGGTGAGAGCAGGTTCTGCCGCCCGGCTGGGGAGCGAGGGGCAAAGACCAGCCACGATGAAGACGACGAATAACCACAGGGAAGGTGGCGGCGGCAGGATTGGGCGCAGGCAGCGATTCTTCATGGGTGTGATGGTGCGGGTTGGGCCGCGGAGTCTCCGGTGGGAGGAGCTGGGTCGTCGGTTTGGGCAATCGAATGGGCCGCTTCAGCGCGAACCGATTCCTGGGCCGAATGCTCCAATTGTCGCCAGAACCGGCGGGCAGCCTGGAGATGGCCAAAGGAAAAATGTAAGCGGGCCAATTCGAGCAGCTTGACCTCCCGGGCTTCGGGACTCGGCTCCGCTTGCATGGCGAGCGTGGCATCTGCGATGATCAGATTGCGGCGTGCAGTATCGGCAATCGCACGGAAGGGCGATTGGGCGAGTTCCTGGTAGATTTTCCGGGCCGATTCCCAGTCGTTTAGTCCGACATAGTAACCGGCGGCGGTATTCAGGTCCGCCTGAGCCTGTTCCGGGTCGGATCCATTCGCCGCGGCTTCGAGCAGTTCCTGCAGACGCACCTGCTTTTGTCCGTGTTTGGTTACCGCCTCTTCGGTTGATTGCTTCGGGATTTTTTCCAAGGGACGATAGATCGGAGCAGGCACTTCCTTTCGGCCCGGCAGCGCCTCTGTTTTAACCACCGGCGTAGTCGTAGGAAACGGCGGCTCTGGTGCGGGAGTCGATACTGGCGCAGACACCATCGTTTCCCGGGAAGCCGGTTTGGCGCCCTCGCTCGGGGTGGCTGGCGGTATGCGATGGGGCGGCGAATCAGGGGTGCTATCGCGCTTTGTGGAAGAGACGAGCCAGCCCACAAAGATTACCGCAGCAGTAACCATCGCCAGCGTAAAGGCCACTTTCATTTTGCCGCGTGGCGGGGAGGGGGAAAAACCGCTCATTGGCGAAACGAGTTGAAAATGGGAGCCCAAATAAAATGGCCATTAATGGCACCTAGCTGGAGAAACGATCTGCCTTTCGATCTTTCCTGTAATCCATTCTTATTCAGGTGTTTAAGATAAAAGTCCATTAGGCTTTTGCGAGTTTCAGGAGTGCTGAAGAGAGTTTTAAGGTGACCAGCCGGGGTGCCATGATGAGCTCACTCGATGTAGCGTGCCAACTGGTGTGAATTTTCAGACACATAAACCACACAGCCGGGATGCGTGAAGCCCACATGTAGTGGTCGGCTCCGCCACAGCCAAAACCTTTCACTACACACAGAAGCAATTGGACGCAAGTCTAGGCCTCGCGATTTGCCGCTTTGATATTCGTAACACGGTGATTCGGTTTCGCATCAGAAGCGTCACATTGGAGTGCTGCTTGGTTTGTGCCTTTCGCGATCCACTTCTGATTCATTTCCACGTGCGTGCAATTAACGCGCGCTCTTCTTCGTCTTGAACGTCAAGGTAGATTGCAGTTGTGCTGGAGTCGGAGTGCCCCATCCAATTTTGAATCCGGTAAAGCGGCACCTGCTCCATGACGCTGCGAACCCCAAAACCGTGACGAAGCCCTTTGCAGGTAGCGTGCATACCTGAAATCTTTGCCGCCTTCATTAAGGCCCTGATAATCCGCCACCCCGTAGTGCGAGAGAATTCCCAAATTCGAAGGCCATTTTCTGAAGCGGGGAGAATCGCCAATTCCATGCACAGAAATTCTGGGATCGGAATTCGACGAAATTCGTTTCGCCCTCGTTTCTTCAAAGATCGAATCAGAATCGTTTTCGTTTCGCAGTCGAGATCGCTTTGCCTCAGTTTCAGCGCCTCCGAAATGCGGCAACCAGTATAATACAGGGTGAGACTGAAGAGTGCCCTCGTCTTGGGAAGTTCGACAGCCTTCTCGATGAACTTCCGCCCTTCATTGCGCGTGAGATATTTGCGAAGACCTTCACGATCGTAGGCACTCTTGGGACTGATCTCCATCAATTGTCTCCATGAAACAGAATTCCAGCATTCTGTTTTATCCCCTCCCCCAGCCCAACGGGCGCAACGATCCTCAAAGGCGCACGGGCGTCGCGTTTACCAGACGCATTACCATCTTATGTGTTGTCGCAAGGTGCCACTTGCCCCCATTCGGCCCGGATATGCCCCTCCGGTTCAGTTCGTCTCGAATGTCCCGGTACTCCACAATGCCATCGGCTCGCAATTCGTCTAGGATTGGCTCAAGAGCCCTCGCCCGTTCCAAAGCTTCCGCCTTCAGCTTCCTGGCTCGTTCCTTCCCTGTTGCACCGATAATCACTCCCCGCCGTTTAGCTGCGGCGAGCGCGTCCTTGGTCCGCTGAGAGATTCGTCGCGCCTCCTCTTCAGCGAAGGCGGCAAGAAGGTGAGCCATGAATCGGTCCAGCTTCGGTTGATCGACGGCGATGAAGTTCACGCCCGATTCCATAAGTCCCGAGATGAAGTGGACGTTCCTTGCAAGACGGTCGAGTTTCGCGATCACGAGGGTCGCTTTCTGCTTCCGGCATATTTCCAGAGCTGCCAGCAAGGCTGGCCGGTTCTTCGCCTTCTTCCCTGATTCGGTTTCAGTGAATTCGGCGATGATCGTTCCTCCGTTCGCTTGAATGTACCCATTCACAGCGGCGTGCTGGGCGTCCATGCCCAGGCCTGACTCCCCCTGTTTCGCTGTTGATACCCGGTAGTAGCATACCCACTTGGTTTGGTTGCCGGTTCCCGCAGAGTTTCGCGGTTCCGTTTCGAGGTTCTTCATTGGCGTTCGAGGTTTCAGATGAGGTCGCCAGTTCAGGGGCAAATGTCCCTTTGGTAGTGAACCGACCCTTCCAAAAAAAAACATACCGCACAAGATTTGCGTTTGCGGTGCCGTCACGAAAATTGTGCCTGCGTTTAGCTCCGAACAGCCATCTTGCATTGCCCTGGTCACATCGCGAATCGGCGAACTCAAGATGCCGACATACTGATCAACCAACAGGCAACAATCAGCGCGGTCTCTTAGGGATCTCGCCCCAGGATAAAAACCCTCGCCGTAGAAGCAGTTCCTGCTTATAGGGAAAACGAATGGTGAACCTCCCCTCCAAAAGAATTCTGTATCAAAATGAGCCCGACTGTGAATTTGCGTTGTTCGCTTTTCGCGAACTGCGAGCGGCTATCCGCACAGAGCTTGTAGGGACCGTAGAGCGCCGGAGTTGTTTTCCCTCCACATGAGCCTTTCTGATCATTCTGCGCCAGGTAGCAACGCCGGGTTCAGCTTTCAATTCGAACGCGCGCTCCTATACCTCTCGAAAAGTTCCGCCGATAGTGTGGTCGGTATTGAGACGGACGACGACGTAGCGGTACGAGAAGCGGGCGTAATTCAGACTCTCGAACAGGACAAACACTCAATCCGTGGAGATGCCGTACCATTTGGAGATCGATCAAAGGATCTGTGGAATACGCTTGCCATTTGGATAGACGCATTAAACCTCGGCGAGGTTGTAGCATGCACAACGCTTTTCCTGATGGTCACGAATAAGGTTCTGCCACAGTGCCTTGCAAAAATAATTGGGGAAGCAAAGAAAGAAGAAGAGGTTGAAGCGTGCATCACCGCGATGGAGGCGGCAATTTCCTCTCCTCCAAAAAGCATTCAAAGCCAAGTTGAACGCGTGATGCACCCCACCTCACGCGAGAATCTCCGAAAACTGGTTGCACGCTGCCGCCTGGCAGACGCCACGCAAGACACAGCCGGGGATGGACTCCGCTCGCAAACCATCAAACATCTCCCACTACCTGACTGGTGTAAGCCGATCGCCCATTCCATTCTTGACGAGCTTCTAGGCTGGATGCACCGAATAGCATTGGCAAGTTGGCAGGCGAGCAAGCCAGCTTGGATTAAGCGTGACCACTTTGTGAACCAGCTTCACGCAATCATTGATCTTCGTAAGAGGAGAATTAGCCGTGAACGCGCGGCACACCTAATTCCAGTCGGTGACGAAAACATAGGAAAGGAAAAGGGCAGCCGGTTCGTTAAACAGCTACAGCTAATCACCGACGACGACAGTATCGTTGACACCTCCATTCGAGAATACATTCGTTGCAACATCGAAAAAGCTCGACTCTCAGCGGAGGGTAATATCACCGATGAAGATTGGCTAACCTTCGAATCAACACTGCGAGACCGCTGGAACAAGATTCGAGCCCGCATTATGCGAATTCGGCAGGCTGTCGCAGAACAAGATATCGGCTTCGAGATTTTTACCGACACCACAGAAGAACACCGCGAAAAACTGGCAGGGAGTGACACCGAACAGGTTTACCTGACGTCTGGGACATACCACCGGCTCGCGGATATGATTCGACTTGGCTGGCATCCGCGATTTGAGGAGCTAATGCGCGAGGTGAAAAATCCATGATCGACGTCCTTTTTGAGCAGCGGATTATCCAGAACACTGGCCTCGCTGCAGAAGCCATTTGGCAAGCGGTACATGAAGCGTACGAAAACAATGGGCGGTCTGCGGGAGTTTCTTTCCCTTTGGTCTTCCTCGTCCTACCATTGACGTTTCATAAACGTACAGCCACGGTCTTGGCTTCGAAAGCTCAACCTGGCGCACTATACAAGGCGCTCGGAGACGAGCGCGAACTTACCGTCGGCCTTCAAGATCGAATGCAATCCCTGGCTGACCGCACCTTCCAAGCGCTTTCGATCGGCTTTCAGACTGGCCTTTTTTTGATGGATCAAGACCACGAGCGGCAACTCTTACCTGGCCGAAAGTCCCCTCCCGTTACACATGTTACCGACGAGGTGAAAATTATCCTGAACGCCGCGAAGCGTGTTGGGCAGGCCTATGCCGAGATGAGTATAGTCCAACTCTCCACTCACCTTAACATACGATTCTAATGAAATTGGCCATCTTGAAAATCATCCTGTGGTCGAAAGATCCGAGACATGAACCTCGCGTCATCGAGTTCAAGCCGGGTAAGATCAATGTCCTGACGGGAGAGAGCGGGACCGGAAAGTCCACGCTGACATGGATTGTCGACTACTGCCTCGGCAGCGATAAATGCTCCATCCCTGTCGGACTCATTCGCGATGTCACTGGGTGGTTTGGTCTTCATCTTCAACTAGCCAATACCGAGATGATCGTGGCCAGGAGAAATCCGGAAGATCAACAGACCACAACAGACCTCTATTGGGACGAGGGTTTGGAGCTCAATGTTCCTCCCATCGTAAGGAAGAACGCTCGATTGGAGGATCTAAAGAATCGCTTCAATCAGATTTCCCTTTTGCCCGCCCTCGACTTTTCGACAGATGAAAATGTTGGGTTTGGTGGTCGCCCGAGTTGTCGAGACATGGCGGCGTTTAACTTCCAACCGCAACACATTGTTGCAAACCCATATACCTTTTTCTTCAAGGCTGACACGCATGAACATAGGGAAAAGCTGCGGATCATTTTCCCCCTCGTGCTCGGCGCTATAGATGCGGGCACCTTAGCTAAACAGCGTGAGCTCAAGGATACCGAGCGAGAGCATGATCGTCTGCAGCGGGAACTCGACGCGCGTCTTGCAGCGGCGCGCGCTTGGGAAGCGGAAGTGGAAGGCTACTACCTGCAAGCCCGGACCCTCGGACTCTTACCAAATTCGCCAGCCCCACAACAGGGGTGGACTTTGGACAACTATATGTTGGAGCTTCAGAATGTCCCCGAGTCAGTGCGGACCATGGACCTGCCCGACGTTCAAGAGGGAAACGGTGAAGCCGCCGTTGCTGAACTCACACGGCTGATTAATGAGGAGGACGAACTTGGCCAACAAATCGGCTTAGTCGGTCGCCGCCTAGGAAAGCTGGACCAGCTTTCATCGTCCGTAGATGACTACGGCGTAACCTTGACCGCGCAGCAGGACCGTCTTCGGGGCGTAGGCTGGTTTGAGCAAAGGCTGCGCGAAACTCACGAATGCCCCGTTTGCTCGGCGTTGCATACTCATGGGAACCCTCGTCTCACCGAACTTCAGATTTTGGCGGGCGAACTGAAGACACTCACCGAGACAGTTCAAGAGGCTCCCGCTAAGCTAGATCAAGAGGTAGCGGCATTGCGTCAGGAGCTGCGGAGCCTCGAAGGAGCAATTTCCAAGACGCGTCAGAAGCGGAAATACTTGGAGAATCAGACGGCTAACCAAGCAGCGCAACGACAACGCATCCGACAGGTTTATCTTTTCGTCGGCCGCGTTGAGCAGGCTTTGGAGAACGTGACAGCTAGCCGGAATGTCGACGCTCTCCGCGAACGGGTGCGATCCTTGGCACAAAGAATTTCTGAGCTAAAGCGAGATCTTGACCCCAGAACTCAAAGAGATCGATTGAACGCGGCAATCGACTCTGTTTCTGCGAAGATTGCGGAATACGCGCGGCTATTGAATCTTGAACATGCATCCGAAAACGTGCGCATAAACATTCGGGAACTGACACTTCAGTTCAGCCCTCTTTCCGGGCGTACAGATTATTTATGGGAAGTAGGCAGTGGCCAAAATTGGGTAGGCTACCACGTCGCGGGCTTACTTGCGCTTCATGAGCACTTTATTCGTCTTACTCAAAGCCCCGTCACTCGTTTTCTCATGATCGATCAGCCGAGTCAGGTTTATTTCCCCGAAGCGTGGCCGGAAATGGACCAACTCGCGGGCGATGGCTCCGCTGACATTGAAGGCGTGCGCCGAATCTTCCGTGCACTTTCGCACTTTATGGAGGCGGTTGCGGAGCAATTTCAGTTCATCGTGACGGAGCACGCCGGGGCTATTACTTGGCAAGGAATCCCTAACGTCCATCTTGTTGGAAATTGGCGCGAGGGCCATGACGATTTCCTAATTCCCCCACATTGGATTGAATCCAGCAATGGATAAGCCCAAGAAGGCACCTCAGTCTTTTTGACCAAACGCTCTCAAGATGAACGCGGCCGCCTTTGCATCCTGGCTGCTCGGCCAGGTCGGCGACAGAATTCCCGCAACCGACCGGCAAGTTGGATGTTCGTTGGCACGATGCTGTTACTCAGCGTGCCCACCGCCCCTCCGCGGTCTCGGATCACGGGTTGAACGTACGTCCGTTGCTGCTCTCGACGTCCCTCCAGAACGATCATGATGGCTTCCATCCGGTCTGGCTCTTCGCTTGGTGCTTTTGCTGCGAGATCATCACCCGGCAACACAGATGCGACCCAAGTTTCCATGACCATGACGCACATTCGGGCCTGAGTCGCGATCGCCATTAACCTACAGTCATTGGCGAAACGGTCCTTATCCGCTTCGTGCTCCATAGAGCTAGTGAAAAAGCCACGAGTCCTTTGTCGGTCACGAGGAGCAGAGTAGCGACGAGGCCACCGCTGGTGCGTAGGCAATGGAGGGCAAAGCGCCGGGCCTCCTCCTCTAAACGGTCGAAACTTTCTATGTGCCCCGGAGGGTAGAGGAGGATGGTGCGCTCCTTTGCGGTCACGAGGACTGCTCGGTACCGCTTTGCTCCGGGTCTACGCTGGCCTCAACCTTCCTTGGGCGTCCACGGCGGCGAGGAGCTTCCACCGACTCCGCTGCTTCTGAGCCTTTGGGTTGGCGCCCGCGCTTACGGCCCTTCCCTTCGTTCGTCTCTGTCTTCGGTTCTCCTTTGGCGAGCTTTTCTCGTTTCGCGTCGAGGAACTTGGTCCAACCTAGGGTTTCCAGTTTCGTCGCCGCTCGTTTGTCGCCCCCGAGGGCTGCAGTCACTAGTGCGCTCTTCAAGCGGCCATCATGCCCCGGCAAAAATCTGCCCCCCGCAGTCGTCGCTCCGCAGCCGCACTCACAATCAGGTTTCTTGAGTTCCTTGGTTTTGGTGGTGTCCGTTTTCATCGCGCCTCCCAAAAAATCAGACCAAAAACTCGCGCACAATTGTCCGCCTGGACCCTGCGCCCAGTTCACATGCGAAGTCTGTGTTCCGATCACTGACCGGTTATCCCATTCCCCAATCTGTTCCTGCGCAATTGACCGAAGTCGAATGCCTCGTTCACGGCTGAGATCGGCGTTGGACTGAAGGTTTAGCTACCCCCTGCTCCACTGTTCACGTTTCTTTCATTGTTTGACGTTCCGGTTGCCAGTTGCACTTCCCAGAACGGTTCCAACCTTTCAGAGTGCCAGACCGTTTAGGTATGAACCGCCCTTCCCTTTCAATTCTTCGTTGCGTGCTCGCCGCGTTGTTTGTCTTCGCGGCGTGCAAGCCACGGCCAGCTCCGGCTCAGTCCGTCGAAAAGGGTGACCCCATCACTACCATCGCGTCCCTCAGTGACCCGAGAAAGCTGGCGACGCTCAAGCCCGAAGCCCGCGCAGTGAACGGGCGCCTGGACAAGATCATCTACTGGCTCTCTGTCGCTGAACAACAGGGCATCCGGCCTGAGGATGCTATAACGCGAGCACTGGCAACGAATGGCACAACGGAGCCGCGGCTGAGTATGGTGAAAACGCAGACGGTCTTAAACTACCAGGCGCGGAAGCGATGGGGGTTGCTCACAGCGGAAAACCTCGATCGCCTCAAGAGAGGAAACGCCGCCTTGGTAACCAAAGGCAGCTACATTGGAGACAAAGCAGAGGTCGACCACATCGTTCCCCTTTCGCGATATCCTCAATTCGCCAATGAACTGGCCAACCTACAGCTTATGCCGGCGAGAGATAATCGGTCCAAGGGCGACCGAATGGGAGAGGTGGAATTCGCGAAGCTAGCCGAGCTGCGAAAGCTCACCGCGCCTGTCAGATCGCGCCAGAACCCGTAAAGTCTGACCAAATCATGCCGGCCCTATTACGAACGGAACAAACGATGTTCTGCGGGTTGAGCATACTCATGAGAGGTCAAGCGATGCGGGGGGCTACTGTGCAGGAACTAAGTCGGGCGGCGCCACGGCAAACTCGTATCCCCTATAGCGAACCCACGCGGAACTTTCCGTCCGAGAGATGACGGTCACGACGCTTCCAGCGGGAACCATGACTTGCCCTTGCGGAACGGGAGCGGCCACGGCCTTGAGCAGGCGCCATGACTGCACCACCGGAAAAGGAGAGGCAAAGGCGACACTTTCGACCGGCGTCGTGGACACAGGCTCGGGAGTCCGATGCGGCCGAACAAGCCAATGCCAAAGCCCGAATCCAAGGCCGAGCAAAAGCACCAGGTTGATCAGCGGATTCCCCGACTCTCCAGGAGAACGGCCCAGTTTTTCATACCTCTTGTTGAAAGCCCTCGCGGCTCTCTCCTCAGCACGCCGACGTTTCTTGAAATCTCCCGAATGCTTCGAGAATCGTCGACCACGGACAGAAGGATGGCGGACGAGAAACTTGTAAAGCGTGGGATCGTGATCGTGAGTTCCATCTAAAATGCGCCAAGCGGCGACGTCGGGCATGTTGCGCACCGCCTGTAAGGTGGCTTCCACGTATACGCTTCGGAGGCCCAACTGAGTCACGATTTGCTGCGTGAGCGGAAGGGCGGGATCGACCAGACCGGCACCAATCAAAACCTCTAGCTTCGAAATGACTTGGGCCGGACTGTTTCCCGGAAGAAGGGCGATCTCTGCGAGTTTGCTGCGAAGAGTATGCTCTGCAGCGGCATTCGCCTGTGCCACAATGGCCTGTCGCGTCCTGATCGCCTGCAATTCCATCGCGTCGCGGTTCCGCCTAAGTTCGTCCCGAGTGGCCTCCTGTTGGGCATGATCTTCGCGGCGTCTGCGATCTTCTAAACCAGCACAAGACGAACAGAGGCCGTGTTGGGAAAACAAACTTAGAGCAGCGCCGCATTGCCGGCATTTGGACTTCATGGCCTACTTGCTGGCGGCTTCCGTATTCACGAAGGCACCCGTTTGGCGGATCTCCAGACCAAAGACTTCAAAAATGGGGAGCCGCTCGGTGTTCCCGTCGGTCGTCGGCACGCTCTTGAACTCCTTCATGCGCACGACTGCAGCGATGTCGTTACCTCGCTCTAGCCTGGTAGCCTGCATGGCTGCTGGGTTCGCGAAAAGCAGGACCGCCGAAGGACGCTCCGTAACGTAACTCCGCATGATGATGCCTGCGTCGTCAGCCTGTCCAACCCGCCCCTGAATGAGGTAACCGTTGCCAGGCTTGAGCTGGGATTGGCTTTCCACGTCGTCGGCATCGGAGATCCGGTAGGCGTTCATCATGGCGCGAAGCGAGGTTGCTCGGCTCACCCAGATCTTGGCCGCTTTGGGCTCCGCGGTGTCGGCTGAAGTTGGCCGTTCGGTTTCGGCCTGCCGCTGCATGGCCATTGATTTGGCTACCTCACTCTTCTGTCGGCGCGTTTCCCGCGCCTCCTTGGCTTTGGCGGGATCATAGTTGTACTTGGAGCGCAGGTCAGGCGGCAGGTTCTCGAAGTCGATGGTCGCGACGCCGGCTGCGTGAGTAAACGATAGCGCATCCAGATCGACTCGAGTAACGGAGACGTCCTCGTAATGCTGGCCGTCGAGGGTCGCGATTTGCGGGCCCTTCGCTGAGGCTACAGGAGCAGTTGGACTTGCGAGCGTCGGGGTGGCCGTTGGTCTGGCCGAGGTCGCCGATTGCTGCGTCGCTTTCCACTTTGCCGCGAATGGAACCAGTTTGGAGTGAACTTCTGGATATTGGCGCCGAGGGAACCGGGCCAGAGCGGCGTCGATCTGGGCGAGAATTTGGGCTGCTTTAGTCGCAGTGTCGGGTTCTGGTTGGGCGGGAGGATTATCGAAAATGGCGAGAATACCGCGGTTGGCCACTTCCTGCGTCCGGCCGTCCGGACGCACCACCAAAGTGAAGGCGACGCTCGTCTTGGTCGCCGTCGCAAACTCAACCGCCTCCGGGTAGTTGGCGTCGGTAAAGAGAATGATGCCTGCGGCGCTGGCAACGGAACTGAGGCTAATCAAGAGCCCCAAAGGGAGAACGGAAGCGAAGTGGTGTGGTGTTTTCATGTTCAGGCACCCATTAAAAATCTGCGCACAAGTATTGGTCTCGCGGCCGGATTTCCGGGTCGCCCAATGTCACTATAGTGACGTATCCGCATGCAAGTCTGGAATCAAGAGTGAGGTCTCTTGAACCTGGCGAACTCCGAACGCTTTTCTCACTCCATTGCGGAGGCTCTAAAACAGCTTCGCTTGGAAGCGGGAGTTTCTCAGGAGGAGCTTGCGCGAAAAGCCGGTGTGAGTCGTACGGCAATCACGATGATGGAGAATAAGCAGCGGAATCCCACAGTGCTTTTTTGCCACGCACTCGCTCAAGCACTCGATATCCCCTTCGCTCAGGTTGTATTGATAGCAGAAAAGCACGAAAGACGCAGAAGCAGCTAGATCCAGGCTGCCGGCGGTGTCGTCTTTCGCTTCCGTGCCGTCTCCTTCGCCTCCACAATATGGGAGGGGCGTGCAAGTAGCTCCCTCTATAGTCAGACGGAAAGGCGGGGCGTTCCGGGCTTCCCTACGGCCGTGGCTTGCGCCGCTTCGGCTGGAGGCTTTGCCTCGGCGCGGTTTTTGCGTATGCGGTTACACGCGCGCGCGTCCCTCCGTTGCTTCGCAACTCCGGGAGGAGCGTCCGCGCTTACGCGCGGGACGCTCGGGAAACGGGGCACTCCGGCCGTAGTGCGCGTTTCGGGCCGGCACCCCGCTGGGAGCGGGCGGGGGCCCCACCGGCCCGAGCGCGCTGAACGGCCTATAAAGGATAAGACAGTCCCCCTGTGCCGTGCCGGCCCCTACCCAGTCAGGGTTCAGCGTCTTCACCGAAACCGCCGTCTTGCGCTTCCTCGGTACTTCCTTGGCCCTTGGAATATCCTCTGACGACCAAGACAGCGGGAGGGGGGGTGCGACTCGCCCTCTCGCCCAACCGCTCTTCGATCCACCAATTGGGGAGCGTTCTAGTCTCAGCGGCTTGGCTTGGGCGCGGCTATCCTCGTGTCGTAGTCAGTTGATGAACGAGAAATCGCCGTCCGAACCGTGGCATGCTCCTCCACGAGTTTATCGTTCGGTACGATTGCTACCGGATCCACCCAGATGCTTGGTTCCGCCGGTGTGGAATCCAAAACAACTCCCGCTCGAACCGTCTCGAATAAGATTCGCTTGGTCAACGCGCCATGTTTCAGAGTGACCTCAGCCTCAATCGCAATTCCTCCAGGACGGCACCTTCTTTCCTCAAATGGCTGGGGCGTCGCCGACGGGATCGGCCTTACAGCATTGCGACGAGGCATTAACATAGGCAATTCACTCCGACAGGAACCGTTAGACTCCGCCTCATTTTTTCCCGCGGTGGTTACCAGCAGCCGATTTGGAGGACGCTTCTTCGCGCGAAGCTCGCCTATGGCGTCACATTACCCGCGTGCTCGCGTATTTGCCACCGCGTGAGTACTCCGGTGGCTCATCAGCGTCGCCGGTGCTGTGGTGATCGGGCTTATAGCTGGCGAGCAGATGCCGCATTTCCTCTTCAAGCGCTTGCTGGACGGACGGAAACAGAATTTGACAGGATTGGCCCTAGTAGTGTATATACACACCATGATTTCGAAAATGTTGGACTTTACGGTCCCGGAAAACTGCGTGTGCTTCAACTTGCGTTGGGTGACGCGGGCGGTGACGCAATTTTTTGACGCGGAAATGCGGCGGCATGGCATCCGCCCCACACAGGGGACGATTTTGCTGGCGCTGAATGCAAAGGAAAGTTGGACTATGGCGGAATTAAGCGATTGCCTTGGGCTGGAGCGCACGTCACTCGTGCGGAATCTTCAGCCATTGCAGCGGGATGGTTTGGTAACGGCAGATGGCGGCGGGCGCGGCATACGCGTGGAGCTGGCAATTACAGCCAAAGGCCGAAAGCAGGTTGAGAAATTCATGCCGGCATGGGAATCCGCCCAAAGCACCGCGGTTCAGGTCTTGGGGGAAAAGCGCTGGTCGGCGCTCCTCGCCGATTTGGAGAAGGTCGCTTCCGCACTCAAAAATCAAGAAATCAAGTCCCAACCTCTTCCATCCACGACACGGAGCCCATCACTATGAATGACGTCATCATCATCGGCGGCAGCTTTGCCGGTCTCGCCGGCGCCCTGCAGCTCGGCCGTGCCCGCCGCAAGGTCACCGTTCTCGATACCGGCCTGCCGCGCAACCGCTTCGCCCGCCATTCGCATGGTCTGCTCGGCCACGATCACAAGCCACCGCTGGACATCCTGGTCGAGGCGCGGCAGCAGCTAGCGCGCTATCCCACGATCAGGCTGGTCAATGCCCGGGCCGACAGCGTCTCCGGCGCCATCGACGATTTCTCCGTCCTCACTGCCGATGGCGAAAGCCTTAGGGCGCGCCGCCTGATCCTGAGCTATGGCGTCGCCGACCGGATGCCTGATGTTCCGGGCTTTGCCGAAGGCTGGGGCACCTCCATCGTGCCCTGTCCCTATTGCGACGGCTTTGAAGTCGCCGGCCGACACTGGGGCCTCGTCTGGTCCGGCCCGCAGTCGCACAATCAGGTCAGGCTATTCCACGATTGGACCGACACGTTGACGGTCTTCGCCGCTGGTCACGATATTCCGCCCGATATCCGGGCCGATCTGGCGCGCCGCAACATACCTGTCGTCGATGGCCGGATCATCGAGATCGCCCACCACGGGGGCCATAACGCCACCATCAAGCTCGATACCGGCCCCGATGTCGCGGTAGACATCCTGTTCGCCCATCCGCGCAACAAGCCGTCCGCCAGCCTGCATGAATCGCTGGGCCTCGCCACGGCCAATACGCCCCTCGGCATCGTCCTCAAGGTCGACGAGCGCCGCGAAACCAGCATGCCCGGCATTTACGCCGCGGGCGACCTCGCCAACCCCCTCATGCCCTCGGTCACCGTGGCATCATCGCAGGGCGCAATGGCGGGTATCTCCGCCCAGCAGTCGATGCTGGTTTAGAGCAAAAACGGTGTTAGCCCCAAAAAATTAGTCTCAGAAAAGATCCAAACCACCCAAACCGTCAGCCGCCCTGTGTATATGCACATGCCATCTATAAACAAATCAACGCCAGCCGCCGGAACTTCATCCGCGTCGTGGGTTCTCATCACCGGCGCATCGAGTGGCTTTGGCGAGGAGTTCGCCCGTCAATACGCCGAGCAAGGCCATGCGCTGGTTCTGGTCGCGCGCCGGCTGGACCGACTGCAAGCAATTGCCGGAGAACTACGTCAGCAGTTCAGCGTTGAGGTCGTCGTGGAGCAGGTCGACCTTTCAGATGTCGCGGTGGTGACCCAACTGCAGCAGCGGCTTCGTGATCGAGGCATCGCGATCGACATTCTGATCAACAACGCCGGCCACGGACTGCAAGGCCCGTTCCTCGATGGCGAGCCAGATGCGGCGGTCGCGATGGTGCAGTTGGATATCACGAGCCTGACCGCCGTTACGCACCTCTTTGCGCAAGACATGCGGACACGGGGGCGCGGGAAAATTCTGCTGGTCTCCAGCCTATTGGCCTACCAGGGCGTGCAGAACTTCGCCGTCTATTCAGCCGCAAAAGCCTACGTATTGCGCCTGGGCGAAGCCTTGCATCGCGAACTCAAGGGCGAGGGCATCACCGTCACCACGCTCTGTCCGGGCATGTCGGACACGGGATTCGCGACGGCGGCTCGAATGAAGATAACCCCCACACTGAAGCTACTGATGATGAAGTCGGCCCCCGTGGTGCGCGCAGGAATTCGCGCCCTCCACGCTGGGCGCATGAGTGTCGTTCCAGGCATCACCAATAAAGCCATGGTGATCTTGACCTGGGCGACACCGCGCTGGCTGCACCAAGCCATTCTCTCTCATGCCATGAATTCGTGAACTGCGAGGACTTACCATGAACACACCGCTCAAGGGACATTCACTTTTCAAAGCGCATCAGCAATGGCTCATGCCGCAGCAAACATCCGAATTTCCACACCCAGGATGCCTACGCCGTTCCAGTATGGCAGCGGGCGCGGATCGAGTCAGCTTTGTTAAAACGGATCGTCGGCCGTTAATCCCTTTTGGTCTCCTCGCAGGATGGTTGGCGGTGGCGTTGATGGTAGGTGGGTGTTCCAAGCCGGCGGCGAAAGATCCGCGCATGCAGGCTCCGAAAGTGGAGGTCTTCAAGGCGAAAGCGGCTGGCTCGAATGGCAGAGCCTTCACCGGGATCGTGGAAGCCCGCGTGCAAAGCAATCTGGGCTTTCGAGTCGCGGGCAAAATCCTGGAGCGATCCGTGGATGTCGGGCAGCGGGTTCAGAAGGGGCAGATCCTCATGCGGCTTGATTCGCTGGACTTCGAACTTACGTTCACGGCGCAACAGGCAAACGTCGAGGCGGCCCGGGCCAAACACACGCAGGCCAAGGCGGATGAAGCGCGTTCGGCCATGCTGGTCAAATCCGGTGTGATATCGCGCCGGGAGTATGATCAAGATCGCGCTGCGCTGGACAGCGCCAAAGCACAGTTGGAAGCGGCGGAAGCTCAGGCGAGAGTCAGTAGCAACTCCAGCGAGTATGCCGTTTTGTTAGCTGACGCTGACGGAGTGATTGTTCGGACATTGAGCGAGCCCGGACAGGTCGTGGCCGCCGGGCAAACCGTGATCCAGTTGGCGCATGATGGTCCCCGGGAAGCCTTGATCAACCTGCCCGAGGGCGTGCGACCTCATTTGGGAACGACCGCCTCGGCGCGACTATATGGGCAGGAGCAAGTGTATCAGGCCAGGCTGCGCGAGCTTTCCGACGCGGCGGACCCGGCTAGCCGGACTTTCGAAGCCCGCTATGTGCTCGAAGGTGAAGCCGCTTTGGCCCCGCTCGGCTCGACCGTCAGCATCGCCCTGGCCGCGCTGCAAACTTCCGTCAATCGCTCCATGACGATGCCAGTCGGTGCGATCTACGATCGCGGCAGCGGACCGGGCGTCTGGATCGTAAACGACAAGGCGGAAGTGCGGTTCCGCCGCGTCCAGATTGCCTCATTCGGGAAGGAGGAAGTCGTCGTATCCGATGGAGTCGATGCCGGTGAAAAGGTGGTGGCGCTCGGAGCGCATCTCCTGCACGAGGGCCAGGTCGTTAGCTGGGAAAAGGAGGGAAAAACGGCCTATGCGAAGTTTTAATCTCTCGGCCCTGGCGGTGCGGGAACGCGCCATCACCCTGTTCTTCATCTTTGCTTCGGCATTTGCGGGCATCTATGCCTATTTTCAACTCGGACGCGCTGAAGATCCTTCTTTTACGATCAAAGTGCTCACCGTCACTGCGGTGTGGCCCGGCGCAACGGCCCAGGAAATGCAGGATCTCGTGGCCGAGCCGCTGGAGAAGCGACTTCAGGAGTTACGTTGGTATGATCGGGTTGAGACCATTACGCGACCAGGGCTGGCGCTGATGACACTGCAACTCATAGACAAAACTCCTCCAACGGAAGTTCCCGAGCAGTTTTACCAGGCGCGAAAGAAACTAGGCGATGAAGCGCGCAAATTGCCGCAAGGAGCAATGGGACCTTTCGTTAATGATGAGTATTCGGATGTCTCGTTCGCGCTCTACTCGGTCGAGGCACCAGGCTTGCCGTTACGCAAGCTCACCCGCCTTGCCGAAGAGCTTCGTCAGAAATTTCTCCACGTGTCGGGGGTCAAGAAGGTGGACATCGTCGGCGAACAGCAGGAGCGGATCTTTGTCGAGTTTTCCTATCAGCGGCTGACGACCCTGGGCATCTCGCCGGCGGAGATATTTTCCGCTCTCGCACGACAGAATGCAGTGACTCCCGCGGGGTCGGTCGATACGGATGGCGCGCAGGTGTTTGTCCGCCTCGACGGAGCCTACACCGACATTGAAAAGATCCGCGACACCCCGATCGTGGCCGGCGGGCAAAGCTTCAAGCTGTCGGACATCGCGGAGGTTACGCGAGGTTACGAAGATCCGGCGACATTCATCATCCGGCACAATGGAGAGCCGTCCCTGTTGCTGGGTGTCGTGATGAAAGAGGGCTGGAACGGACTGAATCTCGGCGCCGCCCTACAAGCTGAAAGCGACAAGCTCTCCGCCAGCCTCCCATTGGGCGTCAGCCTGAAAAAGATCACCGATCAGGCGGTCAACATCAGCTCCGCCGTGGACGAATTCATGATCAAGTTCGCCATGGCAGTCGGCGTGGTGATGCTGGTTAGCCTGCTGAGCCTCGGCTGGAGGGTGGGCATCGTCGTCGTGGCGGCGATCCCGCTAACCTTGGGCGCGGTGTTTGTGATCATGATGGTCACCGATCGGGTTTTTGATCGGATCACTTTGGGGGCGCTCATCATCTCGCTGGGGCTGCTGGTGGACGATGCCATCATCGCCATCGAAACCATGGTCGTGAAAATGGAGGAAGGGCTGGATCGCATCCAGGCTGCGGCCTATGCCTGGAGCCACACCGCAGGGCCGATGCTCACCGGCACGCTGGTCACAGTCATCGGATTTCTGCCGGTGGGTTTTGCCCGTTCGACTGCGGGAGAATATGCCGGCAACATCTTCTGGATCGTCGGATTTTCTTTGATCGTTTCGTGGATTGTGGCGGTGGCTTTCACACCCTACCTGGGCGTAAAACTTCTTCCCGAAATCAAAGCCGTTCCAGGAGGCCATGCGGGTATCTATGCTACTCCGCGATACCAGCGGTTTCGCCACCTGGTTACCTGGTGCGTCGGGAGAAAATATACCGTAGCCGGGATTGTCGCGGGGGCATTCCTCCTGGCGGGCGGAGGCATGGCGGTCGTGAAGAAACAGTTTTTCCCGAACTCCGATCGGCCGGAATTGTTGGTCGAGGTCCAGCTTCCCTTGGGGACCAGCATCGAGACGACCAGCGCCGCGACAAAAAAGATCGAACGCTGGCTGTCGGAACAACCCGAAGCGAAAATCGTGACCGCCTATATCGGAGCGGGTGCGCCCCGGTTCTTCTTCTCCTATAACCCGGAACTGCCCGATCCCTCGTTTGCGAAGATTGTGGTTCTGACCTCGAATGCGGAGGCTAGGGATCGTCTCAAATTGCGCCTGCGCCAGGCGGCCGCCGATGGACTGGCGCCGGAAGCGCGGATTCGCGCGACGCAGTTGGTGTTTGGCCCCTACTCACCCTTCCCGGTCGCTTTTCGGGTCATGGGGCCTGATCCGGCCAGGCTTCGCGAAATCGCCCGCAGCGTCGAAGAAATCATGCGCAACGATCCGAATATGCGCACCGTGAATGTGGATTGGGGCGAACGCGTTCCCAAGTTACACTTCGTTTTGGATCAAGAGCGGCTGCAACTCATCGGGCTCTCACCCGCAGAGGCGGCGCAGCAGTTGCAGTTTCTCCTCAACGGTCAAACCATCACTCAGGTTCGTGAGGACATTCGGACGGTAAATGTCGTCGTGAGAAGTGCGGGGCCAGAACGATTGGATCCAACCAAGCTGGAAAACTTCACCCTCACAACCCGCCATGGAAAACCGATTCCTTTAAGCCAGATCGGACGAACCGAAATCCAGGCGGAAGATCCCGTGATCAAGCGACGGGATCGCTTTCCTACCGTCACCGTGCGCGGTGACAATATGGAATCCACCCAGCCGCCGGATGTCTCCTCCGCGATCTGGGCCAAACTTGCTCCCCTTCGAGCATCGCTCCCGGAAGACTATCGTATCGAGATGGCGGGCTCGATCGAGGAAGCGACGAAAGCCAACTCGGCGCTGGCGCCGCTTTTCCCCATCATGCTCCTGCTCATGCTGGCGGTCATCATCATTCAAGTGCGCTCGTTCTCGGCCATGTGGATGGTGATGCTGACTGGTCCGCTCGGATTGATTGGCGCAGTGCCGGCGCTGCTCATCTTTCAGCAGCCGTTCGGATTCAATGCCATTCTCGGTCTCATCGGCCTATCGGGCATCCTGATGCGGAACACACTCATCCTGATCGGTCAGATTCACTCCAACCAAGCGGACGGTCTCGATCCCTATCACGCGATCATCGAGGCCACCGTCCAACGGTCGCGCCCCGTCATCCTGACCGCGTTGGCCGCCGTGCTGGCATTCATTCCACTCACGCATTCCGTATTCTGGGGTTCCATGGCGTATGTGCTGATCGGCGGCACAGCCATCGGCACGGTGCTGACGCTGGCCTTCCTGCCTGCGCTCTACGCGATCTGGTTCCGCGTGAGCCATGCGGATGCCGTCCCTCGTAACGATGACCAACAGGATACGCCTGACGCTGTTCTGATTCATGAACACGCCGATAAAGGTCGCTGCGCAGCTCATACCCCGTCGGCGTGAGCCTCAAAATAAGAGCGGGCGCCAGAGCGTTTGCATCCGTCTCTCGGCGGTATACGAGCGCCCACCGCTGTCGAGCTTCGATCCACGCGCTTTGGCGGAGCCAACTCGGTCGACCGCCGTGGCTCGTCGCGGTGGATAAGTGATGGCGAAGGAACTTTCAATGTCGTGAAGCATCCATTTCGGAAGACCGAATTGCTCGTTCCTGGGTCGAGTATGGTTGATTTCCGCATGTTGGCGCTCGTCTAGATTCACGATGCAGTCTTCGGGGAAATCGCGTCGCACCCAAGGCTGAGATCGTCGAACATGGGACCCGTCGCTCCTGTTTAAAGAACCTCGCCGCCTGCCGATGCGATGGTGATCGCTCCCTCTCAGAGCGGGAATTCACACTCACGGCGCCGTGTTTACCATTGGTGGTTGCCATCCAAACACGGGGTTTTCTCATCTCGTCCCAAGTCTCTGGTTCACAGAGAATTAAAGTGGTCGGGCTGGCGGGATTCGAACCCGCGGCCGCTTCGTCCCGAACGAAAAAAGGGCCATTTTGCCCGGTTCTGCCCCATCCCGCCAAACTCCGCCAGATCGACACAAGTTTCTGATAATCAGGAAGTAAACCGACCCAAAAGACTCCAACAGCTTCCGCCCTAGTCCGCCCCATTTTTTTCCGCGGTGGTTACCACGGTGGTTACCACCCTGGTTACCAAAAGGTTCACAAATCGATCGTTCCGGTGTGGCCGACCTTGGATTGTCCGACACCTACGAGCTCTTTACGCCACTCGTCGGCACAGCGGGAGCGAATGATTCCAAGGCTGGCAGGATTGCGATTAGTGGCTTCAATCCGGAGCGTGAAGACACCCGCACGAACGTCAGCCTCAGCATTCCCGCGATATGCGGCTGGCGAAGTGACGGCGGACAGTGGCTCGCTCAAATGGAAAGGGCTTTTCGTGCGGCGGTACCGCTTTCCGCGCGTGGTAGATCGTTTCCTCGTCCCTGCAACCCCGGAGCCACTGATTTCCTGTAGCATTGCGGGCTCAGCGGAGTTCCGGGAACGAGAAATCGGCGACGCATGGCTCACGACCCAGATTGGGCGCGGGCATGTTTTCATCACCCGCTCAAGGACACCTTACGAGGTCACCCATACTTCGCCTGCGGGAGCGGAACTCGAAATTGTCCAGGTCCACATCGCCGTGGATCAGTTCCTTGCCGCGCTGAACGTCGCGTATCCAGGCAAGATTGATAAGGTGGAGGTAATCGACTTCTCTGGGCGCGATGAAGCCCTTGCGAATCTATGCTTCGCGTGTGCGGAGATGGTGAGCACGCGGACGCCGGGCAAGAGTGGACGCGTCGCAGACCTTACGCGACTCTTCGCGTCCTATCTCGCTGAAAAATACATTACCGCGACGACGGAGAAGCCGGATTTCCACAGCGGTCTACCAATCTGGCACCTCCGCAAGGTGGAGGATCATGTGCGCGGAAACATAGCCGAGGAAATTTCCGTCGAGATGCTCGCGAAGCTGGTGGAACTGAGTCCGTTTCATTTTTCCCGGGTATTCAAACAGGCTACGGGAATGACACCGCTGGAGTTTGTGACCCGCGAGCGAATCACTCACGCGCAGCAGCTCATTCGCGAAACTTCGCGCAGCCTGATCGATATAGGTTTGGAGGTCGGCTACGCGAGCCCGAGTCACTTCGCGAAGGTTTTCCGTCGAGTGACGGGCGTCAGCCCGACTGAATTTCGGAGCAGCCTATAGGGCGGCGAGGCGATTCGTTTTACCGCAAGAATGCGCCAGCCTGAGCAGGAACTGGCGAGAAACAAAAAATGGAATGGAGGATACTCGGGACGAAATGAAAACCGTGAAAAACCTCATTATGTCGATTGCACTGCTCTCCACTCCCTTGGTCGCCACGGCCGCCGACCTGCCGAACGGCGCCGACAACTTTTACAAGAGCGGCAAGGTGACCGCGCAAAAAGTCACCTTCAAAAATCAATACAAAATGGAGGTCGCCGGAAACCTCTTCCTGCCCAAAGGCTCGCCGGAGAACACGAAATTTCCGGCTATCGTGGTCGGTCATCCGATGGGCGCGGTGAAGGAACAGAGCTCGAACCTCTATGCTCAAAAATTGGCGGAGCAAGGCTTCGTCACGTTGGCCCTGGACTTGCCGTTTTGGGGAGAAAGCGAGGGCCAGCCTCGAAACGCGGTTTTGCCGGACCTTTATTCCGAGGCGTTCAATGCCGCGGTCGATTTTCTGGGCACGAGGCCCTTTGTCGCTCGTGCGCGCATCGGTGCTCTGGGGATTTGCGGCAGCGGAAGCTTTGTCATCAGCGCCGCCAAAATTGACCCACGCATTAAGGCCATCGCAACGGTGAGCATGTATGACATGGGGGCTGCGAACCGGCACGCGCTCAAGCGTTCGCTGACCCTCGAACAAAGAAAGGCGATTATCGCTGCAGCGGCTGAACAACGCTACGTCGAGTTCACCGGTGGGGAAACTCAATACACGGGCGGAACAGACCTCGAGCTGAACGAAAAAACGCATCCCATCCAACGCGAGTTTTACGATTTCTACCGCACGCCCCGAGGCCAGTTCACGCCTGCGGGCCGCTCACCGGAAACGACGACTCGGCCGACTCTCACGAGCAACGTGAAGTTCATGAACTTCTACCCCTTCGCGGAAATCGAGACGATTTCCCCGCGGCCGATGCTCTTCATCGCAGGCGAAAACGCTCACTCCAAAGAGTTCAGCGAGGAAGCCTACAAGCTCGCCGGTGAGCCCAAGGAACTTTTCATCGTTCCCAACGCCGGCCACGTGGATCTCTACGACCGGGTCAACCTCATCCCCTTCGGCACACTCACGTCGTTCTTCACGGAGCGCCTGCGCTAATCGAAGCGGAACACTTCAACAGGAAAGGAAAAGACCGTGAACAACGAATCCATCAATGACCTTGGAGCCGGTGGGACGACTAATCGGCGCCAATTTTTGCAGGCGGCGGGCGTCACTGTTGCCGGAGCAATTTTCCCCTTCAGCGCCGCATCTTCGGCGGCGCAACAACCTTCTGAACTCGAAAAAGGAAAAAACACAATGAAGACTCGAAATCTCGGTAATCTGAAAGTCTCGGAGCTTGGCTTCGGCAACATGGGGCTCAGCGGTGGCCACTACGGTCCTGGTGTGGACCGGGCTCAAGGCATCCGCGTGATTCGCGACGCCCACGAGCGAGGCGTCACATTCTTCGACACTGCGGAAGTTTACGGTCCCTACGTCAACGAGGAACTGGTCGGCGAAGCCCTCGCGCCAATTCGCGACAAGGTCGTCATCGCCACCAAGTTCGGCTTCAAGATCGACGGCACAAACGGACTGGACAGCAGGCCGGAGCGCATCCGCCGCGTCGTCGAGGAATCTCTCAGGCGCCTCAAAACGGACCGCATCGATCTTTACTACCAGCACCGCGTCGATCTCACTGTCCCGATCGAGGATGTAGCCGGCACGGTCAAGGATCTGATCAAGGCCGGAAAGGTTCTCCATTTCGGCCTCTCGGAGCCTAGCGCAAAAACGATTCGCCGCGCCCACGCGGTGCAGCCCGTAGCCGCCATTCAGACCGAATACTCGCTCATCGAAAGAAGTCCGGAACGCAACGGGGTGCTGCAAACTTGCGAGGAGCTTCGTATCGGCTTCGTTCCGTGGGGACCGCTCGCGCAAGGCTTCCTGCCGGGAAAGATGGACGTGAACACACAATCCACCTTCGACCCTAAGATCGATCTGCGGGCCACGTTTCCGCGCTTCTCCCCGATGGTCATGAAGAACAATGGACCGATCATCGATCTGCTGAAGACATTCGGCGCCAAAAAGGACGCGACGCCTGCTCAAATCGCGTTGGCATGGCTGATGGCACGAAAGCCGTGGATCGTTCCAATTCCCGGCACTAGCAATCTGGATCACCTGCGCGAGAACATGGGTGCAATCGATATCCAACTCACGCCAGCTGAACTCCGCGAACTCGAGACAGCCTTCACGCGGGTCGAAATTTATGGCGGTCGCATGGACACGAAGCAAATGGCGCAAATCGGCCAGGACTAATGAGGCAACCAGGACAACCGAAAGGAAAAGACCATGAGCAACATATTGGATTTTTCAGGAAAAGTGGCCCTCGTCACGGGGGCTGCGGCCGGGATGGGTCTCGCCACGGCGCAGGCCTTTGCAAAAGCAGGAGCCGACGTCGTTCTGGCGGATTTCAAAGAGGAAGCAGTGAAAGCGGAAGCAGACAAACTCGTTGCGGCCGGTCACCGGGCGCTGGCTGTTCGTTGTGATGTGAGCGACGATGCCCAGGTGGCCGCAATGGTAGAGCGCACAGCGGCCGAGTTTGGCCGGCTCGATGCCGCCTTCAACAATGCCGGCGTGATGGCAAAGGTGGTGCCTACGGCCGAAAGCACACGTGAAGAGTGGGACCGCGTGATAGGCGTAAATTTGCGCGGCGTATGGAGCTGCCTGAAATACGAGCTGCAGCAGATGGAGCGTCAGGGCAGTGGCGCGATCGTCAACAATGCTTCGGTTGGCGCGCTGACGGGAAACCCTGGCATTGGGTCGTATATCGCCTCCAAGCATGGTGTCGTAGGGCTGACTAGGACAGCCGCTCTTGAGTACGTTAAACGGGGCATCCGCGTGAACGCGGTGAATCCCGGATTAATCGACACGCAAATTGCTCGCGATGTCGTCAGCGGGGATGAGCAAGCCTACGGAGAAATTGCAAAACAGGTTCCTATCGGTCGGGCCGGCCGGCCGGAAGAAATCGCTGAGGCCGTGCTGTGGCTTTGCAGTCCTGGGGCCAGCTACATCGTCGGCCAAGACCTCACGGTTGATGGAGGAATGACGATTGCGCCATGAACCGGATTTCCATTTTAGCGGTGGCTGTAGCCGCCGCGATTGCGCCCGCCTCTGACGGGCAAACAGTCACCGAGAAAGCAAACCCCGTGAACATACAAATTAAAGTCGGCTCCAAGACCTTCACCGCTACGCTTGAGAACAACGCTACGGCGCAGGCTTTCAAGGCCAAGTTGCCGCTGACCGTCGAAATGGTCGAACTCAACGGAAACGAAAAATACTATCGTTTCCCAAGCGACCTGCCCACGAACGCGTCAAATCCTGGTGCGATCAAGGTCGGCGATTTGATGATTTACGGTCAAAATACGCTGGTCCTTTTCTATGAAGGTTTCCAGACCTCCTACAGCTACACGCGCCTGGGTCGTATCAGCGATCCCGCTGGACTCGCTGCTGCCGTCGGCACCGGAACCGTAAAGGTCACCTACGAGTTGCAGCCAAAAGCGAAAGGAAACTGATTAAGGAAAGCATTCCCGGAACAATGCTGCTTCGAGATCGATTACCGATTCTCGTAAGATCGGTAAAAGCGTAACGAGGATCGGCGAAACCACCGCATGATCAATCGGCCCAGAAGATTCCCAACGAAGATTTGGTCTGGTGAGCGAGGCAACGTCCAGCGGCCTGAATTTTTTTGATTTTGACTCTATCGGCAGCACAGCTGGCCTCAGCGGAGCTAGCGGCGGCTACGTGTCGCAATACAGTTACCTGCCTTTTGGCGAAGTGCTGAAATCCAGCGGAGCCGCGGAAAACGTTTTTCAGTTTGTCGGTCAATTCGGAGTGGAAAGCAACGCTTCAGGAATCGCATTCATGCGCGCACGATTTTGCTCCCTCAAGGAAGGGCGCTTTATTAGCGCCGATCCGATCGGCGTCAACGGCGCCGATACAAACTTGTATCGATACGTGTTCAACAATCCGATCACACTGATCGATCCATCCGGTCTTGGGGCCGCTTCAGCCGCAATCTCAGCTACAAAAATGCTCGGTCGGACAAGTTTCCAGCCGCTTCGAAAATTGCGGCTATCGCTATTGGCGTCGGAGCAAACATAGCGACAGGTCAAGATGCGGATTTTACGGGAAATCTGATTGCGACGGCGATTGATGTAGGGTATTTGCCAACGCTTGGTAGCGCCGTCGCCTTCGCAGCCGACGCGGACAATGCCGTAAATCTTGTAAATGGGGTAAAAGGGATTCAGCGCTTGAGATCTGGCGATGGGCTCAACACCTCCCAACAAAGCCAACTCGATCAGTTGGAAGCACAGGAACAGCAGCTTTACGGATCCAAGCCCCCGCCTCCAATCCCGCCCGGAGGTGAAGATGCCAGCAATACCAACACCACTACCGTCAACGCACAGGACCCCAACGCGCTCTACGGCCCATCCGGCTACGGGGCGGCAAACTACCTGAGCATCACGGGAAGAGCCTACTCTTATCGAGTCACCTTCGAAAACGATGCCGCCGCCACCGCTCCGGCGCAACGGGTGAAGGTGAGTAACTATCTCGATCCGGGCTTTGACTGGAGCAGCTTCCAACTCATCGGGATCGGCTTTGGCGACAATCAACTCGTCATCCCGGCCGCCAATCAGCACTACCAGACCACCGTCTCCATGATTTACAACGGCGAGACCTTCGACGTTCAGTTGGAAGCCGGCATCCACGGCGATACCGGTGAAGTCTACGCCGTCTTCCAGAGCATCACTCCGAATACCTCACTCCCGCCGGCCAATGTCCTCACCGGATTTCTTCCGCCGGAAGACGGCACCGGCCGTGGCCAGGGCTACCTCGCTTATACCGTCGCGCCCAAACCCGGCCTCGCCACTGGCACCGAGATTCGCAACGTCGCGAGCATTATCTTTGATGCGAATGACCCCATCACCACAAATCAGGTAAACCCACACGACCCGAGCCAAGGAACTGATCCCACCAAGGAAGCACTCATTACCATCCGGTTCTTTCGGTCGATCCCGACCATCCTACCGGTATGCGGCTCAAGTGAAATACCCTGGCCAGGAAAAGGGGCTGGAAGAGTTTCCAGGTAATCGAGCACGCCGCCTTCGGCAGGGAGGCGGAGCCGGTAGATTTCACGGGCGTCGTGGTCGATGGCCAGAAGCGAGCCCTCCTGCCACACGCCGCCAGAGATGCTCATTTTACCCAGCCGCGCGATGACTTGTGCCGGGTAGGTCCAGACGCCCAGTTCCTTCCAATCGGCGTCGTATTTGACAAGATTGGTGCGGCTGTTTTCCGCGCCGTAGTAGGCGAAGGTGCACCACCAGGTTTCGCCCTCACGCACGACCCAGGTGAGGCTGCCGTGCTGCCCGCCGAGATCCTTGAAGACGGTGAGTTTCATCGTCTCGGGGTCGAGGACGCGCACTTCGCTCTGCTCCGGCTGGTGCGGGAAGTTGGAGTGCGCGCAGTAGATCCGGCCTTCCCACCAGGCGCCGCTATTCAGGTGCGAGGCTTCGCCGGTACTCAGGGCCACTCGCTGGCCGGTTGCCCGGTCGTATTTCGCGATGACTTTACTTTCGATCGCGTAGACAAAATGGGCGTCCGCCACGGCAGCCTGGTTGGCCTCAGCGGCGGGCAGGATCTCGACGATGGAGTGGATTTCGCCGGAGTGGCTCACCCCTTCCAGGAAGAGGAAGGCGAGGAGTGCGAGCTGGGGAGTGGCCATGGAGATCGCTTTGTGAGGATGGGTTACTTAACTTCCTCCGACTCTGGCCGCTCGGTGGCGGCGGTGTAGGTGGTGCCCTCGGAGGTGACTTGCAGCCAGCCGCTCAGGCCGGTGACCAGCACTTTGGAGCCGACGGCGCCGAAGATTTTGCGCGCGGAGAGTCCTTTGGCGTAGCGGGGGAAAACGCTGCACAGCGTGAGCTGGGGCCGTGTCACGTCGGCGAATTGCCGCGGGGCATGCAGGCCGTGACCGGGGGCGACCAGCACGTCGCACTTGAACTTCTCCGGCGGCAGACTCGGGAGCAGCGCCAGCACCTGATCCTCGGCCTGAATGTCGCCGGGCAGGTAAAAGACCACCTTCCCGAAAGTGAGCCGCATGCCGAGCGAATTGGCATTCACGAGATAGTGCGCGGGCGGATCGTTCTCGGCGCGCAGCTCCGGGAAAGGCTTGGTGAAGAATTCGTGCGGTGGGGCGAGCACTTCGAGTGCGATCTGCTCGTCAATCTTGAGGGTATCGCCGGTGTGAGCCTCCTGGTACTTGCCCTGCGCTTTGAATTCTGCCCGGAGCTTTTCGTAGTCGCTCAGCTCTGTGGTGTAGTCGGCGGAGGCGGCGCCTTGATAGGTGAAGCCGGAATCCACCAGGCGATTGATCTTCACATGATCCTTCAGCCACATGAGCCCGCCGAAGTGATCGTAGTGCGCGTGGCTGATGAAGACGGTGTCGATCTCCTTGATCCCGTGCTTTTGCAGGAACGGCAGGATGAGATCGCGACCTGCATTGAAACCCGCCTGCCAGCCATCGGGCGAGGTGGCATCGGGATAACCGGAGCCGGTGTCGTAGAGACACGTTTTGCCGGAAGGGAGCTGGAGGACGAGCGCCAGCCCCGCGCCTCGTTTGATGTCCGGGATATCGAGACAAGTGAGGATGAACTCGCCTTTCTTTTCCGCTGCGCCCAACGACGAAAATGCCAGCAAGGAAAAGACGAGGCAAAGGAAGGTGCGCCGTGCGGTCCTTTTTTGCGCGGGGATCGTAGAGGGTGGATGAGTCATGTGCAGGGGGAATGAGCCCTATTTCTTCGGGCTCTTTGATAGAATCGGTTCGGCCCAGATCGCGTAGTTGCTTTTGGGATCAGGGCCGCGCGAGATGGCGTTGAGTTGCAGCTTCGCCACACCGGTGATGTCGCAGGCGAGAGTCTGCGCCGGATCGCCGCCGCCAACCGTCGCCGAGGCAAGCACGCGCCCCTCGCTGGAAATGCTAAACTCCACCTTGCCCTTCGCTCCCAGTTCCGGGTGCAGACCAGCCTGCACGGTGAATTGTTGAAAGACTCCGGCTGGCAGGAGGTAGGTCAGCGGCTTGCCCATGACGGGGCTGATGCCCTCGGTGAATTCCCGCGCAACCACGGTGTCTTCGTCCGGGAAACGGAGCTTGAGAGGCCGTTCCTCCATGCCGCCTTCCAGAATGACGCCGCTCTGCGCGTGGCCCCAATTCGGCGCACCGGCAAAGTGCGTCTGCGGATAAAACAAACTCACCGCTTCCACCGGGAAGAGCCAGGCAAGGCCCGCCGAGCTTAGCGATCGCCGCTCGTGTTCATCGAACTTCCCCGCACCCAGACTTAGCATGGTGTAGATCGCGTCGGCCGTGACTTGAGCATCTACGGTCGCGGCTTTGAGCTGCCCCGTTTTCACCCCAGCTGCGTCATCGGCGTAGAGCGCCTGGATGATCGGGACAGTGGTGCTGCGCGCGTTGAGGATGGCCTCGTGCACTCGATGGAGCAGCCGCCACGAGGCTTCCTCGACCGTGTCGCCGAGCAACCGCGGCTGATAGCCCGCGATCCCTACCTTCAAGTCGCCGTTCTCGATCAGGCTGTGGAGCAGCTTGCCTTTCATGCGCTCCGGCGGCGGCATGAACTGCTGGAATAAGGTGAACATATTGTCCCCCGGGACAGTGTGCGCCGGACTGCCGAAGTCTTCGATCGTATGGCAGACGGTGCCCATGTAACGCGCGGCATCGCCGACTTCGCCAGCCTGTAGCGCCGTGACGGCCTTGCCCATGAAGTAGCGAAGGGTGGCGAGATTTTCCGTCTGTTCCGGCTCCGGCACATGCAGCTTCCGCAGATAAACCACCTTGGTTCGCTCTCCATCCGCGCAAACTTTCCATTCTCGATGTCGGTATAAACGTGGTCGGGGATGAGACAGTAGTTATCCCCTAGGGCCGCAAACTCGGGCCCGAGCCAATCCTTCTGCCACGGCGGGAGCGTTTCGAGCGCAGCCTTGGTGATGGCCAGATGCGGCTCACCCCAAGCTCGGGCTTTCTGCGGCAGCAGCGGAAGCGCGGCGAGCAGGAGCAATGGCAACCAGCGAGGGGACGGATGGGCGGGGTGGAGGGAAAGACCGGGCATGAGGGAGGTAAGCCCCTCTAGCAGGTAGTTGTGGTGGAGAACAACCCGGCAGCAGATTCCTGCTCCGATGAAGGAAGGGTTGGGAAAGCTCCACCGGACCCGAAAATCGCTCTTCTTTCGCCTCATTTCCCCCCATGAACAGCCCTCTCTTCACCTCCTCGATGACCCGCCGCGAGGCACTCCGGCGGACCGTCCTTTTTAGCACCGGGCTCCTCGCTGCCGGATCGTTGCCACGGGCTCGGGCTGTCCCGTTGGATACCGATTTTTCCGGCCCGGGGCTGCACCTGCTGGCCTTTGGCGACTACGGCTCGAAAAACGAAAGCCAGCGACTCGTCGCCCAGCAGATGGCACGCTTCGCGCGAAAGCTGAATCAGCCGCTGGATGCGGTGCTCGCCCTCGGGGACAGCTTCTACGGCAAGATGACGCCGGAGCATTTCGAACGCGATTTCGAGAAGATGTACGATGCGGAAGCTCTGCCTTGCCCATTCCACGCCTGCATCGGCAATCACGACTACGAATACGCGGTCTACGGGCGCGATCCCGAGCCGCGGAAGTACGAGATGGAGCTGGAGTATGCGCGGGAGAATCCCTCCTCGCGGTGGAAGATGCCGGCGAAATGGTACGCGCTCGAACTCCCCAGTCCCACGGCGCCGCTGCTCAAACTCATCGTGCTCGATAGCAACATGCAGGAGGGCGCTCTGACCCCGCAGGAAAAGCTGGATCAAAAGCGCTTCCTCGAAGCCGAACTTGCCAAGGGCACCAAGTCGACCTGGCTCGGCCTCGTCTGGCATCACCCACCCTTTACCGAAACGACCAAACGCAAGGATAACGCGAGCCTGCTGCGGACCATCGACGAGGCGCTCAAGAACCACCCCTTTGCCTTCTGCATCGCGGGGCATGACCACAACCTGCAGCATCTGCAGGTCGAAGGTTACTCGACGAGCTTCATCGTTTCGGGAGCAGGCGGCGCGGACCGCTACGACGTTACCGAATCACCGCGCGGATTCTCGCGAAAGGACTTGGGCTTTAACCATCTTCATATTAGCCCGAAGCGGATCAAAGTTCAGTTCATCAACGCCGAGGGCGAGTGCTTGCACGCGTTTCGTCGCCGCCTAAACGGCCAAGTGGAAATTGTAGCATAAGAAACGCATCGTCTCTCTTCCCTCTGTCTCGCGAACGTCTGCCATGCCTTTACTCCCCCGTTTCCCTCTCCTTGGAGTTCTCTTGCTCTTATTGTTGGCAGGCCCTTTGCCGGGTGCTGATTACCGAGGTGTCCGCCTGATCGCGCATCGCGGGGCGGGGCATGAGTTCGATGAGAACACCATCGCCGGTTGCCGGCAGAGCTACGAGCGGGGACTGCGCGGCTTCGAGGTGGACCTGCGGCTCACGCGGGACAATCACCTCGTGCTGATGCATGACACGGATGTTTCCCGCACCACTCCGGGCACGGGGAAGATCGAGGATCTGACGCTCGCCGAGGTGCAGCAGCTGCGGACGAAAGCTCATGGCGTACCGATTCCCTCGGCCGCCGACTTGGTGGACTATTTCAAGAATAAGCCGGATGTGATGTTGCTCCTGGAGATGAAGACCAGCGACACCAAGGTCTATACCGAAGAGCGGCTAGCGACCTACTGCCAGCTACTGCACGAAATGGTTCGCGGACTTCCGGCGGGCACTTACTGGTTCACGTCGTTCGACCACCGCTCACTCGCTGCGATAAAGCAGTTGAATCCCGAAGTCTCCACGGGGCTCCTCACCAGCGGCCCGCCGAAGGATGAGTACATCAGCCAAGCCAAACAACTTGGCTGTAGCCGGCTTTCCGTGTCACTCGATGCCACCTCGCGGAAATATGCACGCGCCGTTCGTGATGCCGGTCTTGAGATTTCGCTCTGGCCGATCGGCACCCCGGAAGACGCCGACCTCGCTGTGGCTTTCAAAGCCAGCATTCTCTGCACTGACATCCCGAGCCAATTACTCCCCAAGAAACCGGCGCTTCCCTGAGCGAGTGTACTGGTCACTGAGCGCGCGGATCAGGGCGCGGCTGGTCCACGGGTGGTCCGCAGGAAATACTTGGCGGAAGGAGTCGCGCGCGCCGGGAGCTTTACGTGAAATTTGATCTCTTCGATTTCCGATTTTTTGGGGGCAAAATCGCCGGGCTCCAGGGTGACGCGATAAAGGATGGTCAGCGCCATCTTTTCGGGTCGGTCGTACACATCGGCCAGCCGCATCCGTTTGACCTTCACGCCGACCTCTTCGAGCACCTCCCGGCGCAAGGCGGCATTGAGCGATTCACCCTCTTTGACTTTTCCGCCCGGCAACGTCCAAAGTCGTTTCCCCGCGGTTTGTTTTACGAACAGCACCCGGCCAAAGGCGTCTTCGACGATCGCCATCACCGAAAGCTCAAAGCGCGGTGGAAGTGGTCCAGGGGTCCTGTTGGGCATGGAGCCGAATACTCGGTGGCCGGTCCTTTGCCCATCCCAAAACAGCCGCCCAAGTGGAGGATGAATCTGTAGGGTAAAGAAATCTGAAACTCGCAGGTTGTCGAAACACCTCCGTCCCTTCCTTCCATGAAACTCCTTCGATCAGCCGCTCTCGTTCTCATTACCCTTGGTGCCTTCTCTGCCTCTGCGTTGGAGCCGGCCAGCGACCGGATCGTGGTCATGATCAGCGTCGACGGGCTCGCGCATTTCTACTTTGACGATGCGAAGGCGGAGATGCCCACCATCCGGCAGTTGGCCGCCGAGGGGGCACGCGCAGAAAAGATGAAGGCTTCGATGCCCACGGTCACGTGGCCGAACCACACGACGCTGGTCACTGGCGTGAACCCGGGGAAGCACGGAGTAATCGGCAACAGCTATCTCGACCGCACGAAGGGCACGGTGATCCCGCTTCTGCCGGACCCGCTCTTCAATAAGGAAGAGATCGTCAAATCGCCCACGATCTATGACGTGGCCAAGGCCGGTGGTCTGAAAACGGCGGGGATCATCTGGCCCGCCAGCCGGGGCGCCCAGACGCTGGACTGGACCGTGCCGGATGTCGGCACCGATGCGCTTTTCCAGAAGTACGGCACAGCTTCCCTTCTGGCCGAGTTTAAGCAGGCGGGAATCCCGTATGAGAAGCAGGAGGAATGGTGGAAGGGCGGCAAAGGCCAGGATCGCGACCGCATGTACACGCAGATGCTCAACTTTGTGATCGAGACACACCGGCCGAATTTTGCGCTGCTGCATCTGGTCGAGGTTGATCACGTCGAGCACGCGCACGGTCCGCAGTCGCCCGAGGCTTACGAAGCCGTGGAGTTTGCGGATGAACGCGTGAAGGAAGTCTGGGAGGAATTGAAAAAGGATTTCCCCGGCAAGGCCACACTGGTCGTGGTTTCCGACCACGGCTTCAATCCCTACCAGCAGCAAATCCAGCCCAACGTGGTGCTGCGGAAAGAAGGTCTGCTGACGGCCGAAGGCACCAAAATCACCGGCGGAAAGGCTCGCGCGGTCGGCCAAGGTGGAGCGACGTTCATTTACCTGCTCGATGATGCCCAGCGCGCGGAACAGACCAAGACGCTGGCGGAAAAGTTCGCGCAAACCGAAGGAGTTGAACTCGTGCTGACCCCGAAAGATTACGCGAAGTACGGCCTGCCCGACCCGAAAGAAAATCAACAAATGGCCGACTTGGTCCTCGGTGCGAAGAGCGGCTACTCCTTCTCGGACTCGCTGGGCGGCGATTTTGTGATCACCCCGAAGACTGACGAGATCAAAGGCACGCACGGATACGATCCGGCTCAGGATACCTTGCACGCCACGTTTGTCGCGTGGGGCGCGGGGATCAAAGCCGGCGCGAAGGTCGGCACAATTACCAACCTGGACGTGGCGCCGACGTTGGCGGAATTGCTCGGCTTGAAGATGCCCAACCCTGATGGGCAGGTGTTGACCGGCGTGTTGAAGAACTAGGGTCTGCCTTCCCAGGCAACCCTCAACTCTTCGTCCTCCCGTGAACCCCATCCAGCACACCCGGCGACAATTCCTCCAAACCTTCAGTTTCAGCGCGGCTGCCCTTCTGGCCGGGCGCTTCGAGCTTTCCGCGGCTGACAAAATCGACCCGAAGGCACGTCACCTTTTCCTCTTCGGAGACTGGGGCGCAGAGGGCGACATCACTCCGCAGAAGCGTGTCGCTTCCGGGATGGCGTCGTACGCCAGCGCTGCGGGCATCAAACCCGAGGCCCTGTTTCTGTTGGGCGACAACTTCTATGGAAGGCTGGATGGCGGTCCGACGGATGCACGCTGGCAGGGTCAGTTCGAGGAGATGTACCCGGCGGCCCAATTCGCCGGCCCGTGCTACGCTCTGCTCGGCAACCACGACTACAACGTCGAACCGGCTGGCAAAGCCGAAGCGCAACTCGGGTATGCCACGGCGCATCCCGGCACCCGCTGGAAAATGCCGGCCAAATGGTACCGCGTCGAATTCCCCGAAAAGGACCCGCTGGTCACCTTCCTCATGCTAGACAGCAACTACCAGAAGCCGACGCCGGAAAAGCTCGCGCTCACGGCTGAGGAAAAGACGGCGCAGGAAGCCTGGCTCAAGGCCGAACTCGAAAAGCCCCGGACCTCGAAGTTCCTCGTCATCTGTGGCCATCATCCGTTGTATTCCAATGCCGGTGACGGTGCTCCCTTGATCGCGGCGTGGGACGCAGCGTTTCGCCAGCACTCCGCGCATTTGTATTTCTGCGGGCATATCCACGACCTGGAGCACCTCGAATTCGACGGGCACCCGACCTCGTTTGTCGTCTCCGGCGGGGGCGGCACCAAGCTGCGCGAAAAGCAGACGACCAAATCGTCGGCGACCAATCATTTCGGTCAGGGCGTGCACGGGTTCACGCATCTCCAGATCAGCTCGGATCGACTCATCGTCCGCCATGTCGATGGCGATGGCACTCCGCTGCATCGCTTCGCCAAATTGCCCGATGGCAAAGTCGAACTCCTGTGACTGATCGACGTTTTTCTCTCCTGTGAAGTTCCCCAAAATCCTCCTCCTCCTCGCCGCCGCCTGGACCTCGATCGGGCAGGCCGAAGCCCCCAAGCGCCCCAAACTCGTCCTCGCCGTCCTGGTCGATCAATTCCGCTATGACTACGTCGAGCGATTTCACGATCAATTGGTCGAAGGCGGCCTGAAACGGCTGACCGATCAGGGCGCGTTTATGACGTTCGCGCGCTACGATTACTTCCCCACTATCACCGCCCCGGGACACGCGAGTTACCTCAGCGGCACGACCCCGGCCAGTCACGGAATCATCGCCAACGACTGGTACGATAAGCGGACGAAGAAGATGACCTATTGCGTGAGCGACCCGGAAGTAAACGGGCTCGGCACCAACGCGCCCGCGGGCCGCATGTCCCCGAAAAATTTCATCGGGCCGAACTTTTCCGACATGATGCGGATGCACTATCAATCGAAGGTCATCGGCGTCTCGATCAAGGATCGCGGCGCCATTTTGCCCGCCGGCAAGAAACCCGCCGGCGCCTACTGGTTTGAACCGGCATCCGGCAATTTCATTTCCAGCACGTACTACCGCAACGAGCTGCCGGAATGGGTGCAGAAGTTTAACGAGCGGCATCGCGCCCAGGAATTCGTCGGCCAAAAATGGGACCTGCTACTCGACAAGAAGGAGTATCCTTGGCCAGACAACGCAGCAGGAGAAGGTACGCTCAGCGGCGAAAAGACGGTCACTTTTCCGCATGCGGTCGCGGCGGCCAAGGAAGGCTTCGCCAATGTGATTCCGACGCCCTTTGGCAATCAGCTCCTGGTCGAGTTTGCCGAAGCGGCGCTGGATGGCGAGCAACTGGGCCAAGGCCCGCAGCCGGATGTATTCACCGTCTCTTTCTCCTCGATCGACTACAACGGGCACCGCTTCGGACCGTACTCGCGCGAGGTGCAGGACATGGTGCTACGCTTCGATCGGCAGTTGGCCGAACTCTTCAAGTACGTGGATCAGAAACTCGGCGCGGGTAATGTCGACATCGTCCTGACTGCGGACCACGGCGTGATGCCGACCCCGGAGTTTGCCGCAGAGCAAGGCTTGGGCGGGCAGCGAGTCGATCCACTCGATTTGGTCGGCGACCTAATGAAGAAACTGGAGGAACACTTCGGCCCGGGCCGGTACCTGCAAGTCCCCCGGCTCATCGAGGGAAACCTCTACCTGAACCACGATCAGCTCAAAGAGAAGAACCTGAGCCTCGCCGACGTGGTTAGTTTCATTCGGGAGTGGGCTTTCGACACGGGTAAATTTCAAGCCTGCTACAGCCGCGAACAACTGCTCGATGGCCGCGCTCCCGGCGCCATCGGTGAACGGGTGATCAAAGGCTACAACGCAGAACGCAGCGGCGACGTCGTGCTAATCTTCAAGCCTTACACCATCTCGTGGGGCGCTACCGGCACCACTCACGGTTCGCCGTATTCCTACGACACCCACATCCCAATTCTATTTCACGGCCCGTCTTTCCGGCCCGGCCGTTACCCCGATGAGTTCTACATCACCGACATCGTGCCGACGCTCTGTGCGGCGATGCACATCGATGAGCCTGCTGGATCGACCGGAAAACCGCTGGGCAAGATCCTGGTCAATCCCTAGCGACCGGTGAGGTGAATGCCACGGGGGCGTTTACTTCAAGATGGCGCTCAGTACCTGGCCGTCTGGATTTGGCAGTGAAACTCCGAGAAGCCTGGCGGCGGTGGGCGCGACATCGATGTTGCGCACGGTGGGCAGAGTCTGCCCCTTTTTGATGCCGTAGCCCCACGCGACAAAGGTGGCGTGGAGAGCATCCACCGTGGGATCGTAACCGTGAGTGCCTCTGTCTTCGTCCTGCACGACGACCGGCAAATCGCCGACGAGCGAATCGGCGATCATGTAGCCGTCCCTGGCGCTCAGGATCAGATCGGGGGCGCAACGATCCTGCTGCACCGTCGGGAACCCGTATTCCTTGAACTTTGAAGGAGCGATCACCACCTCGATCCCCTCCGACCCTTCGAAGAGAGGGATCACCTGTTTAATCAATTCCTCCCGGTGCTCCGGCTCTGAAACGTAGAGCATCGAACTTCCGCCTTGGGTAACGGAGCGAATCCGGGACGAGGTGATTTTCTTTCCCTCCGCGGTCAAAAGCCCGGCTTTCCGCAGGACTACGTTCGGCTGGACCAGTCGGTTGAAACGGCGAAAGCCATGATCGGAGACAATGAAGACCGTCGCCCGTCCCGGAAAGTCGGCTTCTAGTTGATCAAGGACCTCTTTGACGCAGGCATCGGCGAACCTCACCGCGGCATAAGCCTCAGGCGATTGAGGGCCGTGGGCGTGTTCGACGTGATCGACTTCGAGAATGTGGAGCAAAGCCAATTGCGGCCGATGAGTGTGGATGATGTGGTTGAAAATCCGCACGTGGTTCCGATCGCGCTCCTCCCCCTGCCCCGCTTTGAAGCCCAGGGCCTCATCTTCATAGGGAATCCCTGCGGCCTTTAACTCGGGCAGCAGCGACGGCGTCGTGTATTGGACGAACAAGTCGCTCTTGTTCACGCAAGGCACCGTCCAATCCAGCGACTTGGCATTGCGGCTGCCGGGCCACGTCACCGCCGCAGTCTTGAGTCCGGCTTGCTTGGCCACATCGTAGATCGTCGGCACCTTGATGATCTGATCTTTGTCGAGCAGCGGATCCCAGATCAGCGGAATCGACTCAGACTTTTCTCGATCGAAAAGCGTATTCCCCAGCACCCCGTGACGGATAGGGAGGTCGCCGGTGACGATGGACGTGTGATTCGGCCAGGTGACCGTCGGTATAACGGCCCGCATCTTTTCACCCCGACTGCCTTCCGCAGCCAGGTGCCGGATCGTCGGCATCTCCGCCTTGGGATCGTCGAAGTAGTAGTGCGCCAAACCATCCAGGCTGATCAGCACAACGATCCGGTCCGAGACGGGCTCCACGGTCAGAGCTGGTGACGATAAGGCGACGAAGAGGGCAAAACAGGTGAGGAGAATACGCATGGGGGTGATTGAGGAAATCGGCGGCCGATGCAAAAATTAGCATCAGTTGCCATCCACGAGACCCGCGCGCCCCATTATCCGCAAGCGCCCCTTGCGATGTGCCAAGCTCCTCAGTGAAGCTCTCTAAACTCCACCAACTCGAGTACAGCATCCGGCGATTTGGCACTTCGAATGCACACCTGCGCCCAGACCGCTTTGGGTGAGCCCTCTACTCGAATTTCTCTGGTTTCCAGAGTCACCGGCGCGGACTCTGCCGGCAGGGAATTGAAGTCGGGTTTTGCCTTGGTGCGGACGAAGACTTGGGAGCCGGAAACATCGCTTCCGTCGCCCTTCCATCGAGCAGTCAGTCGATAAGCGACGCCCTTTTGCAGGGGAATCCACTCTCCTTCCCAATCTCTCATCGGTGTCGCCGCCGCCAATTTACCGGGTGGTTTGCGTAGCGACCAGTCATCGAACCTCTCCGGGGAAATCCAGCGCAGTGTGAGCGTCGGGTTGCGCACGAGATTGCTCGTAGCATCGGCGGCCAAATTCACGGGAGGAAGGGTCGCGGAGGAATCCGCCGTTAGCTTAACAACCGCGGGCTCCGTTGCGCGGCCTGGTGCGTGAACCACCACACGATATTCTCCTGCGGGCAAACCATGAAAGGCGAACGATCCATCCGCCTCGGTCAGCGTCGAAAATAGAGTACCCAGCAAAACGACTTTGGCAGGCAGGCGAGACAGGGAGGGATGATTAATTTTCGGGCCGAGCACTTTGCCCATCAGCGTTGAGCCGGCGCTCTTTTGGCAACCAAGCACTCCGAGCGTATGCAACAAATCGGCGGTCACACGGGCGGTCTCCAGTGCGCTTTCCAAAACGACGGGCTCCACTGCGTCGCGTCGGTCGGCATCCACGTCGGGCCGGCATCGCTGCGCTCGTTCTTTCGAATACACGATCAATCCCTCCATGCGCCGCTGAAATCCCGCTTCTGCTGAGACATCGTCGTTCCCGAGCAGCTGCGGCTGGTAGCCGGGGATATGAATGAGTTTGGCGCCCACCCAGTTCTCCATCTTGGAATGAGCAGGCCCCAGAAATCCGGCCGCGTGGGGCGGTGAACCAGTGTCGGTCGTGAAGTGGAGCAACGAACCGATCCATCGCGCGGCATTGCGCGGCGACTCCGTGCGTAGCGCCTGCAACGCGCGGCGAAAGTAAGGCGAGTAAGTCTGTTCCACCTCCGGGCAGATGTGCTGAAAGTGCTGGGGCGCGGCGGGAAAAAGCAGGAAGTCGTCGGTGTAGAAAACTTCGTCGGCCCGCACGATGAGCTGCTGCCGTTGATCGGCCATCCAGACATATTGCGCGAGCCGGGCCGCATCAGGTCCGAGTTGTCGCACGAGCGCATCCTCCGACCCGATTGCGTCGAGGGCGGCCTGAGCGATTTCCGTGTGAGGGCCCCAAGCTAGGGCTCGAATCGGGACCAAGCCAACGCCGACCAGCATCGCGAGGACGTGCACCAGTGGGCAAAAACGATTTTGGAAAAACATGGGGAGCGGGATTTTTCCTAAAAACCGAGATGCAAGCGCACGGCGTGGCGGAAAGCGCGGCCCACCGGAATCGCATTGGGGATACCTTGCAACTCCAGGGCCCACTTGGGGCCGCGGTCCAGGCGGGCGATGCGCAAGCCATTCACTAGATAACTTTGGTGCACGCGCAGAAATCGATCGCGGGGCAGCTGAGAAATCCAGGCCCGCAGGCTGCGTCGTTCCAGATACTGGCGGCCATCACCGACGTGCACCTTACTGTAGTCGCCATCGGCTTCGATGAAAACCACCTCGTCGAGCGAGAGCACGCGCCGCCCGTTTGCCTCGGTCACATGAATGGAGCTGCGCGAAGCCGTGGCCGGATCGGCAGGGACGTCATCATTCTTCAAGCTCCGATGCAGCAAAGCTCCGAGGAATTTCCCCAGCACCGGCAAGCGTTCGAGATCCGCAGGCGTCCACGCAGCTAGCGCCCGGACATGGTCGAAGCCAAAAAAGCCAATGAGCTTTTCGTCGTGAACCACCGGGCCGGCGAGCGTGGAGCGAATCCCTTCCCGACGCAGTTCCGCCTGCAAACTGCGGCTCTGCCGCGGGAGCCGCTCGATGTCGGGGATGACCACGAGTTCTCGGCGAAGAAAGGTGTGATGCGCCGCGGCAATCACATCGACGGAGACGCCCTGCATCTCCTGGAGATGCGACACGATGCCGGGCCCGACCCAGTCGCTCACGCCCCAGAAATGAGTCAAGCCGGGGTTGTAACGGCCGATCCACGCGCGGTCAGCCGAGTACGAGGAAGCGAGGATGGGCAGGATGTTTTCGAGCCCTGCGATGGGATCAGTCGCGGCTGCGGCAGCAAGCGCCAGCGGCTCCCAAAAATGATTCTCTCCGGCGGAAACATCGTCCGTACTACCCCTCGGTTTATCGGGCGGGAGTTGAGGTGAACCTGTGGTGGAAGAAGCTTTGGCACGGACCCGCATCGAATGAAGGCGTGCAGGTTATCGACCGCTAATGTCGATTGTCGATTTCTCCTTTACCGGCCAAGCGCGCGTTTCAGACGCTTCGCGCCATGAGGCAGTTTCTCGGCAATTTCATTTCTCTCGGTCGCACGCTGACGGTCCTTCTCGCGGTCTGCACTCTCGTCACTGCCACGGCCCGCGCGGCGATTTCCGGCACGCGCACCGTCGGCCCCACGGGGAACTATGCAACCCTCACCGCCGCGATCGCAGACATCCAGGCGCAGACGCTCAATGGCGCGCTCATCCTTGAACTCCAGGCCGCTTACGTCAGCACTGGCGAGACGTTCCCGCTGAACTTCACCAACCTCACCACCACCGCGACGAATACCCTCACCGTGCGCCCGCAATCGGGCGCGAGCGGACGGGTCATCACCGGCGCGGCGGCGCAGACGCTGAATCTGAATAACGGAAGTTTCGTCACCTTCGATGGCCGCGCGGGCGGCGTGGGTGTGGTCAAGAACCTGGCGATCGAGAATAACTCGACCGCCGGGGTGGCGGTGCAGTTCATCAATGAGGCCTCGAACAACACGTTTAAATTCGTGACGTTGCGCGGCCAGGCCACGAACACCACGGCCGGCATCGTGGTTTTTTCCACCACGACGGGACCGAATGGCAACGATGGAAACACCCTCGACACTTGCGATCTCACGAGCACTTCCGGGGGCACCCCGACCAATGGCATTTGCTCCATCGGCACGGCCGGGGCTGCGAACTCGGGGAACGTGGTGACCAACTGCAGCATTTCCAATTTCTTCAATCCAGCCACGGCCACCGCGGGTGTTTTGCTCGGGGCAAACAACACGGCCTGGAGCATCCTCGCCTGCCGCCTGACCCAGGCCGCGGCGCGCACTTTCACCACGGGGAATCTTCACGTCGGGATCCAGGTGACCTCCGGGGAAGGCCACGAGATCAGTGGAAACACGATCGGGGGCTTGGGGGGCTGGGCCATCCAGGGGCTGGTGCCCAACCGGTTCACCGGGATCGATCTCGCGGTGGGTGCGGCGCCCACCTCGGTCCAAGGGAATTCCATCACCAACTTCCAGCTCGCTACCAGCAGCAATGCCAATGGCACGAACGCGATCTGGTGCGGGATCAATCTCCGCGCCGGCAGCGCGAATATCGGAAACTTGTCCCTCAATGCGATCAGCACTGCGTACGTCGGTTCGACCGCCGCGGACTCGCTGTGTGTCGGGATCAACCTGGCCACCTCCGGCACCGCACTGGTGCAGGGAAATCAGATCGGGGATTTGTTTAATGCCAATGCGATCACCCCGGCGATCAATGCCAATGTCATGGGCATCCGCTGTGCCAGCAGCGGCCCGGTGACGATCACGCAAAACTCCATCGGGGTGGGAATCGCCGATAGCATGCAGGCCGGGTTGAGTGGCTACACGACGGGTAGCAGCGGGGTGAGCGGGATCGCTCTGCTCTTCGCATCGTCACTTTGCACGATCACCGATAATACCATCCAGAACCTCACCGCTTACGGCACGGGAGCTTCCGGCTATGTGCGCGGGATCTGGGGCTATAACGGAGGCAGTTCCTCCAATTCGACCATCGTGACGGGGAACGTCATTTCCGATCTGAAAACCGATAGCACGTCCTCCGGCTTCACGGTGGGATTGGTCGGCGCCGCGGGAATCAACCTGACCTTCGGGAACAACAACCTGGTCGCCCAGAATACGATCAACAATATCGCGCGGACGAGTCCCGGGACCGGAAAATATATCGTCGGCGGAATCGTGGCCTACGCCGACGTCAATATGACGATTTCGGGCAACAAAATCCACGGCCTGACCAATGCGGGCACCTCGACGCAGCTCACGAGCCCGGCCCTGGTCGCGGGCGTGCTCATTTATGGTGGGGCTATCGCGGTTAATGTGGTGAACAATATGATCTCTCTCGGCACGGGGCAGACGTCGGATACGCTCTTCGTCGGCATCCTCGCCGAGCACAGCACGTTCCCGATTCCGACAGACCGGATCTATCACAACTCGATTAACATCACGGGCACGGCATCCAGCGGGGTGCAATCCACCTTCGGATTTCATCGAGGAAACTTCACCTCGACCACAGTGACCGCTCCGCTGGATTTTCGGAACAACCTGGTGACCAATACGCGCACCGGCGGAACCGGCGGGCACTACGCCATCGGCGACAATTTTAACGCCGTCTCCAGCAACACCGGCTGGGGGGTTAACGCCTCGAACTACAACGTCCTCAACGCCAACCCGGCGACGGTGGGTTATTGGAATGGCGCGCAAACCTTCGCGGGTTGGAAAACGGCCGCGGAAGGCGAATCGAGCAGTGTCTCAGGCATCACCGTGAACTACGTGAACGGAGCCAACGACCTGCACCTGGCCATGGGGACGACCGCGACGCCCCTGGAGTCCGGCGGGGTAAATATCGCGACGGTCACCACCGACTTCGACAGCCAGGCCCGGCCTGGCCCGGCTGGTTCGGTCAATGGAGGCGCCGTGTTTCCCGACATCGGCGCGGATGAGTTCGACGGAGTCGTCCTCGATATCGTCGCGCCCACCGTGACCTTCAGCCCGTTGGCGGTCGCGCATCTGACTGGGGAAACCGTGGTCGCTACCATCGCGGATCTGACCGGCGTACCCACCACGGGCACTCTCCGCCCGCGCCTCTATTACCGCAAAGGCGCCGGACCCTGGGTCTCGCGCGCTGGCCAACTCACGAGCGGCAATACCAACTCCGGGCAGTGGAGCTTCGACCTCGTGCCGGCAGATGTGGGCGGCCTGAGCACGGGCGATGTGATTTCCTACTACTTCATCGCGCAGGATACGACGGGCACTCCCCGGATCGGTTCGCTCCCCGCTGGAGTGACGGCCACCGATGTGAACAGCGTGAGTGCGCCGCCGCCCAACCCGTTCACCGTCACGGCCTACCCGGAACTCACAGGCAGTTACACGGTGGGAGCCGGTGGCACCTACGCCACCCTCACCGACGCGATCGCCAACTACAACTCCGGTTTCGTCACGGGCCCGGTCACTTTCCTGCTCACCGACGCGACTTACCCGGGCGAGACCTTCCCGCTGGTCATTAAGAACATCGCCGCCGCCAGCGCGACGAATAGCCTCACGATCAAACCGGCCCCCGGCACTTCACCGGTGCTCAGCGGCTCCAGTGCCTCGGCTCTCATCCAGCTCGATGGCGCTCGCTATGTGACGATCGATGGAACCAACGGCACGACGCAAAATTCCCTTTCGCCCCGAGTCACCGCCAGCCGCGATCTGACGATCAATAACGCCGACCCCAGTGGTCTCGCAGTGATCTGGATGAGTACCGCGGGCGACGGCTCCGGCGTGAAGCACTGCACGGTGCAAAACTGTGTGATCCTCGGCACCGGCGCGGCTGGGGATACCCGTTACGGCCTCGGCGTGGGAGGACAGACGATCGGGCAGTTCGGCGTGAACAACGACGACGTGAGTTTCATTAACAATGCGGTGAAGGCCTGCTGGTACGCGATCTACTCCCGGGGTGAGCAGCCCTCGAACAAGAACACGGGTTTTGTCGCTCACTTAAATACCATCGGCGCCGACGCCCCGGGGCCGGTTTCCGTGGGAGGAATCATCGTCCTTTCCACCGATGGCGTCTCGGTGCGGGCCAACCAGATCCTGAATATCACGAGCAGCCGCACGCAGGAGACCTTCGGAATTTCGGTGGGGGCGAGCGACGTCACCCAGTCCAGCGCCGGGTTCAACGATGACATTCGCAATGCCGTCGTCACCGATAACCTCATCGGCTCCGTCCAGAAGTCCTCCACCTTCACCGCAGTCGGCATCGCGGTCGGCCACAGCGAGTCCGGCACCATCCTGGTTGCGAACAATATGATTTCCGGCGTCGCGGCCAATGCCACGGGCGGCGACCTGGGTGCCGGCATCCTGGTGGGTGGAGGCACGGCCACGGTCCGGGTGCTGCACAACACCGTGGCCATGCAGGGGACCCTGCCCGGGGCGGTGAGCGGCAGCGCGTTTTCGACCGCCTTGGCCGTCGTCTCCAATATCGCACCCACCGCCCTCGAAGTGCGGAATAATATCTTTTCCAACACGCAGGCCGGAAATGCCGGTGCCACGACGCGGTTTTTCTCGGTCTACTACCGCGCCAGCGCGCCCTATCCCGGTGTGACCTCCGATCGGAATGCGCTCTTCTGCGCCGGCGCCGGCCCCGGCACCTACGCGCTCGGGCGCACGGCCGCCACCAGCCGCCCGACCCTGGCCGATTGGCAAACCGCAGCCGGGCAGGATGCGAACTCGCTCAACGTCTCGCCCACTTTCGTCTCCGCTACCGACCTGCACCTGGCCGACGAAACCTCTCCCGTCCTCGGCGCGGGCGCCACCCTCGCCGCCGTGACCACGGACATCGACCTCCAGGCCCGGCGCTCGCCGCCCGATATCGGAGCGGACGAATTTTTCAGCACCAACGCGAACCTCGCCAGCCTCACCACCAGCGCCGGCACGCTCAGCCCCACCTTCTCCGGCGCAACGCTGAACTACATCGTCGGCGTCGCCAACGCGATCACCCAGGCGACCGTCACCCCCACCGCCGCCAGCAGCCGCGCTTCGCTCACGGTCAAAGGCAGCCCGCTGAGCAGCGGCGCAACCAGCAGCGCGATCGCGCTGACCGAAGGCGATAATACCATCCCGATCGAGGTCACCGCGGAGGATGGCGTCACGAGCAAGACGTATCAGGTAACGGTGCACCGCAATGCGAAACCCGTGCTTGGTCTGCCCTCATCGCCCGTCGTCGCCCTCACCACCAGCCTGGCTGGCCTGCCCGTGAGCTTTACCGCGACCGCCACCGACTCGGAGGATGGCCCGCTCACGCCGACCTTGAGCGCGCAGAGTGGGGACACCTTTCCTTACGGAGAAACGACCATCACGGTTTCCGCCACCGACTCCGCGGGTGACACGGTGCAGGGCCAATTCATCGTCGCCGTCCGCCTCTCCGCGCCGGTGAATACGCCGATCATCGCCAAGGGAACTGCGGCGCCCGGCGCCAGCGCCAGCGCGGCGGGGCTGCCTACTGATGCGATCCTTGCCAGCTTCAATCCGCCCGCGACCGACGATGACGGCAACCTCGCCTACATCGCGAAGTGGACGAGCAACAACGGCAAGGTCAAAGGCACCGGCCTTTTCCTGAACAACACCTGCCTCGCCATCGTCGGTGGTGATGCATCGGCCGTCGGCGGAACGGGAGCCAAGTGGAAAACTCTCGGCGATCCCGTGGTCAGTGCCGGCCATGTCGTCTGCCTCGCGACGCTCAGCGGCGTCCCTAAAACGGGCGCGGCATTCATCGTCGGCAATCTCACCGGCACTGCACTGGAAAAGATCGCGCAGTCGGGCGACCCAGCGGCGGGGGCGACCGTCGGTGGCGCGACGTTCAAGAGCTTCAAGGCGGTCAGTGTGCAGGGCGCACGCATCACGTTTCTCGCCCAACTCACCGCCGGCACCGGCACCCCGAAAGTCACCGCCGCAAATGATCTCGGCCTCTGGTTTTACGAGCCCGGAAATCCGCTCTTCGTGGTCCGCGAGAGCGACGACGTCGCCGGCAAAAAGATCAAGACGCTCGTGAGTTTCAAACCGGGAAATGGCTCGCCCGGACAAGGCCGCGGCACGCTGATCAATTCAACCGTCAGCGGCGATCCCGTGGTCACCGCGCTGGCGCTCTTCACCGACAAGTCCCAAGGCTTGATCACGCAGAATATCGACGACGGCCCGCCCAGCCTCGCGCTTTCGCTTTCCGGCGTGGCGGCCAGTGGCGTGGACGACGGCGAGACCTTCGCCAGCTACGGCCCACCCGCGCGTAATCGCGACGAGACCACCGCTTTCCTCGCCCGGCTCACTCTCTCCACAAATGTGAGCAAAACCACCGCCAGCGGCATCTTCACCGGTCCCGACGGCACCGGCAAATTTGCCACCGTCGCGCGGGTCGGCACCGATGCCCCCCTGGCCGAGACCGGCGTTAAGTTCAGCCTGCTCAAGGACCCCGTGCTGAGCGACGACGGCGACCTCGCTTTCCCCGCGACCCTGAAAGGCGGCACTGCCAAAGGAGCCGCCGCACAGACAATCTGGTGGAAGCCTGCCGGGCAGCCACTGCAACTCCTCGCCCAAGGCGGCGCCGATGCCGGCGACCTCACCGGCGCCAAGTGGAAAGCTTTCACCTCCCTCGCCATCGCGGGCGGCGGCCGCGGCCCCATCTTCATCGCGACCCTCACGCCAAACAAAACCAACGTGAGCAAAGCCACGGCGAACGGCGTCTGGGCCTGCGACTCCGCCGGCGTCCCGCGTCTGCTTTTCCGCACCGGCGTGCTGGATGCGATCGTTGCGGGTAAGACCCTTAAAAGCTTCACCCTGCTCAAGGCCACCGTCGGCAGCACCGGCGTCACCCGCAGCTTCAACAACGCCGCCGAAGTCGTTTGGCTCGCGACCTTCTCCGACAAATCCCAGGCGATCGTGACTACCACTGTGCCCTAAATTGTCTGCCCGGTCTCTCAGCCAGTAAACCCGAGGCTCTGAACAGTTGAAGATCGTTTTCGCGCCCCCCGTACCAAATGGGACAAATTCTTGAGGGGCGGATGCCACAGGGGAATACCGATCCACTGGACCGAACCTGACCTAAACGGCCTCTCCGAAAAACTCCGGGGCCGATTTGAGGGTGGCCCCCCTCCCCTTTAAGCGGAGGACTCCGATATAACCCGTTCGCCAATTGGATCTTCCGCTGCTCGCTGACGAGGTGGACCTCACCGTTCGGGACGAAGCACTCTACCCTCCGGTTCGGAATGGTCGTCATCACGTTTTGGGTAATGGTCGCCGCCAACCGTTCGAGTAACACTGGCGGCGGACCTCACCAAAAGAGCGACCGGATTTCCGCCTGTTCACCCATGCTCGACTTACCGTGGCTTGATGCCCCATAGGCAACTCTAAACGGCGTCATCCAAGCGTGATGCATACGAGTGATACCAAAGCGACTCGAGCTTTTCAGCTACGGCACTTTGGTCATCACGATCGACTGTGACTTATCCATGAATGTGGCCAGCCGTGCGACTTGCTGGGCGTCATTGAAGCTGCGCGTCACGCCTGCGCTACCCACACTCGCCTTTAGCAACGTGAAGCTCTTCAGCGTTTTGCCCGGCATGATGGCGTCGGGAATACCGGTACGGAAAAGCAGTCGCGGCTTTCCCGCATAGTCGCACGCCCACACCCCCATTGCAGTAGCCGGGCTTACGTTTGTTTTGTTCGGCACGAGCGTCGCGGTAAAGATCGGCCCCTGACCCCCACCCGCGATCGCGAGCGAGGTGAAGCTTTTCCACTTCGCGCCCGGCAAATCGCCAGCGTCCGTACCGCCTTGCGCCAACAACTTCAGGGAGTCCCCAGCCGGCTTCCACCAGATCGTCTGGAGTACGGAACCTTTCAGCCCCCCTCCCCTGAGGGTTGCCTGAAACGCAATGTCACCATGGGTCGAGAGCACGGGATCATCGAGCACACTGAACTTCGCGCCGGTCGTACCGGCCTCGTGGCCCACTTGCGCAATCAGCGCGTACGGAGCGGCATTGCCACCAAAGGTCGCCGTGTTTGCGAAAATGCCCCCGGCATCGTGCGTCGTGCCCCCCCGGGGCCCACCATCATCTTCGCATAAAACGTGTTATCCAGCGAGTCGTTCATCGCAGGAAGTCGAAACGAGGCAAAGCTTGCGCCGGGCAGCGCAGGGGCAAGGTTCGTGTTGGCCTCGCCACTCCGCGCGGCGATCACGGCGCCACCGAAGCCGGCGCCGATGATCGCTTTCTTATTGTTCCTGAAGGTCGTCAGCGTCAGCACAATGCCCTGGGTGTTGTAGCTGAGCCAGCCTCGGCCCTGGCCGGGCGAGCCCAGACCCGGCACCCACGACCAACCCTCAGCGCCAGGTTGGTCAGCACTTACGGATCCGCGTCGCTTTTGTTCCCCGTTAGCCGCTGTTTCTTTTTGATCCAATAGCGATTCTGCCGAAGCTTCTCGCCAGCCTTGAAGCATTGCTCGCAACGCGAGATCGCCTTTCGGAATTGCTCCTTGGGCAGAACGACGCCGCACTTCGAGCACTGCTTGTGCCCCCCAGGTACCTCTGCTCTCACGCGAAACGGCGTGTCGAGGTGGATGGTCTGACCGAATGCCTCTCCGGCCTCTCCCATGAAAGCGACGAGGTGAGGATGCAGGCGGAACGCGGTGATCGACTCGTGGCGATAAAAGACTTCGGCGAACAAACCGTCCAGGATTTGCTTCTGCTGACGGCGATCTGTGAGCGCCTTCATGCGAAGAGCGCCCTTCACGATCATAGAAAGAACCTGGCGAAGTCCGGATTTGCTCGGAAACTAGACCAACTGGTAAGGCGCGAGACGGTCCAGAAGAAGGAAGATCGACCGAGCAATATGGGCTTGCAGAGTCCAATTCCAAGGGATAACCCTTATGCCGATTCCTACCCTGCACAATGCCAAATGGAGACTCGGACTCAGGAGCTATCGCATCGCGACGAGGATATAAGTATCAAGACCACGTAGCTGCCTACCTCGCTATGGTAATGATCGACGAGCCTCAAATCGTACGGGTATTCGTGATTATAAAATAGTCAGCTAATAGCGCCATCCAGGCAATGAAACCCATGCGAGCCTATACAAAACTCGCCAGCCGAACGATAGCCGTGCTGGCCCTGGCGTGGGCCTGTGCTTTGATCGCTCTGTGGATTCACGGAAGGGATGTTTACCGGCGAGTGAGTATTCCGATTCCGCCCGGCACATTGGTTTTGGAAAGCTGGGATGGGCGAATGATTTGCATGTGGACGCCCCACAAAGTGCAATACCCGGATCAGATCGTCTCATTCCTTGGCATCACTGAGCACGGTATCGTGATCCTGCCTCCATGCGGCCTACCTTAAAGAAGCTTCCGGCGTGGGGGATCGGACTGCCTCGGCCAAAGTTTAGCCGCGTCGGATTCGTGTTTCCCTGCTGGTTCGGAACCGGTTTGTCTTTAGTCATCTCGCTGCTGGTTTTTGCCTCGGAGTTTTTTCCGCGGTCTACACTGACGACGACGCGGAGGTTGTCGATCAGCCTGCGTCGAAAGTGGAAAACTAACCGTAGAAATGCGCATCTTTTCCCCGCTTCTGAGCGCGAGGGTTTAAGCTGGGATTGACTTTCGTTAGCAATTCGGGTCTCAAGGCACGCGGTATGGATGCACCTCCCCCCCCACAGCAACCGACTTCGGCTCACCCTCAGCGCCCGCTTTATTTTCTTCACCTCCACAAATGCGGAGGAAGCACTTTTCTCCAAACGGCAGCGGCAAATGGCCACCTTTTCCCGTGTCCGGGGAACGCAGGAATGCCTTTCCCGGCAAAGCGCTGGACCGCAATGCCGCAACCCTTCGTCCGCGCCGGGGACGTCTGGGAGTTTTGGAAAGAGCCCAAACAGCACCTAGTCGAAAGAAAAATTCGTCAAATACTCGATGCCGGCGTGACGTGTATCACGCAAGAGTGGGGTCACTACTCGCCGGAATTGTGGCGCCGATTCACGCGGGCGGTTTGTGTTCGCCATCCGATCGATCGGCTCTACAGCGATTTTCTCCACGCGCAGGGAGACGGCCATTTGCCGAAGGAATTGACGTTTCATGATTGGGTCTGGGAAGAACGCAAGGGACTTCAATCAAGCTTGTTTCTTGATCAGATTGGTAACGGCGACCTAGCCACGGCCCTGGATGTACTACAGGATTTCCATGTAATCATCGTGCAGGAACATTACGCCGAAACCTTCGATAAGATGAAGCGCTTTGGTTGGAATTCGACCGATGCGGAGAAGCACTTCAAGAGCTGGACTCCGCGTCGAACGACCACAGGACGCAAAGTACTCGCCGAGCATCCGCACCTGATCCAACGTTTGAGCGAACGCTGCGCAGCCGATATTCAAATTTACAACCGCGCAATAGAACTGGCGCTCGGTATCAAACCTCCCGCTTAACAGATCGTTTTGCTTATGGCTGCCGCTTCCACCCCAAAAACCTCTCCACCGGATTCTCTCCGTTTTCATCTCGTGGTCTATTTCCTCTGTATTCTGATTGGGCTTGGAGTGGGTTGGGTCCTTTGGGCAAAGCCTCCGAAGGCTTGGTCCGCGCAACAAGCTACGCCGGGGCCTGACCGAAAAATCGTGCTGCCCCAAAACACCGACCCGAACGTGTTGTCAAAGGAGCCTGCTCAACGGGAAGGCGCCACAGCCTCACAAACGAAGTGCTTTCAAGCTCTCGCCGTCATTGATCCCGATTTGCGATTTGCGGAATTCATGGCTGCGCTCCAGCAAATGCAACCCGGCGATGCTCCGGGCGTGCTCAAGAAGATCCAGGAAGAGTTCCGCCCGGAAAAAACACCGAATCGGGAATGGGAAGCCTTCCTGCACCGCTGGGGAGAAATCGCCCCGGCCGAGAGTCTCGCCTATGCGATGCAACGCGACACCCCGAATTCGCAGGGCTATTTTCTCAAACATTTCCTCGAAGGCTGGGCGCGTGGAGATTGCTCCGCGGCGGCAAAATGGCTCAACGAACATCCCACCGTCCCGGAATGGGAAGCCGCCTTTGGCGGCCTATTGCGCGGCATGGCCAGCAAAGATCCATTGGGGGCTACCAAAACCGCGCTAGCCTCGATCTCCGACGATGCTGGCTGGCTGCGTGACAACGCCGCAGGCTATCTTGCTGCGGCCATCATGCGCCAAGGCGGCTCGGATGAGCTCCAAAAATGGTTCGCTTCCCTTCCCGCCCAGACCAAAGGCGAGGTGGAATTCAAGAAGAAGGCGATGTACTCCGTTGCGCAACATTTGGATTTCCAGGACAGCAAGATCGCCCGGCAATGGCTTCTCGCGCAACCGTCCGAGCCCTGGCGTTCAGAGGCAGCCTATCACTTGGTCGCTATGAAATGGGGCAAGGAAGATCCGGCTGCGGCCCTGACCTGGCTCTCCGAGCTTGCCACCGGGAAAGTCCCGGTGCGCCCCGGCGCGGGAAGACAAATTTTCCAAGAGTGGTCGATGAAGAAGCCAGGCGAAGCGGAACAATGGGCCAAGTCTGCGAATAACCCGCCGTTCCTGCAATTTCTCGCTTCTGCGAAGGAGCCAGCCAAACAACCCGCCAAACTTCCGACAACGCAGCCGCCGAGCCAGCAATAATGCGACCCGGGGTGAAAAACGAACAGAGCTGCGGCAGGGCTCTTCTATCCTACGGGTATCAGGTCGCCGCTATCCACACGCATTAGGTGCGGGGAAATCGTTTCATCTTCGATAACTCCATAGCGAATTCGCAGGTCGTTTTCCCCGAAGAAAAGCAGCCAACCGTTTTCTACGCGTTCCATCGAACCGCAGAAGACTACGTGATGATAGACAGGCTCGGGCACACGGGACATTTCCGGTTCAGCGACGACCAACGGCTTGCGGCAAAACCAGCGCGGCGCATAGGGCGGGTTATCTTCAAACGCCATGAGCCACAGTCGATAGCGGCGGGCACGGCCATTCGTAATATCGGAATAGGAGGAATGGACGACGCGCCAAAACAATCCGTCGTGCCATACGGGCGCCGAGCTGCCGTGTAGTCGTCGCGTCTCCGCAGGGGGCGTCCACGCGGTATTCCAGTGTTCTCCCATTTTCTTTCGGACCGGATCGAATTCGAAGACCACGTGCGGCGAAACCCAGTAGGCTACGAAGAGCTTTTCGTCTTTCGTGAAGAACCCCCAATTCTTTTCCCGACGATCCTTCTCTGGGGTCACGCCTTCGACAAAAAAGTTTTTGGAAAGAAGCCCGCCTTTGATGAGCGAGCCATCCTCGCCAATTTCGGCGAGGCCAGCCTGATACCCGTCGCAATAGCTGAGCAAAAGACGGTCTTCGTAAACAATCAGCCGAGGATCTTCCCCACCCCACCGTCCGAAGCGTGTCGGCAAATCGAGGCCGCGATTCGTTTCGGGAATAGGTCGAAACTCTGCATCGAGATTGACCAGATTGGTGCGAGTCCAATGCCAAAGCGGCAGGCATTCCGTACGGTAGGCCAGCCACCTCTTTCCGCGCCAGACAACCGAGGCCGGATTGAACCAAGCCCACACGTCTCCCGTAATGTCTTCGCGCAGCGGCTGCGGGCGTTGCGCCCAGGCGGGGAGCCGATGCCGCCGGGTCAAACCCTCGGTGCTTACCAGCAAAAAATCGCCGACCTTTTTGAGCCCAGAAAAATCTGGATTGGTGGAAACGATAGGCGGCCCGCCGTTTACACCGCGAAAGAATTCCGCCATCGTTTCATCGATCTTCGCTTCCTGTCCATCGAGTCCCACCGTTCGCGCGTCTCGTCCCAATGCCCGCCCATCAACTCCGTTGTGTCCGTTGCCACCGTTGCCACCGTTGCCACCGTTGCCACCGTTGCCACCGTTGCCACCGTTGCCACCGTTGTGCCCATTGAGCCCGTTGAGCCCGTTCATCTCCCCGTGGGGGATGGGCCCGCAGCATCCTCCCGCCCCAAAATAGACGATCTCGCTGCGCGGATTGGCCCACGTGGCATATTCGATATCCAGTAACATGAACTGGGATCGCGCGTTGGTCGGAATGAAAGAAAGAATCCCCTTTCGCGCGAGCCGAGGGTAGACCGCCGCGATGAGAAAATACTCGTCGAAGCCGTAGCTCGGCCAGATGCTACCATTGATTGGCAGTTCGCCGCAGGCCGGGACCTGACACATCCGTGAAAGCGTTCCGCGCTGGTGATGCCACAGACAAGCTTTCATCAATTTTCCCGCCGACAGGCGAGTGCACACACCAAATGGCCCCCCAAACATCGGACGATACAGCACTTCGCCGATCTCCGAAATATCGCCCCACACCGGCACGCGCCACATGCCCAAGCTCGCATTTGCCGCCTCCTCCGTGCGCAGCATGTCGAACTCCACCTTCGCCGCGGCGTCCGAGTCGCAGATGGTAACTAAGCGCCCTTTGTCTTCCAGCGCAAGGTATCGCCACATCGCACCGGGGTTGTGACGGATTGACGAGCTTTTCATCAGTCGCACTTCGCATCCCGCCTTGACCAAGTCTTTCGCTAGGAACTTCAAATCCTGCGCGAGATAAACGCGAAAGCTCACTTCTGGCCTTTTTTGCAAAATAGGCGGTGCGCAGTCTAGGAGCGGTTGCACATAGTGGCTCCATGGTCGGAATCGCTTTACGAGCCCCCGCCTATGGGCGTTTTTCAATGTTCGTCGGTCGAGGTCCGGCAGATCGGGGTCATCCTGATAGGCGGGTTTCCAAAAGAGCGAAAAGCTCACCACATGGCGTGCCTCCCGCTGGCGATTATATATTCTTTCGACATCAAACAAAGCATCCAGCTCCGCACGCTCTTCGACCGTCGCGCCGGATTCAAACTCGTCCACCATCTCGTCCGTCAGCACTGGAAAGGTATTTGTCCAACTCATAAGATTCTATTGTCATGGCGCGAAGACACGAAGGATCCGCGCCCAGGGCCTGTCATGTCTGTCTTGGTCCCAATAAGCCTGCGCCACCCATCATCGAGGGTGCGCGCAGTTTCCTTTAGCGTCTCCCGTCTAGCCATCCGATGTGGAGGTTTAGTGCGGTCGATCACGCCACCGCCGCGATCCGATGCGTCGGTTTCGGCTGGCCCGGCTTGAAATACTTCATCTCAGTCACCTCATGTTCGACCTCCGCGAGCGTCGCGGACAATCCCGCTTCCACCGCCGCCGCCAGCTCCTCCGGCCCGGCTTCAGCGCGCAGGTTGATAAGCAGCGTCCCATTTCGCACCAGTCCGTCCAGCGTTCCGGCTAGGATTGGCTTTTCTCCATCACGCGTGACCTGCACTCGCATTGAATTTCCACGCCCGTCCTGCAGGATCATCTTAAAATGAGCGATGTTCGCGGTCCGGCGTTCCAATTCCTCGGTAATCGTATGTCCCAGCCCGTACAGCACGCTCACACCGTCCACGCCTTTCTTGCTGGTCCCGATTTGCACGGTTGCGTTCAGCCAGCCGAGTAGCGCTTCGCCTTCGCCGTAACGCTGGTAATCCACGTCCATGATTTCCTCCGGTTCACTGCTGTGCCCATGGATCCACTGCATCCATTCATCCATCCCAACTCCCGTGTGCGCCGAGATGGGGAAAATCTCGCGGCCCGGAAAATCCTTCGCGAGTTTCTCTGCGAGTTTCGCTAACTGCACCTCCGAGAGCAGGTCGATTTTATTAATCACTAAGACCTCTGCCTCTTCGAGCTGTTTACGATAAATGTAAGTAACGTCCTTGCTGAATCCGCGCACACGCCCGCGACTAACTAGCGTCTCATAAGCCCGCCGCCCGTCGATCACTACCGAAAGCGGCGCCGTTCGCAGGGGCAACTCGTATATTCTCCCCAACGGCAGTAGCACCGTGGCCATTAAATCAGTACAACTACCGACGGGCTCCGCTAAGAACACATCAGGTCGTTCCTCCGCTGAGAGCACGCTCACGGCCGAGACCAATTCGTCGAGCCGGCAGCAGAAACACCCACCTGCGACCTCCGCTACCTTCGCCACCCGTTGCTGTGCCAGCACCGTGTCCACGAGGCCGCGCCCTTGATCGTTGGTGATAATTCCGCACCGCAGTCCGCTCGCCTGCAAGCGCGTCACTAATTTTCCAATCGTGGTTGTTTTGCCAGCGCCGAGAAAACCTCCAATCAACGCGAACAACGAGATACCCTGGGGGGAGAGTGGGGATGCCATGAAAATATTTCTTGCCGACCACGGCCAAAATTTGCAATACCAAAAACTGTTCCGGTAAAGAAAGCGAAACCCTCCCCCCCTAACGCTATGAAGAATTCAACGACCCGCCGTTCATTTCTTAAGAAATCCACTATCGGTGCGCTGGTCCTGGCCAACGTCTCCCTCCTCTCCGGCCTAGTCAGTGCAGAGCAATCTTCAGGTCTCTTTGAAGGCTGCAATCCACCGGGTTGCGGTCTTCCCCAGGATAAAGCGACCGGCTGGTGCGTAAGGAACTGTGTGCCGGGGCCGCATTACCCTCCGGGTCAGACCTGCAGCTTTAAGTGCTAATCGACCGGCTGGCCTTCCCGCTAGCTTATGAAAAATCAAGTGCTTAGTTCCCTCATGCGGAACCGAAAAGCCTTGGTGATCACCGTGGGTGGCATTGTTGCGATCAGTGTCGCCACGGTGATGCTCGTGAGCGGACCTTCCGGTGCAGGATTCAGTTTTCCATGGGTCCAGAGAAATGGAGCGCCCATCGCTCGTGATCCTGCGGGAGAAGATGCGGGAGGCGTTAGCGACAGAGCTTCTTCGTCGCGGCCGGCTTCAGCATCGAAGTCGGCCGTGCCGTTGGCGCGAGGCAAGCAGCTTGGATCTGGTTCAGGGGTCAACTTTAGCTCCTATCTGGAATTCATGGATTCGCTGGGCCGAAAGCCGACGCCCGAGGAGGAGGACGCGATCATCGCCAATTCCAACCGTGATCCCCAAGTACTCTTGGGTTTGGCCTTAGCAAATTCATCTCGCGCGGCTCAGTTCCTCCGAGAGGTCTTAGAAAAAGATCCTGACAACCCCTTGGTTCACTACGGTATTCTCAGATATGGGGACGCTGGGTTTGATGTCCTTGCTTCGGCGCAAAAGCTGGTGAGCCTCAATCCCAACGACGCGGAGCTATGGTATGCCGCAGCCAGCGCGGCCCTCAAGGCCGGAGACCGAACGTTGGCCACCGATTATCTGCGCAAGGCTGCAGCCCAAACGGATTTTGCGACACTGCACAACGCAGTGATCGCAGCCAACCTTGAGGCTTATCGATTGGGCGGCACCACCGAAGAGAATGCGCAGATCAGAGTGGCGTTGGAAAACCACCAAACGATCGCGGATATGGCATTCGCGGATCTGTACCGATATCTTTGGCCACCCAGCTCCGGCACTTTCAAAATTGCTCCGGGCAATGAAGAGATGGCGGCGCTTTTCCTGGATGGGCAACAAAAGCTATTCAACACCAAAGCTCTGACCTTGGATAGCTATTTCGGCGCTCAAGTGAAGCAAAGCATTGCTTTAAAGGAGTTTGTCGGCGCGGCTGCTTCTGGGGAAAATCCGGCCGCCGCGAAATATCTCTCAGCTCCCGCCTCGGAATTGCTCTCGACTGCAACGGCTGAATGGCTGGAACTGCAACCGGTCCTGCCTTTCGGCAACGACAAGCCTGGGGTTTATCGGCGGCTGAGCGGAGATCAGCAGCAAGAACTCATCTCACGAATCCGAAAAGACGGTGAACTTTCCGCGTTTTTGTGGGCCTACGAGCAGCGCCCGGACATCTTTCGTTCACCGGACTTTAAACCCCAGAGTTACTCGAAGAAGGCGTGGACTGAATATCTCAGCCATGTCGGTGTCGCACTCAGCACGAATCAGAAGAAGTGATAGCCGCTTGAAAGGGGCTTGGCACCTTCTCGCGAGGCTTCCAATTACCGTTCCGGCAATAGGGCTGCCTTGACGGGGGGAGAGAGCAACAGGCATCTGAGGGAAGACCAGAGTAGAGAAAGTCCTAGCGATGAATGAGAAGCATAAAAGCATCCGCCGTCATCCCATGGGAAGCAGAAGGATACTCGGACCATCAAGGCCTTGGGCGAGGTCGGCGCAGTGCTCTGAGCTTCGCGTTTTCGCGTTCCTCATCGCCTCGATGAATTCGTTGAACTGCGCAAGCGTTGGCAATTGAAGCCGCTTTGCCTTTTGGGCGCGGCGGGCCAAGTCGGCGGCGGGATTGGAGTAGATCACTCCGCTTTCAACGGCCAAATCAAATATGGCCCGCAGCAGCGCCAGGGTGCCGTTGTAGCGGCTCGCACTAAAGATTTTGGGAACCCCGGGCTGCCCACGTCTTCAAGGCCGCTGGCTCGATTCTCCGAACCTCGATCTTTGGGAGCGCCCTCCAGTCTTTGACGAGCGCCGCGAGCAATTCGCGGTAGTATTTCTTCGTTCTGCGCTTCACCTCTGGGTCAGCTTCAAGGCGCTGTATGTGGAGCGCAGAGGCGTCGGCGAAGGTCAGCTTGGCGTTTGCCGAATCGATTACCCGGCTCTGGTTCTCGCGGTGCTCCTTGAGGAGGTCTGCGAGCTTGGCGCGGGCGACGGAGAGATGCGTGGTCTTGAGCGATTTCCACGCTTCTTTTCCGTTCTTAAACAAGCGGGCGTAGTAGATGCCCGACTGACGGCGGACGAGGTTCTGAACCTTGGTCCGATCCCAGCACTTGGGGGCTTCCGGCTCGTTCATGGCGTGACCGTAGCAGGAGACCGTAGCACTGGCGAGAACGACCGCGCCGCGGTCGACAGTAAAACTCCCTCGTTTACGGAGGGAGTGGGCAGAGCTGGATTCGAACCAGCGAAGGCGTAAGTCAGCGGATTTGCAGTCCGTGCCGATTCTGTCCACAAATATCGCCGTCAATACTTGTGCGGCATATTTTTTTTTGGAGGTCTGGTTATACCACAAACGGGCGTTTGCCCTGTAACCGGAGAACACTCAGTGAACCTCGAAAATGCCTCCGCAAACTGCCAAGACCGCTCTGGTGACATCAGACAGCCAAGCGCTCTTGCGAGCGCGAGGTGAACATCTCGAACGCGGTTTTTGCCACCTGCTCGACCACGGCGGGCAGCGCGTAGCGACGTTGCGCGGTTGCGAGAAACTGAGCAAGCGCCACCTCTGCGGCGCGATGAGCTACAACCTGAGCCTGCTGCTGCGGCACCTCCTCGGCATCGGCACACCCAAGCAAGCCCTCGCGGCGGCTCGCAAAGCCCTGCGAACTCTCATGGCATGGCTGTGGGAAGCCTCGCTCAGGCTCGCGAGCCTCTTTCGCGGCCTCGCCTGCGTCCGTCGTCAGCGTTTTCCAACTTCGCTCTGCTCCATTTCAACGAGTTGCCCGACGAGGCGTTTTTCAACAGGCTGCTAGACCAAATGGGTCAAATTTTTGAGGGGCAGATGCCACGGGGGAATGCCAATCCCACTGGACCGAACCTGACCTAAACGGCCTCTCCGAAAATCGTCGGGGCGGATTTTCGGGTGGACTCCCCTCCCCCGCCAGCAGGCAAACCGACCGCAACTCATTCAACTGCTGGGCCTTCCATTGCCCACTGACGAAGTGGGCCTAACCGTTCGGGACGAAGCGCTTCGGTCTACGCCCGAAGTGTAACCATGTCTTAACACTGTGGGTAATGGCCGCCGCCAGCCGCTGGAGGAACACTGGCGGCGAACCTTACTGCGCGAGCGGAGGTTTTCGCTTCTTCTTCCATGCTCGATTCAATGTCGCTTGATGCCGTATGCGCCGGGATTCCGACGACGGTGAACTGAGCCTGAATGGGCTCGTGAAGCTTTCCAATGGGCTGCTCAAACTGCCCCGTTCCAGCTACGGTGCATAGATTTGCAAAATCGCCCACGTCCCGTCGGTGAACGTCGCCTGAAAGACGACATTGCGGGAGCTGGCGTCGAAGTTCCGGCTCTGTCCGGAAACCTGGCGGCAGACCTGAAAAACCTGGAGGGATTTGATGGTCTTCTTCTTCCCGTGCACGTCCACCACATTGCTGGTTTGAACAAGCAGGTGCGGCTGATTATCAGCACCAACGCTCCACAAACCGGTCTTCGCCCTCGCGGGTACCCCTTTCAGGGTCGCTAGGAAGATCGGTCCGCCCCCATCGGGCAAAATCAGTTGGGAAAAACTCGCAAATTTTCCACCGGGGACTTCGGCCGCGGGATCTCCCTCACGGACGACCAGCGCGAGTGAGCCGGTCCTGTCGCTCCAAAGCCCGGAGTCGGTCGCGGCGGTGGCCAGTTTCTTTGCCGGGCGTAGCGAGCCGAGGAAGGCTATGTTGCCGTCATTGTTCAAGACTGGTTCGTCCAGCTTGGCAAAAAGGGCCCCACCGGTATCGGGCGCTTCGTTCCCCACACGAGCGACCAAACTCGTTGTGGCGCCATTGCGACGCCAGATGCCACCGGCGTTTGCCGCGGTGATTTTTGTGTTTTTTGAAGTGCTGGCTAGCGTGGCGCGGTATGCAACGACCCCGCTGGAGTTCACCGCGGGACTGTCGAATGCGGTAAACCGAGTGTTTGCCACGTCCGGCACGGTCGCATCCCAGGTACTGGCAACGCTCTCGATCGTGAAACCGGATGCTGCTGGTGTGGACAGGCACAGCGCCGAGTCGCGACCAAAGGCGAGGCGAAAGGCAAGTTGCCCATTCACCGTGTCGATGTTCCGGCTCTGGCCTCGTTCACGGGGCAGAGTAGGGAAAACGGTGACACCCGTCACTGTTCGGAAGGTGCCGCCGATGAGGAGGGGCTCGCTTTTGCGAATCACGGAGTGCAAGATGTCACCAAGGTCCGTCGCCCATAGGCCGATATTGGAAGCTGCCTTCACGCCGGTTCCCTTTAGGGTCGCCTGGAAGGCAAGCCGATCAGGCTGCTGCGTCACCACCTGCGCAAATGCAGCGTAGGTCGCGTCCTGCTGATCGGCAGCGGGTTCGCCCTGCCGGGCCACCAGCCGAGTTGCACCGCTGGATACACTCCAGAGTTCTATGGCATTGCTCTTGTTCGGCTTCACATCGTCGCCCTTCAGGGTGGCTAAGAGCGCGAGCGAACCGTCGGAGGAAACGGCGGGATCGCCCAATGCAGTAATCGTCGCAGCCGGGGCGAAGCTCGGATTGGCTCCGGTCTGCAAGACGAGGCTGCCGTCCCCTTGATCGTAGGTCCAGATTCCAACGTTATTGGCCGAATTGATGTCCGCACTCTTGCTGGTACCGGCCAGTACGCCGCGGAAAGTCACTTTGCCAGCCGCATCCACAGCGGGCGAACCCGCCAGGAGGAACTTCGCCTGGTCCACATCGGGCGCCGGATCATTCTTCGCTATCACCACATTCCCTTGGAAAAGGGTTCCATCGAGTGTCTCCGTGATCGCGTCGGCGACGGTCTTGATCTCCGTATTACCCGCGTGGTCCCGCGCTTGCGAGTAGAAGCCGTAGTGAGTGCCCGGCTGCCCCCGGAAGATTCCAGAGGTGGCCGTAGTATTCAGCAACCAAGGTTTCCAGTTCGCTCCGTTATCGTCGGAGTAGTAGATAGAGTAGCTGCTCAAGCCAGCGCCAGCCGCATCGTCCGTCCCAGCCCAGTGGATCGGGAAAGCCGATGGAGACATCTCTGGCAGCATTTCCACATGGCTGGTCGGCGCCATGGCATCGATAGTCACCCGCGCTTGTTTGGCTGGGTCCGTGCCCTTGCTCGCATCGTGCGGGTCCACCTGATCGGTGGTGATCGGCTCTCCCGCGTCGAATACGATGCTAGCGACATTTGCAATCACCGCGCCCGTGGCGAGACTGGTCTTCGCTGAAACTGAATAGGTTAAGTAACCCTGGCCTCGCCCCGTTCCGTCCTCGGGCGGCAGAAAGCCGGTGAGCACACTTTCCGGAGGCAAGCTGGTAGCCGGATTGATGCTCTGAAAAATGGCATAGACTTCGCCGGTGTCCGTGTGAATGCCGGCTTCGATCTGCACGTCGAAGGTCTCGTCATTGTAAGCCATCGAGACCGTCGTTTGATAATGCTGGCTGCCAGCAGGAATAACGAAATTGTTGTCGCCGAAGCCGATGCCGTTCAGTTGAAACGTGCTCCAATCCAACTGCGCATCGAGGTAATTGGAAACAGTGACACTCTGCGCCGGAGCCGTCGCCGCAGCATCATTCTCAAAAGCAATTTGGTAAGCGAGGCTACCGTCAAAATTCGAGACAAAGTTCGCTACGCCGTAACCGGCCGGGCCGTAAAGAGCATTCGGGTCCACGGCTCCGACTGTATTGGTAGAGGTAGCATAATTGCTATTTCCACCGGGGATAGATGGAAAATCAATGTATCTGAGAGCGGGATTTTGGTGGTTGGGGTAGAACTCGTTTGGTGGATACACTGGGAAACTGCCCTTGTCGTTGAACTTCTTCCAATCATCACTATTTGGAAAACGTCCGTAGTCGTGAAGAAACTGCTGCTCTTGATCCTCAGCAACATTTGCTTCAACCGGGTCGACTATCATATCAAACGCCCCTCCTTTGATGATCTTATATGGATTTAAGAAAGCCCAAAAAGGAGCACCCGTAAGATACCCAAGCCGAATGGAGTTTAAAATTTCTACATATGGAATAGAAGCGGCACCGGATGGATCTACCAGATTTGCCGGGTTATTTGATGCGTAGCGATAAAAATTCGGATCGCCGCCTGCGAGCTGAAATGGATCGACTGAAGTAAATCGCCCCAGATTTTTACTATATACCCGAAGAGGAGTTAGCAAGCACCCGTCAAGGGCATCAACAACACCGAGCGCTCCCATAAATTTGAAAATGTTGCGATTGACAGTATTCGTAGGCTGCATCTCCCCGAATGGCAAATAGCTGTATCGATTTATACAGCTTCCCAAATAATTAACCTCGCCAACCACAGACCCTGACGCATCCAAATCGCAGGTGAGGGTTTCGCCAGCGGAAGTCACCGCAGCCAATCCCAATCCAAAAATACAATGCCAGGCTGCATTGTTGTTCTTATCAAAAGCGCCAACAGAGCAACCGGGACTGAATGGATCAATCAGATATCGCGCCGCCTGCCCGAAGCCGTCTACCCCAATGCGCTGTCCCATGGGATTGTACATATATTTAACAACCCCCGAGCTACTCGTTATGCTATTCACCGCGTTTGAAATATTGTAGGTGTAGGTGCTCATGCCATCCGAGAGCAAGTCCCCCTTCACATCGTAGCTATAGGCCACCCCAGCCACGCTGGAGTACTGATTCATGTTGTTCACCACGTATTCCGTCGTCACCCCGTTGATCACCGTGCTCGTACGGTTGCCCATTGGATCGTAGTTGTAGACCAAATCCTGGTTCGGAACGATGGCGGGATTAGTCGATGCGAAGATGGCATGGGTTAGCTGGCCGTTGGCGTCGTAGGTATAGGTCCAGGTGCCGTCGAGCGTGGCCTCGGCGGTCTTCAAGCCTAACGCGTTGTAGGTGTCGTCAAAGCGGCTGTTGATGGCTCCGTTCGGCGCGTAGTTAATGAGGTGCAGGACGTGGCCGTTGCTGTCGTAATCGTAAGTGGTGTAGGTGCCGTTTCCGTTGTTCTTTCGGCTCAGGCGCCCGGCGGCGTCGTAGAAGTAGGTGACGAGGGTTTGCCCTTCCGTATTCTTCAAAGTCGAGAGGCGTCCGAGAGTGTCGTAGGCGTAGTTCGTGGTGAAGCCGGTTTGGTCAGTAATCGAGGTCCGTCGCCCAGCGGAATCATAGGTGAAGATGAGGAGGAGCCCGTTTGGATACTCCATCTTCGTCAGAAGCCGTGTTACCGGATGGTAAGTGAAGACCACCGAACCGTTCACATCAGTGGCGGCGACGAGGTGCCCTTCGCCGTCATATGTGTAGCTATAGCTTGATCCGTCCGGGAAAGTCGCGGTGGTGATCTGGCCGCCGGCGTTATGCGTGAAAGCAATGGCTTCCTGTGCAGGATTCACGAAGGAGAGTGCATTGCCGTGAGAATCATAGGTGGAGGTAGCGAAGCGGCCGTTGGCGTACGTGGTCTTCAGGAGATTGCCCGTCGCGTTGTAGGCGTATTGGGTCACGTTCCCATTGGCGTCCGTGAGCGTGGAGAGTTGGTTGAAGGGAGCGTCGGAAGCAAAGCGCGTGTGGTTCCCGAGGAAATCCCGCGAATCGGTGACGTTGCCCACGGCGTTGTAGCCATACCACGCCGAGGCGCCTGCGGCGTTTGTGACGCAGGCGAGGTTGTAGTTCGCATCGTACGCGTAGAGCGTCGGGTGCCCGAGCGCGTCCACGGTCTTCGCTAACTGGCCGTTCTCATTGAAAAAGAGGCTGCTGGTATTCCCAAGCGCATCGGTAATGTTCACCTGGCCCTCGGAATGAGTGAAGGTCTTCGCCAGCGCGCCGCCATCGACGGAGGTGGACGCTAGCCGGCCTCCGTTGTCGTATCCGAAATACTGGCGGGTGCCATCTGGCAAGGCCACTGAAGTGAGCGCATTCACTGCCGGCGAACCAGAGGTGGTGTCGTAGGTGTACGAGGTCACCTGCCCATTGTAGGACGTGACCGAGAGCAGGTACTGGTTCGCCGCGTCGTAGGCGTAGTGGGTGGTACGTCCGGCGGAGTCGCCCAGTGTAGAAAGTAACCCGGCCGAGTTGTAGTTTAGCACGAAGCTCTGGCCGGTGGAGGCGGTGAGGGTGAGCAGCTTCCCACTTCCATATGCAGCGGTGATCTTGTTTCCATTCTTATCCTCCACAGAAGCCAAGGTGCCGTCGGAATTGAAGGTGGTTACCCCGCCTGTGGGGACCGTGAGCAAATACTTGCCTCCGCTGGAAGTAAAAGTGGAGGTATCACCCGGCTGAGAGAAATAGCTCCCGGCGTGGCGGCTATCTGGCTGGTAGGTGGAGCGAGAACCGCTGCCGTTCACGAGAGTCAGGGTGCCATCAGTGGCAATGCTGAGATGTTGCTGCCACGGAGTGAACCAGCCGCGCCCCAGTAGGCCAGCTTGGTAACGCCCAGGAATCGTGTTGTTGAAGGCCCGGCTGAACGTCATGGGCAGAGAGCCCGGAGTGGGGAGGGAACCGTCTGTGGTGCTGCTGAGACTCGGAACTGGCCAGAGATTCTCCACCTGCGCCACGACGAAGCCCCAGAGCTTGCCGATGTCAGAAATCGCTTTGCTTCCGGTCCCACCGGTCGCTACAGGAATTGCCATTACCGGGGGAGCAAGAGCTGACGTCGGAACTTTCGCCGGAAGCTGGCCGAGATAGAGTGCCGCGTCGTCCAGCAATTTTACATAGCCGCCAGCACTCCCCCCAAGGCGCGGCAGCAGCGCGGCATACATCACATGCCACGCCTCGGCGGAAACGGTCGCAGGCCGAAGTGATGCTTCCTTCGACGCCCAATCGACGTAAGTTGTGTCGTCAGCCTCGATGGAGGTGAGCGAGAAGTTGAGGGTGGGGTGGTTGAAATCCCACTGGGCCTGATTCCACCCCGCATAATAAACAGGCACACGCCCGGTTTCGCCGGGTTGCAACACGCCGGGATTCGCGCCGCTGGCCAATACCTGGACCGAATTGGAGAAACCGGCAGGCATGGCCGAAGTCCAAAAACCGGAGTTTCGCAAAGACGCGTCGAGTGTGAAATACGCTCCCTGCAACCCTGCAGGGTTGCGCGCGGAGAGGATAAGCATTGGCGCCGGCATGGGGCCGTTGCCCGTATTCGTGTAGTCGATATAAAGTGTAGCGGCGGCGTGACGCCCGACGGGATTCGGCACTTCCAAATGCGCAGAAAGAACCCCCACCCCTTGCGCGGTAAAAATAAACGGCGCCGGAAGGATAGAGGTCGCTCCACTCGGAGTCGAAACCAGCACCGTGTAAGCGCCCGGTGGAACCAAACCGGGAGCGAAGGAGGCCGTGAGGTTCGTCGGCGACAAAACACTGGTCGTGGTGGCGGAATAGACCGTGCCATCCGCCGCCTTCAGGCTGACGATCACGCCGTTACCAAAGCCCGCACCATTGAGATTGATGACTGTATTCTGGTTGGAAGCGCCATCCTTGGTCGTGGTCTGCGTAACGAGCACTTCGTTTGAAACGGCCTTCAAAGTAAAACTCCCGCTGCCGGTGGGAATCGATTCGCCGTACACGAGCACATACCAGATGCCCGCCGCGGCCTTGGGAATCAGCAAGCTATGATTGCCTCCCGAAGTAGTATCGGCATGATCGGAAATTTCCCGCGTCGGCGGTGCGCCGTAGCGGACGTAAAGCTCCGAGTGATTGCGCGTGCTCGAATCGGATAGCGTCACCATGAGCGGGTTGGCCGTATCCATGGCGATGGTGAAAAGCCGCGCCTGCCCGGAGCCGGCCCAGGTGCCAGTATAAGGCGTGCCGAGTTCCAGCGGCGCGATGCTGGTTTGCACCAGATTGAAGCTGTAGCCACCAGTGGCCCCATTGAGGCCGTAGACGCTCAGCGTGTAGCTGCCCGAGGCGGGAAGATCAATTAGCGGCGAATCGCCAGTGCGGCCTTGAAACGCCACGTAGCCCTCGGGCCCCGTGAGGGAAAAGGCGATGCCGGACTTGCTGTTTCCAGTGCCTTGCAGGCGCACCTGCTGCCCGGCCATCGCCGAGAAATTCCACTGGTCCACTCCCGTGGGCGTCACGATCTTCCCCGTGGTTTGCTGTCCGAGGTTCAGGGCGAAGACACTCGGCGCGGCATCCCAGCCATTCAGGACATAGTAGCCAGTCGCTGAGGCGTGTCCATTGGCGGCACTGACCCGGATCTTATAAATGCCGTCGACCGGAATGGGAACACTGCTTAGTTTCGCCATGGCCCCCGCCGAGGCGCTCTCGGCGCTGCCCAGCACATTGCCACTCGGGTCGAGCAACTGCACGCGGACCCACTGGAGCTGCGGCGCGATCGGCGCAGGGGAACCTCCCGTCCCGGGATTCACTGAAATGCTCAGTGCTCGTCCACCGCGCTCGAAAAGCGTCCACTCGCTGACATTACCCGCAGCCGCTATGCTGCCCGGAACCGGCTGGTTCAGGGAAAGAATTCCGTCGCTAGGGAGTTGCGTTACTGTTCCATTGAGCACCGTGCCTGCGATCTGTGCCCCTTTGGTGTAGAGATGGAGTCCGTTTAAATCGACTGTGGAACTCGACGGGACGAAAAGCGCCTGGGCGTAGAGAGCTTGCGCACCTGTGCCCGGAACATTGTCGGATTGATCCACCAGCCGCACATAGCTGTTCGCTGGCAGCACGACCGCCCCCAAAGCAAAGTTGTTCGCAAACCCGATGGCATTGGCCCCCGAATCCTTGCTCATGGTCTCAATCAGCCGGGGCGCTCCCGAAGAACTCGCCCCCGTCACCGCCACCACCCCCTGCAGATTGCTGGTGACGACCGCCGTGGTATCGCCGAGGAAATTTGCCCCTAACGAAAAGGTGCTACCCGCCGTGGTAGAAATCGCCCCTTCACCGGTGATGGAAACCGGAACCGAAAGCGTCAGATTGCCTCCATTCAGCGCGCTCAGATTGCCGCCACTCTGAAGGCTGGCCAGTCCGGTCACGGAAAGGGTCGTTCCTGATGCATTGGCCGCGATCGTGCCGAGATTCACCAGGCTGTCATAAGTATGGATTCCCTTTAGTGTTCCGCTTTGCGCTCCATCGACGGCGACTTTCGCACCGATCGTCAGCGTCGCTCCGCCAGCGACAGTGTTATCGGCTCCCTCTATGATCACCTGGCCAGCACTGGCGGACGTTCCACCGAAGACAATCCCGCCCTTGCCGGTCACGGATTGGGTGCCCTGAAACCGTAGGGATGTCGTGGAACTCGTCGGCAAGAGTATGATCCTGGCGTTGTTAAGCACGAGTCCGTTTTTGACAATTAGAGTCGCGCCATTCGGCACCTGAAGATCCGAATCAACCGTCAGCCCAGAAATCGTCGTCGTTTGGCCCGCCTGCAAGGCTATGCTCGGCAAATTTCCACCCGTAAAGCTTACCCCACTAAAGTTGACGTTGCCGGTACCGGTCTTCGTAAAGACTCCAATATTATTTACCGCCACAGAGGTGAACGTGAGATTGCCGAGAGTGGCCTTGATGATGCCGCGGTTCTCCAGTGTCGAAGTTCCGCTCCCAATGCCGGTGATTGACACCCCCGAGCCCGTGGTATCCGCGATGATTGTTCCGAGGTTAATGATCGAATCATAGGCACGGACAGTCTGGATAATCCCATAGCGCGCCCCGTGAACGGTGATATTCGCCCCAATTGTCAGCGTGGCACCGCCGCCCACTGTGTCGTCTGTTCCTTGCACCTTCACATAATCCGTACCGCCATCCCCACCAAAACGCAATTCACCGGTACCACCCAGAGTCTGCGTCCCGAGGAACAAAAGGGTGCTGGCCACCGTCCCGCTACTTGCAACGGTGAGCTTTGCGTTGTTTAACGTCAGACCATTCTTCACCTGGAGCACCACGTTGGCGGATGTGGTCACGTTTCCGTTCAAGACAGCCCCGTCCAGTGTCGTCACCGACGCTGCGTTGTTGTTGATATTCACCTCACCATTAAGTTTGACTCCGGGCAGCATCGTTATCCCGCTAATTGTCATCGCCGGCCAAACACCACCAATAATCGAATTCTGGACACTTAGCGCAGCAACGCTCGGCGATGCAACCGTTCCATTGTTATCTACACTCCAATTTGTCAGCGCAATACTCCCCACCCCCGCATTGACTATACCACGGTTTTCAAACGTCGAAGTTCCACTCCCAATGCCGGCAATTGAGATACCCTTACTTGCGGTATCCACGACAATCGTCCCCAAATTGATGAGCGCGTCGTAGGCGCGTACGGTCTGGATATTCCCATAGTACGTTCCGTGGACGGTGATATTGCCCCCAATCGTCAGCGTGGCACCACCTCCCACTGTGTCGTCCGCGCCTTGTACTTTCACATAATTTGTACCGCCATTTCCACCAAAACACAATTCACCGGCACCACCCAAAGTCTGCGTCCCAAGGAAGACAACGGTGCTGGCCACCGTCCCGCTGCTCGCCACGGTCACCTTTCCATTGTTTAACGTCAGCCCGTTCTTCACTTGCAGCACCACATTGGCGGATGTCGTTACGTTTCCATTCAGGATGGCCCCATCCATTGTCGTCACCGCCGCCCCGTTGTTGTTTATATTCACATCACCGCCAAGCGTGACTCCGGAAAGCATCGACACACCGCTAATCGTCATCGCCGGCCAAATACCGCTAATAGTTGAAATCTCTACACTCAACGTGCCAACACTCGGCGACGTAACCGTTCCGTTGTTTTTAATATTCCAGTTTCTTAGAGCAATGCTTCCCACCCCTGCGTTGACCACACCCTGGTTCTCGAATGTCGACGTCCCACTTCCGATACCAGTGATTGAGATACCCTTACTTGTGGTATCCACGACAATCGTCCCCAAATTGATGAGCGCGTCGTAGGCGCGTACGGTCTGGATATTCCCATAGTACGTTCCGTGGACGGTGATATTCGACCCAATCGTCAGCGTGGCGCCTCCTCCTGCTGTATCGTCCACCCCTTGAACCTTCACATAGTTTGTGCCGCCATTCCCAGCGAAAAACAATTCCCCGGTACCACCCAGAGTTTGCGTCCCAAGGAAGACAACGGTGCAGGCCACCGTCCCGCTGCTCGCCACGGTGACCTTCCCATTGTTCAACGTCAGCCCATTCTTCACCTGCAGCACCACGTTCGCAGAGGTTGTCACATCTCCATTGAGTGTCACTCCGTCCATCGTCGCGGTTCCGCTAACCGTTACTTTGGGCCAAATCCCGCCTTTGATCGTGGCGCCTCCCGACAAAGCGATGGCACCGCTCGCTTGAACAGCGGTATCGACCTGTAACACACCGCCAGAGATGCTGAGTGGCAGGCTCGTGCTGAGGCTGTGAACCTGTACCGTTCCAGCAGCACCGTTCAACTGGACGGTGGGGCTCCCAGCTACCGTGCCGATAACCACATCGTCCGACGCCCCCGGAAGTGTGCCGCTCGTCCAGTTGGCAGCATCGCTCCAAGACGTTCCATCACCACCTCCCGACCAGGTGACCGTTGCGGAAAACGAGGTCCCGGCAAGGAGACCAAGCAAGGCGACGATCAGAAAAAATGCCCGCCATTTATTTTTCATAAGTTATTTAAATTCAACATAATACACGACGAAAAAGGCAGCAAAGCATCTCTTTTCTGGTATTCGCGCACTCAATGCCGGTGTCGTATTTTTGCGGGGGGGGCATGTCCCGCTCCGAATTTCGAGCTCTCATAGAAGTAGGGAGGAAGACCGAGAAACCGGAACGCAGGAGTAACCTAAGCCTTCGCCGTCACGAATTTTGCGACTGGAGCCAAAAAGACAGAGCATCTCTCAACTCATATTCGTTCGCACTGGCCATTTCTACCAGATTAGCCCTGCGCGTTCTTTTGCGCAGGACATTCGCTTCAGATGGTCGATGGCGATGAAGTTCATGAAAACTTGGATATGGAGCGACAGCGGGTGTACGATTCCTTCTGTATTGGGAATACACCGCTCAAGGTGAGGGTTTTTTTAAGATTTTCGGGAAATTCCCTCCGCGCTCCGAGCAAGAGCAGGATTATGGATTTGCTCCGAACCGGATGAGGCTCGTATTTGCCCGAATGCCTCCCGTTGTTGAATCATCACCCTTTCCTACCACACGATGGAATCTTGTTCTCGCGCTTCGCCAGGGAGGCGAAACGCGGGGTGCAAAAGCGGCGTTGGAGCAGCTGTGTACGGTCTACTGGACTCCACTCTACGGATTCGGCCGACGAATGGGATTTCAGCCATCCGATGCCGAGGATTTGACCCAAGGGTTCTTCATTCAATTGTTGGGCGGGGAGCTTTTTGCAAAAGCGACCCCCGAAAAAGGGCGGCTGCGCACCTTTCTTCTGACGGCATTCCAACGATTCATCCGGGATGTACGCGACCGAGAGCAAGCGCTGAAGCGTGGAGGAGCATGGAAGTTGATCCCGATCGATATCGCCCTTGCAGAGGAAAGCTACGCACGAGGCACCATGAAGCCCGCGACACCAGAGGAATATTACGAACGCGCTTGGGCGCACGCCTCCGTGCGTGCCGCGTTCGAACGGCTGAAAAAAGCCGAGAAAGACAAAGGGCACGAAGCAACGTTCACCGAGTTGCAACCATTTCTTGTAGAAGGCTCATTCCACGAACCCTCCTACGCGGAAGTCGCGGAGCGCCTGAGCCGGAGCGAGGATTGGGTGAAACAGGCAGTCAGAAGTCTCCGTAAGGCCCTCCGGGATCATCTGCGCGACCTCATTGCTGAGACGCTGGAGAATCCGACTAAGTCGCAGGTAGAAGAGGAACTCGCGGCCTTGGGAGCTGCTTTGCGATAACCCTTTAAAAAGCGGTTTGTGGGAATCGATATTCGAGGCGGGAGATGGAACTGCCCGCGGGCAGCCATAACCAGCATCCGCCGCTCACAATCGAGCTGTCCGTTTCCGTATCCGTAAGCAACAATTCGTCATCGATCAGGAGGCCTATGCGCTTGTCGCGCACTTGGAGCTGGAGGGTAAGTTCCCGGGCGGGATCAAATTTCGGGACTTTTACAGGCGGGCCCATCTGTGGTCTTCCGCCGCCGTATTTCACCAGGCTGACCACACCTTCCTTCGATAGCTTTCCCATCCATCCGGTGATCTGTTTTCCCCGTTCGCGCCTACGGAGAAATATACTGGCCGGGGTTGAATCAGTCCCACCAGAGCGGAATGTCACGCGAATGGCAATATCCCGAACCGCCGTAGGGAAAAGCGGAATGGCGCTGCCCCGGACGTTTCGCCAGCGCGTTCCTTCGGCAAAAAAGAATTGTCGGGGATAGCCCGCTCGCCCTTGTTCGGCAAACCAATCCACCCAATCCGCCTCAAGGCGCGGTAGAGCCAATTTCTCCGGAGGGAGAAATACATTCACCGGAGCAACTACGACTCGGAATCCAGCATCCCAAGCCCGCCAGTCCGATACACTGCGGGCGCGATAGGAAGAAAGCAATTGCGCTGGTGCAATGTGGCAAAAAGGCGCGTCGCGCACTGTATGGGCACGGTAGGTCGCATCGTACCAAGTCTCGGTCCACTCCTGGAGATTACCGCCCAAGTCGAAGATTCCAAACTCATTTGGGGGAAAGCTGCCCACAGGCGCTACGTTTGGAAAATTATCTCGATAGCCTTTCAGGAACCGCTGCATTTTATAAAGTGGCTGGTCGATGGCTTCCTCTCCGCTGTAGTTTCCTGAATCAGGGGGAGGGTGGCTGCTACGGCCCCATAGATAAACACCGGGGAGTTTCATGTTTTTATCCGCCGGCAATTGGTAAGGATCTTCTTGATTGCCGATTCCATTCGCGCAGCTCCACTCGTGGTCGGAAGGCAGCCGATAGCAGTTGGACATCGAGAGTAGCCCGGCTCTACGCTCCCGCTCCGTCAACCATGTGCAAAAATCTTCGGCATCATCCCAACCGGTACGTGCCATGGGGAACTCCGGCCCCTGTGAAGGCGAAGGACGAATGGGCCGCTGAGTCTCGTCCAAGAAAAACTCATAGTCTTTGACGCGCGTCTCCCAGATACAAAAGAATACTTTCTGACCGTTGGTCGGTCCGCCCTCGATCGGAACCGGAACGAATTTCATGCCCAGTGAATTGACCCATGGATGAGAGCTCGTGGCCAAATCAAGTGTTGGCGCACCAGCGGTCGAATCGGACGCAGGAGCCACGGTCTTGGATGACGAAACGTTTTTTGCTTCCGGCAAGGCCTTCTTGAAGGAAAGCGCAAGCGCCACGACAAGTACCCCGGTCAAGGTTACCGCGACGGTCGAAATGATGAATCTCACAGGCCGCGAAACTCCCCGCACAGACGCCAGAGGCAGACCGCCGGAGGCGAAAGCAGCCTTCAAATCGATCAGCATCTCCGCCACAGATTCATAACGATCCCCGGGCTGGGGTTGCATCGCTTTGAGGACGACTTGGTCAATCCGCAAATCCAATGGAATCCGCTTCGACGGAGGCTGAAACGCTCCGCGTGGCGCCTCTCGGCAGAGCATTTCGTAGAGCATCACCCCAAGGGCATAGATGTCCGCGCGGTGATCGACCGCTTGCGCCAGCAACTGTTCCGGGGCCATGTAGGCTGGCGTGCCAATCACCGTGCCCGTCCGGCTTCCACCGGAGTCCGCACCCGGGGCCAACCAGCGCGAGATGCCGAAGTCTGCCAGTTTCACGCGTCCATCGACACCGATGAGCACGTTGGCCGGTTTGATATCGAGATGAATCATGCCCAGGCCATGAGCATAGTGCAATGCATCACATACGCAGGACGCGATCCGAAGGGTTTCATCCAGGGACAGCCCGGAATCACGAATGGTCTCGGCGAGCGTAGTGCCCTCGACAAACTCCATGACAAAATAGAAGTGTCCTTCGCTAGTCTGCCCCGATTCGTGGATGATGACGATATTCGGATGGTTTAACCGGGCCAGGGTGCGAGCCTCTGCGACGAAGCGCTCGACGAAGGTGCGGTCCACTCCGATCTCGGGAGGCAACAGCTTGATCGCCACGGTTCGTTCCAGTGAACGTTGCCGGGCCTGATAAACAGCGCCCATTCCTCCGCGAGCAAAGAGGGCCACCATCTCGTAGCCAGGCAGAATACGCGCCAGTTCCACGAGATCGGGAGGAGTCCACTGATGAGCGCCGTGGTGAACCGAGCCCAGCGCGCCGGCGAAAATCGACGCCGCGGCTGATGTCCGAAATCGAATCCCATCCGGTTGCTGCGTTTCATTTCTGGGGGGCATTGATCGCTGCTATCGGACAGAGTACGGACCTGCCATTTTTTTTTTGATTGTCCGGCATTCGCTCAAACCTCCCTAAAAGGGGCGGTTCATGAGGTGGCCCGAACCGTTCGGAGCTAAGGATCATCCTGCCATACCTTGGTTCCTGAAGAGGGGCGCCGACTTTCCCGGCTTTGTTTTACACAGTCGGAAATGGCCGCCACCAATCGTTCGAGGAACGCTGGCGACGAACCTTACCGCCCGAGCGACTGAATTTTCGCCTCTTCATCCATGCTCGGCTCACCGTCGCTTGATGCCCTGCGCACACGGATTCCAATGACGGTGAGCCGAGCATGGATGGGCTTCTGAGCCTTTTCGTACGGGGCCTTTGAGCTCTGGACACCAAACACGGCAATCCATGCTCGACCTCCGGAAAAGTCTTTTGGACATGGCTCCCCCGTCTTCGCCAGGGGAACGCGGACGCCGCGGACGGTGTTAGCTGCTGTCGCCTCACAGGCACTTCCCTCGCCCTCGATCGAGCTCGGCGCGGACAAACCGCGTTTGCCACCAGCACAATCCGACGGGTGTCCACCGTCCTCGCCTCTTGTTATTCTTCAGCACTTGATTCATGCGCCCTCTCTCTTTCCTCGCCTGTTTTCTGGTCGTCAGTCTCCCCGCCATCGCTCAGGACAAGAGCGGTGGCGATGATGAACCGGAGGACATCATCCTCGGTTTTCGCGGCAAGTCGAAGTATCAGATCGTCGTGCCGGAGGTGGCGGCAAATGAAGCGGCGGACTCGTCGGTGACTCGCGCAGCGGAGCTGGTGCAGCAGGCCTTCGCGGCAAACAACATCGCGCTCAGCATCGTGAAAGAGTCGGCGATGGATCCGGCGCGCCCGGCGTTTTTCCTCGGGGCGACAAAGTTCGCGGCAGCGAATGGCGTGGATGGGCCGCGGCTCGATGTCTGGACGTATACCCACAAGGTCGTGGGGAAAAATGTGATCCTCGCGGGGCACGACGCGCCCGATCCGCTCGCGGACAAACGCAACATTCCCGGATGGCGCGATGCGAGCAAGGGACCGGCTCTAGCTTATGAGGGCACATTATTCGCGGCGGCAGAATTTTTGCATCGTTACGTCGGCGCGCGTTTTCTCTCGCCGGATGAATCGGGCACGACGTTTGTGCCGCAGTCGATCATTCACGTGCCGCCGAGCCTCAACGTGCAGAGCGCGCCGCACTTCATCGAGCACGACATGCGCAATGGCCCGGAGCTCTTTTTCACGGTGAACCATTGCCGGCGTTTTATGCGCGTTTGGTCGCGTGGGGGGCATCAACATCCCAACGCGGTGCCGATTGCGGAATATGGGAAGTCGCACCCCGAATATTTCATCCTCACCGGCAGCGTGCGGCAGCCGGCGCTCGGCGCGACCGCGGGCCAGCTTTGCCTTTCGAATCCGGCGGTGCGCGAGCTGATCTACCAGCACATCCTCGCGCGTTGCGACGAGGGATTCGATGTCATCGAGCTTGGCCAGGCCGATGGCTTTCGCCCCTGTGAGTGCCCGGAATGCGCGGCGTTGTATGGCGTTCGGCCCACGACGAAACCGACCGACGGCATCGCCTTCTCCCGCGATCGCGCGTGGGCGGAAAAGATCTGGATCATGCATCGCGATCTCGCCGTGCGGCTGATGAAAGATCGGCCGAGCAAGAAGCTCATGATGACCTCCTACGGCCCCACCATCCCACCACCGCAGACCTTCCACGAGTTTCCGGAAAACACGATCATCGAGATGATGCACTCCGATGCGGAAGCCTTCGACGCGTGGAAGGAAATCAAAGTGCCCGCGGGCTTCTCGGCGTATCTCTACAACTGGGGCAACTTTCATCTCGTGGGTCTGACGCCGCTGACCACGATCTCGATGATCGCTGAGCAAAACCGGCTGCTCGTCGCTAACAACGTGCACATGGTGCAGGTGAATGGCGCCCCCGGCGCGGGGCAGTGGGGGCTCGAAGGTCCAAACATCTACGCCTATCTGCGGCTCGGCATCGATCCGAAGAGCCAGACGGCGGGTGAACTCTTCGACGAGTATTTGCAGGCCGCGTTTCGTGAAAGCGAAAACCCGATGCGCCGCTTCTTTACAAACCTCCAGAAACGCGTGGAGCTGTGGCAGGTCATCCGCAACTACGCGGGCCAGAGCCGCGATCCCATTTTCGCACTCGGCGCGCTCTGGACGCCCGACATTATCAACTCGCTGGAAGAAGACCTCGCTTCCGCCGAGAGTAGCGCGCAACTGCCTGAGGTGAAACGCCGACTCGACATCGTGCGCTACGAGTTCGATTTCCTGAAGCACCTCACCCTCGTGATCAATGCGTGGCGAAATCATCAGGCGATGAACAACGCGGCCTCGCTCACGCAATTGCTCGACGCTATCGATGCGCGCAACGCTTTCGCCGCACGCGTGGGCAATGGCGACGAGAAGTATGCGAAGAAAAAGAACCCCACCTATCGTTTCGCGGATGAGCAGACGCTGAAGTTTCCCGGGCGTTACCTCGACCGCGGGCCGTTCAATTGGGACACCGCAAAGATCCGCGCGAATCCCGCGTCGATGCTCCAACACAATCAATCGCTCACCATCGAGCGCGCGCCCGGACCGCTCACGCTCGATTCACCGCGCTGGGAAAAAGCCGAGTCGCACGCGCTGTTATCCACCGACGTCGCGGTGTCGAAACTGCAAGCGGCGACGACCTTCCGCGTGCTCTGTGACGATGCGAATCTCTACATTCGCGTCAGCGGCGAACAACCGGCGGACAAGATGAACTTCGTCGCGCGTGGTCACGATGCGGAGCTGTGGTTGCAGGAAAGCATCGTCGTCAATGTGTCGCCCGTCGGGGATCGCAGTCGCTACTTCTACTTCGCCTACGAGCCGGAGGCGTCGTCGTTCAACGAAGCCGAACACGGTTTCATCATCGATCCACTGCATCCTCGCTACGGCTGGAACGACGAGAGCTGGAATGGCGCGTGGACCTTCGAGACGCAGCTCGTGGCCGCGAAAAATCGCTGGGAATCCATGGCTGTCATTCCTTTAGCGACCTTGCGCACGAAGCCGCCAAAATCGGGTGACACCTGGTTTCTCAACGTGGGGCGCGCGCATTTCATCGGCGCCCTGCAGAAGGGAGGAGGTGGCCGCGAACTCTCCGCCTGGACCGGAACGATCAACGCCTCACGCATCTCCGGCGATGCTTCGTTCGGCAAGGCTACCTTCAAATGATCGCTCCCCACATGAACCGCCCCGTCGCTTTCATCGTCGCCGTCCTTGTGGCGTTCGGCGTTCCCGCTCACGCGATCGACTACACCCAACTCAGCGCGGCAAAGCGGCTCCGCGCGGATAAACGCTACGACGAAGCTCTCCAAAAAATCGAAGCCCTCGCCGCGAAGACCGATGAACCCGGGGAAAACTACACCTATCTCGCGCTCGCCATCGAGATCGCGGTCGATTCGCTGAAAAACGTCGACCGCGCCCTCGCCCTCGCCACCTCGATCAAAGAACCGGCGCTTCGTGACTTCGCGAAGCTGCGCGTGCTGGCCGACTTCCTGCGTTATGACGAAGCACTCGCCTTCGTGCACGACAAAGACATCGAGTCATGGCCCGTGCGCTGTCGCGGCCAGGCGCACGGCATTCTCGCCGGCATCTATCACGAGAAAAAAGATGACGCCGCCGAATTGAAGCACTGGCAACTCTCCGCCGAAGCACCCGGCACCGAGGCCAGCATGCGCGGTCGCGCGCTGCGCGAAACGGGCGTCCTTTTTCAAAAACAAGGCGACCTTGCCAAAGCCGAAGAACAATTCCGCAAGGCGCTCGCAGTTACTCCCGCGAACTACGCCTGGCGCGTCGCGACTCTCGTCGGACTCTCGCGCCTGCTCATCGATCAGCAGCGTCCGAAGGAAGCTGTGAAGGTCTTCGACGGCACCGACTTTACCAAGGTCTCCAGCGTCACCAACAAAGGCAATCTCCTCGAAGCCCACGCCCGCGCCCTGCTCGCCGCCGGCAAGAAAATCAAGGCCATCGAAACTTTCGATCAACTCCTCCACCTCGACCTCCCTGCTGCTTGGAAAGACCGCATCAACCACGAGTTGGATCAGATGGCGGAGGAGTTTTGAAAGCCAGCCTCGATCACGAGCGCTGAAGACTGGCGCATTCCCCGGCAGCTTCATCACCAAATCCCTTCTCCTCCCCGAAGGCCTTCGCCACGACACCCAGGCCTACGGGGCGTCGGTAGTAATGATCGCGGTGCTCTTGTCGGTAAAGGTCGCTTGCCAGACGACCCGGCCCGCCTCGCTGAAGCTGCGCGTGACGCCGATGCTGCCGACAGTCGCGATGTGGGGGCCGGACCGAAAGCTTTATCTGGCGGGGCTTCGCGTACGCAGTCATCCGCGCGCGTCCCTCTGTTGCTTCGCAACTCCGGGAGGAGCGTCCGCGCTTACGCGCAGTACGCTCCGGAAGCGGGGCCCTACGGCGGTAGTGCGCGCTCCGGGCCGGCACCCCGCTGGGAGCGGGCGCCCCCCCCGGCCCGAGCGCGCTGAACGGCCGAAAAAGGAGGCGAACCTTCTGTGCCGTGCCGGCACCCACCCAGTCAGGGTTCAGCGTCTTCACCAAAACCGCTTTTTGCGCTTCCTCGGTACTTCCTTGGCCCTTGGCATATCCTCTGACGGCCAAGACAGCGGGAGGAGGGACACCCCGTACCCAAGCCAACCGAACTGATACTGAAAAGGCGCTCAGAGGGATGGAGTTTCCTTTCCGTTCCTAACGACTTGGGGAACTGTCTCCGGTTGCTTCCTGAGCCGTGCTTCGGATGATCACTTCATCGGGTTGAACCAAATGGGCGACGTGTAGGCGCGTTCGGTGATGGTCATGCGCGTGCCGGGAAGCGGCTTCGCGCCGAAACGTTTCGTGTCGTAGGCGGTCCAGCGCGGGGTCGGGATCTCAATCACGCGAACGTAGTAGAAGGCGCGCAGCTTGGCGTCGAAGTCCGGGTCTTTCCACACGCCGATGAGTTCGGGTGCTCCGATGGTGTTCGTCCACGTCGCGTTCTCGGTGTCCACGGTGGTGCCGACGCTGGGGAGCTTGCCACTTGCGTCCGGCTTGCGGTCGCCGCTCCACACGGCGTCATATACTTTTTCCTGCAACTCTCCCTTCCCATCCAGCCAGCCTTTGATGATCTGGATGCGGTCGAGGTTTGCGCCGATTGGGTCCTTCATCGCCGCGACGAGGAAGGTGGCCGATTTGCCCGCCGGGGCATCGCTCAGGTCGCCACCCATCGGCACGCCCTTCGTGTAGCCAGTGATGGCGGGGTTGCGCGTATCAGCGTCGGCTTTTTCAAAATCCCACCCGCCGAAGAATCGCACGACGAGCCGCGAGCCGGTGGTGGCGTAGGTTTCCTTGCGCTGCATGGCGTCCCAGATCGAGGAGCGGGTGTTTTCCTCAGCCCACACGGCGGCATAGCCGGCGGAGCAGACCTGCCAATCCATGACCTTCACGCCGGTCTTGGCGTTGTTCATAAAAGTGGCAGTGAGCCGATGTGGGCTGGGCTCCTGCGGCGTGGTCTTGCCGAAAAAGTTGTCCTCCTCGATGCTCGCCAGGCCGGTGTGCGCGTCGGTGCCGCCGACCATGCCGAACTTGTAGGGATTCGCGCCCAGCTTCGCCTCGAGTTTGAGGCCGTTTTTGAGCGCCGCGCGCGCATACTCGAATTCGAGCATCTCCTTCTTCTTCGCCGCACTGCCGTCGAGATTGCCTGCGTCCCAGCGCTCGAAGTCGGCGAACTCGTCATTCGGCGAAAGAAAGGGATGAGCTTCGCCGTCGCCTTTGGTCTGCGTGGCCTCGTAGAGCCGCTCCCACTTCGCGCGCGCCTCGGCATAGTCGCGGTCGATCGCTTTGCCGAACGCCTCGATGATGGGGAACATCGTGCCGTTGCTCAGGTTTCCATTGTGCGCGATGGCGAGCACGCTGCCCCCGGTTTTCTTTTCATAGGCATCCATCCATTTCCACAGCTCGATGGGATCGGTGCTACCCATGGGTGGAAGACAGGTGAAAGGCTCGACCTGGCTGGCGCGGTCGGCGTTGTCCCGGAAGATAACGTTGCGATGCAGGTTGTTGCCCTTGTCCAGCGAGGTCCATTCGTAGCCGATGAAAGCGGTGAAGCGGCCCGGCTCGTTGAACGCCTCCGCGGCGGCGATCGTCTCCTGCCACGCGCCGCGGTAGGCGCGCGTACCGGGGTTGTACATCAGCGCCTTCGGAAAAGTGCCCTGCGAAAACAGGCCGACGATTTCGAGCGCGGCCTCGCCCCCTTTGCCGGCCTGCATCAAATCATACCACCTGCGACCCATCGGGTCGGCGAGGATTTCGGGTTTGCCCGCGGAGAGATCGGGGAAAAAACCCATGTTGTCCGAGTGGTCGGCGACGACGAGGAAATCGAGCGGGCGCGAAAGCTTCGCCGGTTGACCGCTGGACGCCATGATCTGCTCCCCGCGCGCAAAGCGATAGGCGTCGCGCGGACTGAGCCGGCAGCCAAACGCACCGGCATCCATCGAGAACGAGGTATGCAAATGCGTGTCGCCGAAGAACGGGCGGGTGGGAAATTTGCGATCCGCGTAGGGCGAATAGGGCCGCTTTTTGAAAGCCCCGTCGGCGGTCTCCTTGCTGAGCGACCCTGCGTCGCTGGCGGCGGCTTCTTCCGCCGCGAAGGCGAAGACCGGAATCGCGAGCAAGGTCGCGATGGTAGTGACGAGTGCGGCGGTTTTCATGAATGGATGGGTGTGAAGTTGATGCAAGAAAATGGGGGTTCACCAAATGGCGGCGGTGCGCTGGATGACCCAAAACATCGCGACGCTGCCGATGGCGTACGGCGGAAGGATCGGCGCCCAATCCGGCAGGCGGATGCGCCGCAGCATGGCGATGACGCCGAGCGCCCCGGCGACGAACGCGAGCTGCCCGACCTCGACGCCGACATTGAAAAAGAGCAGCGCGAGCGGGATATCGTGCGCCGGGAGTCCGACCTGGCTCAGCGCGCCCGCAAAGCCAAACCCGTGCAGCAATCCAAACGTTCCCGCGACCAGCCACGGGGCGCGCTCTGTGAGCCCGTGCCCGCCGCGCCGGCTGCGCAAAATTTCCGCCGCGACGAAAACGATGCTCAACGCAATCATCGCCTCGACCGGCGCTGACGGCACATGCACGTAGCCGAGCGTCGCCAGCCCGAGCGTGATGCTGTGCGCGACCGTGAACGCCGTGATCGTCTTCACCAGCAACCCCACGCCGCGCACGATGAGCACCAGCGCGAGCACGAAGAGCAGATGGTCGATGCCAAAGAGGATGTGCTCGACGCCCAACCGGAAGTATCCGCCCGCTGCTGGCCCGGCCGTTTCCTTTTCAAAAACAAATGACGGCGCATCCGGCCGCAGCACCCTCGATACGACGTGGCCATCCGCGAACGCGACCCGCACCAGCACATCCACCATCGTCGCCTGTAACCCATGCACCGCGACCTCCCAACCATCGAGCCCTCGCGGCACCTGGATTGTCCAGCGCTTGATCTCCGCGCCAAAGATCCGCTCCACGCGCGGCGGCGCCACGATCACCGCGTCTGTCGGCAGCGACGGATGAATCGGCGTCACTCCGCGCGAAAGCTGCGCCGCCGTCGGCACCGGGCAACCGCACGGCATCGTCTTCGGCGCATTCGGCGCAGCGGGCGCAATCACCATTGGCTCGTGCGGAATTTCCTCGCCCGCCAGCGGAGTGCCACCCATCGCGGGCACCTTCCACAGCACATCGAACTTGCCCGCCGCGCGCTCCGTCAGTTCGAGATAAGCCGGCCGCACCTCGTGCGCATTCGCTCGCATCGCGACGATCAGCAGGAAGATGGCGAGCCAGCGTCTCATCGTTGCGCCGTTTTGTTTGCCGGTGCCACGGCCTTCACCATGGCCGCTTCATCGACCGTGATTCGATACCGCTCGCGCAGCTTCTCGAAGACCTCGCGATTCGCGGTGCGTCGGCGCTCGTCGTAAAAATCGCGCAGCACCGTCGCGCGCACCTCATCAAACTTCACCGCCTGCCGCTCCGTGCGGGCCTCGACGCGCACCAGATGCAACCCGTAGCTCGACGCCACCGGTCCGTGCCATTCGCCCATCGGCTGCGCTGCAAGCTGCTGCGCAAACTCCGCCCCAAACGCCGCAGTGATGTCGTCCGGTTCGCGTTCGGTAAACTCGAACCCGTGCAAAAATGGATCGCCCATCGTCTCGTCGCTCGCGCCTTTCGCCAGCGCCGCGAGCGCCTCAGCCACCGCTCCCTCCGCACCCGCGCCGCGCTTTTCCCGGCTGAAATAGACATGCCGGAAACTCACGCGCCCGGCCTTCACGTAGCGCGCCGCATTCTGCTCAAAAAACTCGCGCACCACCGCGTCCGCCGGCTCCGCCGCGCCCGCAATGTCCCCCGTCAAAAACTCCATCTTCTGAGCCAGTCGCCTGCGCACGATTGTGTCGTCGCGATCCAACCCCAGCGCCAGCGCCTCGCGGCAAAACACCTCCTCGCGAATGTGCGCCAGCACCAGTCCGCGCAATTCCTCCGCATCCGGCGCCTTGCCAAACTGCCGCTCCGAAGCCGCGCGCAAACGCTCGATCACGGCCGCCGTCACTTCGATCTGCGGGGCTGCCGCGTCCGCGGGTCGTTGCTTCGCGCGCCACGAGTTCAGCGCAAATAACGCCGCACCGAGCAGGAGAAAGTGGAGCAGGGGTTCCTTCAGCAGCTTTTTCATGGTGTGATCGTGACCAACCCTCGGGAAGGGCACCACAGCGACTCTTCGTTCAGTATGCAAGACGAAAGCGGGAACTCCGGAAATGGAGTTCCCCGATCGCCGAAGAACGCGGACCCGAAAACGATACGACCGCGCTTAGCGCCCCGCCATCATTCACGATCAGGATCCCCTGTCGGGTGAATGCCGCGTCTATCCCGAGCACGACGTGATCTCCGAGTCGTCGCTCGTGGTCTTCAGCCATGCCTGCACACCGCTTTCCGGCCTTTCGCTGCGCAAGGCCGCAAACGTGACTCATCCTGTAAGATGGAACGCTTCTTTGCTAGGATCACCCCCTGGAGCGCATTCGGCGCGGGGCCACCAGACACCTATCGGGATTTGCACCGGAAGCCCTCCATTTGCAGGTGCTTTTGGAAAAGTTACAGAAAAGGGGCACTTCGCGGCACGCATGACGTTGCGCTTACCCTCCCATATCCTGCATGCGGAGAAGTCTGCGGATGATTTACTAAGCGCTAAGGAATGAGATATCGCGTTGACCCGCCCGGCGCGCGGATTTCGAAGGGCTGTCCGGGGGGAGCTGCCTCAGTGGAGCACACGCACCTTTTGCCCCGGCAAGCGACCTGGAACCCGAACGCGGAAACCCACGTTGGATTGGGTACGAACACGGCGGGGTATCCACGAATTTTCTTAAGGAAATTGAGCCCCAATCGACCACCCTCCGCTGCTCGATACTGCCCTACTTACGCTCGGCGCTGACAGGAGCGGTTTCTAGCCCAGCCCCACAAATACGCAGAAAATCGTTGCTGGCTTTGCAAAAGGCCCGTCGTGCCTTTAGCCTCTTTGAGCGGCTTGGATTACGCCAGGCTGTATCGCTCTCCCTATTGTCGTTGTAGTGGTCGCGCTTGTAAGCGACGCGATTCTTTTCCGGCGGAGAAGCAATTCTGCTCATGGCGAAAACATAGCCCCCAAACGCCTCAACTCAACGACAGGCTAACCAGTTCGCGGCATCGCTTGTACAATCGTTTCCGAAATTCCATTTTGGGGGTGATGCCCGCAAGGACTTTCTGCCAGCTTTCGTCGCCAGCGTGCGTACATCCCTATCCGTAGAATATGACGGGAAGCCGATACTTTACACTCAAACGTGTGATCTTCCTGAGCTCAGCGGCAAACCACTTCACGTCTCTAAGAGGATCACTCTGATCCGGGATGTATTCTTCCGGGACTTCCAGACGTTCCGATAATCTTTCCAATTCCTCACTCACGGAGAAACTGGAAGCCACAGATTGCCAGCACAGCAAGGTGCCGACGGTATAGGGCTCAGCATCATAGGTTCCGCGAAACTCACACGGCAGGAGATAACCGGTGTAGAGGCTGTGCTGCGCGATATGCGGGTACACGGCTGGCGTTTTTTCTGTCCGCCGCCAAACCGAGTGTTTGGAATAGTTTCGATCATCCGGAACCACGAAGGGGCCATCGCGATCTTCGTAATCTGCCCACCTGGCGTATGCTCTGAGCGTGTCAAAACCGTAGTTCTGCTCACGGTAGAGGATCTCGCCCTCGTCCAGCCAGTCAATGTGCTGATTCGCTTTGGCCGCAACGTCTTTCCGCAATGCATCGACCTCCTCACGAGCAGAGATCTCTCGATGATTTTGACGTCCCCCTCCAACGGTTGCCGGTTTTTGCTGAAAAGCACGTTCAACGGGACTGGAAAAATCTCCCTCTTTGAATCGCCGCAGCGGCATCACATAGATATCTCCGGCCATTCGGAAAGATCCGTTCAGGATTACTCGGAGTCAAGAATATTACCCAACTGCTCGATAAACATCGCATCCAGTTTGAATCGCAACAAACCGGTGATCGCGGCATCAGGCGAGGCATTGGTCAGGAACTCCCTCAAGTGCTGCTCGATCTCAACACGATAGCCAAATGCGGACGGGCTGTCGGAGCCTACCCGGCGGTAGTTTTCCACCGCCTCGGCCAACTGGTCCATCTGATCGTTCATCTTGATCATTTGGAACACAGTGAAGGCACTTGTCGCACCGCAATTGAGATACTTGAGGGCAAAGTTGGTGACCTTGAAGAGGCGGCTGAAGACTCTTCCTCCTGCCCCGTTGATTTCATATCTTCCAACCGTGATGAAGAGCTTTTCCTCGTTATTCCCCACGAGCCCCAGCAGTCGAGTCTTCTGATCCTCAGAAACCCTTCCTGAGATCGAAACTTTTACTTCATGAATCCGCTCGACGTTTTCAGCCGGCCATTTCATCCCGACCTTGAGCTTTTGCTTCTTTTTTAGCCGGACAAAATCCGCTTCGGTTGTCCCGGTGATCGGTGGCGTTGTAGTGGGAGTCAGTGGGGGGTACCCACCGATCGCGACAATCGTGCCCTGGGCGTCGACCCGCACACTATAGACCCAGAGGCCGTCATTCTTTAATAGCAGGGCGGCCCGTTCGGCGATGTCGATGCCGCGCTGTTGTGGTGTTCCGTCGTAACCACCTTGAGTGACCAATTTTTCTGCTGCGGTAATCGCGGCCGCCAGCTCCTCAAAGTCCGCGGGCACTTTCACATAACGGCCACCGGATCCGCCACTCGTCCCGGGATTGTACTCGACGGTATATTCACCGTTCGGCTGAGGTACAAGGAGCCCGTTGTAGCCATCGTCGGGCTGCGTTCCGGGCTGAATCGGTACAAACTCCGCCGACTTGTGCACCGGTCCCTCCGCGTCGAGGGGAATCGGGACATTGTTGACGGTAACTGAGCCGAGGTTGCTCCTGGGATCCTCGATTTGAACTTTATAATACCCGAAAACGTTGGGCGTGAGTTCGTAGTTGGAATAGGTGTTCTCCAGGCCTTTCCCAATCGATGACCCGGGGCCATTTACTTCGGTAAAGTCGGACTCGCCATAGCTGCGGGCCAGCCAGCTGATCCGAGTCGCCGTAAACCGCAGCTGGTCGCTCCAGCGGAAGCCCATGGACCCGGTGGGGTCATATTCGACCTTGATCGGGATATCGGCCACCGACTGGCTTGTCTTCACCGCTTCCACGTAGACCGTGAACGCGGAGTACGAGGAGCTGATCCCCAATTCTTCGAAGGAATAGGGTACACCGGGCTTGATCAAATCCCCCCCCTCCCCAACAGAGTGCCCATCCCGTTGTTCCCAGCCGTCCTTCTTCCAGAGCCGGATTCGACCGCTCCCCGGAAGGACAAACTTATTGTTCTGCGACGCACTGAGCGCCTGCGGATCCGATTCAGAATAGCTAAATTTGATCCGGGCATTTTCCGGATCAATCGCGGCGAGCGAAACCCCTACGGGAGTGAATGACACGCCGTAGCTGGTCGTCTCCGCATCTACCGAGGGCGTGTAGCTGTATCCATCCGCGTAGTCGACCACCCCGTCGCCATCCATGTCGTCATCGTTGATGAGCACGACCTTTCCGGGAGAGGAGTCATCTCCCGCGATGTCCTTGCCTGCTTCGCCCACGCCTGGCGTTCCCAGATGGGCCGGCTGGAAGAGGATGGTATAATACCCGTTCCGCCCAGCGGGCTCCGTCGACGGGTCGATTTCGTATTCCGGGCTTTCATTCTGGCCTCCCCCCATTTGCCAACTCCGTTCCCGCACGATCTGGATTTGTTTGCTTTCGTCGACGTCAGGCGTGGAAAGGTCATCATCCGGAACAAACACCTCGTTCCACTTCATGGTGTAAGGCGCCGATGGGCTCGCCTTGAACTTATACTTCATCTTGCTGACGGAGTACGAGGTTTCAGAGGCATTCAGGTGCCGCTCCGCCGCCCACCATCCGTAGTATGGATAGCCACCATACCACCAGCCACCGTACCCCCAGTAGCTGTCGTATCCATAGTACCCCCAGTTATAATATCCCCATCCATACCAGTTTTCGGTCCAGTCATCCGGATAGTCCGGCATATCGTGGATGACGTCAGTCCTGAAAGCGTCCGTCGCATATTCCTCGGTCAGCTTCACCGTGGCTTCGGAAGTGTAGCTCGAATTGGAACTGGAAGAACTGGACTGATAATGAATCTCGGTCGGGGTAGTAGATACCGTGTTGCCGAACCAACCGGTGTAGCCCCAACTGCCGGCCCACGGCGCACCGTATAGATTCGAGGTATTTGAGCCGGAGCTGCCACCGTAGCTCCAGCTGTACGTCGAACTCCCGCTCCATGAGCCGCCCTCCCCCTGAGTCGCCGTCGACAGCGTGTGGTTGCTACCGGAATCAGAGCCGTAGTCGGCGCTATAATCCGAATTTCCCGACCACACGACATCTCCATCGTAGAGATTGTAATCGTTGCCCAGCCAACGCGGCTCCCCTTCGTTCGGAACGAAGGTGCCATTGCTAAGAAAGTCTCCAGAATAATCCGAAAGGCTGAACCAGGAGCTGCTGCTGGTTCCGGATGTGCTGCCGGCATGGTAGCTATTCGAGGCCGTAAAATCCCCCTGGGTTGTGGCAGTGGTATTCTCCTTGGTCCGACCTTGAGTCAGCCAGTGGTAGCTGCTCGATGTGGCGGAGCTTGAGTAGTTGCTGTAGTTTTCGCCACTCGAGTTCGAATCGCTCGTCGAGGAGTACTCTCCGGCATTGCTGCGGCTATGCTGCAAAGGATTGATGGTCTGGGTGAACGAGTAATCCCCGGAGTAGCTCGAAGAGGAAGAAGAGGTAGCATCGCTCGTTTCAGAGCTTCCCTGCATCGACGACGTGGTGGTGCTGACCAAATAGAACTTCGGAGGGGTGCTTGGATTGGTAAACTCCGCAAAACCTTGTTTGCCCCGGGAGAGCGACGACTGTTTTACCGACATCTGTAGGTTCAGCGGAACCGCGTATTCCGCGCTCGCAGCCGGTGACTCGATGTGGACGCCACCAGCATCAGTGTAGGCGATGACTCGATATTGATAATGCCGATTGGCCAGCAGCCCCTGGTCGTCCTTCGATGTGGTACCGCCTCCCACTTGTCCCAACGGCTGCCAGATATCCGAATCGGTCCTCCGCTCGATCCGATATCCGGCCGGACTGTTCGTCGATTCGTTCCAGTGCACTTCCACCGAAGTGAAGTCGACCTGTGAATAGTCGGGGCTTTCTGCCTGTGCCTGTTCATCCCAACTGGGAACAGTAACCCACGCGCCCGACGGGGCGCTCGGATCGGGAATCAAAGGATGAAGGTCCGCCCCGTCCGGAGTGCCGTCCTGATCGGTGTCCCAATTTTGGGGATCCGAATTGGCGTTGTATTCTTCGCTGTTCGTGAGCCCGTCCCAGTCGGCGTCCTGATTGGCCACATTCGGATCGGTGCAATCCAGGTTGTGTTGAATCTTCCAGGAGTCCGGAATTCCATCGTTCACCGTGGAATCGGCTTCCAGGTCGAGCCTGTTGTTGAAGATTTCCAGCAGGTTCAGCCCACCTTTGCCGGGCACGACCTGGGTCGGGTCGTTTCCAATGTGTCCAAAGTGTAGAATCTCCCACCAATCGCCCAGTCCGTTGTTGTCGCTGTCTGCGAGTGGATTCGTGCCTTGGTTGAGTAAATCCAGGGGATCCGTGTGATACGTGTATTCCTGAAGGTTCGTTAACCCGTCGCCGTCCGTGTCCTCGGTCGGGTCGACTCCCAAGTGTCCAAAGTGTTTGAGTTCCCACCAATCCGAAAGGCCATTGTGGTCGGAGTCTATCCCCGGATCGAAAGGGCTCAAGGGATTGAGCCCGAACCGCGCTTCAATACCGTCTGAAAGCCCATCGCCATCGGTATCCGTATTTTCCGAGTCCGTTCCTAAAACAAATTCGTACCAATCTGGCAGTCCATCTCCATCGCTATCCAACCCCATATCGGACGAACCCCATTGGCTGAGATCGGTAACATTCACCGGGGAGGTCTCGCCGGTCGTCACATCGTAGACCCAGAAGTCCAAACCGGGGCGTACGCTGGCCGTCGCGTCGAAGTAGCTGGAACTGATGAACCATCCCCCGGTGTCTGGATCTTGAGACCAACTCCCCTGGAGATTTCCTCGTGTGATCGTAAAACTTTCCCCGTTCCCTTGGTGAATCAGCAGTTCGTGGGTCCACCTCGTCACCGACACCTTCAAGGCGAGAGGATTCGCCGGCAAATACCACAGGCTCAGATCTACCGTCCAAGTCATGCTGGGGTAGGCCACCTGTTCTCCCGTCGAGAGATCGGTAACGGTAAATCCCTGGTTCGGATCGAAAGGTGCGTTGGCCGGGTAATACTGGATCTCCTGAGTGCGTTCCTCGGGAGTTCCCGCATAAAAGGTCATCCAGGTTTGGAGGTACGCGTCGGGACTTTCATAACCGGACGCAGCAGAGACGTTCCAGGCTGTGCCATCGTCCTGCTGGATCCGGAAGCTATGCCCGTGTCGCGCCTGATTGATCGTCAAGGAAACAAACCCTGCCGGCGGCGAGGGATGCCATGGCTCCCAGCCTTCGAGGAGCATGGTGGTTCCGCCCAGATTTTCTCCCGTGGTTTGATCGATCAGCCACCAGGTTGAAGGTGTGGCCAGATCCAGGACCGCGAGAGTTCCCTGAAATGTGTAATAGGTATAAACGACCTCCGCACCATCGTCATTCCACGTCGTCATCGACCCGCTCCCGGTATTGTACAAGCCACTGGTATAACCATCGGCTTGCTGAATCATCAACGTGTGTCCAGCCCGCGGACCACCGATCTGAAATTCGATCGTCTGGTAATACCTAACGGGCGCAAAATAGCCGGTCCAGTCGACATACATGTCGTTAATCCCCATGGTGAGCTGGGGCGATTGGGAGCCGTCGGAATCGCGAGTCAGCCAGAAATTTTCGCCAACACCAGCAGACCCAAAAACAAACCACCCGGTCACATAACTGCCGGTTTGGGGCTCGGTGTAGCCGGTGTAATACGCAGTGACAGTCTGCAGGGAGCCCTGTGATCCGTGAAAGGTAAAGGTCCCTCCGGCATTGGTGTCGGACAACTGAATGGCGACAGACCGGCTCATCCCGGACAATGAGATCGGGCCCCAGGTAGCCAGTGTCAGATCCGCCAGATTGGCGGGCGCCTGCTGTGAGGATGTCGTATCGATAATGTGAAAGCTGCCACCGTCGTGGTCCGGGTAGGCTGCGGCCGTGAAGAATCCATAACTCGCATGATAGATCCGTTCGCCATTGACCGGGTTGAAAGTGTCCCCGCCCTGCTCATTCCCCTGAGTCATCGGGAAGATCGATCCGTCGGCGTATGCAATCACCAAGTTGTGCTGGAAACGCGACATCGGCAGAGCCGCATAGACGGCGAGGGAAGCAGGGGTGCTATTTTGCGGGATGTAGACCCCAGGAGCCCAGGGAGTCGTTCGCAAATCCAGCGTATTGATCTGCGAACCATCACCAGTGGTATCATCACTCAGCCACCACTGGGTGACGGCCGAAGGGTCGACCGGAAACTGAATAACAAAATAACTATCGTTCGCCACGTGGTAGTGCCCGCCCGAATCGACCGTTCCTTTGGGCCACAAACCATAGTTGATTCCCGACTGCCAAGGATAGCCGGCATCCCCTCCCCAGTAGGTCCAAGCGTGCAACGAGAAGGCATGGCCCACTCGTCCGATGGGGACCTTAAAGGTCCAGAGCACGATCCCCTGATAGACCTGGAGATTGGTCAGTCCAGGCTGCCCCGCTGCGCTGGCCCATGCATCACTAGAATCGTTCGGGTTTAACCCGTGAGCGACTTCCCAACCATTTGGAATGCCGTCCCAATCGTCATCCGCATTTGGGTCAAATGGCGGGGGCGGCGTATTAAAGCCATACGGATCCGAACCCGCAATAAATTCGTACCAGTCCGGCAGCCCATCCCCGTCGGCGTCCACATTGGAGCTCTCCCCTAACCACTGCGTCAAGTCACTCTGGTTGGACGCAGAAACCTCGCCACTGGTCGTATCATATACCCACCAGTCGAGCCCCGGTTGCGCGGCGCTGGTCGCATCGAAATAGTTGTAGGTAGTGAACCAGCCAAAGCCCCCGCCATAAACAGACCACGAACCCTGCAGGTTACCTTTGGTGAGAGCAAAACTCACTCCGTTTGGCTGACAAAGCATCAAATCATGCGTCCACCGGGTGGCCGAGATGTTCAGAGTGATCGGAACGGCCGGCAAATACCAGCGGCTCAGATCAGCGGAATAACTCTGCGACGCCGAGTCCCACTGAAACGTCGGGGCAGTCGTGGGCGCTCCGGGGATATCCCACAGCATCTCTTCACCGGTCGTCTGGTCCACGAGACTAAACGACTGCGCCGGGTCAAAATTGGCACTGACAGGAAAGTATCGGATTTCCAGAGTTCGCTCCCCCCCAGTGCTATCGCTGTAGGTTTGCCATGCACTGAGATAGGTCCCCACCCCTTCGTAACCGGAATCGGGAACGATACTGCGAACCGAACCGTCGTTTTCCCTCAAGATGAGCGAGTGCCCGTGCCTGGCTTCGTTGACCAACAGGCGAATCACCGGTGTAGGTGGCGGATCCACCGGAGGTGCGTACGGATTGTAGCCGTCGAGGACTGTTTGGGTAGAACCCAAGTATTCTCCCGTCGTCTCATCCATCAACCACCACGATTGGCCGGAATCAACGTCGGCCACGTAATCGGTATAATAATAAGTGAACGCGTTTCCGGATGAGTCGTACGAAGTGAGCGTGTTTGCGTCCTGCCAATTCCAGGGCGCTACATAGAGATAAGTCACGTAGCCGTCGGTTTGATGGACGGCCAGCGCATGCCCATTTCGCGGACTGCCGACCTGAAATGTGTAAGACTGGAGATTTCGTGTCGGCGGATCCGGGAACGCGACCGTGAGATCGGTAAATTGCGCCGTCCAGAGCATCTGCCGAGGGGTCGAGCTCGCGCCATCGGAATCCCGGGTAAACCAATACGACTCTCCGACGCCGGCATAACCCGAGATCACATAGCCCGACCAGTAGCTATTCGATTCCGGATCGTATCCGGAGCTCCAGAAGGGGGTGAGCGACTGCAATGAGCCACTGGAAGTGTGAAAGGTAAATACCGCGCTCGAATCGGCAGATGCGACCAACCCAGTGGCGCCGTAGATAAACATTGATTGCCCGGTGGGCGTCCACTGCGCGGATACCAACGACGCGGTATCTGCCGGACTCTGCTCTCCCTGGGTGACGTCGAACAGATATGCCTGAAGACCACTATTCCAATTATCCGGATAGGACCAAGCGTTAAAGAATCCGTACGATTGAAATACGTTATTTCCGTTCCCCTGGACTACATTTTCACCCATGACTGCACTCCGGCTTACCGGGTAAACGCTGCCGCTACTCAAAACAAGCGCCAGCGAATGCTGAAACCGGTCTTCACCCACAGAGAAGCATCGCATATTGGACGCCACGAGGCTGCCACCGACACTGTAAGGGCTCCCGATATACCACGCACTGCTTCGCAAGTCTTCGTCCCCGGTAAAGGCAGTCGCCTCGGATAACTCACCCGTCAGATCGTCACTCAACCATCTTTGGGTGTATTGGCTGCCATCGATCAGGAACGTCAGCGCCAGATGGCTATCTCCATCCAAAAGATATTGTCCGCTTCCGTTGACCCAACCAATCGGAGCCATCTCGGAATTTTGCGGAGAAAGACTCATCTCCCCGCCCGAAACACTATCGATATAGTGAAGCGTAAATCCGTGACTAAATCTCTCAAGAGGCAGCTTTAAATGCAGCGATTCGCTCTGTGCATCGGCATGGCATACAATCAGAAAGAATAACAAAAAGAATCCAAGACGGCGGAATGCTACAATGGGGGCCATAGTACTCGCAGGGGGGGGGATGTTTACGAAAATGAATAACTCGCGCTACAACCTTATACGCAGGGTGGAGGGGATCGCTGCTCGTCGATTGGTTACTACAGTCCAACCGAGGAGAAGGGAAGGCTCAGGAGGGTAGATTTGGGGGAGGGACTAACGAATGCGTGGAGATTGAATTTCACAGCCCAAACCGTCAAGCCCATCTCGGCAACTTTCGAAGAAAATTTTCCGCCCGCTATATTTTTCTGTAAACATTACATACAATTCCCCGATTTTTAACATACACCTCCCTAAGTATAGTTACCTATCCTTACATACAAACAGGGGGTTGACACGCGTTTCCCGAGCTCGAGCCAATTATTAAATATTCGTCGCGGCAATACGGCGTTGAGCCTCACTCTCGCGACGACGGCACGCTCGGATCACGTACCACGAGCGAACGGCTCGGTGATCAACTCCCAGCCCTTGGGCGTCAGAATCACGTAGTATATACCTTCGCTCGCTGGAGCGGTCATCCTCCCCATTTCCGTTGTGGCCTTATATCTAAAGGTCAGTTCGCAGCTGTCGAGTGAGGTATCGGCCCTCTCTTCACTTACGGCACCTGCTGACCATCAAACTCACGCCCACCGGCCAACCGAAGCACCACTTCACAACCGCGGACCTCAACCTCGATGCTCTTCCCCACCCCAAAGCCAAGCCCAGCCAACCAATGGCCCGAGAGCCGGATGCACGGCACCACCGAGGCACACTCGCTCCCGTCCCGAGACATGTAGTGGCGGTGTCCAACCTTCGTGGTCTCCGCAGTCTTGACGCTGCTGGAGAAGCGGAAATTCTGGCTCGCATCGTGCGCGCCGTAATCGCGCAGACTCCCGGCGATTCCGATTTGTGGCAATCGGTCAGAAAGACCAAGTGCGGCACGCACTACCTTCTTCCATGCAAGCTGGAAGCAATTCGAATCGACAATGATTTAGCGAAGCAGGGTGCTACCGCTGGGAATAATGATGCACTCAGCGAGCCCATTTTCGTCGCAAGTGCCTGCGCCTGAGTGGCGCACTCGACAGGACTCGAACCTGCAACCATGATCCGTAGTCAGATCTCTGCCATCAATAACGGCGCACACGCCTCATACGTCAACTCTGCCTCATGCCTGCAACGCTGTGGGTAATGGCTGTCGCCAACCGTTCGAGGAACGCTGGCGGCGGACCTTACCAACTGGGCAACAGAGTCCGCCGAACGCATGCTCAACTCACCGTCGCTTGATGCCCTGTGCGTGCGGCTACTTCGGCGATCCGCGGCGGGAGTGGCGCTATTCCCCGCGCCAGGTCGAGCAGTACCGCAACCGCATCTCTGGTCCCCTGCTCGATCGCATCGATATTCACATCGAGTAGCTACTTCCGAATTACTAGGGACTATCTCTGTGAGATTGAAAATTGACTGAAGAGCACGCACCAGTTCCAGAGCGGATAGGGCTCGCCGCCACGCGTACCGTAGGCGGTATCGGTAAATCGATAGATTGCGGTCTCAGGATCGGAGTCCCGCAGGTTCCCATACGGAAACGGGCGCTGAGCAATGAGAGTCTGCTCTGCCGCAAAGTCCACCTTGTTCCGGCGTTCACGATTCTCGAAACGCAGCACAGTGGATCCATTTTCCTCCCGGACGTAGCGGACCGGCGCCTGAGCAAAGGACCCGCCGGCCAGCGTATTGGCCACGGAGAAAACTCCTTCAGCGAGTAACGGCTTCAAGCGCTCTGGCCAGGCCCCCGGGATGAGCAATTCGGTGGTTCGCTGGCTTTCGGACTCAGATCCGTTTCGGATCCTGCCGATGGCTCCGATCTTGCCGGCAAAGGGAAGGCCATAGCTGACGAAGTATTGCTCTCCTGAGGGCAAAGGGGCGGCCAATTTGATTCTGACGCGAGTCGATGATTCTACCTCCACCGCAGTCAACGCCGGACGAGCTCCCGCGCTATTTTGAATCTGGAATCCGCACAACGAGGAGAAGCCGCCAGCTGTCTCGCTTTGCTCTTTGGGAAAGAAATGCTCGTCGATCACCAAGGGAGGACGTGGCACCAGAAAGTCTACGAGCACACTGGATCGTGATGAATCGATCTCCGCCTTTCGCGGCCGAAGTGGCCGCCAGGCTTCGCCTTCCACGACCACGCGGCGGACGACTTTTGCAACTTGCTCGCCATACCAGCGTTGACCATCCGCTGACAGATGGATCGGCGCACCATAGCTTCCCGCTCTGCGGCTATTGAGGGCGCTCGGGACCATGTAGTGTGGCCCGACCATGTAGAGGTTGGAATCGCCATCCACCGCCATCAACTGAGCTTCCCCCGCCGGCCCCAGGGTTTGATAGGTAAACATCGGGATCTCGCCTGCCTGACCGGTGATGACTCGCAAGTCATCCGACCATTGCTTCCGATACGCGATCAGCCGATCGCGATACCATTCCTGCCCGGCCGGACGCGGTAATTCCGGTTTCCATCGGCTGGGAACGATACCTCCCTGAGGCCCTCCATTGGCTTCTCCCTGCATCCAGACCAGGGCGGCAATCTGAAAATCTTTGCCGTGTACCCGAGCCTGCTCTTTTGCCCTGCGGGCATCGTCCAGGCTGGTTTTGTAAAAGCCGCCGCCATTTTGTTTTACCGCAGGTGTCCGGCGGTCAGTCGATTCGTCGGCTTTGGAAAGCTCTTCGATGGTTCGCCCGCCTTGACCCGCGTAGGCGACCAAAAAGTGCGGAACTTCCCTACGAGCCGGTGATGGAGGAGTTTTGGCAAGAGCTTCCCTGAGATGATCGGCCAATCCGTTCGCGATCGTTTCGCCCAGCCCACCATTGATGGTGGCGACCAACGGCACGAATGAAAACTGATCGTTTGGACGGTCTTCGGGCTTGGCGACATGATCCCCGACAATCCAGGTGCGCACCCCACGCCGGAAGGAGTAGTTCCCATGGCCGGGATCCGTGGTGGTCACCACAGGCAGGGACTCAGCCCCCTCGCAAAGCGATTGCCCCATCAGCCACAAGCCCGCGATCGCCGGCAGGCCACTGTCTCCGACGATGAATGGCCTTCCGCCGCGTTTCGCATCAACCGAAGCCGCGGGAGAGGATTTCGCTTTGGTATCGTCATCTGCTCCTGCAGCCGGACCGCCGAAAAATGGCAGTAGAAAAAGCACAAGGCCACAGGCCTGCGCTTGGTTTATCTTTGCTCTCATCGGGACGCTCTTCATCTCACCAAAAAACGATTCCGGCGAGCACGCTGGAGGGCCATGTGGTCGCCGAAAATCGATGCCAGTTCCAGTCCCAATATGCGCCCGATAGTCAAATACCCGGAAGCCGGGAAAACATAAGCCGCCGTGAACGGGCCTCTGTTCATGGCAGTTCTATCAGTTGCACATCGTCCAGATTCACCCGGCCATTCGGATCGATGCGGTCACCATTGAATTCCAAGGCGGTGAGGTTCGACCGAGAGATGAACCTCGCCGCGACCGCGCTGGTCGCTTCATTCCTGCCGGAGGGGTCACCGCCGCGCGGCAACTCACCGAAACCGGGACGCTGTCGGCAAGTCCCATCCGGCTCATGCCGCAATTCATCTCTGGCGAAACCGTGTAGACTAGAAGTTTCTTTTCATCGCGCGTTTTTTCTGACTAGAACCGGTTGTGGAGGGCAACCGGCCCAAAGGAAGCGAATCAGCATGAAAAACCCATCCACCATCCTCGTCGTGGTCCCCGCCGAAAATTTCGAGCGATCGCCCTCAAACAACCTGACGGCAGCAAGGCGGTGGCGATCGCTGCACCGCGCAGAACGCCGCCTTGCGCGGATTTCCATAGGAACAATCGAGCGGCGGGGGTGCTCAACCTCAAAACGATGAGCCCCCCGGCTCTTCATCTGGCTCTGCGTCCGCTACGTTGCTCCACGGTCTGGCTGGGGCTGGGTTTGCTTGGTTTTGTCCGTGGAGCTTGCGCCCAAGCGGAGGAGATTCCGACGCCGAGCGCGTTAAAAAAATTGAGTGTGGAACAGCTGATGAACATGGAGGTGACCTCGGTCTCCAGACGCTCGGAAAAGCTGTCGGAAACAGCCTCGGCCATCCAGGTCATCACGGGAGACGACATTCGCCGTTCGGGCGCGACCAGTCTGCCTGAAGCTCTACGCCTTGCTTCCAACCTGCAGGTCGCGCAGCTCGATGCGAGCCAGTGGGCGATCAGCGCGCGGGGTTTCAATAGCCCTCTCGCGAACAAGATGCTGGTGTTGATGGATGGCCGCACCGTCTATTCGCCGTTGTTTGCGGGGGTGTTTTGGGATGTGCAGGATACCTTGCTGGAGGATGTAAATCGGATCGAGGTCATCAGCGGACCGGGTGCGACGCTTTGGGGAGCAAATGCGGTCAACGGCGTAATCAATGTCACCACCAAGAACTCGAAAGATACGCAGGGCCTGCTGCTGGAAGCCGGGGCTGGTACGGAAGTGACCGGCCTGGCCGGCTTTCGCTTTGGCGGCCTGGCCGGGCCGAATATCTCCTACCGCGTCTATAGCAAGTATCTGGATCGCGACAGCACGGTGTTTTCCGACGGCAAAGACGTCATCAATACACACCGCATGGCCCAAAGCGGGTTTCGAGTCGATTGGCAGGCATCGACCGACGATCTGGTCACGATCCAGGGCGATATTTACGAAGGCCGAACGGACCAATCGCTGACCCGGGACTCGGTCACCGATGGAGGGAATGTACTCGCCCGGTGGACCCACACGATCTCAGAGAATTCGGATTTCAAACTGCAGCTCTATTTCGACCGCGCCCACCGAAATATTCCTGATTCCTACAGCGATCTCCTGGATACCTATGACGTCGATTTCCAGTATCGCTTTTCGATGAGCGACAGGAACGATATCGTCTGTGGCTTGGGCTATCGGCTGGTCGAGGACGATTTCAGGGGAACTCCCACCCTCGCGCTCTCACCCCAATCGACCTCCTTACAGACCTTCACCGGATTCGTACAGGATGAGATCGCGCTGATCAAAGATCATCTGCATCTGACTCTCGGCACGAAAGTCGAACACAACGACTATACGGGGCTCGAATTCCAGCCCAGCGCTCGGCTGGCCTGGAAGATCGACCACCGGCAATTGCTCTGGGCGGCTGTATCACGCGCGGTCCGCACGCCCTCCCGGATTGACCGCGATCTGGACACGCCGCCCGTCACTTTCGGAAGCCCCAATTTCGATTCTGAAAAACTGGTGGCCTATGAACTGGGATACCGGCTTCAGCCCTTCGAGCGGCTCTCGCTCTCGGTGGCAGGATTCTATAACGACTACGACGATATTCGCAGTCTGGAGCCGGATTCTCACCTCACCCCTCTGCCGGTCAGCTTTTCCAACGGCCAGAAAGCCCATGCCTACGGAGTGGAATTCACGGCGGATTATCATCTCACCGATTGGTGGCGCCTGCGCGCGGGCTACACGGGCATGCAGTTGGAAATCGAGCCCCAAGGGGGGCGCATCGATATCAATAACAGCCGGAGCGAAGCTGCCGATTCCAATCACCAATTCTCGCTGCGTTCGTCGATCGATTTGCCCGGGAACGTGGAGTTCGATGCCGCGTTCCGTTGGGTGAGCCGCCTCACCAATCCCACCGTAGAAGTGCCCGACTACGGCGAGCTTGATCTGCGTCTGGCGTGGCGCCCCAAGGAGCAAATTGAGTTCTCCATCGTCGGTCAAAACCTATTGAATAATCACCACGCGGAATTCGGGGCTTTGCCGGGGCGCCAGGAAATCGAGCGTGGGGTCTACGCGAAGGTCCTATGGCGTTTCTAGCAACCTTTGCGATGAGAAACGCAATCGGCGGCCAAGGCGGCCAAATACCCCGACGATCTACCACCTGGTTCATCGCTGCAGTACTCGCCGCCAGCGGGCTGGTTTCCCCTCCCCCCGCCACCGCCTCTCCAGAATATCGGCTGAAGGCAGTCTTCCTCTTCAATTTTGCGCAGTTCGTGAAATGGCCGCCGCAAGCCTTTCCCCAAGGCCAGACGTCGCTCATCATCGGGGTTCTCGGGGACGATCCGTTTGGTTCCGATCTGGACGAAACGGTGCGCGGTGAGCAGGTCAACAACCGCCCACTAACGGTTCAGCGTTTTCGGCGCCTGGAAGACGTCAAGACCTGCCATATCCTGTTCATCAGCCGGTCAGAGGCCGATCGGTCGGGACAGATTCTCACCACTTTGCGGGGCCGGGGAATCCTCACAGTGGGCGATTCCGAGAGTGCGGCGATGCGCGGTGCCATTATCCGCTTTGCGACCGAGAACAATAAAATCAGGCTGAAAATCAATCTTCAAGCGGCGAAAGACGCGGACCTCACGATCAGCTCAAAACTGCTTCGGTCCGCCGATCTCGTTAACCCCTGAATGGACCCTGTTATGTCCTTCAAAAACGCCCCGATTCAGCGCAAGCTGATGACGATCATTCTTCTGACCAGTGCGGCGGTGCTGCTGCTGACTTGTTCAGCTTTTTTTGCTTACGAGTTTTTCAGTTTTCGCCAGACCACGGTTCGGCATCTCGCCACCCTCGGCGAAATCATCGGCGCCAACAGCACGGCCGCCCTGGCTTTTGACAATCAGGATGATGCTGAAGAGATCCTAGCTGCGCTTCAGGCTGAGCCTCATATCGTGGCAGGGGGCCTCTACGATCAAGCCGGGCATCTGTTTTCCAAATATCCCGCCAATCTGCCGGCAACGGCCCTCCCCACCTCTCCGAACGACGACGGGCATCGCTTTGAACAATCCCATCTGATCAGCTTTCAACCCGTCACCCAGGGTGGTAAACGCCTCGGCACGCTCTATCTCAAGTCCGACATGGGAGCCATGTACGACCGATTCCGGCTCTATGGCGGCATCGTGGCCCTGGTCGTCGTCGGTTCGCTGCTGGTCGCCTATCCCCTGTCGAAGGGTCTGCAGAAGCAGATTTCGCGGCCCATCCTGGCTTTGGCTGAGACGGCCAAGGCCGTTTCCAACCGGGGAGACTACTCCGTCCGCGCCGCCAGGCTGGGGGAAGACGAATTGGGTCTGCTCACGGATGCTTTCAACCAGATGCTCGCGCGCATTCAGGGGCAAAACGAAGCCTTGAGCGAAAGCGAGGCCCGGGTACGCGCCGTCCTGAATTCCGCCCTGAGTGCGGTGGTCGTGATCGATTCCAACGGGAAAATTGCCGACTGGAATGCCAGGGCCGAAAACATGTTTGGCTGGACCCACGCCGAAGCTCTGGGCAGGGAAATCGCCGAGACCATTATTCCGCCGCACTATCGGGAAGCTCATCGAAACGGATTGAAACATTTTCTCGCGACGGGCGAAGGCCCTGTCCTGAACCGGCCCGTCGAACTAAGCGCCATGCGGCGGGACGGCGGCGAGTTTCCCGTGGAGTTGTCGGTCAATGCACTAAAGACGGGAGAGGTCATTACCTTCTGCGGCTTCATCACCGACATCACGGAGCGCAAACAGGCGGACGAAAAGCTCCGGTCCCAGTTGAGCCGGCTCAATCTACTGAGCCGCACGACCCGCGCCATCGGCGAGCGTCTGGATCTTGCCAGTATCTTTCAGGTGGTGGTTCGAAGCCTCGAAGAGAACCTCCCAATCGATTTCGGGTGTATCTGCCTCTACGACCACGCGAAGGAGGTGCTGACGGTGATCAGTGTCGGTGCCCGGAGCGAAGCCTTGTCGGTGGATCTGGCGATGACTTCGCAAGCCTCCATCCCGATCGACCAAAACGGGCTCTCCCGATGTGTGCGCGGGGAGCTGGTCTACGAACCGGATATCGAGGACTTGCAATTCCCCTTTCCCCAGCGCCTCGCGCGAGGGGGGCTTCGTTCACTCGTCATCGCTCCGCTGCTGGTGGAAAACAAGGTCTTCGGCGTTCTGGTGGCCGCCCGAACGCCGGCTCAGAGTTTTAGCAGCGGGGAATGCGAATTTCTTCGGCAGTTGAGTGAACATGTGGGCCTGGCGGCGCATCAAGCCCAGCTGTATACGGCTTTGCAGCAGGCCTATGATGACCTTCGCCAGAGCCAGCACACGGTGATGCAGCAGGAGCGCCTCCGCGCCCTCGGGCAAATGGCCAGCGGTATCGCTCACGATATTAACAATGCCCTTTCGCCGGTGTCCCTTTACACGGAATCGCTGCTCGAAACAGAGGCCAATCTCAGCGTGCGGGCGCGGGAATATCTGGTGACCATCCAGCGAGCCATCGACGATGTCGCCGAAACGGTGGCCCGGATGCGGGAATTTTATCGCCCGCGCGAACCTCAGCTGGCGCTCGCCGCCGTCCATTTGAATCGGCTGGTCCAGCAAGTCATCGATTTGACGCGGGCCCGTTGGAGCGACATGCCCCAGCAGCGCGGCAGCGTCATCCAACTACGGACCGAATTGACCCCGGACCTGCCGTCGATCATGGGGGCGGAAAGTGAGATCCGCGATGCGCTGACCAACTTGATCTTCAATGCCGTCGATGCCATGCCCGGGGGTGGCACCCTGACCGTGCGGACGCGCGTCACCGAGATCGCCGCGGAGGAGGAAGCGGAGCGGCCCACATCCCAGTATGTTAACATCGAGATTCAGGACAGCGGGACGGGCATGGATGAAGAAACGCGCCGGCGTTGCCTGGAACCCTTCTTCACTACCAAAGGCGAACGGGGCACCGGCCTCGGGCTGGCCATGGTCTATGGTATGGTGGAGCGCCACAGCGCCGAGATCCAAATCGACAGCGTATTAGGACAGGGCACCACCGTTCGCATCATCTTCCTGGTTTCCACCAGTACCGCCTCTACTTCCGCTCAACCCTACAATCCAGCGGCCCCGGTACGGCGTTTGCGGCTCCTCCTGGTGGACGACGATCCGTTACTTATCAAATCCCTCCGTGATACGCTGGAGGGCGACGGCCATCTCATCACCGCGGCCGATGGCGGCCAGGCCGGAATCGATAAGTTTTGTGCGGCTTTGCAGCGTCCGGAGGCGTTTGATGCCGTCATCACCGACTTGGGGATGCCGCACGTGGATGGACGCCAGGTCGCGGCCGCCATCAAGGCCGCATCGCCATCCACCCCTGTGATCATGCTAACCGGTTGGGGGCAGCGCCTGATCGAAGAAGGGGATATTCCGTCGCACGTGAATCGTGTCCTCAGCAAGCCGCCTAAATTGCGCGAACTGCGGATCGCCCTCGCTGAATGCCTGCCCGCCGGAATGCCATAGGAATATTGGGCTGAGAATGCAAAGGAAAAGGTATGGCTAGGGTATTTAACCCACGGAAGATATTACAAGCATGATCTGGGCGACGGAAGCCCTTATCGAGTGCATGGTGTCAAATTTGGCGGTATCGTTTACGGCTTTTTCAAACCTGACTTGGGTAAGGTTTTTTATTCATATGGTGACTTAATTTCAGGGGATTCCGATTAATAGCCCCATTACAGCGGGGGCGGTGAAAATTGGAAAATGGAATCCAAAAGTACACTGGCTTTGCTGCAAACCGGCGTTACCCACGATAACAACGGCCAAAGGCAGTATTTTTTCGAAGATATGTTTTTCGAAAAAGAGGGCGGTGCGGTGCAAAAAAAGAAGATCGAGGTTGAACCAGCCTTGGCGAGCGCATTCATTCGCGCGTGGTCGAAAATGACGCAGGGCGCTAGCTTCCCTAAAGAAGCAAGTGGTTATTTGGATTCCGGTTTCGATCAATACCATATTTGCTATGTAAAAGGCAAGGGAACTTTTGGTGGCTGGATGGCGTCCGTAGGGGCAGAGAACGGACCGTTATTTTTAATGACCCGCATTCCTTTCTATGCAAAGCAATGGATTTGGAGGGGAGACACGTTAGCAAAAGAGAACCTCAAAAAGGGAATTGAGGATTTGGAGAAATTGATAGGTAAATAGTTTCGTCGTGTTAGATAAAATGCTGAGAGCTTTCATGATCTCAAGTTTAGCCGCGCGTTCGACATCAAAGTCCGAGGAAAATAGGTTCAGTCAACAAATCTGGCTCTGCGCTGATTTAAGTGGGTGCGAGGGACCAGCTGGGCTCGGGCCTGACAATAGGCACTGGTCGAACCGCTCGGGGCTTCGCCCGCGCCGGCCAGTTCCTGCCACCACGCGTCGATGCGCCGCACGATCTCCCGGCACGCCGTCCCAAGGCTGAGCACCTGGGCGGCGAAAGCCCAAAAAGTCACCCTCGGGGTGAAGAGTCGTTCGCGACTGTTTGGCCCCTTTTCGGTCGGAGCAAGCAAGCGCTGCGGCAAGAGGCGGCCGAAGATCTCATAAAGTTCCTGAAGCGAATCCAACCGGCCCACTTTCTCCAGTCCTCGCCTGGCCGGACGGCCAAAAAGCAGCGCCCAAATGCTTTGAAAAACGGCGTCTTGCTCGACATGCCTCACGCTATCCCCTCGACGCTTGCCAGCCGAGCCAAATCCATCCCAAATCCGCCTTATCTTAGTGCCATTCTCGACTGACCCCCATTTCTCCTGACTGACCCTCATTTCTCCATGGCCAAAAAGAAGCTCCAGATACTTATCTCCTCCACCTCCACCGATCTCCGCGATGAGCGGCAGGCGTCGGTGGAAGCGATTTTAAAGGCCGGTCACATTCCCGCCGGCATGGAACTCTTCACCGCCGGCAACGATAGTCAGTGGGGAATCATCCGCGAGTGGATCGACGAAAGCGACGTCTACATGCTCATCCTCGGCGGCCACTACGGCACGGCCGATCCCAACACCGGCCTCAGCTCCATCGAGCTCGAGTACGATTACGCCGTCGCGCAGGGGAAACCCTGCTTCGCCGTCGTCATCCGCGACGAAGCCCTCGAAGCCAACGTCCTTGCCAAAGGCACCGCCGTCTTCGATGTCTACGAGCCTGCCAAGCTCAAAGCCTTCCGCACCAAGGTCCTCAGCAAAACCTCCGCCTTCTACACCGACGCGCAGGATATTAAACTCGCGGTGCTGGAAACGCTGGCCGGGTTGATTCGGCGCCATCCATTCACCGGCTGGATCTCCGGGGCGGAAGCGACCCAGGAACCGACGGCTTATCTGGAAAAGATTCAAGCCCTTGGCAGGGAGCGGGACGTCCTGCGGTTGGAAGTGGAGGCCCTGCGGAGGGAGCTCGATGCTTTGAAGAAAAAATCCGCGGAGCCTGGTGCTAGTGCGGAGCCTGGCGGCAAGGCTGAAACCAGTTATGAGGTGATCGCGGAAAAGCTGATCCAAACCACCGTGAGGACGAACGCGCTCTCCCGGGATCCCCAGGAGCGCGAATACACGGTCGCTCAGCTCGCTCTCCAACATCGTAACGTCCTCTTTTCCGGGATTACCGAGCACGCGGCGAAAAAGGATCCGTTTTTGCGCGTGTTGTATGCTTCCGTTTTTCCGAGCCTGCAGACGCACGGTTTCGCCACTCGGGCGAGGATCTCATCCGGCCAGACTCGATACCGGCTCAACCAACGAGGCCTCGATTTCCTGAAGTGGTTCGAAAGCAAAGGGAGGAAGGGGCCGGGGAATCATATAGAATAAAGGATCACCGGTTGAGGCGGTGATGCGCTCAAGTCCGGGGCCCATTTTAATATTGCCCTCCTGCTTCTCTTTTTCACGCATCCCCCCTCCCGCACGACGCATTCATTTCGGCGCGTCCGGGGACTTGGGTGTGGGTTTGGCCATACCACTCGCGGCGGCGGCTTTTTTGCGCTCTTTTCTGAGTTCCTTCCTGGTCTTCGGAGCGGGCTCACCGGCTGGTGACGGGGTGGGGGTGGTGGCGTTTTCGTTTTTCTTCTTTTTCTTCGGCTTGTCTTTTGCCGGAACGGAGGAGGCGGAGAGGGAGGTGTTCCACTCATCCCACAGGCGTTTCAGCTCCGTCGCCTTGGCGGGTTGGGCGGCGGCCAGGTCGTGCTCCTCGCTCAGATCGGTCGCGAGGTCGTAGAGCTCGGGCGCGCGGCCGGGCTTGGCAGAGACGAGCTTCAGGTCGCCCTGGCGGATGGCCCACATGCCGTCGATCCGCCAG
>Ga0209050_1000297_pt1 | contig 104630 bp, 74 predicted proteins | sample Araplavi_mTSA_r2_FD_184276 | JGI IMG/M metagenome (GOLD analysis project Ga0209050, IMG submission 184276) | Arabidopsis root microbial communities from North Carolina, USA - plate scrape MF_Cvi_mTSA_r2 (SPAdes) (version 2) | ecosystem: Host-associated > Plants > Roots > Endosphere | place...
GTGGTCTTTTACATGGATGGCGGCGGCAAACACGAAGTCGTGCAGGACGGCGGCAAACGCCTCCCGATCATCGACGAGTGGGCCAAAAAAGGCGTGGGCCTCGGCTTCATGCACTACGGCGTGGAAGTGGTGCCCGACCAGGCCGGCGCGCAGTTCAAGCGCTGGATCGGCGGTCACTACGAAAACATGTACTCGTGCAACCCGATGTGGGAGCCGAACTTCGCGACTTTCCCGAAGCACCCGATCACGAGCGGCGTGCAGCCTTTCACGATCAAGGACGAATGGTACTTCAACATGCGCTTCGTCGACGGCTTTACCGCCGACGGTCCTGCCGAGAAGGAAGGGATGAAGTTCACCCCCATCCTCGTAGCCAAGCCGAGCGATGAAACCCGGAACGGCCCGTACGTTTACCCGAAGGGCCCGTACCCGCACATCCAGGAAGCGAAAGACCGGCAGGAAGCCATGATGTGGGCCGTCGAACGCGCCGATGGCGGCCGCGGCTTCGGTTTCACCGGCGGCCATTACCACGACAACTGGGGCAACGATCAGTTCCGCAAAACGGTGCTGAACGCCCTCGTCTGGGTGGCAAAAGCCGAAGTCCCGAAAGACGGCGTGGCCTCGACGGTGTCACCCGCGGACCTCGACGCGAATCTCGATCCGAAGCCGCCGAAGAAGTAAGGCGGTCCGGTTTTCGTTAGAGTACAGGCTTAGCCTGTTCGTGATAGGCTCCACCGCTTTCCCGCAGGTTAAAGCCTGTACTCCAACAGATGCTTACTGCCCAGCGACCGGGCGGACGATGATCTCGCTCACGTCCACGTCGGCGGGTTGTTCGATGGCGTAGGCGATCGCGCGGCCGATGGCGTCGGGCGTGATCGCGACTTTGCGGAAGTCCTCGATCATTTTCTGCGTCTCTGGATCGGAGATGGTGTGAGCGAGTTCGGACTCGACCACGCCAGGAGAAATCACCGTCACGCGGACATCGGTGTTTTCCATGCGCAGGGCTTCGGAGATCGCCATCACGGCGAACTTGGTGCCGCAATAGACCCCGCACGTGGGCCAGACGTTGTGCCCACCAATTGACGAGAGGTTGATGATCTGGCCGGATTTCCGGGCTCTCATCTCGGGCAATACGGCAGCGATGCCATGCAAGGTGCCGCGAATGTTCACATCGATCATGTGGTTCCACTCGTCGACCTTGAGCTCGTGCAGCGGCGAAAGCGGCATCACCCCGGCATTATTGATCAATACATCGATGGGACCGAGCTTCTCGACCGCGTAGGCGGCAAAGGCTTTGGTGTCTTCGAGGCTGGTTACATCGAGGGCGCGAAACTCGGCTACGCCACCCGCAGCGCGGACTTCGTCGACGATCTTTTCGAGGCGATCCGTGCGGCGGGCGCCGAGGAGCACCTTGGCGCCTCTACTGGCAAGCAGGCGGGCGGTGCCTTCCCCGATGCCACTGCTGGCACCGGTCACGAGGACGACTTTGTTAGCAATTTGAGACATGGAAATTGAGGATTTAGGAATTGGGATTTAGGAATTACAGGAACATGCCGCCGGAGGCTTCGAGGCGCTGGGCATTCACCCACCGGCCTTCTTCCGAGCAGAGAAAAGCGACCACCCCGCCGATGTCGTCCGGCACGCCGACGCGTCCGAGCGCGGTCTGGCTGGCGAGGAAGTTTTTCACTTCCGGATGCTCCAGCGCTTCCTTGGTGAAATCGGTCTCGATCGCACCGGGCGCCACCACGTTGGCGCGGATTTTCCGGCTGCCGAGTTCCTTCGCGAGATACCGGGTGAAGACTTCGATGCCGCCTTTCATCGCGGCGTACGCGGAGTAGCCCGGGATGGCAAAGCGTGCGAGGCCGGTGGAGGTGTTCACGATGCCGCCGCCATCGGCGATGACTGGGAGGAGTTTCTGGGTGAGGAAATAAACCCCCTTCAGATGTACGAGGAAAAGCGCGTCGAAATTCTCCTCGGTGGTTTGGGCAAACGGAGCGGCGCGATCGATCCCGGCGTTGTTCACGAGATAGTCGAACGTGCTGCGGCCCCAGTTCGTCTCGAGCGTCTTTTTGACGGCCTCGGCGAAGCCGGCGAACTGGCTGAGATCCGAGACATCGATCTGCAAAAGCGCGGCTTTGCGGCCGAGCTTTTCGATCTCCGCGACGACGCCTTCGGCTTCCTCTTTCTTCTGGCGATAGGTGAGGATGATGTCCGCGCCGTTTTTCGCCAAAGCGAGGGCGATATTGCGGCCGAGACCACGGCTGCCACCGGTGACGAGAGCGATCTTGTTGGTGATATTCATAGGTGAGAGGCGAGTTTTGTTCTGCGTCGAAACTCTTAGCCGCCCAGCCCGGATGGCACAATACACAGAGGTCCGAAAGACTTGCCTGATTCTCCGACCACATGGAAAATCGATGGATCCATAGGCCTTTTACTTGCCTCTTTCTCCGCATGAAAACATCCAGCAAACGAACTCCTTCGCCCAATTTGGCGCCGCGCAACGCCGCGCTGGCGGAGGCCTTGAGCAAGCTGAACCAGACGGAAGGCTTTTCTTCCAGTGCCCTGCCGGAAGTGCGTTTGATGTATTCCAGCGACACGGTCCCGTCCGCCCCGGTTTCTTACGAGCCGAGCTTGGTCTTCGTTGCTCAAGGCCGCAAACACGGGCGGCTCGGAGACCGAGTCTTCACCTACGATCCGCGCAACTACCTCGTGCTTTCGGTGCCCCTGCCTTTCGAGTGCGAAACGATCGGGACACCTGAAGAGCCGATGCTGGGTATGGCCGTGCGGATCAATCCCACCATCATCGCCGAACTGCTGCTCGACATGGACGGGCCTGCGTCGTCCGCCGATGGGGCGACCGTGGCCATTGACGCCGTCCCGATCACGCCCGAGCTCAGCGATGCGGTGGTGCGCCTCGCCCGCTGTCTGCACTCGCCAGCCGAAGCAAAAATCCTCGGTCCACAAATCATCCGTGAGCTTACGTATCGCGCGCTACACGGCGCCCAAGGCCCGACCTTGCGCGCGCTGGCCATGCCGCAAAGTAGCTTCGGTCACATCGCCCGCGCACTGAAACGCATACATCTCGACTTCGCGGAAAATCTCGATGTCGGCACCCTCGCCCGCGAATCCGGGATGAGTGTCTCAACATTTCACGCGAACTTCAAAGCGGTCACGACCAAGCCGCCCCTGCGATATCTACAAACGATTCGTCTGCACAAAGCGCAGGTGCTCATGGTCGGCGGAACGCCGGTGGCTGAGGCCGCCCGGCAGGTCGGCTACGAAAGCCCGTCGCAATTCAGCCGCGAATTCAAACGCCTCTTCGGCGGCACGCCGAAGGAAGTGGTGAATCGTCTACGCGTTGGGCTCTCGATGTCGTTTTGACCGTCGATCGCCGACGGACCCCGAATAAGATCGTGAGCGGAGCGAACCTATTGTGTGCGAAGCACGGTGGAACGACCTCTCCGAGGGCGTTTTTGAAAACCACACGCGAGCATCGCGAGCCGCGCTTTGAGGGAAAGCCAGGCGTCGCGTCGCGACGCGCATCTACGAAAAACGCCCTCGGAGAGGCCGTTCCACCGTCGCTTCGCGACAAAGATGCGCGCTATTGCACGTTTGATTTACCCTCAGCGAACCAGCTCAAAACTGTCCTTCGCCAGGCTCTCCCCGTTTACGAGGATCTCCACCTCGTGCCGGCCGGGGTGATGCACCCGCGTGGTGAAATCCTTGATCAATTGCTGGCGGCCAAGCGTCACCGATCCATGCCCTGGAAGCGCGAGCGTCTTGAGTTTGAAAACCTTCGCCGAAGTCTCGCCGGACTTCTTCATGTAGTGCACCGCGTAGTCCACGACCAGCCGTTGCGGCTCGGCGATCAGTGAGGTGAGGCGGAATGAAAAGCTCAGCCGCCCGCCAAGCTTCAAGCGGTGCGGCTCCACGGAAAACGCATCGAGCCGCACCTCTGCCCGCTCCCCTGCCCCGACCACGGCCAGCGCCCGTTTATCGCCTTTTTTGATCAGCGTGCGCAAGGCGTGCCGTACGATCCACGCGGTCGCCACGTTTTCCAATGGCCAGCCATTCACCCGCTCCAGCACCCACGCCGGGTGATCCTTGGTGATGTCGTTGAGGTGATTCGCCACCGACTTGCGCACGTACTTGCTCGGGTCCGCTCTCAAGTTTTCCAGGATGGGCACGACTGGCGATGGATCGGCGATCAGCGCCTCCAGCCGGAAAGACCACGGCAGCCGGGGCCGGCAACCTTCGCTGGCCAGACGGCGGACGTCTTCACTCTCGTCGCGCGACCACTCCTCCATCACGGCCAGCGTGCGGGAAAGGTCGTGCCGCAGAAATTCGCGGATCGCAAATTCGGAGGAGCCGAAGGTGGTGAAATACTTCAGCGCCTCCAGCGAGGTCTCAAAATCCTCGAGCCCATACCGCCCGACAAAGTCCGGCAGCACCAGCGTGACGAAGCCGCGGCCGATCCGAGGCGCGAGCGACCGCAGACTTTTGATCTGCTTCCGATAATTCCCCGGCAACGAGCCGTGCAGGCTTTCCGTCATCCGGCGCATCCGCGCCATCAGGTTCAGTTCATCCAGGCTCTCCAGCGACCGCACTAGAAATTCCTTGGCATCAAAGCGTGGCTCCACGGCCTGCAGCTCTTTCGCGACGAGGCGAAAACGGGCGGCATCGAACATTTCCTTGAGCGCGGGTGCTTTGGTTTCGGCAGGTGTTTCCATGAATTGGGGGCCAGCTTTCGGCCCGGCTCCTGACAACCCTATGTCAGGAGACATGGGCGAACAGATGTTTTGCAGAAGCCACTGGGAGAGAAATGGGTTAGGCCGGAAAGCGTGACCCGCTCCACCCTCGATCCTCAGCGCCAAACCGGCCGGTTGAAGGCAGCGAATTTTTCCCGCGACAAACGCCCCGCTTTGGTCGATACATCCCGCCCGCAGCCCGAATCCTTGGGTCTGCGCCTGACGATCCGGGGGCATAGCTCAGTTGGTAGAGCGGTAGCTTTGCAAGCTATAGGTCAGGGGTTCGAATCCCCTTGCCTCCACGTCGGCGGCCGGACGCTCGTCCTCCGCTTTCCGCTATTTTCCATCGTGGCGGTCTATGACCGTCGGCAATCGTGCCCGCGTGGCGGCGTCCCTTCTCCGAAAAGACTCCGGCGGTCATAGACCGCCCGTTACACACCAAACCCACACCACACCATGCTCAAAGTCATCGAAGTCGCCTTCACCGGCTATTCCGTCACCGACATCAAAAAATCCCGCGAGTTCTACGAGACCGTGCTCAATCTCACCCCTGGCATGGTCTTCGAACACGAAGGCCAAAGCTGGGTCGAATACGAAATCGGGCCGCATACCATCGCGATTACCAATTACAGCACCGACTGGAAACCGAGCAGAAACGGCGGCGGCGTGGCGCTGGAAGTCGAGGATTTCGACGCGGCCATCGCCGCGTTGGAAAAGCACCGGGTCACCTTTTACTCGCCGCCGTTTGAATCGCCGGTCTGCCGCATGGCGCTGATCGCCGACCCGGATGGAAATTCCATCTGCATCCACAAGCGCAAACCAAGCGTTTCGTAACCCAGAGTCGCCAGTCTTCCTCATGAAAGTCCTCGAACTCGCCTTCACCTGCTACCCGGTGAAGGACATGCCCGCGGCGCGCGCCTTTTACGAAGGCATCCTCGGGCTGACTCCCTCCACCATCACCGGTGGCAATGGCGGCCCGCAGTGGGTCGAATACGAAATCGGCCCGCACGTGCTTTCCATCGGCTGTGCGCCCGGTTTTGAGCCGAATATGCACGGAGCCTCTGTCGGTGTGGAAGTCGATGACTTCGACCAGGCGATCGAAGAACTCCGCGCCGCCGGCGTAAAATTCCGGATCGAACCGCTGGCCACCCCGGTCTGCCGCATGGCCATGATCTTCGATCCGGACGGGAATTCCCTGACGATCCACAAACGCAATCCCGGGCGTGATTGACGGAATCGGATGCAACAAACCTGGCGAAAAATTTCCGACCCTCTTCGCTAGGCTCTGGACTGTGCTGGTAAAAATGACAATAAAGGAGGAGCAAATCAGAGTCGTCGGTTCCCTCGACCGCCGTCCGATTTCTTCTCCTCCCCCCTGCGCCCGCCCAGGCGCTGTCGTTTTTCCATGTCGTATCCAGTACCATCCAACGAAAATCAGCGCCTCGAAGCGCTCCGGCGGTATCACATCCTCGATACTCCGCCGGAGCCGGCGTTTGACGATTTTGCCAAACTGGCTTCCTACATCGCCGGGACGCCCATCGCGACCGTTACCCTCGTCGATGCGCAGCGGCAGTGGTTCAAAGCCCGGGTCGGCGTCGAAAAGAACGAGGACACCCGCGAGGTCTCGTTCTGCGCTCACGCGCTGTTTTCGGATGAAATATTGATCGTCGAAGACGCGGCGACCGATGTGCGTTTTGCGGGCAATCCTCTGGTCACCGGGGCGCCCCATATCCGGTTTTATGCCGGCGCACCGCTGATCAATTCCGAAGGTTTTGCCCTCGGCACACTGTGCGTGATCGATCAGCGCCCCCGGCATCTCACCGATGAGCAATACAGCTCCCTCCGGGTCCTCGCCCGGCGCGTGATGGAACATTTCGAGGTCCGCCTCAATGCGCAGCACCTCGCCAAGGCGCTCGAGGAAGTCAAAACCCTGCAAGGCCTGCTGCCCATCTGCTCGCACTGCAAAAGCGTGCGTAACGACGACGGCTACTGGAGCACGGTGGAAACGTATATCAGCACCCATAGCGACGCGAATTTCAGCCACGGCATCTGCCCGACCTGCCTGCAGATCCATCATCCGCAGGTTTACGCCCGCATGCGGGAACAAGGGCGGATTTAGCGCCCCCTCGCTTTACGAGCGGAATGATTGAGGTGAAAGGGGATCACCTCAATCCATGCACACCCAGGAGACCCCGGCCCACGGCAAAGAACGGAACAAGCGCGCCCCCCTGCTGATTGAAAATGTCTATGAGAAGGAAACCACGGAATCCTTCGTCGAGCGGCATTTTCGCGATCGCACTTTCCATCGGTGCCGCAGCGTGGCCGAGTTTGATCTGGATGCCATCGTCGATCAATACCGCGCGGACCTGATTCGTAGCGCGCAGGAACTGGAGCCGAATCCCAATGGCGCGGGCCTCAAGCCGGGTTGGACCATGCTCGTCTTCAAACGAGACTCCCATGTCCTCTGGCATTTCCTGATCAAATCCGAAGGCTACGGGAACAAGGAAACGAGGAAATCTTTCACCCTGACCGTCACCGCCGACTCTCCGCAAAAAGCGGCCGAGGATGCTTTGATGCTGCAGAAGCATTTCACCGCCCGCGACGATGCACCCGGCTTTTTCATGCTGCGCGATCTGCGGAATCTCCGTCGCATTCCGCTCAAGCCGGAGTACGCCCTCTCCCGGGAAATGCTCGATCTCAATTATGGCCGCAACTTTGCGGAATGGGCCGATCGTTTCGCCGCCGGCCTGGCGCAAAGTGGCCTCTCCATTCTTCGGGGCAAACCGGGCACCGGCAAAACCTCCTTCCTCCGCCATCTCATCTATACGCTCTCGGAGACGCACCGGTTCTACTATCTCCCGGTGGATGCGTTTGCGCTGATGGAGAGCGTGATCCCCGAATTCCTCGCCAAGGAGCGGCAGCGCTTCAGCGACCAGACTCTCGTCCTCGTGCTCGAAGACGCCGAAAACCTGTTGCTCAGCCGCGGGGAACGTCGCGACAGCCTCGCCTCCAGCCTGCTCAATTTTACCGACGGCTTTGTCGGCGACATCGTCCAGGCGCACCTCATCTGCACGATCAACAGTGAGCTCAAGCAGCTCGACGAAGCCGTCCTACGGCCGGGTCGGCAGCGGTTTTTCCGGGAGTTTGACCTCCTCGAGTGGGCCGATGCGTCGGCCCTGGCGGCCAAACTCGGCGTTACGCTCACGGAACGCCGCAGCTATTCCCTCGCCGAGATCTACCACTTCAAGGACGTGGCGAACCAGGAACGCCTGCGCAACGAAGAGCGCGTGATCGGATTCGGCACAGCATCGTAAACTTCGCTCCGTCCGCCGGACAAACGCGCCCCGCGAGAAATCGACGTTGCACGCGAGGCCGCTTCCCGCTTTCTAGAGGGCCCACTTTTCCACATGGCCATTCTCGTCACTCCTCAAACCAAGGTCCTCATCCAGGGGATCACCGGCAGTTTCGGTGCCCGGCACGCGCAACTCTCGCTCGACTACGGCACGCAGGTCGTCGCCGGCGTCACGCCCGGCAAGGGCGGCCAGACCTTCGACCACGGCAGCCACAAGGTGCCGATCTTCGACACGGTCGCCGCTGCGGTCGCCGCCACTGAAGCGACGACCAGCGCGATCTTTGTGCCGCCGCCCTTTGCTGCCGACGCCATCCTCGAGTGCGTGGATGCGGGCTTGGACCTCGCGGTGGCCATCACCGAAGGCATCCCGGTCAACGACATGGTCAAGGTGAAACACGCCATGCGCGGCGTGAAGACCCGCCTCATCGGCCCGAACTGCCCCGGCCTCGTGACGCCGGGTACCGGCGAAAACTCCTTTGGCGGCTGCCGCATCGGCATCGCCCCCGGCTACATTCACAAGAAGGGCAACGTGGGCGTCGTCTCCCGCAGCGGCACGCTGACCTACGAAGCCGTGTGGCAGCTTACCTCCCGCGGATACGGCCAGAGCACCTGCGTCGGCATCGGCGGCGACCCCGTCAATGGCACCTCGCACCTCGATGTGCTGCAGATGTTCAACGACGATCCGGAGACCGAAGCCATCATCATGATCGGCGAAATCGGCGGTGATAAGGAAGAAGAAGCCGCCGCCTGGGCAAAGGACAACTGTAAGAAGCCCATCGCCGCATTCATCGCGGGCGCCACCGCGCCGCCAGGGCGCCGCATGGGCCACGCGGGTGCCATCGTCAGCGGCGGCAAAGGCACTGCCCAAGGCAAGATCGAAGCCATGAAAGCCGCCGGCATCGCCGTGGCCGACACGCCTTCCGTGATGGCCGAGACGCTGCTCCGCCACTGGGGCAAGCTGTAGTCCGCCGCAGCCAGCAAACTTTGCTCACGGGCTCGCCGTTCACGCGGCGAGCCCGTTTGTTTTTAAGTTGGAATACAGGCGGTAGACTCCGCTTCGGTTGAGATTTGGAGTCGATCGACTGCAGCGCGCGTTTCTGCGGTGCGCGCCAGTCTCGCAGGCTAAAGCAAGCCTGTACTCCAACCTCTGGAAAGACCCGGTTGCGGCCCATCGCATGCTGGGGAAACTGTGTACCATCCTCATCGCGATGAACCCCAGCCTCGCTCTCGTTGTCTTTGCTGCTGCCCTGATTTCGACCCTACCCGCCCAGGCAGGGCTGGTCAATCGGTGGTCGTTCAATCAAGCCGCGGCCAGCGCTCCGGCGGGGACAACCATCACTGATCCGGTCGGCGGAGCTATCGCCACCGTGCGCGGCAGCGGGGCCAGCTTTTCGGGCACCAACCTTTCCCTGCCCGGCACCACTACCGGCAACCAAACCCCGACCGCGATCTCGGCGTATGTCGATCTGCCCAATGGGCTGATCTCCTCGAAAACCAATCTCACCCTCGAGCTCTGGGCCTCGCCTTCCTCCTACCAGCTGTGGCAGCGTTTGTTCTCCTTCGGGCGCACCGTACAAGCCGGGGATGGACTTGGTGCGCCGGGTGAAATCACGGGGCTGGCCACTACCGCACCCGGCACCACCCAACCCAGCGACGAACTCACGCTCTTCATCAACCGGAACGGCAGCACCTTCAATCAGCAACGCTTCGAAGCGCGCCTGAATGGCACCACCACGGTCGATGCCAGCGGCCTCTACCGCACCATCGATACCAATATCACCACCCCCGGCAGCACGGAGTATCACTACGTGGTGACGTTCGAAGACGGGGTCGGCGCTTTCGGGACCAGCGGTGGGCGGCTCACCTGGTTTCGCGATGGTGTTTCGATTGCCTCGCTCGATGTGGCCTTCCATCTCAATCAGATCGAGGACGTCAACAACTGGCTCGGCCGCTCCCTCGCGACCTCTGATCGCCAGGCCGCAGCGCTCTACCGCGAAGTCCGCATCTACGACCAGGTCTTCAACTCCACCCAACTCGCGGCCAGTCGGGCCCTCGGGCCGACCCCCAACCTGCCCACCGCGCAGCCAGATACGACCACTCTGCACTACGGCCAAAAGGTCGCCGTCCCGGTGCTTGCCAACGACACCGATGGGGTCTTCGTCGTGGTCGATCAGCTGCCACAGTTTGGCACCGCGGTACCGGACGCCTTTGGCCGGATCCTCTACACTCACACCACCGGCCAGCCCCTCAGCGATAGCTTCACCTACCACATCGTGAATGCCGCCGGCCAAACCGGCCCGGTCCCGGTGACGGTGAATTTCACTTCCAGCGCGCGCATCGCCAACAGCACCGTCAACGTGCCAGCCGCACCGCCCTCGACTTCGTGGCAGATCGTCGAGGCCTTCGGCAATCTTCCCTTTCCCAGCCCGACCTGCATGGCCACGCCTCCGGGCGACACGCAGCGCCTTTTTGTCTGCCAGAAAGCCGGGTTGCTCCGCGTCGTTCCGGATGTCACTGCGACCACTCCGACGGCCACTACCTTTCTCGATCTGCCCACTATTCTCGCCGCGCGTGGAGAAGCCGTCAGCACCCTCGTCGAGCAAGGCCTGCTCGGCGTCGCCTTCCACCCGAACTACGCGACCAATCGCTATTTCTACGTTTTTTACTCGGTGGACAAAGATCCCGCGAACAGTTCTTCGCCGCTGTTTGAGCGGGTCTCGCGTTTCACCACGCTGGCCAACGATCCCAACGCCGCCGATCCGAACTCGGAGCTGATCCTCATCGAGCAGGTCGACCAGGCCGAAAACCACAATGGCGGCGATCTGCACTTTGGCCCCGATGGCTATCTTTACATCACCACCGGCGACGAGGGGAACCAGAATGACTTCCGCAATAACAGCCAGCAGATCTGGAAGGATTTCTTCTGCTCCATCCTCCGCATCGATGTGGACAAAAAGCCGGGCAACCTCGAGCCGAAGGCTCATCCCAATCCCACCGTATCCGACCCTGCGACGAATGCCATTCCCCGCGACAACGGCATCGCTCGCTACAGCATCCCGCTCGACAATCCCTACGTTCACACGACCGACGGCGGCACCTGGAATGGCATCTTCAACGGCACGGCGGTGACCGCCGGGAACCTGCCCTATGTGCGTTCGGAATTCTGGGCCACGGGTTTCCGCAATCCCTGGCGCATCTCCTTCGATCCCCTCACCAACGAGCTGTGGGTCGGCGATGTGGGGGGCGATGCCCGCGAGGAAATCGATATCGTCACAAAAGGGAAAAACTATGGCTGGGCCTATCGCGAAGGCACCATTGCCGGCCCGAAATCCGCGCAGGCGCCGGCCAATTTTGCCACGCTCTACGGCACCGAGCCGATCTACGACTACCTTCACGGCACCGGTACTTTTCAGGGCAATTCCATCACCGGCGGCCTCGTTTATCGCGGTACGCGCTTTAGCGCACTCGTCGGCGCTTATATCTTCGGCGACTACTCTTCGGGCAATATCTGGACGCTGCGCCGCAATGATCCCAATCCCCCCACTGTCGAGCGCATCGCCGGACAGGTCGGGGTTTCCGCTTTTGCCCGGGATCCCTCCAATGGCGACGTGCTGATCGCGAACGTGAATGTCGGTCGCATTCGCCGACTGGTGGGCAGCCAAATCACGGCCGACTATCCGACGACCCTCAGCGCCACACAGCTCTTCGCGGATTTCAGCGACCTCTCGCCGAATCCTGGCCTCCTGCCGTACGCGCCCAACCTGCCCTTCTGGAGCGACTACGCCCAGAAACGCCGCTGGTTCATCCTCCCGAATGGCCAGATGACGTGGTCCAAGGACGGCGCCTGGAATTTTCCCAATGGCCAGATCTGGGTGAAACACTTCGACCTGCCCCTGACTCGCAGTCTGCCGCCCCAAGCGAGTGATCCGCTCACGCCGGCCAAACGCATCGAGACCCGTATCCTCGTCAAAAACGCCACGGGCAGCTATGGCGTGAGCTATCGCTGGAACGACGCTGGCACCGACGCCACGCTGGTCGCCGATGCGGGGGACGAATTCGATGTCGCCATCACGCGCAACGGCCAGGCCTACAACCAGCACTGGCGCATCCCCAGCCGGGCAGAATGCGTCGCGTGCCACAATCCACAAGCCGGCCACGCCCTCTCCTTCACCACCCGGCAACTCAACCGCGATTCCGCATTCTACGGGGTCACCAGCAATCAGCTCACGTTCTTGCAGCAAGCCGGCTACTTCACCAACGACCCGGGCTCGCCGCAGGTACTCCCGCGGCACCTGCGGCCGGATGAAACCAGTTTTCCGGTGGAAGCTCGCGTGCGCAGTTACCTCGCGGTGAACTGTGCCTACTGCCATCAGCCTGGCGGCTCCGCGACGCCCACAGCGTGGGACGGCCGGCCACAAGTCACGCTCACCGCAACGGGTTTGATCAACGGCGCCGCCTCGAACGACGGGGGAGATTTCGCCAACAAACTCATCGTCCCCGGTGACGTGCAGCACTCGGTCGTGCTCAATCGGATGGCGCTCACGAACGGCTTCACCCGCATGCCTCCGCTGGGGTCCAATGAAGTCGATCCGACAAACATCGCGCTGGTCACCGATTGGATCACCAATGCTCTGCCCAATCGCCAGACCTACGCCGACTGGCGGCTCGCCCAGTTTGCCTCTGCCACTTCACCCGAGGGTGAACCCGAAGCCGATCCCGATGCGGACGGCAGCCGCAACACCGCGGAATTTCTCGCGCAGACGCCACCGAGCGACAGCCGCAGTTTCCTTCGCCCCGACATCGTCACTTTGGGCAATCAGGTCCAGATCACCTTCAGCGTCCCCGCCAATCGCTCCGCCTTCATCGAAACGTCTTTCGACCTCACGAATTGGTCTCTCTGGGACGTCCCAGGCAATGCGGGGCTGCCCCTGCCTGGCGGACCCGTGACGCTCACCGCGCCGCGACTCACGCCGAACCAGTACTTCCGCCTGAGGCTTGAGGAAAATTAGGAACCCAACGTGGCCACAACGTTGGAGTTCAGGCTTTAGCCTGCGGCGGTGGACTTTCGCCAGCAGCCTAAAGGCTGAACTCCAACGCACACTTACAGCAACTCCCGGTAAAGCGCTGCATAACGCGGCGCGAGTACTTCCCATGAAAACTCCCGCTGCGCCCAGCCAGCAAGCTCACTGCGCGCTTCCGCCGAAGTCCGTGGTGCGGCGAAAAATCGCCTCAATCCCGCTGTAACACTCGCCTGCTCCGGTGACACGATGAACCCGCGATCCGGCTGCAGCCAATCTCCCCAAGGGGTGGTATCGGTAGTCAACGACGGCGTTCCCACCTGACAGGCTTCGAGCACGGCGAGACCGAAATTTTCCGAGTACGTCGGCAGGCAAAACAAATCTGCGCCCTGGAAATACGGCCAGCGCGCTTCACCCCAAACTTCGCCAATCCACTCCACCCGCGGGAGGCGCAACTCAGTCGCGAGCGCTTTCACTGCCGTAACATAGCCCGGCTCACCCCCACCCACGATCACCAACCGCACTGTGGACGGAGGCGCACTTTCCGCGAGCGCACGGAGGAGGAACTCGAGTCCTTTTTTCACATGCAGCCGGGAGAGAAATAGCAGGACCGTTTCCTCTGGCGACCAACCCAGTTTCGCACGCGCACCCGCATAATCCGGCGCGGCATCACCGGTAAAACCCAGCGGCAGCATGACCACCCGCTGCCCGCCAAGCTTCGCCTGCAAACGGCGTTGCTCCGGTGGCGCGGTGGCCAGGACGACTTTGGCGCGGCGAAGATGAGCGCGCTCGATCGCAAAATAGTACGGCCATTTCTTCCACCATTTATGCCGCCACGCCCAAGGCTCGAGCATCCCGTGCGGCGAAATGATCGTGGGCACGCCACGCGCAGCCAGCGCCCGGGAAAGCCGCGCCTGAGCCGGCTGCCAGAGGCCATGAAAATGGACGACATCCGCGGCAAACGGGTCGGCATTTTCGCCACTGAGCACCTCAACTCCGATCCCGCGCAACGCAGTTTCCAGCGAACGGATCGCGCCTTCGAGCCCGCCCACCCGCAAGGCCACTGGAGGTTCGACGAAGCAGACTTTCATCGCCGCGGATCGAGGGTTTCGCGATAGAACGTCTCGTAGTTCGCAGCCATCGCATCGAAGGAAAATTGCTCTTCGGCCAGACGGCGCACCCACTGCCCGAGAGCTTGCAATCGAGCCGGCTCATCCAGGGCGGCGGCCCACGAGGTATCGGCGGTCACCGGCAATACGTCCCCCGGCGAAAAGAAAGGCATCTCGGCCAGCAAATGTTCGGCAATCGCACAGGGCAGCGCGGCCGACATGGCTTCAAGAATCGCGAGCGGGAGGCCTTCGAATTCGGCCACGTGGAGAAAAACGTCGGCGGCAAAAAGCAGCGGCATCACTTCGCGCTGCCACGGCAGGCGCTCCACGCGCTTCAGTTGAAACTTGGCCACCGTCGCATCCCATTCATCCGCCAGCGCGCCATCTCCCACCCAGAGGAAACGCGTATCGCTGCGCTGGGCAGTGATCTTTCGCGCCTGCTCCAGAAAAACGAGCGGCTGCTTTTGCGGCACGAGGCGCCCCACCGCGACCACGACTTTTTCATCCGGCGCGATACCAAGTTCAGCGCGCTTTTCCTGCCGCCATTTTTCCCGCTGGCTGAGATCGAAAAGCGGGACGCCATTCGGGATGGTGCGCAGCCGTGGAGCATCACCGAGAAACTCAGCGAGATCGCGGCGGCGTTGCTCGAGTACGGTCACGAGCAACCCGGCATATTGCTCCAGCGCCCGGCGAGAAACCGCATCCCGCGCCCCCGCCGCCACTGCGCGGAGATACTTCGCACTTTGCGAAAGATGGATCGTCGCGAGGCTCGGAATCCCGGCCAACCGCGCCGCCTTCAGCAGATCGAGGCCGTCTTCGAGATTCTGTTTGTTGATATGTACGAACTCCGCCCCGGTCGCCTTCCAGGACTCGGCCACGCGGCGCGCCGAAGCGCGGTCGAAGTAACTCGCCAGCGAACGAAACCGGCGGTCGTAAGTGTTCGTGTACTCGCAGCGCACGACCTTCCCGAACCTGGCGAAGCTCTCTGCGAGTTCATCCATGCGCGGATGCGACGAAGCCCAAAGCAGCACTTCGTGCCCGCGCTTTGCGAGCGCCTGCCCGAGGTAGAGCAGATAGAGCTCTCCCCCACCCCGCGAACCGGAACTGCTACTGGCCAAAAGAATCTTCATGCGGAAAGGACATTCTCGATCGCTTCCACCCAGCGCGCCGCACCAGCCTCCGGGGTATAGGCTTTCGCCCGCGCCCGGGAAGCCTCGCCATACGGCGCGATGAGTTCCGGGTGCTCGACAAATTTACGCAAGGCGGCGCCCAGCGAAGGCCCGTCACCCGCGGTGAACTTCACTCCGTTTTCGCCTTCGACTACGAGATCGTGCCCGGCTCCGACTTGATCGGAACAAATGACCGGCAAGCCCGCACCGACGGCCTGATTCACCACCACGCCCCAACCATCGTAGCGGCTCGGGAGCACAAACACATCGGCGCGCGCAAAAAATCCCGGCAACGCTTCCGGCGGCTGAAACCCGGCGTACTCGATCCGCGCGCGCACTTCCGAGGGCATCGCTGCCAGCATCTCCGGCAACTCTGCTTCGCGGCCGACGAGCAGCAAGCGACCGCGCTCGAGTTTGGCAAATTCCGCGAGCAGCAAATCCACGCCTTTGCGCGCAATCATCTGCCCACAGAAAAAGAAGACCGGTTCCGCGCCGAGTTCAGGCGGCGGCTGGGCCAGAAACGCGGCGAGTTCGCAATAGTACGGCAGGCAAAAGGTCTTCGGCTCCGGGAACCGCTCGGCGTAGTCGCGCTGGGCCCACGATCCGATCGCCGCTATCCCCGCCGAGCGATGCAACGGCGCGGCCAAATGATCGTGCCAGCCACCGCGCCGCCCCAGCTTTTCGCCGAGAAAAATCCACGGCTTCCGCCGCAAGGGTCCGCGCATGAGGATCTGCGCGGTCAATGACATCAGCGTATTCACGATCACCAGGTCGAACTGCCCCACGCCCGGCCAGCCCCAGTTTAAATGCACCCGCGCTCCGCGCAGCGAAAACCAGAAGCCGGGCAGGATGCGTTCGTAACTTTGCAGCGGTTTTTCCGGCCACGGTGAATCCGGTGAAGCGGCTTCGAGATAAAAGACCTGGAGATCCAATTCCGGCCGCGCCGCCAGCGCCGCGAAAAGATCGCGCTGATACGGCGAAGGAACGACCGAGAAAACCGCGACGCGCCGCTTCACGATCCTGTCGGCTTGCGGAAGACCATCAGCATCCCTTTCCACAGGTAAGGAATCGGCCGCCCGGAACCGTGAAAGGCGACGAACTCAAAGCCCTGTTCTTCGCCCAGGCGGCGCAGCGTCTGCGCGGAGAAATGTTTGATGTGCCCGCCTTCCCACAGCACGGTCAGCGCCCGATCGATTCGGTTGGTCAGGGCGAGACCCACGTTTTTCAGATACCCCCAATACGGCGTCGTGACGATGAACAAGCCGCCCGGTTTCAGCGCCTCAAACACCCGCCGGCACAACGTTCGCGGCGAGTACAAATGCTCGATCACTTCGATGGTCACGATCGCATCGAATGGCTCGGTGCGGCCAAATGGGGTCAGCAGGTTTTCGTAGGCCGACGACTCGGCGAACTGAATGCCCGGGTACCGTTCCTTGGCCCGCGCGACCCCCCCGGCGGAAGGATCGATCCCGTGCAGGGCGAAGCCGGCCTCGGAAAGCGATTGCGTGAAGTTTCCGTCCCCACAGCCGATATCGAGCACCGCCTTGATATGCCCCGGTGCACGCAGGTGCTGCACCATGGTCTCGAGGTAGAGCGGCTGATGCGGCGGATCGGGCTGGGTATAGTCGTGATAGATATGGTCAACGCGTTCCACGGGAAGGTTGGTTGGGATTTCTCGGTGGGCCCGGTATTGGCCGGCGTTTGGCACCGCTACCGAGCAGGCGCTTGGCTTGGGCTGCGAGGCGCTGGAGGAGGAATCGAGCACCAAAAATTGCGGCGATGGTTGGCAGCAGCGCCGTCGTAAAGACGAACAAACTGCGCATCGAAATCGCCGCCGCGAAAAAGCCGGAAGCGTAGATCAAAATGCCCAACTCCGAGTTTTTCGACGAGGCCAGCCGCGACCACCACGCGGTACCGCAGCCGAAGAAAAGGCCGGTGATCAATACCGCGACCATCCCACCCGCCACATACGCCTCACCGACGAAACTGGCCGCCACGGTCCACCCTTCGCTATCTGCCCCGGCGGCCTGCTCGAGGCTCATGCTCATGCCTTCCGGTTTGCCCGGCCATAGTGCGCGTGGGATCGGCCGAATGATGGCAAGATACGGCACTTCGAAACCGAGATAGGGATGCTGCTTGGGAAAGGTCGCGACCAGCTGGCTGATCACGAAAAGATTCATGTCCACGTGGACCATCTTTTCCACCTCGGCGACCGGACGATTTCCCGCGAGCCATTCCTTCAGCCCCACGGTGCGGAAGTTCAGCATCATGACCGTGGCCACCAGCGCGGCGGCGAGGGAGCCACCCATGACCGCCAGCATCTCGGTCTGCCGCCCTTTCGGCATCGCGAAGGCGTAGCCGATCAGGAAAGTCACGAGGAAGGAGATGAAGAGATTCCGCGTGCCGCTGGAGAAGCCGTAAAACATCTCGAATGCGAACCCGAGCGTCACGAGTCCAATCTGGAACGCATTGTACGAACTCCGCCGGGCGTAAATGATGCCCGCGATCGGCGGCACGAGGTAGAGCAGCATCGAGAGCTCGTAGAGCAGCGCCCGCCAGTCGCCGAGGCGATTGCGCCCCCAAGGCTGGGAAAAGCGCGGCCCCATGAATGCATCGATCATGGTGAAGATGTTGAAATTCACCGCGAGGAGCATCTGGAGATGCCCCAGGAACAAACACACCGCAAAAATCGTGAGCATCCAGCCGGCCGGCGCCGGGCGCGTAAACAGCTCCCGCAGGGTCTTCTGGCCCCCGAGCCGGAGGTGGCGCCCGATGATGATGCCGGCGTGACCGAGCAGGCAGGCCAGAATCGCCACCCGCGTGGTGGGCACATCGGTCAGCGAGTTGAATTCCGGTTGGTAAAACAGGAACTCAAACAGGGTGAGAAAATACAGGCCGACAAGCGCGAGAATGTCGGCGCGCGCGAGATTGGAGAGGCCCTGCTTGGCATCGAAGAAGAGCGAAAGGGCGATACTGATCCCGGCCCCGTAAGCGGCTTCGGTCGCGAGCTGATGCGGCGTGAAGCCATTCAAGGCCACGGCCGTGATGGCAAGCCCGGTCAGCGCGAGCCACGAACCCGACTTCGAGGCTTCAAGCTGTACTTCATCCGGATCGGCCGACGGCAGGGGCGTGGGTTTGGCCGCAGCGCCGGGCGGCTGAGTGCCTGCCCAGGGCGGCGGCTGGTGGGTGCGTTTGGGACGAGCGAAAGCCATCGGTCAGGACAAGGCGGCGTTGCTCAGTGCGATGAGGCGGCGGGCGGGCTCTGTCCAGCCAAACGTTTCCGTCACGCGTTTTGGATGCGCCGCCCACCAGGTGAGTTCCGCGGCCAGAGCCTCGGCGTTTTGCACTGGAAAAATGGAACCGTTTTCCCGCGGGCGAATGAAATCCTTCGCACCGACTCGATCGCTGACGACGCAGGGCAGGCCGCAATTGAGCGCCTGCGGCACGACCAGGCCGAAGCCTTCCTCCAGCGAGGGCAGCACCAGCACAGAGCCGCCGCGCATGGCGGCGGCGAGCTCGCGCTGCGCCACGGGGCCGTGAAAATGCAACGGGACAGCTCCGCGATACGCGGCGAAGTCCTGAGCGCATTCGCCATAGTCCGCCCCGTAAAAATCCACGCGCCATTTGGCGGCGCCCGCCAGCGAGAGCGCCGTGAGCAGGGTGCGGAGATCTTTGCGCAGGCAGACCTGCCCGGCGAAAATAATGCGGAACTCCTCCGGCACCTCGGCTCCCGGGTGAAAGATTTCGCTCTCCGCGCCGTAGGGGACGACCCAGATTCGTTCGCGCGGCAGGCCGCGGGCGATCAATTGATCCCGGACCACGGTCGAGGCCGCGCAGTGGAAATCGGCCAGGGCGTACTCTTCATCCTCGCGGGCGAAATACTCGGAATCGTAAGGGCAATGGTCGGTCAGATTCAGCCCGACGCGCTCGTACTCCGGCTCCACGATTCGCACCCAATCGCGTACCGGACCAGTGGCATGATTGAGCACGGTCTTCACCTCCAGCCGCCGTGCGCCACGAAAAGTCCCTAGCGCCTGCCCTGGTATGGCGTGGACAAAATCGGCATCGGCGTCCAAATGCGCGCCGACCCAGCGATCGAAGCCGCGATCCTGCCAGAGAAACAGACTTCGCGAGCTGGGGCGAAAGCGCTTCGGCACGAACTTATGCAGCCCATAGACCACATTCGTGCGGAAGCTGTGCACGCGCAGGCTCACGCCATCCGCCGCGCCCAACTTCCAACTCGGGTAACCGGAATAGTAATGGCCCAGGGCGCCGGCCCCCGCGAGTTCGCGAGCCATTGGCCAGAGATGGCAGGGATTGGTGGCAGAGATGGAAATTTTCAATGTGGGCGCTCTCCAAATAGCGCTTTCCATTCCACTTCGGAAGTCACCGGCGAACGGAGCAGCCGCATCCAGGCCAGATAACGCCGCCACGGCAGCGGACGACGAGCCTGCACGGATTGCCCAATGCCACGAATCGCCTGCCCCCACCACTCCGGTTCGCGTCGTACCCACTCCCCACCCCGGCGGATCGCGTAGCCAAACTGGCGAATCGCCCGGAACGCCGCGACAAAGAAACACTGTGGTGCTGGACAGCGCAGTAGCACACTCCAAAATTCATTCCGCGCATGGCGGTGATGCGTCCGGATTTCGTTGCGCTGGGCGGTGGTGAAATGGTGCCGGATAAGCAGCGCCGGTTCATACCGCACCTGCCAGCCCGCGCAGACGCAACGCAAAGCAAAGTCCGGTTCTTCGTAGGCGTGGAAAAAGAAATCGGGATAGTCGCCCACTTCCAGAAACGCCGCCCGGCGAATGGCCGCGCCTGAGTTCACGTAGCTGCCGACCCAGGCAGGCCGGCCGAAATCGTTGCCGACGAGCGATTCGGGAAATTCATCCGAGCGCTGAGCGAATCCCAGCACGGCCAGCGCAGAATTCTGCGCGAAGGCGGACTCCACCCGCGCGATGAAATCCGGGTCGAGTGGATAGCTGTCGTCGTCGAGCGAGACAAACACATCACACGTGCACGCGTGCGCGAGTTCGTTGCGCGAGGGGATCGAGCCTCGCGAGGTTTCGTGCTCGATCAAACGCACCTGCGGATACTCGGCCCGAATCATTTCCACCGTACCATCGCGGCAGCCATCGGCGCAGACGAGGATTTCATCCGGCGCGGGATCGAGCCGGGCCAGATGCGTGAGGGTACGCGCGAGGTCTTCGCGCCGCTGATGCGTGGTGATGGTGACGGCGATGCGCAAACTCACAGCCAGTTCCCCGCGATCAATTGCCCCCACCCCGTCGGCCGCGTGCGCAGGAGGAAGACGGTCACAAACAACCGGTGCAGCACGTCTTTCCAAAACAGCTCCCAGCCGCCGATCCCCTGCACGTCGCGCGCGATCAGGCGGCGATGTGCGGCGCTCTGCTGCGCGTTGCGGAAGTAGTTCCGCTTGGCCGGGCTCATCGAGGGATAGTGGTCGTAGGTGGCAGTGCCGTGGAAATACAGGCGCAGCCGTTTGCCGATGCGGGCGGAGAGATGCACGTCCTCACCGAAGCTGTAACCCTCGAACAGCGGGAAAAGCTCGGCGCCAAAAGCGGCACTTTGGAAAAGCACGCAGCCGAGATTCAGCCAGTCGGCGGGAATCAATTCATCGCGCTGCACCTGGTAACACGGGAAACAATTGATCGCGGCACCGAAGAGTTTTCCGCCGTAGGTGGCGTCGTCGTACCCGGCCTGCAGGCGGTAGTATTTGCGCAGCAATCCGCTCGGCTCGGGATGCTCGGCGCCATTCATGCGCGCGGCGACGCCACCGGTGTCCGCCCGCGCTTCAAAGACGGCGCAAAGTTTGGCGAAAACATCCGGCGCGAGGACCACGTCGTCGTCGATAAACGCGACGAGGGGTGACTCTACCTCGCGGAAACCCTGGTTGCGTTGCACTGCCGCGCTGGGCCGTTCGGCGCGGCGGTAGATGATCGGCAGGGCAACAAATTCCGCGGCGACTTTTTCCGACTCGTTCCCTTTCGAGGAATCGACGATCACGATCCGCTCGGGCGCGCGTTCCTGCCGCGCTATGCTGGCGAGGGCGTCGCGCAGGGCATCCGCGCGTTCGTAAGTGGCAATGACGATGCTATAACCGAGAGCCATCGGAATCAGGGCCAGATTCCGGTGCCGTGCATCACGCGTTTGAGGGCGCGTTGCCAGGTGGGTTCGAGGTGCGCCTTCAGCTCCTGTGGATCGATGGTGTATTGCCCATCGCCGCGATCGAGCGTCAGCTTCGCCGCGTCCGCAACTTTGTCGCGCCACGACTCCTGCGTGCTGTGGCCGAAATGCTGCCAGCCCGCCGCCGCCGCCGCGCGGCGGGTATCCAGCCGGCGCTGGATTTGCGCAGGCGAGCGATACTGGAAGTGTTTCACCCGAATGCGGCGCGGCTCGATCAAACCCAGATGCGCCGGCCACGCGCCGCCGGCCCAGACCAGCCCATCGCGATGCCGGAAGAAGCGCGCTTCACCGCCCTTCGCCTGGTAGAAGCGAGGAAAACGCTCGGGCGTGATTTCCGGCGGCGTCTGTTCATCGGCCGGCGAAAAACGGCTGAGGTCTTCCGCGGTAAGGAAATACTGGAGCCACAGGCCCCAGACGACGTGATGCGCCCGCGGCACCGCCGCGAGAAAGGTCTTCGGATCGTCCACGTAGAACTCGTCCGAATCGAGGCGGCACCACCAATCCCCCGCTTTGGCTTCACTCCGATAGGCCTGGAAAATCTCCGCGCGCAGCGCGTCGTCGAACGGCTTCGGATCCTGCTTGTACGGCACCACCCGCGCGTCCGTTTTGGCCAAACCCTGCACGATCTCCCACGTCCCGTCGGTGCTGCCGTTGTCGAAAACGAAAATCCGGTCGCACCACGCTAGAGCCGCAGTCAGCGAAGTGCGGAGGATATCCGCTTCGTTTTTGACGAGGCAAAGGCCGAAGATGCGCATGAAGAAGCGAACAAAGTCTGGAGACACCATGGGTGTCAACCGTCACGCCGGTGCAGCGGCCGCTTTATTACTGCGGCGTCGCGGCGACGGTGATTTCGTGCAGTTCGAAATCCAAAAGGTTGTTTGGCGTGGCGCCCGGCCGAATTTCGAGCTGGTTGCCACTCTGCTGCAACAAATGCCCCGGAATGCGGAACTGCTGGCGCTCAATCGGCCCCACCCGGCCGTTGCCGTGGGAAAGTTTGTTGAGATCGCCAATCTCCGTTTGATTGATCAGGATCCGGGCCCTCCCGCGAGGCTCCTTCAGCCGCTTGTCGGTAGTCGGAAGCAGACCCGTCACGCGAACGGTCACCCAAGCCAGAGCGGCCGGTCCGGGTTTGACGGCTTCCGGAAGATCGAAGGTCGCCGTGAAAACCGCGTCATCCGCGCTGGGATGGTGCATGTCTTTCCGATTCTTCGAATCACCGATATGGAAGGGCTCGATAAGCAGATGGGCCGGCCAGGTCGTGGGTTTGGCTTCTTGCCCCTGCAACACCGCGAACCCAACGACCCATGCGATCAACGGCAAGCAAACAATCCGGTTCATGAGATTGACCCGTCGTTGTTTAAATACGACGCCCAGCCCTACGCCGCGTAGTATTTCGGGTAGCGGTAGTAGTAGTAATCGGGCGTCTCGGTATCGACGCAATTCAGGATCAGGCCGAGCACATTGACCTGGCGCTGATAGAGCGCGCCGAGGGCGTTGAGCGTGAGCTTGGCGGACGTGAACTGGGCGCGAATGACCATGAGCACGCCATCGAAGTGCGGCGAGAGGGTCGGCGTATCGTCGGTGGCGAGAATCGGCGCGCTGTTGAAAATGACGAGGTCGTAGGCGGCCTTCATTTCCTCGAGCATGGTCTCGACGATCGGTCGAAGAAGCAATTCGCCGGATTGGTTCGTGACCGGGCCACGCGGGATGATGCTGAGATTCTTGAAGCGGCTCTCGATGATGGTCTCCCGCCACGGCATTTCGCCGCGGAGGATGTTGCAAAGGCCGCGCTGGCCATCGATGTCGAAGAGCGTCGCGATATCGCCACGGCGCAGGTCAGCATCGACGAGGAGCACCCGGGCACCGCCATTCGCCATGGTGATGGCGAGATTGCTGGCGAGCGTGGATTTGCCTTCGTTCGGAATCGCGCTGGTGATGAGCAGCGCCTTCAGATCCGCCTGGTTCGGCATGAAGATCAGCGACGAACGGAGACTGCGGAAAGCCTCAGCATAGGTGTAACGCTCGTCCTCGGTATCAAGCAGCGGCAACCCATGTGCGGTCCGCGAGGAGCGAACATCGGGAATCTGGCCAAGGACCGGCTCGGAGAAATGATCGAGCAACTCGGTCGAGCTGGTGAGGCGATCGTCGTGCCGATCGAGGAAGAAGAGAATCAAGCCGCCAATGACCAAGCCACCGATCAAACCCATGACGAGATGCTTCACCGTGCCCTTCGCCACGAGTACCGCCGGCGTCGCCTTGCGGATGACTTTGAGCAGGTTTTGATCGCTGGTGATTTCGATCTTGGAGATGCTTTCGAGGAGTTTGTCCTCCTGGCTTTCGGAGCGTTTCGCTTCGTCGGCCAGCGACTTGTAGTCGCCGTCCTTCTCGCTGGCTTCCTTGGCTTTCTCAGTCCAGAGCAGCACGTTTTCGTCGAGGCTCTTGAGCTCGGCATCGATCGCCGCGATGCGGGCCTTGCTCAGGTTGATGGTCTGGCTGCGAATGCCGTCCAACGTGCGGTTCAGCAGATCGGCTTCACCCTGCAGCGCCTGCATCCGGGGATGCTTCGGCTTCCAAAAGCGGCTGCGTTCTTCGATCTGCGCCTGCTTTTGGTTCAGTGTCTGGATCGTGCTGAGGTACTGATTGACCAGTTCGGCGGAGAGCGAGTTCGACTCCTGAGCCATGTCGGAGCCAGGGGCCGAAGTGCCATTCACCTGCTGGGGCTGGGAGGCGGAACTCAGCAACTGATCCGGAGTCAGGTTGTCGAGGCGGCTGCGTTCGGCGCGGAGATTGTTCTGCCGATTGCGCAGGGTGGCGAGGAAGTTTGCCGCCTCGTCGCGCTGCTGCGCCCAGAACTGCATGTTGTTCGCTTTGACGAAGGCGTTGAGCTTCTCTTTCTGCACGGTCAGACGCTCGCGCACCTTCTCGAGCTGCACATTCAGCTCAGCGCCGGTTTCGGTCGAGACGCCCTGACGCAGGCCGCGATACTGCACCATGAATTCGGCGATGACGGCATCGACGTATTTCTGGGTGAAGATCGGGTTCGTGCCCGTGCCGGAAATGGTGAAGATGGAGGTCCGCGGCGTGACGCTGGCGGTCACGGTGACGTCGCCACCGAGTTGCGGGGCTTCGAGTTCGAGGCGCCGGCGGGCGGCATCGCGCACTTCCAGGCTCTCCAGCATCTTGAGGGTGTTGCCCATCAAGCTGCCGTAGGAGTCGTAGTACTTCTTGCCGGCATCGCCTACGTCGAGTTCTTCGCGAACGATCAGATCGCTCGAGGACGTATAAAGATCGGGCTTGTTGAAGACGATCCAAGCTTCGAGGCCGAGGCCGGCCGCCACCGTGAGCAGCAGAATCCACCAGTAACGGCGAACCAAGCCTCGCAGGCGGAACAGTTTGACACTCAGGCTGCCGGGAATAGCCCCCGGGGCGGCATTATGCGGGTCGGCGTCCATTTCGCGCGGCTATCCTTTAATATTGAACCAGCTCTTATCGACGTGAATCCGATCGCCATCCTGGAGAACGGGGTCTTCCTGCACACGGCCCTCATTGAGCAACTTGGGCACATTGAAGATACGCTCGGTACCTCCGCGGAAGAGATGCACTTTGTCCTTCTTCGCCCACTGGGTGAAGTCGCCGGCTTTGAGAATGGCTTCGGTCAGCGTGATCGTCTCGCCGGCCGCGATTTCGAGTGAGCCCGGAGCACGAACTTCGCCGGAAACCGTGATTTTCCGCAGCTGGGAAACGGCATTCACCGTATCGAGAGCCACCAGGACCGTGGCGCTGTAGTAGTAGTCTTTTTCGAGGAAAGACTTCAGGTCGGACTCCACCTGCGAAGTGGTTTTACCCGCCACCTTGATCCGGCCAAAAGGCGCCATGTCGAGATCGCCGGTGGCGGAGACTTTCTTCAGCACGGGCAGATCCCGATCTTCCTGGATCTGGACGGAAACAATATCGCCGGAAGTGAGACGGCGATTGGGGTCGACCGAGACCGCACTCATGCCCGAGCGTTCAATGGCGCTCGAGCCCCCATAAGGGTTGGTGGTCGCCGCTGGCGGTGGATAAGCCTGATAAGGCCGAACCGGTTCAGCCCGGGGAGCCGGTCGCTGCGCCCATCCTGCCGGACCTGCAATCACTATTCCAAGGAGGAGAAGGGCGATTCGCAGGAGTCGCGGTTTCATGGGAATGGCGTGGGGCGTCAGAAGCGATAGTACAGGCTGAGGAACACGAGATTCTGGTAGTAATCCGCGTGTTCGATGTTGGAGTCTTTTAAGAGAAAGCGATAATCGAGCCCAAGCGTGATGGAATTTGTCAGGTGATGACGAATTCCGAGCGCGGCGCCCACGCGAGTGGCCTCTTCGGAGAAGTTTCCGGAGGTCTCGTAGTACTCCCAAAAGACGACCGGGCTGATCTCGGTGTGATAGAGCCCCTTGTAGGTGCCGCCGTATTCGACGTGCCAGAGGTCGTAGAAGTTCGTGCCGAAGCCGACCTCCGAAGTCTTCGAAGCCATGAGGCCGTGCTCGAAGATATCGTTCGGGGTGTGAGTGAGTTGGAACTTGAAGTAGTACCCGCCACCGTCCTCGGAATCGGTGAACAGATCCGAATCGTCGTCCGTGTTGTCTTCGAAATCGGGGTCGAGTTTGGAGAAGAAGTCGCGGTCGAAACGGGAAGTGCCGTCGTACTTCAGCCCCTGATAACCACCCTCGAGGTACGCATTGAGGTACGGAGTGATCTGCCAATCGATAAACGGACCGGCCAGAATATTCGTGCCGTCGGCCCGGTCCTGACTGTCAAAATCGATATAGCTGACCGAAGCCATAATACCGACTTTCAGACCCGGCGACAGCTCGTAGCTCGGACGGACGAAGACGGTGTCGATGGAGCGATCCTCCGAACTGAACAGGTCGGTCTTGCTCCAAAGGTTGTAGTGATCGTAGCCGAAGCTCAGGTTCAGCTTCTCATTGATCGGCCAATTGAAATCGATGCCCGCCTGGTTTTCGTAGCGTTGGTACTTCGCCACGTTGCTCAGCGGAGCGATCGTGTACGGCTCTTCCTGATAACTAAAGCGATCACGCACCGTGATCTCGAAAGCGGCCACGTGGACGGTGAGCGAAATTTCCGAGTTCGGCGAAAGGATAAGCCCGCCTGAATCGAGATCACTGTGATCGAAGTATTTCGCCCAGCTGGCCCCGACGGAAAACCGCAGCGTATTCAGATCGCTGATCGGCCACATGACGTCCAGGTTGACCAGCGGACGAAGGATGAAATCGGACTCCCGATTTTCGTCGGAAAGATTGATGTTGTCGTTCCACTCCAGACCAACGCCGACGGCGACGGACATGCGGACCGGGCCGACCGCCATGTTGTACTTCTCTTCCTCCTCGGTCCCAGCCGCGGGAGAAACAGGGTTCAAACCGGAAGGTGCCGCGTCGCGATAACCGTACTCCGATGGCATGATCGGACCGATGCCCCCCGAAGACCGGGAAGTCCCCAGTTCTCGGAAGAAATCCTGCCCGAAGGCCGAAAAGCCCGTCATCATCAGTACGAGAGCCGCTGCCTGGGCCACGCTCCCCCCATGGAACTGATTCGAAAAATTGGTTCGATGCACGATGGGGCCAGAAAAGGGTAAATGGAACTTTTTGACAACCTTATTCTCCACCCGGAATGCACTTTGCACCGAATCTGGCATGGCTATTTTCGCGTTTTTGCGGTTCCAGGCGCCCCGGTGAGGACGACGCGGAATCCGTAGTTATCCGTACTACTATCAGGAGAGGCGTGCACGCGGCAGGAAGTCAGCAGGCTGAGTTTGAGCGCGCCGTTGTACCAGGAAGCGCCGCGCAACACTTTGGCCTTCGATTCGGCGTTCCAGGAGTCCATGCACCACTGCCAAACGTTGCCGCCCAGGTCGTAGAAGCCAAGCTTGTTTGGCGGGAAACTACCCACCGGAGAGGTCCAGGCGAAGCCGTCGTTATACCCCTTGATGGCGACGTCCGAACCGGTTTCTTCGCCGGTGTAGTTACCGGCGCCCACGGGCGGTGGCCAGGCATTCCCCCAAGGGTACACATCCGGCACACTCATATCGCGCGCTTCCGGCGTGGAGCCGGTTTCATGCGCCAGCCCCGCGGCGGCGCTCCATTCCAGATCGCTCGGCAAACGGTAGCTTTGCTTGTCGGAAATCATGCCTTCCTTCTGCTCCTTGGCGGTAAGCCATTTGCAAAAAGCGGCAGCCTCCTGCCAGGTGACATTGACCACCGGATGATCCGGCCCCTGCTTGAAGCCGGGGTCTTTCCAGAGCGAAGATTTCAGACCGGCGGTTTTGGCGAAGACCTCAAAATCGCGCACGCGGGTGGGCCAGATGGCCATCAGGATATCCGTATCCGGCAAAGGCAGCAGGCGCATGCCGAGGCTGTTGGTAAGTCCCGCTTCCGAGGAAGCCGCGGGAGGCTTGGGGATGGCTTCGGGAGGCGTCACGGTCGGAGCCGGGGTGGTCGCTTTGGCCAATTCCATCGCGGGCGCCGGGGTCGCTTCGGGGGCTTTGGGCAATGCGGGAGCGGGAGCAGGCGTGGGCGTTGTGCCGAGCACCCGGGACAATTCCTTCATCTTCTGCTCAAAAGCGGTGCGCGCATCTTCCGGAGCTGAAGTCGGCGCAGGCGCAGGGGCGGGCGTGGCGGCAACAGGTGCAGGCGCCGGAGTCGAAGTTGCCTTCGTGCTCGCCGTGGTGGTTTCTTTCGGTTTGGCCGCGGCTTTCTTTTTCGCTTCAGCCAGCGCGGATTCCTTGCTCTGGGCATCGCTATGCAGCGACGTGAGGCGGTCTTCAGCCTTGGCGATTTCGCTCTTGTGCGCGGCGAGTTTTTCGGCGGCGGCCTGGGCGGCTTTGCGCGCGTCTTCGGCTTGCTGTTTCTTCTCCGCGGCCGCCTTCTCGGCTTCCTGCGCGGCCATCTCGGCCTTCTTCAATTCATCATCCAGCTTTTGCTGCTGGGTCGTGAGTTCCTCGGCGGCCTTGCGCGCCACGGGCAGTTCGCCGGTGGTCCGGGCGATGTTTTGTTTGAGCTCGGCGAGCGCAGCCTGAATTTGCTCTGGAGTTTCAGCCACCGCCGGAGCGGGAGTGGCAGGTGCAGACGCCGGCGTGGCCGCTTCGGGAGCTTTTTCCGGGGTCGTCGCCGTGACCATTTTCGGCTCAGGCGTGGCTTCCGGTTTCGGCGTCATGGGCACGGGAGTGGACTCCGGGGCGGGAGTCGCCGCATTGCCCGCGAGCGGGGCGGGAGTCGAGGTCTCGACCACCGACTCCGAGGAAGTCGAAACGCCCGACGTGCTACTGCCCGATGCCGGCACAAAAACGCGATAGAGAATAAATCCGACGACCCCCAGCACGACCACGATACTCAAAATCGACAGCAACGAAGGGCCGCTGCCATGAGGGCGGTCATCGAACCCTTCATCGTCGTCGTAACGTGGCGGACGGGCCGCTTCTTCGCGGCGAACTTTTTCCGCGAGCTTGCCGGCGTCGACTTTTGATTCCGAAGGGGACGATGGTGTTCCCAAATCTGCGGTGCCTTTGACGCGGCGCTCCGTGCGGCGCGTGGAAGTCTTCGACTCCACAGCAGGTTCGCTGGGCTTGGCCGGCTCGACCGCGGGGGCTGTCGCTTCTGTGGCCGCAGCTGCCGCCGCGGGCGCGACTGATTCGACCGGCGCTGAAACCGCCGGCTCTTTTTCCACCGCCGGGGTTTCCCCAGGCACAGGCGCGGGAACTGGCTCTTCCTTGGCGGCTTCAGGTTCCGGGGCGGCCGGCTCGGCACTCTTGGGCGCTTCGGCAATTTCCGGAGCTTTGGTTTCAATGACAGGCGCCGGTTCGGCCGGGACTTCGGCTTTCGCTTCCGTCGATTCAACGGGGACGGCGGGAGTTTCCGCCTTGGCCTCCACCGCTTCGGGCGTCACGGGCGCCGGTTCCGCAGGAACGACTGGCGCGACCGGAGCCGCGGCAGGTTGAGCACCTGGATCGAGCAATTTCGCAAGGTCGCCACACGAAGCGGGACGCGCGGCCGGATCGGCGGAAAGACTTTGTGCGATGGCCTGTTCCCAGGCAGCCGGAATATTTTTCGCCGGGCGCCCGAGTTTGCTCAGATGCTCTCCCACGGAAAGTACGGACGAGCGATCCCGGCCAGAAAAAGGCGGCTCACCGACGAGCAGCGTATGGGCGAGCGCGCCGAGAGAAAAGAGATCATCGGCTGCCACCGGCTTCGCTCCACCCAGCACCTGCGGGCTGAGAAACGCCGCCTGGGGTGCCTCCGGTGCCGCGCCAGCGAGCACTGGCCCACCGCCGAAATTCAAGACCTTCGCCTGGCCATCGCCGACGAGCACGTCGTCCGGCGAGAGCGCGCCGTGCGCGAGTTTCACGCGATGCGCCTCTTCGAGGATTTCGCACAGCTCGCGCAGCAACGGCCAGATCTCGCCCACTTCAAACGAACCACCCGCGTGTTCCGCCATGACCGCAGCCAGAGGCCGGCTGGCAAACGGATCCATCGCGATCGCCGACCATTCATCCTCCTCGATCAGATCGTAAGTACGAAGAATGCGCGGATGAATGATCTGCCGCGCCCGCTTCACTTCGCCGCGCAGCTTTTCGAGCACGGATGATTGTGCGCGTACCTCGGCGGGGAGGAAATGCAGCGAGATGTCTTTCCCGAGCACTTCATCGTGCGCCAGCCAGACTACCGGGCCCGGACTTTCCACACGGCGCTGAAGGAGATAACATCCGGCGAGCTTCTGCCCCGGCTGGAGCTGCGTGAAGAAATCAGACGCTGGTGTGGCAGATTCGGCAGACATGTAAAAAGGTGCGGGGGCTTCCGAGAAAAATTGGGTGACGACGCGTTGTTCGAAAGTGCTTGGGTCGGCTGCCGCGGGTGGCGCGGATCGCTGGCAACTTAAATCCCGCTCCGGGCGCGACTCGCACCGGGAATACCGACTGGCCCAAAAGAAGTCAGCCGAAAAATTGGCGCGGTTCTGCCCGAAAGGATTCAAAACTGAGATAGCAAAATATAAGCTTGCCACCCGACTAAATTTTTATAATTTCTCCACAGTTTCCAGAAACAGCGTCAACTAAAAGGCTGCTGTGGAAGGGATTTTTGTTTTGCGACAACCAACACACTTCGCTAGGAGACCCGCCATGACTCGTCAGCCGCTCGCGCCGATCATCATCCTTGCTTCGACCATCGCCGCTTTTGCGGCGCCGGCCGGAACGGATCCTGCCACCAAGCAACTGCAGGTGTACCCGAAGAATCTGGCCCGCCACCATATCGGGGCGAACCTGTTCCTCTTCGATGCCACCAGCCAATCGTACAAGCCGACGGAAGCAGCCGCTGCGTGGCTTGACGACGATGTCACCACCGGATGGGCTGCACTCTCCGGCAAGCAATACTACCTCTTGGCTCTGCCCGAGCCGGAAGTGGTCACCAATTTCTGCCTCTCGACGCGTCCGACCACCGGCACCGTCACCCTCTACGCCGCCGATGAACCGGCCGCTCCGGGTGCGAAGTCGTGGGTCCCGCTGGTGCGCGATGCGGCGATCGAAACGATCAACGAAAAGAAGCTCGCCCGTCCGTTCAGCCGCCTGAGCAAGTACGTGCTGGTCGAGACAAACATCGCCGAACCCGGCCCGATCTACAGCCTGTATCTCTACGGTGAGCGTCCGTCCGTAGCTTATCAGCTGATCAAGCGTGATCAGCCGATCGACGTGAAGGCGCTCTTCGGTTCCTACGTGAACGAGCAGACGGCTTTCAGCCGTGCGGCGCTGTACGCCGGCGGTCGTGTGGCTTTCGCCACTGGCGGCGCCAGCTACACCTCCTGGCAGAAGCTCGTGGACGAAAATCCGGACAGCAGCATCGCGATCACGCCGACCAAGGATGACGCCGGTGTGGTGCTGAAATTCTCCGACCAGCAGACGATCACCCGTCTCTCGCTGCTCACGGGCAGCGGAGCGAAGGGCAAACTCGAAGTTTTCCTGATCCCGGCGCTGCCCGGCCAGGAGACGATCGCTGCGGTGACCCCGGCTCCGGTGACGCCCGCGACTGCAGCGGCCCCGACTACGGGTGACGCTCCCGCGGTGCAACCGGTCGCCAATGTGCCCGCCCCGGTGATCAGCGCTCCGCTGACTCAGCCGGTTTCGCTCACGGGTCTGACCCCGGCGGCGACCTTCGATCTCGATGGCACGGAAATCCGCTTCAGCAAGGATCTCACCGGCGGCGCCGCTGGTGCGGCTCTGCTGCGCTGGACGCCGGAAAACGGCACCGACGCGCTGACCCTGCGGGAAGTGAATGCCTTCAGCGGCTTCTCGCTCGCCGAATACGGTCTCCAGCTCACGCCGGAAGCCGTGGCCGAACTCGCCCGCGACGGCAAAGCTCTCGCCGATGGTAAGGACGCCAAGGCGCTCGCCCCGGTCGGCGAAGGCCTCGATCCGGTGGGTGAAGGCTTCAACCGCAAGCCTCCGTATCTCCCGCCGTCGCTCGGCTTCCCGCCGCCGATCCCGCCCCGCGTTCCGCCGCGGACGCCTCCGCAGCTCCCGCCGAACCTGAGCAACTAAACGCTCAGGAATCCGGTCGAGAGACCTCTTTCAAAAAGCCCGTCGGTTCGCCGACGGGCTTTTTGCTTTTTCTCACCGGAGAGAAAAAGGGAGCTTTTTCAAAGCCAGGCTGGCTGGTGAGGAGATCATCGTCGCTCTCCGGCATCGCAACGCGATGCCCTCCAATTTGTGAACACGCGTCCCTGGAGGGGCATCGCGTTGCGATGCCGCGGGAGGCAGCGCGGCTGCAAATGCCACCCTGTCGCTTCTACTGCCCTTTGGCTGGGTCGGTAAAATTCACCTGCTGCATGGCCATCCAGACTTTGCCCACCATCACCTCGGCTTCGACTTTGAGTAACAGACGGTCGCTATCATCCGAGAGCCAGCAGGTGGCGCTTTTGAATTTTTGGTGAGGTTTCAGGGTGAGATCCTTGGAGATCTCTTTGAGGCGCAGGGCGAGTTTGATCGTAGGCCATTCCTTGCCTGCCACCTTGACCTTTTCGCGGCCGATGACTTCCGCTTCGGCAAGGTAACCACCACTGGTGGGGTACACCACGAAGCGCACGATCTCGCCTTCTTTCAGCGGCTGACTCCGCACAAAAAGAAACGCTCCGGACAGATCGCGCACGGGAGCAAATTTGAATCGTTTCGTTTTTCCGGAGTCCTTGTCTTTCGGCTCGCGCACCCGGGTGCGGGCTGCGCCCTCGGGGCCAAAGACCACGGTCGTGGTACGTTTCTCGTCGGAGTACTTTTCCATCTGCACGAGCCGGGTGGTTTGCAGATCCTGCATCCGGATGGTGGAGGTCGCTTCCGTATCGAGCTTCCACAAAGCCCGCACGGCGCCGCCGGTGCTGCCTTTCACCTTGAGCTGCGAAAGCCCCGGCTTGCGGGTAAACTCCACCTCCGCGTCGCCCGCGGAAAGTGCACTCCATCCGAAACCATACTTGGCCACAAACGAACGCAACGGCGCGAACTTACCGGCCGTACCGGGTTGCAAGGTCGTCTGCCAGTCGGGGTCCTCCGCCGCCCATGCAGAGGTGGCGAATAGAACCGCAAGCAGCGCAAACCTCGTTTTCATCGTCAGATTCGAATTCGCTCGATCGCTTTGGCCGGCAACCAGGCGGTGACTCCACCAGGCAGCGCACAGTAGTGCCAGTCGCCTTGGGTGCTCAACACCTGCACGCGACTGCCGACGGGGAGCGTCTCAGCGCGCGGAGCGCGCTCAGCAGGAGCCTCGAGCGCTTCCGCTTCCTGCACCACGACGATCGCGGCACTCAGTTCACCAAAAGTCCGCCAAGCTCCAAAACCAGCCAGCGCGGCAAAGCCGGCGGCGCAGACCATCCCGGCGACGGCGGAGCCCGTCAGCTTGCGGCGAAAGAGCCAGGGGCGAAGCAGCAGAAACAACGTCCCCCACCCCGCCACGGTCGCCAACACCAGCCAGCGATCAAAAGTCAGCAGGTTGAAAACCCGGGTTTGCCAATTCAGCGGGGAAACCTCGGACTTCGCTTGTTCGCGCAGGTAGACGAGGTTGGCCCGAGCCTCCGGATGCCCGGGCCGCAGGGCCAGCGCTCGCTCGTAATTCAACATCGCCAATCCCATCGCACCGAGACGCTGGTCTGCGTTGCCGAGATTGTAGAATAAATTCGCCGTCCATTCGCCGCGGGCAACCTGCGCCTCGTAGTGCTGACGTGCCTCGAGGAAATTGCCTTCGTCGTATGCGCGGTTTCCGGCATCGAAATCGGAATCCGCCCAGGCGGTTCCGAGCAGTAAAAAGAAAACCAGCCCAATCGTTTTCATCGGCGACGGAGTTGATCGAGGGCGCTGAGGATTCGTTCGCGTTCGGCCGAAGATATTTCAGCAGCCGCACCTGCGCCTCCCGCGTAGAGGCGAGCTGCGCGGGATTCAAAAACGGTTTCGATCTCCTGACTGATTTCCTCACCGGGTCGCAAAACCTGCACGGCCACGGCCGCATCCACACTTGCCGATTCCACCTCGCTCTTCAGCGCGGTGGTGAGCTGGATCCAGCGCGCGGCTTGCTCGTAAAAATCATCCCCTCCCCGTTGCAGCCGGGGCCAGATCGCGTCCCGCTCCCGCAAGAGAGCCGCCTGACGAATCTGCCCCGCATTGCGGTAGAGCAGACGCCGGGTCCCGAGTGCGAGCAGACCGGCGGCGGCAATCCCATTGGCCAGCCAAAAGGCATTGGTGCGATGAAGTGGAGTGAAATTCGCGCGCTGGCCCGGCTGGTAACGTGGACCCGCGATATCGGCCGGTCCCTTCTCCTCGGGCTTGGCTGTCGGGTTCGCGCCCGCTTCGTTCGAAACGGGCGCCGGGGTCGCGGCTACAAGTGGTTCGCCCTGCACGCTGAGGGGGCCGGGTTTGCTGCGCAGCGTGACATATTTTGCCGCGGCGGGATCGAAGTAGGAAAACTCCATCTCGGGCATGCGGGTCTGCTTCACTTCCGGAATCACCGGAACCTCGAAGGCTTTGGTCCCGGTCGTTTGCAGTTCATTGCCGGACTGGAATTTTTCATTCGCGTCGTAAGCTTTCCAGCCGGCCGGCCGAGCGAGAACCGGGGCCTGCACGCGGGCAAAATTGCCCTCCCCGGAGATGTCGATGTGCATGGTCACCGGATCGCCGATTTTGACCGAATCCGGGGTTCCCTTGGCCTCCATCTGAAACTGGCCGACAGCCCCGGCGAAGCTGTCGGGCCGGCCCTCGACGGGGAGTGGCTTGACCTCGATCTCGATCGCCTCCGCTTTGGTATCGAACCGCTTTTGCTCCATCGCGAGCGGGTTGAAAAAGTCTTCCCCGAACATATCGAAGATCGAGTTTTGACGATTGCGCTTGGTGCGTCCGCGCTGAATCGCGCCGATGAACGGCATGTCGCAAGGACCGATGGTCAGCTTGCCCGCCTTGGTCGGCGTCATCGCAGCGCGAAAAATGATCACGTTGTATTCCTGGCCCTCGCGGCGCTCGTTTTCCTGAAGGTAACGCGGGAACTTCTGCATCGTGAAACCGTCTCCGACGAGTTCGGGAGCATTCGTCACTTCATTGATCCGGATGCGATTGTCCACGTACAGCCGCACTTCCACTGGCACGATTTCACCGACGTAGGCCGATTTTTTGTCGATGTGAATTTCCGCCCACGCCTTGGCCTCTTTGCTAGCGGCCACCGCAGGATCGGTGCTTTTGTCGACCTTGAGGCCCACGGGCTCGGTGCGATAGCTCTGCCCACCCACCTCAACCTCCAACGCCGGGATGGTGAAATCGCCCGGCCGCTTCGCCACCAGCTGGTAGATAAGAATCGTCGTGGTTTCAGCGTGCAGATTGCCGTTGATGACCTGGACGCTTTGCGAAGTACTCGGTCCGACGTAGCCGATGTCGAGGCCATCGACTTTGACTTCGGGAGGACGGATCTGCCGCGTCGCCCCCGAAATGAAGATCTGCAATTGAACCGGCTCACCGACTTCGGTGGCGCGGTGAGAAAGCTCAGTCCGGACCGCCACCTCCGCGGCGCGCGCGGGCATCATCCCAGCGAGGAGCAGGACCAGACTAAAAATGAGCGGCGAGAAACGTGAGCGCATCGGTGAGTCCCGGAATTACCAATCTTTGAGCGGAGCCTTCGAGTTGCGTGGAGTAATCGGACGGACGGGAATCTGGGCGTCTTCGTTGCGGTTGGACTCAAATAAATCCCTGGCTTGCTGCGGGGTCATTCGACGTTCGGCGGCCGCCTGCACATTGTCGGCCTGTTCCGCGGCCTCGCGCTCGGCTTTGGTCGATTGATTCGCGTCCAACCCTTTCAGCTCGCCTTCCTTTTTGGGGCCACTTTCGGCATGCATGGATGAAGTGGGCGGAGGATTTTTCTCGTTCCGATCCGACTTCTGCCCGGTTTGATTTTTGCCGGACTCATTCTTGTCGCCCTTCTTGTTCTCTCCGGACTGCGGATCACCGGGCTTTTGCTCGTCGCCTTTCTCGCCGGATTTGGAGTCGTCTTTCTTCTCACCCTTCTCGTCGGGCTTTGCTCCATCCTTCTGCTCACCCTTTTCGTCGGACTTCGAGCCATCTTTCTTTTCGCCCTTTTCATCGGCTTTCGCGCCGTCCTTCTGCTCACCTTTTTCGTCAGACTTCGAGCCGTCTTTTTGCCCCTCCTTCTGCTCGTCCCCCTGCTGGCCGTCCTGTTTTTCGGATTTCTGGTCTTTGGAGCCAGAGTCCTTCGATTGATCCTGCTGCCCTTTTTGCTGCTGGGACGATTGCGATTTCTGATCCTTGGAACTTTGGCCACCGGACTTTTGCTGCTGCTGTTGCTTCTGATCCTTCTGATCGTTTTTCTGGTCCTTTTGATCCTGCTGCTTCTGGTCCTGCTGCTGCTGATCGGACTGCTTTTGCTCCGGTTCGAGTTCCTGGATTTTGCGCAGCACGAATTCACGATGCCCGGTCACGCGCTTGTCGCCGGGCTCCAGTTTGAGCGCTTCATCGTATTGCTGCACGGCTTCCTTCCAGTCGGCGAGCTTGTCCTTTTTCTCCTCCTTCTTCCGGCCGGTCTGGTAAAGCGAATTGCCGAGGTAATCGCGCGAGTTCACCTGCACGTCGCGACGGAGGCTCAGCAAGCCTCGCGAGAAATTCCGCATCGCTTCGTCGATGTCGCCTTTTTTGTAAGCAGCGGTGCCGAGGTTGTAATAAACCTCGGGCGAATCCGGGAGCCATTTCAGCTGTTTTTGGAACTGATCGTACTCCGCTTTGGCGGCCGCCTTTTGCGCGTCTTCGGCGGTCGGTTTCGTTTCATCGGCGCGGGCCGAATGCAACGGCAAGCAGAACGCAAGACAGAGCACCGCGGCCAGGCCCGGGCGCAATGTGGTACGGCGGCGTTCGCCGAGCAGCATGGCGGCGAATAAAGCGACGATGGCTCCGCCCAGCGGCCATTGATACCGCTCGGTCGGGCGTTGCGACATTCGGGCGTCGATTTCTTGCTCAGTCATGGAGCCGAGGCCACGGCGGACGATGTCTTGCATCTGGGCCCGCCCGGCTTGGAGGTGAAGGTAGAAGCCTCCGGTATCTTCCGCAACATTGCGCAAGCGTTTCTCATCCAGCCGCGACCGCACCGGATTGCCCGTTTCATCCTGGACGAATTCCAGCCGGCCGTTCTTGCGGATCGGAATCAGCGCACCTTCCGGAGTGCCGATACCGACCGTGAAGATCTTCACCTTGCCCTTGAAGTCGGAGGCAATGCTGGCGGCGTCGGCTTCGAGTTCTTCGCCATCGGAAAAGACGATCAGCGCGCGGTTGTCGCTCTCACCTTTGCCGAAGGCTTCCTTAGCCTCGAGCATGGCTTCCTTCAGGTTCGTGCCACCTTGCGGGATGGTTTCGGTGTCGATCTCCTTGAGCGAATTGCGAATGGCGCTGTAGTCGACGGTCAGCGGCGCCTGGAGAAATGCCGTGCCAGCAAAAACGACGATACCCACCCGGTCGCCGGTGAGCGAATCGAGCAGATCTTCGGCGGCGAGTTTCGCCCGGGTGAGCCGGTTTGGCTTCACATCGTCCGCCAGCATCGAGCGCGAAGCATCGATGGTGATGAGCACGTCGCGCCCCTTGCGTTTGGCCTCCTCCCAGGCGAATCCCCACTGCGGCCGGGCCAGAGCCAGGATGGCGAGGGCCAGGGCGAGCAAGGCCAGGAAAAAGCGCAACCGGCGCTTGGTCGCACTCACGCTGCCCGCCAGGCGCGGCTGCAAACGGGCGGCGACGAGTTTGTCGATCACGGCGGCGCGGCTGCGTTCGCCCACGACGAGGAAAAGGGCGAGCAGCGGCAAAACAGCGAGGGCCCATAGCCACAAGGGACTGGCAAAAGTCATGGCAGGCGCCTCCAAAGAGTCTGGCTCAGCATCAGATAAAGAGCCAGCAGACCGCCACCGGCTCCGATGAACCAGGGAAAGAGTTCGCGGTATTCCTTGTACTGGCTGAACTGCTCGGTCGTTTTTTCCAGCCGGTCGATGTCTTCGAAAATCTGCGCGAGCGATTTCGAATCCGTCGCGCGATAGAACTGCCCGTCGGCAATCTTCGCGATCTCCCGCAGGCTCGTTTCGTCGACGGGCATGTTCACATTTCGGTAAACCGTGCGCCCAAACATATCCTGGGTGGGATAGGGCACGAGGCCCTTCGCCCCGGCGCAGATGGTGTAGACTTTGATCTTCAAAGCCTTGGCGGCCTCGGCGGCGGTCAGCGGTGGGATTTGGCCGGCGTTGCTATCGCCATCCGTGAGGAGCACCACGATCTTGCTTTTCGATTCGCGGTCCTTGATGCGATTCGCGGCCGAAGCCAGCGCCGAGCCAATGGCCGTGGCGTCGCCGACCATGCCGATCTGGATGCGCTGGAGATTTTGCAGGAGCCAGTCGTGATCGAGCGTCAGCGGGCTGACCAGATAAGGCCGGCCAGCAAACGCAACGATCCCGATACGGTCATTAGGGCGGCCACGGATGAATTTTTCGGTCACCTGCTTGACCGCCTCGAGCCGGTTGGCGCGCTGATTTCCGATCGTGAAATCCTCCGCCTTCATGGACGGCGACACATCGAGGGTCAGCACGATATCGATGCCGCTGGATTCGATGTGCGTGAGCGTCCGTGCGGCCTGCGGCCGGGCCATGGCAACGACGAATAGGCCAAGGGCCAGCAGGAGCAAGGTCGTGAGCCAGCCCCCGGCGCTCGCGCGGCGCTGGCGGCCCAGATTGCGCAAGGGAGCGAGCGAGGAAAAGACGACTGCGGGAGCAGCTCCACGTGCCCCCCGCAAAATCGCGAGCACTGGTAGGATCAACAGCCCGAGCAGCAACCACGGGTATGCGAAGGCGAAAACTTCGTCCTTCATACGCGGCCTCCCTGAATAAAAGCAGCCGCACTGGCCAGCAATGCGGCGCTGTCTTCCTGCCCCGCGTCGACGTGGGCAAACTTGAGCAGATCGCACTTCTCCAGGAATCGCCCCAGCAGCTGGCGATCTTCCTCGGCAAAGCTGGGGTGATCGGCGATAGAGGCCAGGAACTCGGGCGAAGTCTGCTGCGGCGCGCGCAGATTGTATTCGCCGCCGACGAAGCTGCGAAGCACATCGGACACACGCACGCTGAAGGCGTAAGGATCAAGATCCAGACTCTCACGGCGCAGTGCCTCGAGCTCGCGCAATGCGATCGTACGCGCCGGCAGGGGCGGCGGGCCTTTGCGATTCCGCCGGATCAGCCAAACCGTGCCGATGATGAGGAGCACCAGCAAAACGAAAGCGCCCACGGCAACAGCGACCACCAGCCAGGTCGGCCAGGGAAATACATCCACGGGTGGGGCGAGATCGGTGAGTTCGTCCGGCAATTCGTGGGGCCCATTCGGCATGGTGGGCACGGGCAAGCTGGGTGGCGGTGTTTGCAGACCCATCTCGATCAGGCGCGAATCATGAGGCGTCTTTCGCGGTTGCGGAAAAAGGTCCGCAACGCGGGCACGTAGTCTTCATTCGTGCGCAGGGTGATGGTGTCGATCCGCCGGCGGCGGAATTCTTTCAGCCGGGTTTCCTGCCGCGCTTCCGCAGCCGCGATGAAGCCCTGCCGCACCCGCCGATCGGAAGTGTTGATTTCGACCTGCTCACCGGTTTCCGCGTCTTCGAGCGTGAGCCAGCCGACATCGGGCAACTCTTCTTCGCGGGGATCGACGATCGGGACGGCGATTAAATCGTGCCGCCGGGCCGTGCTCGCGAGTTCACGCGAAAAGTCGGGCGCCTGAAAATCGGAGATCAGGAAAACGACGGCGCGGCGATGTAAAACCCGGTTCAAATGGCGCAACGCTCCGCCTGGGTTGGTCCCCCGCCCTTTCGGCTCGAAGAAGGCGATATCGCGAATCATGCGCAGCGTATGCGCGCGGCCTTTTTGTGGAGCGACGAAGTGCTCCACGTGATCGGAGAAAAGCAGCAGCCCGACTTTGTCGTTATTCCGGATCGCACTGAAAGCCAGCAAACAGGCGACTTCCGCCGCGAGCTCGCGTTTGGACATGTTCACGCTGCCGTATTCGCCCGAGGCGCTCACATCGACGATGAGCACGACGCTGAGCTCCCGTTCTTCAGTGAATTTCTTCACGTAGGCGTCGCCGCGAATTTCGCCGAGGCGCGCCGTCACGTTCCAGTCGATCGACCGCACTTCGTCGCCCGGCTGGTATTCGCGAACTTCTTCGAAGTTCATCCCCCGCCCTTTGAAGACCGAACGGTACTGCCCGGAAAAAGTCTCCGCGACGGCACCGCGCGTCTTGAGCTCGATGCGGCGGATCTTTTTGAGAATGTCTCGTGCGCTGGTCACGCTGAGAAAAATTTGGGATTTTCGCACGGAGTTCACGGAGGACACGGAGGCTTTTGCTTCCTCTCCATGTCTTCCGTGGGCTCCGTGCGAGATTGGCTACGGAACTGGAAGATTCGCGAAGATGCGCTCGATGATTTGCTCGCTCGTCACCTCTTCGGCTTCGGCTTCGTAGGAAACGATGATGCGGTGGCGAAGGACGTCGGGGCCGACGCTCTTCACATCCTGCGGCGTGACGTAGCCGCGGCCACTGATGAAGGCACGCGCCCGGGCGGCCAGAGTCAGCGCGATGGTTGCGCGGGGGCTGCCGCCGTAGCGAATGAGCCCTTCCAGCGGGAGGCGGTAGGCGGCGGGTTCGCGTGTGGCGAAGACGACGTCGACGATGTAATCCTTCACCCGGTCGTCGATGTAGATTTCGTTCACCAGCTTCCGCGCGCGCAGGATGTCGTCCGGATCGGTCACACGGATCACGTCGAGCTTCGGGGTGCTCGTGGCCATCAGATCGAGAATTTTCCGCTCCTCGGCCTTGGTCGGATAACCGATCCGCAGCTTGAGCATGAAACGATCGAGCTGCGCTTCCGGAAGCTGGTAGGTGCCTTCCTGTTCCAGCGGGTTCTGCGTGGCGAGCACGAGGAAGGGGTCGGGCAGCTTGTAGGTCGTTTCGCCGATCGTGACCTGCCGCTCCTGCATAGCTTCGAGCAGCGCGCTTTGCACCTTGGCCGGGGCGCGGTTGATTTCGTCGGCTAGGATGAGATTGGAAAAGAGCGGGCCCTGCTTGGTGGTAAATTCGCCGGTCCGCGGGTTGTAGATCAGGGTACCGACGAGATCGGCCGGGAGCAGATCGGGCGTGAACTGGATGCGCTGGAAGCCGGTATTGATCGCGCTGGCGAGCGTCTTGACCGTGAGCGTCTTGGCCAGACCCGGCACACCTTCGAGCAGGATGTGACCATTGGTGAGCATGCCGACGATCAGGCCATCGACGAGATACTTTTGCCCAACAACCACGCGGGCAATCTCGTCCTGCAGCGGCTTGATCCAGGCGCTGGCTTCTTTGACTTGGGCGGTGAGTTCCTGAGTACTGGACATCGTGGGTCGGGATAAGACGGCGAATCGCCACGATCGTTCAACCACGGAGTTTTACTTCCGTGTAATGCCGTCCCAGCGTCCGCCCTCTACTTCGGCCGCGTTTGCTCCAGCAAAGCGTGCACTTTTTCCACGATCCGGTCCTCGACGGATTCCGTCCACGGGCCCGGCAGCATCCCGAAGCGCATGGCTTCACCGGCTTCGTAGCCACCCTCCCGGCGAATGCGCAGGCTGGGAATGTAGCCCATGACGTCGTTGCTGTAGCCCGAGACCCAGACCGATTGCCCGGCCAGTTCGCGTTTGAAGCGGAGGGAATAATCAACCACGACTTCGCCTCCGAGCGTGATGACGGTCAGGGCCGACTCGGGCGTCGCTCCGCCCAAGCGCAGCACCTGCACCGGGTAAGCATACTGCGCGGGCAACGAATCCCCGCGATCCAACCGCGCGAGCAAACGTTGCGCGTGGCTGACGACAAACCGGTCTTTCGAGGAAAGACGCTGCTCCAACTCCGCCCGCGAGGGAACGGCGAAATCCAGTGTCGCGTGGTCGAAAGCCAGCGTGAGTTTGGGCGGCAACTCCTTCGGCGGCGCTTGCAGCGCGGCTTCGATCGCGGTGGCGAGGTTGCGGCCGTGGATTTGAGCGTAGGGCAGCTTGCCTCGGGGATACGGATTCTGGTCGCCCCCACAGCCAGTCACGAACATCGCGGTGGTGCCGGGATGATCCGCTTCGAAGGTCTCCTGCGCGTAGCCGGCGTAGTCACCACACCATTGAAAGAACCCCATCGTGGTATTGTGGCAGGCATAGCCGAAAACCACAGCGCGCAACGGTCGCTCGGCGCCGACTTTCTCGGGGCTGAAAACCGCCAGCACCGGGACATCGTGATCGACCGGACCATCGGAAAATGGAGCATTGCGATAAGCGCCGTCGCCCGCAGGCAGACGCCGGTTCATGGCAAATCCGCAGCGGGCGTAGTGATACTCGACGACTGCTGGCTGAAGTTTGGCCAACGCGTCACCAGCCAGAACCACCAGCTTTTCCTCGAGGAATTTCCCGTAGGCCGCGGCTTCGGTTTCCTTGCCGAGAAGGGTCAATTCCACGTCATCCGGCGAGGAGCGAAACTCCGGGCCGCAGTGGGTGTGGGAGGCATTCAGCCAGATCGCTTCGGGCGGCAGGCGATGCAGTTCGGCGAAGCGTTTTTCCAAGTGCTCGCGCAAGCTTCGTGGCACGCCAATCAGGTCCATCGTAATCAGGAGCAAGCGCCGGCCTTCCGAATCTTCCAGCGCGAGGGCCTTGGCGAAAAGATCCTGGGCCTTGCCCTCGGCGGGCTTGGTCCGTGAGGCGTAGCCTGCCATCCACATCGGTTCCATGGGGGTGATGACGGTGCTGGCGACACCAGCCTTCCATCCGTCGGCGGCGTACACGACCACGGAGAGGAAGAAGACAGCGAGGACGGCGGGGAGGAAACGAGCGCTGCGCATGAGCGCGGGTTTTGCCGGGAGCCCGGCCCAGAAACAAGCGGATTCGTGGCTTATGCCAAACCGTTACGCGTTTTTGGCGACAATCAAAAGACGTGTGGAGCACCCTCTTCCATGATGGCGACGCGCGTCTCGATGCCGTGAGCACGGGCGCAGGCACGCAGGCGGGTGACCGGTTCGTCCGGAGGCTCGTAGCTGAGGCGGAAGGTGCCGTAGTGCATCGGCACCATCCACTGGGCGCCGAGGTCGTGGAAAGCTTGCACGGCTTCCTCGGGATTCATGTGGACTTCGCGGCCACTCGGCGGGTCGTAGGCGCCGATGGGCAGCAGCGCGACGTCGATCTTGTGGCGCGCGCCGATTTCGCAGAAGCCGTCGAAATACGCGGTGTCGCCGCAATGGAAGATCGTGCGTCCGCCAGCCTCGATCATAAAGCCGCCGAAACCGCGGTGCGAATCGTGCAGCATGCGTGCGCCCCAATGATGACAGGGAGTCAGCGTGATGCGCACCGGGCCGTATTCGTACGACTCCCAGTAATGCAGCTCGTGGACGCTATGAAAGCCGAGGTCGTGGACGAGGTTGCCGACTTCGAAGGGGACGACGATCGGTTGATCGGCGGCCACATTGCGCAGCGTCTTGCGGTCGAGGTGATCGAAGTGGGCATGGGTGACCAGCACGAGATCGATATTCGGCAGCTCGTGGAGATGCAGACCGGGATGGCGGAGGCGCTTGATGACTTTGAGCCACTTCGCCCAATTTGGATCGATGAGCAGGTTCAGCCCGCCGACTTGGAGGAGAAACGAGGCGTGGCCGATCCAGGTGACGCCGACTTCGCCATCTTTGAGCTCGGGAAAAATCGGATCCTTCCCGCGTTTTGCCCGGCGGGTGAAAAGCGAGGGGATGAGAACTTCGGTGAGAAAATTGCGCTTGTGCCACCCCTCCGCTGGTTTGAGCCCGACCTTGGTCGCATCGCCGGTCGTTTTTGGGCGCGCTTTGCGGGTGGGTTTGGGGGCGTGCGCGGATTTTTTGATCTCCGCCTTCGGTTTCCCGAATCGTTCAAATGGGTTGAGCACGGGGTGGGATTTTAGGGGTCTCCGCGCCAGACGCAAAACTTTCGTCATATCTCAATCTCCGGATGCTGTTTCTGAATCGGGTCCCGCCGGCGCGTGGATGTCCGGTCAGCCCCGAAATTGAGTTTCACCGTCGACAAAAACCCGCGCGCCTTGACTTCCGGGAATAGGCTCCCCACTCTCGCGCTCCCGTTTCCAATACACCAACATTTTATGTCACTCGACCAGACTGCCCTTTCCCGCGCCGCTAATGAGGCGCGCGGTCTCGCCATGGACGCCGTCCATGCCTGTTCCTCCGGCCACCTCGGCCTGCCGCTCGGTTGCGCCGAGATCGGTGCGACGTTGTTCGGCTACGCGCTGAGCTACAACCCGGAAGAACCGAAGTGGATCAATCGCGATCGCTTCGTCCTGAGTGCCGGGCATGGTTCGATGTTCATCTACAGCTGGCTGCACCTCGCGGGCTACCCGACCGTCACGCTGGAGCAGGTGAAAAAATTCCGCGCTCTCGGCAGCCATACGCCGGGCCATCCGGAATCCTTCGAAACCGAAGGTGTGGAGTGCACTACCGGCCCTCTGGGCCAGGGCGTGAGCAATGCGGTCGGCATCGCCGTCTCGCAGAAGATGGCCGCCGCACGTTACAACACCGGCGACTACAAGATTCTCGACAACCACGTCTTCGCCCTCGCTGGCGATGGCTGCTTGCAGGAAGGCGTGGCTCTCGAAGCGATCAGCTTCGCGGCGCACTACAAGCTCGATAACCTCGTCCTCATCTATGATTCGAACGACGTGACGCTCGACGCCATGGCGGACAAATCGCAGAGCGAAAACACCGCCGCGAAGTTCGAAGCGATCGGCTGGAACGTGCAGACCATCGATGGCCACGATTTCGCCGCGATCCTCGGAGCGATCGAGACGGCGAAGGCCGCGACCGGCAAGCCGCAGCTGATCATCGCCCGTACGCTCATCGGCAAGGGCATCCCGGAAGTGGCCGGCACGAGCAAGGCGCACGGCGAAGGTGGTGCGAAATTCATCGAAGGTGCGCGCAAGGCGCTCGGCCTGCCGGAAAGCGAACACTTCTACGTGAGCGCCGAAACCCGCGCCTACTTCGAGAAGCACAAGCAGGGCCTCGTCGACAAATACGAAGAGTGGCTCAGCCAGTACGAAGTGTGGCAGTCCGCCCACCCGGATCATGACAAGGAACTCACCAACGCGATCGCGGGCAATCTCCCGGCCGATCTCAGCGCGCTGATCCCGGCTTTCCCGGCCGACTCGAAAATCGCCACCCGCAAGGCCGGCAGCGATGTGCTCCAGCCGCTCGCGGCCGCGGTCCCGACCCTGATCGGCGGCAGCGCCGATCTTTACGGTTCGACGTTGAACTACATCAATAGCGACAAGGATTTCAATCCGTCGAACTGGGGCGGCCGCAACATCCGCTTCGGCATCCGCGAACACGCCATGGCGGGTATCGCCAATGGTATCGCGTACGACGGCATCTTCCGTCCGAGCGTCGCGACCTTCCTCGTCTTCGCCGACTACTCGCGGCCCTCGATGCGTCTCGCGGCGCTGTCGAAGCTGCCGGTCATCTACATCTATACGCACGACTCCGTCGGCGTGGGTGAAGACGGCCCGACCCACCAGCCCGTGGAAACCGTGTCCGGTCTGCGTGTGATCCCGAACCTCGACGTGATTCGTCCGGCCGATCCGGAAGAAACCGCCGGTGCGTTCATCGCGGCACTGGAGAAGAAGACCGGCCCGACGCTCATCGCGCTCACCCGCCAGGCGGTGCCGCTCTTCAACGATATCCCGGTGGCCACCCGCCGCGAAGGCGTGCTCAAAGGCGCGTACATCGCCGTAAAGGAAACCGGCCCGCTCACCACCATCCTCCTTGGCGCAGGCAGCGAAGTGCAATACGCCGTCGCCGCCGCGAAAACCCTCGGCGCCGGTGTCCGTGTGGTCAGCGTCCCGAGCTTCGAGCGCTTCGACGCGCAGCCGCAAGCCTACAAGGACGAAGTGCTTCCGCCTTCGGTTCGCAAACGCGTGGCGATCGAAGCTGGCGTCAGTGACCTCTGGTACAAGTACGTCGGCCTCGACGGTAAAGTCATTGCCATCGACCGTTTCGGCCTCAGCGGCCCCGGCAACAAGGTGTTCGAGAAGCTCGGCATCACCGCCCAGGCGGTCGTCGACGCCGCGAACTCCCTCGCCTAAGCGTCCAGAAATCTCGGCGGTTGCTTAACAATCGCTAGTAAGATGGGCGGGACTTTACCAGTCCCGCCCATTTTCGTTTTTCCGGGCAAAACCGAGGCTTCGATCCCCTTCCCTGCCGCCGCGGCTCAAGGTTCGAAGGTCAACGCTCCGCAGTACCGCATGGACGTCCGCTCCGGGTGCGAAACCACATTCGGACTGAACACACAGATCGCCGCATCGGCCTCGAAAAGCACAGTGAGGTTTGGCAGCCACTGTTCGGCGTACGACGCGTCCTGCAACAAACTCGGCAACGGTTTCGAGGCCGCAAAGTGGATCACCTCAATACACATCGGCTCGAATTCAGAGAGCCCCACCTCGCGGATAAATTCCGAATCAATCCGATCGCCATCCTCTGTATAGGTCGGGTCGACGAATGCGCGCATTGCTTCGAGTGACTCGAACCGCCCCAGCGCAGCGAAAATGTGGACGTGGTCCATGACAACCAAACGTGTCTCAGGAGTTAAAATCCGGCGGATCGAAGGGAACCCACGACATATCGACACTGCATCGACCATCAAGGCAGAAGTCCCGCACGGCACGCCAGGCGGTGAGGCGGTCGACAAAGTAATGCCTCGGCAGATGCCAATCATTACCACCGGAGCGAACGCCAATCGTCCCGGAACTCGCAGTAGAATGAAAGGCAGCCACCTCGACGCCGGTCGCACAGTCCGTGTGCAACACACAAAAGCGATCCGGCTCAGCAAACATGAGCTTCAGTTCGGCAATCGCCTCGTCCGCCACGTCGAAATACAAGCCCCCATCACCTGAACCTTCGTGCCAAAACTCTGCGCCTCGGCGAAGCAATGCCACCTCCAGCTCAGCCAGTGTCGGCGAGACGATGAAGCCTTCGCCAGTCGGCGGGCACCAAGTCAGTCGGATGGCTGATTCGTCTTTCATTCCCACGGGAGCTAGGTCTGAGCATCCCCATCATGATCGAGAGAAGCTCGAAAGTAGAGCACTTCAGGAAGCGGGTTTGGATAGTAGGCCTCGGTGCGTTCAAAACCGAAAGATTCGTAGAGCGCGACGGCACTGCGCATCGACGACAGGGTATCGAGGACCAAGGCGCGATAGCGGATCCGCCAGGCTGCGGCGATGGCTTGTGCAACCAAGGCGCGAGCCAAACCGCGGCCCCGGAAAGTGGGAACCACATAGAGACGCTTCAACTCGCCAACGGAATCGGAAAACGGTCGGAGACCGATGCAGCCCACCGGAGTGCCATCTACGCGCGCCAGGAGCAATGCGCCACGGGGCGGAACGTAGTCACCGGGCAATGAGGCAAGCTCCTGCTCGAAATGCTGAAATCCGAGATCAATCTGCAGCGACGCGGCATACTGCTCAAAAAGCTCCCGCACAGCGGCAATATCACTGTCCGCAGCAGATTGAATCACTTCACTCATGGGAGGGAACCATCAGCACTCAATGGCTGCTGAACGGCGGCAGCTTGACCTTAACACCCGGTTCGCGGGGCGGTTCGGGCACCCCGGCAAGTTCCAAAAACCCGGCGTACATCTCAAAAAAACTCACGGCCTCCGGTGGGGTCCAATAGACATTCACGCGGTCGCAAAACAGCTCCCCTTCCATCTCTTTGGTACGAGCGATCAACTCTTGAAGCTGGAGCCGGGCTTCGATCGCTCGCTCCATGCCGGCCAATTCAATCCAGCTCGCGACGTGTTCTTCCGAGAAGTCAAACGCGTTGGGTCCACAGCAGCCGGCATCGCAAATCGTCTCACAAGAGCCGATGAGTTCTGAGATGAGCGGAGAGACATCGAGGGGCAATCGGTTTCCGTGGTCCATCATGGCTTGGGGCGCGCTGGAAAGCGTTTAGCATTTTCCTACACCGGCGCCAGCACCACCGCACTGGGCTCAAGCGGAAACGCTTCATCATGATCGAAGAACGCTTCACAGATCCGGAAGAATTCCGCACGGGTGCTGACGCGGCGGATGGTGTGCAAGAACTCCTCCCCTGCTCCAACGCCCTGGCCGATGAAGTTGATGTATTTCTTCATCTGATTCACCTGCGAGAGTTCCTGATTGCCGGTGGGGCAGACCGCCTCCCAGAGCACGCGGATGTACTCGAGCACATCGCGGCCGGTGGGGCGGATCAAGGGTTCGCCGCGGCGGTGCTGGCGGATTTGCTGGAAAATCCAGGGATTGCGGATCGCGCTGCGTCCGATCATCAGGCCGACGGCACCGGTGCGTTGTAGGACCTCTTCGGCTTTGGGCGCGGAGGAGACATTGCCGTTCGCCATCACCGGGCACGGGACGGTCGCCACCGCATGGGCGATCGCGTCGTAGTGCACTTCACCGCGGTACAGTTCTTTCACCGTCCGGCCATGAACCGTCAGGAGATCGAGCGAATGTTTGGCGTAGATCGACAGCATCTCTTCGAACACCGCAGGATCGTCGAAACCCAAACGCGTTTTGACCGTGAAAGGAATCGTCACCGCCTCGCGCAGCGCGCCGAGGATGGAATCCACGCGAGCCGGGTCGCGGAGCAAACCGCCGCCGGCGCACTTGCGATAGACCACCGGCACGGGGCAGCCGAGATTCAGATCGATCGCGGCGACATTCAGCTGCTGAAGTTCGCGAGCCGAGCGGACCAACGCGGGGATGTCGTTGCCCATCAGCTGCGCGATCACCGGGCGTCCGGTGGGATTTTCCGTGATCGAGGTCAGGATGTGCGCATCGAGCCGCGAATCGGGGTGCACGCGGAAATACTCCGTCCAATAGAGATCCGCGCCGCCGTAGCGCGTCATCAAATTCCAGAACGCCCAGTCCGTGACGTCCTGCATGGGCGCCAGCGCGAGAAGCGGTTCGCCACTCTGGAGCAGCGTAGGAAGAGATGAGGCAGCGGAATTCAAAGGATCAACCTTGGCGCAAACCAGTCCTCATTCGACTTTTATCTTCCTGCAAAATCGGCCGCGAAAAGGCCGGCTGTCAGCTCCGTGGCTCTCGCAGCCCTCTGCGTGAGGTTCAAAAATCATCCTGCGCCGTAGGCGCAGGCACTCATCGTTTCACGCAGAGGGCTGCGTGAACCACGGTCTGCGGCCTCGCGCTTTGCGCGCCATCAGCGCCCTTCCCCAAGCCGGGCAGGCGCGGGAATGCCGCGCCTGCCGGGTGGAAGAGAATATGAATCTAACTACGCCGAGAGGAGCTGGCGCAGGACGTACGGCAGGATGCCGCCGTGGCGCACATACTCGACTTCGATCGCGGTATCGATGCGGCTCTTGAGCGTGACCTTTTCTTCGGTGCCGTCGGCGCGGTGGATGACCAGCGTAACGTCGCTCATCGGGGCGATGTCGTCGCTGAGGCCGAGCAAGTCGAAGGTTTCGGTGCCATCGAGCTTGAGGCTGGCGGCGTTCACGCCCTCGGGGAATTGCAGCGGGACGAGGCCCATGCCGCAGAGGTTGCTGCGGTGGATGCGCTCGAAGCTCTGAGCCACGACGGCTTTCACGCCAAGGAGGCGCGTGCCTTTGGCCGCCCAGTCGCGGGAGCTGCCGGTGCCGTATTCCTGGCCGGCGAAGATCATGAGCGGCACGCCGTGCTCCTGGTACTTGATCGAGGCGTCGTAGATCGGCATTACTTCGCCCGTGGGCTGGTACTTGGTCACGCCGCCCTCCACGCCGGGAACCATGAGGTTCTTGATCCGGACGTTGGCGAAGGTGCCGCGGGTCATGATGCGGTCATTGCCGCGGCGGGAGCCGTAGCTGTTGAAGTCTTCGAACGCGACGCCGTGCTCGGTCAGGAATTTACCAGCCGGGCTGGCCTTCTTGATCGCACCGGCGGGGCTGATGTGATCGGTCGTGACGCTGTCGCCGAAGATGCCAAGCGGGCGCGCGCCCTTGATCTCGGTGATCGTGCCCGGGCTCATGCCGAAGTCGGTGAAGAACGGCGGCTCCTGCACGTAGGTGCTTTCCAAGTTCCAGCCGAAGACATCGCCCACCGTGCCGGGGATTTCGTTCCACTTCGGGTTCTGCGAAGCGAAGTCGGTGTAGAGGCGGCGGAAGACTTCCGGCGCGAGGGCGGTGGCCATCACGTCGCGGATTTCCTGCTGCGTGGGCCAGATGTCGCGGAGGTAAACTGGCGCACCGTCCTTGCCCGTGCCGAGCGCTTCGCTGCTGAGATCGAGGTCGACCCGGCCGGCGAGGGCAAAGGCGACGACGAGCGGCGGCGACATGAGGAAGTTCGCCTTGATGTTCTGGTGCACGCGCGCCTCGAAGTTGCGGTTGCCGGAGAGCACGCTGGCCGCGACGAGATCGTTCTTTACGATCGTTTCTTCGAGCGCTGGGTGCAGCGGGCCGGAGTTGCCGATGCAGGTGGTGCAACCGTAGCCGACGGTCTGGAAGCCGAGCTGATCGAGGAACGGCGTGAGACCGGTTTTGTCGAGGTAATCGGTGACGACGCGCGAGCCCGGTCCGAGCGAGGTCTTCACCGCAGGATTCACCTTGAGGCCTTTTTCCACGGCCTTCTTGGCGAGCAGACCGGCGCCGAGCATCACGCTCGGGTTGCTGGTGTTCGTGCAGCTGGTGATCGCAGCGATGAGCACGCTGCCGTGGCCGATCTGCACGTCGGCCGATTTGTACGGCGAGGTCGGCAGATCCGAGGCGGCGTCGGGCGTCGGGCGGTTGGTGATCATTTCCGCCACATTGAGCGGCGTGCCTTCGACCATGTGACCTTTGTCCGACTTCGCGTCGGTGGAGAACATGTCGTGTTTGCCGTCACCCGACTGGCCACCACTCAGGTGCACCGGGAAGAGCTTGCCGAGATCGTCGGCCGCCTTGCCGTAGCCGCCATCGGGCAGCGCCTTGGTGAAGAGATTGCGGAAGGTGCTGCCGAGCTCGGGCAGATCGATGTGATCCTGCGGACGCTTCGGGCCGGCGACGCCGGGCACCACGGTGGAGATATCGAGGTCGAGATCGACGCTGTAGACGATCCCGCTTTCCTTGGTCGGGATGCCCCAGAGGCCCTGCGCCTTGTAGTAGTTTTCGAAAGCCGTGCAGAGTTCGTCGGGGCGGCCGGTGCCGCGCAGGTAGGCGATGGTCTCCTCGTCAATCGGGAAGAAGCCCATGGTCGCGCCGTACTCGGGCGCCATGTTCGCGATCGTGCCGCGATCCACCACCGGCAGCGACTTGGCCCCGGGGCCGTAGAATTCGACGAATTTGCCGACAACCTTCGCCTTGCGCAGCATCTGGGTGATGTGCAGCACGAGGTCGGTCGCGGTCACGCCTTCCTTGAGCGAACCGGTGAGGTGCACGCCGACGACTTCCGGCGTGAGGAAATACACCGGCTGACCGAGCATGCCGGCTTCCGCTTCGATACCGCCCACGCCCCAGCCGACGACGCCGAGACCATTGATCATGGTCGTGTGCGAGTCGGTGCCGACGAGGGTATCCGGGAAATAGACGCCGTCTTTTTCGAGCACGCCCTTGGCGAGGTATTCAAGATTCACCTGATGCACGATGCCGATACCGGGCGGCACGACGCCGAAGGTCTTGAACGCCTGCTGGCCCCACTTGAGCAGCTCGTAACGCTCGCGGTTGCGCTTGAACTCCAGATCGAGGTTCTTTTGCAGCGCATCGGAAGAGCCGAAGAAATCGACCTGCACAGAGTGATCGACGACGAGATCGACCGGCACAAGGGGTTCGATCATGGTCGGGTTCTTGCCCAGGCGCGCGACCGTCGAGCGCATCGCGGCGAGATCCACGAGGAGCGGCACGCCGGTGAAGTCCTGCAACACCACGCGGGCGACCACGAAGGGAATTTCCACCTGCTTCGGCGCCTTGGCGTTCCAATTGGCGAGAGTTTTCACGTCCTCCTCCCGCACGCGCTGGCCGTCGCAATTGCGGAGTACGGATTCCAGGACGATGCGAATGGAAATCGGAAGCTTGGAGATCGGTCCGACTCCCTGTTGCTCCAGGGCCGGCAGCGAGAAAAGGCTGCCCTGTTTTCCGGAACCTAGATCGAAAGACTGCTTGGTCTTAAATGCGTCGCTCATATAATCCTCCAGCAAAGCGGACGAGGGGCACGGGGGCAAGCCCGCGCCTCATTTTCTCATGGAATCCGCCACTGATTTGTCGGGCCCACCCATCCCGTCGTAAAATCTGACAGTATCAGCATCAGCCTGCCAGAAATGCCCCGCCTCCGTATTCCGCCGCGCTGCGCGTTTCGGCCCGGCTCCCTTCGGCGCCGGCTGCGTAATTAAAAGCAGGGTCTGAGTCAGCGGTGACTCCCGTCTGTCTTCGACGACTATCGAACCGGCTCGCCCTCCTCAATCCGCAGCGGCTCGGGAGGCCTATGGGGTATTGAAGAATAGAGTCTCTGTAGAACTCATCGAATTGGTCGAGAATGTCGATTGAGGGCTCGCCTGACCTTAGCCCGTAGCAAGCCCGTCCCACCCAAGCCCCCCCGATACCGACGGCTCCTACTTATCCCCAAAAACCTTCCGCAGGATTTCTTCCGAAGCGCTCCGGGCGGCGGCGCCGAGGTGCTCGGCAAAGAGGGCTGGTTTGTTGAAGTAGGCTTGGGCGAAGGCGGAGGGTACGGCGTCTTCATCCGATCCTCCTTCGGCCTTACCGAGGATCTGACCTCGGGCATCGACCAACTCGGCCCATAACTCGACGGCGGGGCGCATCCTGGCCTCGTCGGTTTCCATGCCGTATTTTTTGATGGTTAACCGAAACTGCGCGTCGCCGAAACGCCCGATTGCCAGCTGCCTATCGGCAAGACGCGGGGCGGGTTTGGAATCGTCGAAAAGCGGTAAATCGTCGGGGTCTATCCGGCCCGGCTTGGAAATACGTAGCGGGCCGGCCTGTTCCGTTACGCTCAAACTACGACGACGACTGGCAGCCGCAATAAATTCACGGCGCACTACCTCTTCCACCCGGTAGCCGTGGCTTTTAAAGACCGTGTCCAAATCTTTGGCCTCGGAGGTATCATCGTCGCTGGTCATCGCCATTGCGACGAGTCCGCCGATCTCGCCATACATCTTCCGAGTCTCCTCGGCGGCAGCATGGGAATCGATGGTCGTCCAGCGCGTCTTATTCTTCACCTCACGAGCCACACTCACTGCACGTACCTTCCCCGCCGCACTTGGGCTTAATGGCTGCGTGCTGCAACCACCCCAGAACAAGCCAAAGCCCAAAGCAATCAAACAGGAAGGAAGACGATACGCAAAACGCCTGACCTCCCCTCTAACCGGGGAACGCGAGGCACAGCCATCCATTTTCGGTACATTTATGCGGGTTTTGTTTTCGCGGCATCGTTCCGGTTCGTTCAAGTCCCCGGCGCATCGATATGAGTTGGGCCGATCGCATTGCCCGCGACCGGCTTTCCGACCACGCCGGCGGGAATATTGCTGAAGCCGGTCGTAGAACTAATAAGCCGATCGACCGACGTGGAGAGCCTACGGAACACGCATACCCAGCGCGCGGGCGATATACAAGATATGCGCCTTGCCACCCGTTGCCCCTTCCCGATTCAAGTCAAAAACGGCTAGACAGCAATCCGAAGTAAATGCTAGGAGAAGCGGCCGAGGCCCGATGACGTGACACCAAGCGAAGTCCACTCAAGAAACTCCCTAAGCGGTGGATGGAATTAAGAGGACAATCAAGCTCGAGTGAACTGATCTCGGGACAGCCACCGATTGGCTGGTTCACTCCGACTTATCTCCAATCGGAGACCATACAAGAAACAACGATAGAATATCGCCAATCCATTTTATTTATTTCAATCGAATTAAAACTTCCCAACGCAAAAAATAAATGCCTACTCTCCCCATCGATAAGCTTAAGATTCACACCACGTGGAGCCTCGAAGGGAAACCTTGATCCAACCGATTCTATCCACCCGCCGGTCCAAAATTGACGCTCTCATCAGCTGAGTCGATCTGATCGGATTCTCTCCGATATCCATATCGAGTTACTCACACCGTCTTGTGAACAACTTCAGGCAGCGGATCAGACCACATGACCCCCACCGCGATTCCTCCGGAATTGTCACCCCTTGACCGAGAAAAATTCGAACCCCGAGTCGAGGAGCTCAATTTGCCGCAAAATTTTTCACGGAATCACCCAAATAAACACAGCTTTTTCAACTCGCTATCAGACACTAGCTACATTTCCTTAAAATGGATTTCGGCCTGAGAATCGACCACCGAGTTTTTCTTACTTTTCATCCGTGTTTTAAATCCCAACAATTTGCAGAAAAACATCATAGATCCAATTTTACTACTCCTCCATAAACTCAAATCCGAGCCGACCGTCTCAGCTGCCTTCCACCAGGTTTTTTGCCGTCAGATTCTTTGGTATCTCGTAGCGACCCCAGCCGACCGGCGCACCCCAGGCATGATGGAAGGGTGTGAATAACTCCACAGGAGCGCATCGCGGAAAACTACAACCCATTCTCGCTCAAAGAATTCAAAGAGTCGGAACCTTTTATTGGCGCCGTGATCGGCATTCGTCCTTCCAATGCCATTCTAACCTACTCTCTATTTACACCCATCGCTCGCCGGATCACCGCCACGGCGTTTGGTGGATTCGGAAGGTGAGATACGCAGGAGCAGCGACAGCGAGTGCCTCGGCGCTGATTTCGACCCATTCCCGATCCGGTCACATGACCGACACACCCCGCCGATGTGGTAGCACCAATCTATTTCTATTCCTCGCATTGATTTACACGCCGATGGCCACCTCAAGCCCAGTCCGCCTTGGAGATGACGCCTAGCTCACCACCCAAGGCTGATCTCTAAATCGGAATTACCGATCTCGTTTTAATCTCCAAGTCGTGGCGGTTGCTTTCGATCAACAGACTCAGCTCCCGAAAATTCACGGACAGATAAAGATCACGAAGGAACAAATGACTCTGCGCCACCGTCGAAAGAGAGAAGAACCAATAAATATTCAACAACGGGGAATACCAGATGTACGGCCCGACCCCACCAAAGCGGCCTTTGATGCCCTGTAATATCGTGGTTTGCACATGACTTTTCCGCTGCCGCTCTTGATGCGCCAGGACGTAATCCAAGGCTTCGATATATTTTTGACAGGCAGCGGTGGGTTCCAAAAGCGCTTCCGATCCGAGATAAGCCTGGCTGCGGGTTAATTCGGAAATCCGCTCAAGTACTTGAGCATGGCTAATTCCATCGCGGATTTCCGTACCCAAACCCACACAAGCGAGGACTTTTATAGGCCCGTTGAGCAATTCAATGGCGGCCAGCGAGGCGAGATCCTCCTCCGGGGTACCCAAGGAAGTTTCGTCGCCTTTCAGAATCGCATCGATACCCCCATCGATCAGAATAATCGTATCAATCCCCAATCGCTCCACGAGATAGCGATAAGCCTGATGCAGCGGTTGCACCCCGGTTCGCTCAAAACACCAAATCGTCTGTTCCTCGGCAGTCTCCATTTCCAGCCAACGAGCAAGCCAGGCTTCCGGGCAATACATTCCTTCGGTCGAGGCTTCGGAGGGGACTTCATAGAGACAGGGATGCTCCGGCTGCTGGCGCGCACCATCGAGCCCGATCAATTCACAGAACGATAAACTGGCGAGATGGACCTGCTTTCCTGCCTGACGTAATTCGTGCCAAAGCGGGACGGCGCCCAGGATATCGTATCCGCCTCCCCCACCGGCAAGCAGCACACATTTCGCTCTGGCAATGAGGTCGTCGACTGGCTGTTGCAGCATAAAGAGGAGTGGTAACAGAACCGGATCTACCGGCTAGGCGAGGCAAAACGTAGCGGGCCACCGATGGCGCATGTTTGCAGCGTAGGCGTGCCCTGGAATTGGAGGGCTGACTTCAACGCAAAAGCGCAAAGGAAGCAGAAGGGACGTGGCTTTGGCTCCGTGGTTCACGCAGCCCTCTGCGTGAAATGAAAAGATCACCCTGCACCTGCTGGCGCAGGCACTACCGTTTCACGCAGGGGGCTGCGTGAACCACGGGCTGACAGTGATGCGATCTCCCTATCGAATTCTTTGCGCCTTTGCGTCGGAATGATGCCGGCGGTTATACGATCGGTAGCCTCAGCACCCGCTTGGCGTTTTCGAAGAGGATCTTTCGTTCGGCGGCTTTATTGGGCGCAAGGCGGCGGATATTGGCGATTTGCTGGGCCCCACAGCATTTTGCGCCCTGGCCGTCCGTATCCTGGCAATCGCTGCCGTAGAGGAGTTTATCCTGGTGACGATCGAGAAAGCCACGGGCGTGGTCTTCATCACGCGTCAAAGCCTGCAAACCGGAACCGGCGCTCATATCGGCAAAGGTATTGGGGTAATCGCTAAGCAGGCGATCGGTAATCCCGCCGGGGGTGACGGGCCCCATGGGGTAGAGGACGGATTGATCGGCTTTGGCATCGATATTGGCCCACCAGGTCTGGGCGTGGCCGATGAAGTTCACGGTGGGGTATTTCTCCACGATCTTGTGGAAGCGCTCGAAGCCGGTGTTGTATTTACCGAATTGGAAATGAAGCAGCACAGGGACGCCGAACTCCCTGGCGATCTCGGCGACCATAGTGACCGCGCGGGAATCGGCCTCGACCATGAATTTCTGCTCGCCGATGCCACAGGCGCCCGCCTTCAGGCCGGCGGTCATGATCTCGCGGGCGTCGCTGAGATAAGGGACTTCATTGGTGAAAAAGAAGTACTCCTTGGGCAAGCGGCGGGTGACTTCCTGCACCCGGTCGTTGCCGCTGGCATTGGCTTCCAGCCCGTAAAAGCGGCCGGCAGGGAGAAGGACGGTGTGGGTCACGCCCATCTTCTTCTGGTGGGCGATCATCTGCTCATCGGTCCGGCCGTGGTAATCGGTGTGCTGGTGGATATCGATGATCGGCTCAGAGCTGTCGGGGCTCTGCGCTCCAGCAAGGCAGGCGGCACAGGTTCCGGCGGCGGAGAGGAGGAAATGACGGCGCGTTTGGAGGGGCATGGCGGATTATCGAACTGGTTAAAATATTCCTAACAAAGGAACTTTTCGCCACGTGGTCTATTTGCCGAATAATTCGCCTATGCGCTTCTTTTTCCCCCTGCTCGCCCTCGGCCTCTGCCCTGCCCTCTTTGCCGCCGAGCCCACGGTGCAATCCAGCGATCTACCCCGCGTCTCCCCCACTTCACCGGAAAAGGCGGCGACGACCTTCACGGTGCGCCCCGGCTTTCACGTGGAACTGATGGCGGCGGAGCCCCTGGTCGTCAGCCCGGTAGCCATGAGTTTCGACGAAGATGGGCGGCTCTATGTGGTCGAGATGATCGATTATTCCGAGCGGCGGGAGGAGAAGCTCAGCCGGATCAAACTGCTCACGGATACCGACGGCGACGGGCGTTACGATCAGGCTTCGATCTTCGCGGAAGGACTGCCGTGGGCCACGGCGATCACCTGCTGGGATGGCGGCGTCTTTGCCATCGCCTCGCCCGAGCTGCTCTATTTCAAGGATACCGATGGCGACGGGAAAGCCGATGTGCACGCGCTGGTGGCGACCGGTTTCGGCAATCTCGGGGAGCGTCTGAACGTGCAGGGTCTGCCAAACTACCTGCAGTGGGGACCGGATCAGCGGATCCACGGCGCGAACGGCACGAACCCGAGCAAGCTGAGTAATTTCGCCCGGCGGGAGGACCGACCGCTGGAATTGCGCGGGCGGGATTTTTCCTTCGATCCACGGGTACTCCAGCTGCGCGCGGAGGTCGGCGGCGGCCAGTGGGGCATGAGCTTCGATGTGCTCGGGCGGAAATTTGCCTGTAGCAACAGCCGACACATTACCCAACTGCTCTACGATACCCGTGCGTTAACCAGCGGGCTGCCGCTGCCACCGGCGCAGGTCGATATCCCGGTCGATGGCCCGCAGGCCGAAGTCTTCCGCACCAGCCCGGAGGAACCGTGGCGGGTCATCCGCACCAAATGGCGCGTGACCGGGACAGTGAAAGGCGCGATCGAAGGCGGTGGGCGCTCGACCGGCTATTTCACGGGCGCCGCAGGCGGGATGATCTATCGCGGGGACGCGTTCCCGGCGGATTTTCAGGGCAATGTTTTTGTGGCCGATTGCGGGAGCAATCTCATCCATCGCAAAAAGCTGAGCGGCGAAGTGCAGCTCAAGGCCGAGCGCGCGGCGGACGAACAACGCAGCGAATTTGCAGCCAGCCGCGACAATTGGTGCCGGCCGGTTTTCTTCACCACCGCGCCCGACGGCAGCCTGTGGTTTTGCGATATGTACCGGGAAACGATCGAGCATCCGTGGTCGTTGCCCGAGCCGCTGAAGTCGCACCTCGATCTCAATGCCGGCAACGACCGTGGCCGGCTCTGGCGGATCGTGCCGGACGGGTTCAAGGCACGCCCGCAGCCGAAGCTCAGCCAGGCCAGTACGGCCGAACTTGTCGCGCTGCTCGCGCATGCGAATGGGTGGCACCGGGATACCGCCGCGCGGCTGCTGCATTTGCGGCAGGACGCGACGGCGGTGCCGCTGCTGCGCAAACTGGCGACCGGATCGCTGATTCCGGTGGGGCGGATCACGGCGCTCCGGGCGTTGGCGGGGCAAAACGCGCTCGACGAAGCGACGCTCGTTTCCGCGCTGGCCGATGCCGATGCCGGGGTGCGGGCGCAGGCCCTGCATTCGCTGCCGGAAGGCGCGCTTTCTCCGCGACTGGAGATCGCGCTCGTTACCTTGGGTGATGATCCTTCCGCTCACGTGCGCTACGAACTGGCCTGGGCTTTGAGTGGACGTCCCATGGGCAACAAAGTCGAGCTGCTCCGCCGGATCGTTCGCCGCGACACCTCCGACCCATGGATTCAGACCGCCTTGCTTGCCGCCAGCGGAGACGACGCGGGCGCGCTCTTCACAGCGTGTGCCCAAAGCTCGCATCCGGCCGAGACCGCGTTTGCCCCAGCGCTGGCGGGGGCGATCGGCCTGCGCAAGCAGCCCGCAGAAGTCGATGCGGTGCTCGTGCGAGCGGTCACCGCTCCCGAGCCGATCGCCTGGCTGACCCCGCTTGCCGACGGACTCACCCGCGGCGGCACTTCGCTGGCCAAGCTGGATATCGGCCGCAAACTCGCCCCCCTGCTGGCAGCAGCGGAAGCGCGGTTGCAAGCCGGGGGAAAAAACGCGCCGGCGGATTTTGCCCTGCTCGGCCTGATGGGTGGAGCGCACTCCGCTGAGGTCATCACGGCCGCGCTCACCGCCGGATTGCCCGCCGATCAAACCGGTGCCGCCGTGGATGCCCTGGTGCGGCTCAACCCCGCGAATCTCAGTGCCCTGCTCACCCAGGCGTGGCCGAAGATCCCGGCCGAAGCTCGCGCCGCCACCTTGCGCCGCTGGCGGACCCGGCCGGCCCAGGTTCCGGGACTGCTCGATGCGGTGGCCAACCAGATCGTGGCCCGCCAGGATTTCAGCGCCGACGACGTGGCCGCTTTGCGCACCAGCAAAGACGCGGCGGTACAAACCCGGGTCACCGAACTCTTCGGCGCAGAAACGACCCGCGCGCAAATCCTCGCCAACTTCCAGCCCGCCCTGCAACTCAAGGGCGACACCACGAAGGGCCATGCGACTTTTCAGGCACGCTGCACGATCTGCCACCGCTTCCGCGGCGAAGGCCAGAGTGTCGGCCCGGAGCTCGATGCTTCGGCCGCAGCGGGCCGCGAGAAACTGCTCGGCAATATCCTGGAACCCTCGCGCGAAATCACTGCGGGCTTCAATGCCGCCACCGTGGAAACCCGCAGCGGCGAGCAGCTCACCGGCGTGGTCATCGCGGAGAGCGATGGCGCCGTCACGCTGCGCCTGCCCGGAGGCGTGCTGCGCAACATCCCGCCGGTCGAACTCGCGAAAATCGAGCGCAACGCCCGGTCTTTGATGCCCGAAGGCATCGAAGCCGGACTCAGCCCGCAGGAGATGGCGGACCTACTGGAATTTCTCTCGGCCCGATGAACCGGCGCCGGTTCATCCAATGCGCTATGCTGGGACTTGCGCCGGTTTTTCGCAGCCGGGCAGCGCATCCCGCTCACGGCAATCTCCTCCAGTATCCGGATACCGCCGGGGCCTGGCATCCAGTGCGGACCACGGAGGATTGGACTCAGCGGCGGGAGGCGATTCTGCGTGCGGCCGAGCAAATGATGGGGCCGCTTCCAGGCGCGGAAAAACGCTGCCCCGTGGATCTGCGGATCGAGGAGGAAGTCGATGCCGGCAGTTATGTCCGTCGCGCCATTACTTATGCCAGTGAGCCGGGCGGGCGGGTGCCGGCTTACCTGCTCATCCCGAAACGGCTCCTAACCGGATCGCCCTCGCCGGCGCCCGGGATTTTGTGCCTCCACCCCACCGACTCGGTCATCGGCCGCAAAGTGGTCGTGGGTCTCGGCGGCAAAGCCAACCGCCAATACGCGGCCGAGCTGGCCGAGCGAGGGTTTGTGACGCTCGCGCCGGCGTACCCGCAGCTCGCGGATTATCAGCCCGACCTCAGCGGGCTCGGCTACGTGAGCGGTACGATGAAAGCCATCTGGGACAATATCCGCGGCCTGGATCTGCTGGAGAGCCTGCCCTTCGTGCGCCGCGGATCTTTCGGCGCGATCGGGCATTCGCTCGGTGGGCACAATGCCGTCTTCACCGCGGTCTTCGATCCACGGATCAAGGCCATCGTCTCCAGTTGCGGGCTCGATTCGTTTTCCGACTACTACGGGGGTAATCCAGCCAATTGGGTGGTCGGCCGAGGGTGGTGCCAGCCGCGCTACATGCCACGGCTGGCCGAGTATGCCGGGCGGCTGAGTTCGATCCCGTTCGACTTCGATGATCTGCTCGCCGCGCTCGCGCCCCGGCGGGTGTTCATCAGCGCGCCACGGCAGGATACGAATTTTCAGTGGGCCAGCGTGGATCGGCTCGTGGCATCCGCCCGCGAGGTTTTTGCGCTGCATGGAGCGGCGGAAGCGCTGTCGGTGGTGCATCCGGATTGCCCGCACGATTTTCCGGATGAGGTGCGGGCGGCGGCGTATGCGACGCTGGAGCAGGCTTTGGTGATCTGAGTGGACGCGATGAACGGAATGGATGGGCGACTACGTCCGTCTTCCTTCGGCGCTACGAATTCAGGGGTACTATGGGCATTCTTTCCGCCTTACTCATCGGCCTGCTGGTCGGCGCCGTGGCCAAATTCCTCATGCCGGGCAAGGACCCTGGCGGCTGTCTCATCACCAGTCTGCTCGGCATCGCGGGCGGTGCCTTGGGTGCCTATATCGGCCAGTGGCTGGGGCTTTACCAGGTCGGCGAACCCGCCGGTTTCATCGGCTCCGTCCTGGGCGCGATGCTCCTCCTTTTGATCTACCGGCTGATTCTGGGGAAAAAGTAAGGATTTCCCTGCCGGCCTTGGCAGGGTGTCGCGGCTTGCAAAAGGTACCATTGTGCAGGACACCTAGCCGCGAACGATGAACAGCCGCGCCCTTCTCTCCCCGATCGAACCGCTCGAGAGCCGCATTGCCCCGGCTAGTCTGACTTTCACCGACGTGGATGGCGCGGAAGTGACAGTGACCGCCAACAAGGGCACCCTTGCCGATCTGACTCAGGTCGTGAAGCTGTCCGCCGATGGCCTCGGCTTTCAGCTGCAAGAAATCCGACTGAACGAGCTGCTCGATGTTTTCGCGGGCGTGAACCTGACGATCGCAAAAGGCGCGCTCAATGACACGGCTACAGTCAATGTGGGTTACATCAATGCCGCTGGGTTGAATATCGGCAAGGTCATCGTCGATGGCGATCTCGGCCAGATCGATGCCGGGGCGACCAAAATCGTCACCACCAAACTTTCCGATAACATCACCCCGATTACGCTGACCCTGAATACCGGGGTCGCGATCAAATCGCTCGCGGTTCGCTCGATGGGCACCGTGGGTCTGACCACGCAGGCCGGGGGCGGCAGCCTCGAAAGCGACGTCGTGGGGCGGCTGGGTTCGCTGACCGTGACTGGCAACGTGCAGAACGTGATCATCCAAGTGACGGGCACATCCACCGATCCGGAGCCGAACGTGAGCAGCCGCTTCGATGCCTACGGCGATATCGGCGACATTTTCATCGGCGGCTCGCTCCTCGGCGGCGGGAGCGCCTTCCAAGGCTCGATCCGGGCCAAGGGCGACGTGGGTAATGTGCACGTGGTCGGCGACATCCTCGGCGGCCAGGGCGACGACACGGGCGCCATCATCGGCGAGCGGCGCATGGGGTCGGTGCATATCGAAGGCAGCCTCAAGGGCGGCATTCTGACCGGTCCCGGCACCTCCGATCGCGCCGGCCGGCTTTTCTCCGGTGGGCTCATGGGCAAGGTGACGATCGACGGCGCATTAGTCGGCGGCGACGGCCCGCAGAGCGGCAACGTTTCCAGCGCGTTCGGGATCAATTCCGTGACCATCGGCGGCGGCATCCAGGGTGGGACGGGCCTCCAGGCCGGTGCAGTCGGCACGGGCGGGAATATCGGCAAGATCACGGTGAATGGCGACGTGGTCGGCAACATCGGCATTCAGTCCGGCTCGATCCTGGCGGCGGGGGCAGCGACCTCAGTGCTGGTCGTCGGCGACATGAAGGGTGGCATGGGCAATTTCTCGGGGCTGATTGCAACGGATGGCTCGATCCCCAGCGTGCGGATCGAAGGCGACATCATCGGCGGCGGCGGGCTGCAAAGCGGCGCAATCGGGTCGAGCAAAGCGCTCGGCACCGTTTTCGTGACCGGCGACGTGCAAGGCGGCAGCGGTCCGCAATCTGGCATCATCGTCAGCGCCGACAGCATCAAGAGCGTGACCGTGCAAGGCAGCGTGATCGGCGGGAGCAATACGGAAAGCGGCGCGATCGGTTCGACCGGCCCGATCAGCTCGGTCTCGATCGGGGTCGATGTAACCGGGGGCAGCGGTCAGCGCAGCGGCACCATTCTTTCCGGGACAAACATCCTCAAGGCGACTGTCAGTGGCTCGGTGACCGGCGGCAGCGGCGATCAGTCCGGCTCCATCCTCAGCCTCGGCGACATCGGCACGGTATCGATTACCGGAAATCTGAGCGGAGGTGCGCTGGATGCGATGTTCCAGGGGAACGATGCGGGTTCGATCAACTCCGCAGGGAAAATCACGAAAGTGACCATCGGCGGTGCGCTGATCGGTTCGGACGGCACGAACAGCGGCTCGATTCAAAGCCTCGACGATATCGGAACGGTGAGCATCGGCGCCGGCATGCAAGGCAGCACCGGCATCTTCTCTGCCTCCGTGATCAGCGGAGGGAAGATCGCCAAACTGACGGTGACCGGGAACGTGCAGGGCGATGCAGGACCAAACAGCGCCACGATCGAAACTCAGGGTGACAACGAACTCGGCAATATCGGCTCGATCACCATCACCGGTCAATTGATCGGCGGCTCGGGCGTGGCGTCGGGGAGCATTTACAGCTCGGGGGAAATCGCCAGCCTCGCCGTCAATGGCGTGCAGGGCGGCACGAATCTCGCCACGGGCAGTATCACGAGCGATCTCGGCCTCGGCGCCGTGACGATCACCGGCAACCTCGCAGGCGGAACCGGCGACGAATCCGGGAAAATTTTGAGCGGTGGCAAGCTGACCAGCTTGGCGATCACGGGCAATGTGACGGCCAGTTCCGGCCGATTTGATACCTCCTTGGGCGAGACCGATACGGTCGGCCAGATTTACGCCGCCGATGCGATCGGCACGGTGAAAATCGGGGGATCGATGCTCGGCAGTTCGGGTGCGGCTTCCGCGCAGATTCGCGGCGGCTCGATCAAGAGCATCACCATCACCGGCGATGTCACGGGCCAGAGTGGCGGAAGCGGCTCGATCATCGCCGAAGGCGGTGATCTCGGAACGGTGAAGATCGGCGGGACTTTCTCGACGGCTTCAGCGTCCGTTCCCACCCAGATCAGCGCCGATGGCGACATCGGTTCGATCACCGTGGGCGCGCTGAGCGGCTTGCCCGATGGGATCGGCTACATCAGCGCCCGGGGGAATATCGACTCCCTGACAGTGGTCGATTCGGTGAGCAACTTCCGCATCCTGGCCGGGTACAACGTGGATCTCTCCCCTGCTCTGGGTGGAGTCACCATCGGGACGGTGAAGATCGGCACGACCGGTGCGGGCAACTGGAAGCAGACCGACCTCGTGGCCGGAGCGGTGCCTGGCTCGTTTGACAATGTTTTTGGCACCGGCGACGACGGGCCGATCGTCACCGGCAACGCGATTTCCAAGATCAATTCCGTGGTGATCAAAGGCAGTGTCCTCGACGTCGGCATCGGCGCGATCACCAGCTACGGCATCGTGGCCGAGAAGATTGGTTCAGTGAAGATCGGCGGAGCCGCGTTGGCGCTGACCAGCAGCACCGACTTCATCGATCTGGATGAACTGAACAGCACCAATACCCGGCTGGTCATTCGCGAGGTAACGCGAGGGTAAAACGCGATCGCCCACGATCACCCTGTAAGGCAAGCGCCCCCCTTACCACATTCTTCCGGAGAGGGGCAGATACAGCCATGTCTTTCCCCCGGCAGGCGGGGCGCCTGCCCTACAGTCGATCGGCCACGCTTTCCAAAGCGCGATAGTCTACCGCTGGACGGTGCGGAGGCCGGTGCGGCCGGGAAGCTGGTTCACCTGCTTTTGGAAGCAATCCGGGCAGATGCCGTGGCTGAAATGCGTGCCGGTCTGCTGGTGAATGTAGGTCTCGACCTGCTGCCAGTAGTCCGAGTCGTCGCGCACCCGCTTGCAATACATGCAGATGGGAATGAGCTCCTTGAGCATCTTGATCTCGGTGGTGAAGCCGAGGATGCGTTCGGCCACCCGCAGACGCATGAAGACCGCTTCGCGGTCGAGCGGTTTGGCGAGGAAATCGTCGATACCGGCATCCATCGCCTTGCGCAGGTTTTCCCTGCCGGTGTTGATGGCGGTGAGCAGGATGAAATAGGTGTACTCGGTCTTGGGCCGGCCGCGCACTTTCTGGCAAAGCTCGAGGCCGTCGAGGCCGGGCATCATCCAATCGCTGATGATCACCCGCACCGGTTCGCGATCGAATGATTCCCAAGCCGCGCTGCCATCCTGAGCCACCACCACTTCGTGCCCCCAGTGTTGGAGGGTGAATTGGAGGATTTTGACTGAGACGGGATCGTCTTCGGCGATTAGGATTTTCATGCAGCGTGGGCGGGAAGCTCTTTCTCCAACACCACCCTAACAAGGCCAAACTGTTTCTCAATATCTGCGAGCAGTTGTTCGGCGCCCTCGAGCGATCCGTCGCCGGCGCGTTTTTCGAGTTCGAAACAGAGGTCGCGCATGCGATGCGCGCCAAAGTTCGAGCAACTGCCCTTCAACGTATGAGCGAGACGGGCGACCTGGGGGGTGGAAGTCTCCGCGATCGACTGGTGCAACTCAGCGATCACGGTGGGAGTATTTTCGAGGAAGACGGCGATGAGCTGGCCGAGGATTCCGCCGCTGCCATCGGCATCGAGCTCACGGAAAGCATCGAGAGCAGAGAGATCGACGACGTCCTTGCCGCCGGCTTCGCGCACCTCGCGAACCGCGGACTGCAGGCCGGAGAAGCGCTCGATCGCGCCTTTCAAATCGTCGATCTTCACCGGCTTGGAGACATAGTCGTCCATGCCGGCGGCCAGACATTTTTCGCGGTCGCCTTCGAGGGAGTGCGCGGTCATGGCCACGATCCAGGTATGCCGCTCGATCCCTTCGCGTTTGCGGACTTCCGCCGTGGCGGCGTAGCCATCGAGCTCGGGCATCTGGCAATCCATGAAAACGAGATCGTAGCGCTGGCGTTCGAGCGCCTCGAGCACCAGGCGGCCATTGTCCACTGCGTCGGCGAAGTAGCCGAGTTTCTGGAGCTGATGCAGCGCGACTTTCTGGTTCACCACATTGTCCTCGGCGATGAGGATGCGAATGAACATGTCCGACTTCGGCGGTTCGGCGATCGGCACCGGAGCCGTCATCGCGACCAGGCCCGACATGATGGCCCGTGGCCCTTCTTCACTGCCGACCACGGTGAGCAAGGCTTCGAGCAGCGTCCGCTGCTTCACCGGTTTGGTGATGTAGTTATCCACGCCGCATTCGCGGAACGTCTCGGGATCGTCCTTCCGGTCGAGCGTGGAAAGAATGACGAGGCGGGCCTGGGAAATACGTGGGTCGCACTTGATGGCGCGAGCCAGCATGAGGCCATCCATGCCAGGCATGGTGAGATCCACGATGACCAGCTCGAACTGGCGGCCACGCACGGCTTCGCGGCGCATCGCGGAAAGGGCGTCTTCGCCACTGGGTTCCACCTGCTGCTCCATGCCCCAGGCCGCGAGCAGATGCTGCAAGGCGACGCGGCTGGTTTCGTTGTCGTCGACGATGAGCGCGCGGCGGCGCTGCAATTCCGCCCGGCGCAACGGCGGGGCGGCTTTGCCCGGGTACTGTTTTCCAAACCGGGCGGTGAACCAGAAGGTCGAGCCTTTGCCGGGCTCGCTCTGCACGCCGATATCGCCGCCCATTTGTTTGACCAGCTGTTTGCAGATAGCCAGACCGAGGCCGGTGCCACCGTATTTGCGGGTGGTGGAACCGTCGGCCTGGACAAAGGCCTGAAACAATTTCGCCTGCGCTTCCGGGGGGATCCCGATGCCGGTATCGGTGACTTCGAAACGCACGACCACTTCGCCCCAGCTTTCCTCGATCTTGCGCGCGCGCACGAGCACATCGCCCTGCGCGGTAAATTTGACCGCGTTGCCGACGAGGTTCGTGAGCACCTGGCGCAGGCGGCCCGGGTCGCCACGTAGCGCATAAGGCACATCGGTATGCACCAGCGTGAGCAGCTCGAGTTTCTTCGCGGCAGCGCGGCCGGAAAGCACGTCGGCAGCGCCTTCGACCGTGGATGGCAGATCGAAGTCGATTTCTTCGAAGACCAGCATGCCGGCTTCAATCTTCGAGAAGTCGAGAATGTCGTTGATGATGTGCAGGAGTGCGTCGGAGCTCTGCTGAATCGTCTGGGTGAAATCGCGCTGCTTCGGCGTGAGTTCGCTATCGAGCAGGAGACCCGTCATGCCGATGATGCCATTCATCGGGGTGCGGATTTCGTGGCTCATGTTCGCGAGAAACTCGGTCTTCAACCGGGCCGATTCGAGCGCGGCATCGCGGGCCTTGGAAATCTCGTCCTCCGCCTCGCGGCGCGCCGTGATGTCTTCGACCGTGCCTTCGTAGTAAAGGACATGAGCCCGCTCGTCTTTGACCACCCGGGAGTGCTCGCTGATCCAGATGACACTGCCATCCTGCCGGTAAACCTGGGAGATAAAGCTGGAGACCGCCCCCTGCTCGGCCATGGTGCGAATGAACTCTTTGCGCCGGCTGGAATCGACGTAGAGCTGGCGCTCGATATCGCTGAGCTGGCGGACCAATTCGTCCGGCGAAGCGTAGCCGAGAATGCGGGCAAGCGCGGGGTTGGCGCTCTTGAAGCGGCCATCCGGCGAGGTCTGAAAGATCCCTTCGATCGCGTTCTCGAAGATCGAGCGGTACTTTTCCTCGGCTTGCCGCAACTCCTGCTCGACCCGCTTCAACGCCGAGATGTCCTGCAGCGTGGAACGCATGCCGCAGGTTTCGCCGGCCGTGTTGGTAATCAGGCGATGGCGCATCAGCACCGGCACTGTGCTGCCATCTTTCCGGCGGAAGGTCCGCTGGGTGGCATCGAGGCTGAGGTCGGCTTCGAGTTTGACCGGGATACTGTCTTCGGACGCGTCCTCAACGATGAAGTCCCAAACCACGCGGCCCACCATTTCCTCGGCAGTGTAGCCGAGCATGGCGAGTTCGGTTTGGTTGACGCGGGTGATGCGGTTGTCGTTGTCGAGTTCGTGGTAGGCCACCGGAGCGTCGTCGAAGAGCCCGCGGAAATCGGCTTCGCGCTCGCGGAGCGCCCGCTCCGCATTTTTCTGCCGCGAAATATCGATCCCCACCCCGCCAATCAACCGGCGGCCCCCGTCGGTGTTCATCGGGAACTTCAGCACCAACCACTCCTTGGTCTGGCCATCGGCGAGCGGCACCACTTCGAGAATGCGCACGGGCTGCCCGGTCTGGAGCACCTTGCGGTCGCCTTCGGCAATCACCCGCGCCGTCTCCGTCGGCAGCCAATCGGCATCGGTGCGGCCCTTGACGTCGATCTCGAACTCGACCCCAAAGACCTCTTCGAACGGCTTGTTCACGTACATGTAGCGGCCGGCGTCGTCCTTGATGAAGGCGATGGTCGGGCTGTGCTCCATGAACGCTTTGAAGCGCTCTTCGCTATCCCGCAAGGCCCGCTCGGCGCGTTTGCGCTCCGTGAGGTCGCGCCAGACGGCGAGCATGGCGGGTTTGTTGGCGAGATTGATCCGCGTGAGCGTGAGGTCGACCGGGAATTCCTCGCCATCCATGCGGCGGAGAATCCATTCATTGCGAAACTCACCGATCTCGATGGCGAGCCGCTGCATTTCCGCGATTTTTTCGGCGGAAGCACTCCCGTCCGGCTGCGCGGCCGGGGAGAGCGATGCGATCGTCGCGGCCTTGAGCGCCTCCTTGTCCGGGTAACGCAGCATGAGCACGGCTGACCGGTTGCAATCGATGATCTGCTCGCCGGAGAAAAGCATGTGCGCGTCGGCGGTGGACTCGAAGAGCACCTCGAAACGCTCCTCGGCGGCCTGCGCCTCGGTGATATCGCGCTCCACCGCGAGCAGGTTTTCCGGCTGGCCCGCGGCGTTCAGGACCGGGGTGACGATCACTTCCCACCACTTCATCTGCTGGGCAAAATTCAACGCCCCACCAATGAAACGTCCGCTCTGCCCGGTGCGCGCCTGGCCGACGGCCTGCCGCGCGCGCGGGGCCGCATCGCCCGGCCACAGATCGAGCCAGGACGAATTCAAAATCTGGCCGATACGCAGGACCCCACGCCGGCGCTGGCCCTCCGCATTCATGGAAACGATGCGCCCGCTCAAATCGAGCAGGCACACACAATCCCCACTGGCTTCCGTGATCCGCGAATTGAAATTCTCGCTAACGCGAATCTGGCTCTCCATCGCCTTCCGCGTACCTTTACCGAGGCGGACGACATGGAGGGCCATGCCGAGGGAAAAAAGTCCGACCGCCGCCAACCCACCGACGGCATAAAGCAGGCTCGCCTGGCTCTGCCGAATCCGGACGGGGTAGCCCTGGAGCGAGCCGTCAGCCCGGGAAGCAATCTCGGCAAGGACGGCGTGCAATCGATCGGAATCGCCCTCTTTCGCGTCGGCGAGCATCTTCGCCGACGCAGCCTCCACCCCTTTCTCCTGGCGCAACTGGAGCACCGCATTGAAGCCATTCAGCTCGCGGAGGGCCGCATCCCGCAGCCCACTGATTCGCTGCTGCTCGATGAGTTCCCCCGGAATATCCGCGAGTTCGGAGAAAAGAGCCGGGACGCGATCCTGGACCTGCTTGAACTGCTGGGAAAAGTGGTTGTCCCCCGTGGCGACGAACCCCCGCTCCGCCGCGGCAGCATCGCCCAGCGAACCGAGAATGCTATGCATGGAGCGCACCAGCCGGCTTTTTGCCTCGGCTTCGGCCTGCATCCGGCCGACATTTTCAATCCCTTTCCAACCAAAATACCCTGCGGCACCGAGCGCGAGCAAAGCTCCGGCGAGGCCGGCTAGGATTTTGATTTCAAGGGAGGTGCGGGGCGCATGCGCGGAAGGCACAGTTGTGAGATAGCAGAATGCTTGCCCGCGGGCTCGTAGGATGAGTCCGGATTTCTACAGGGAAAAACCCCGTTTCGCGGGATGCGAAACGGGGTTTTTCGATGGAGGGAAATTTGAGGTTGGAGGATCGGCCGCTTTAGAGTTTGGCCTTCAAATCCTTGCCAGCGCTGAACTTGACGTTCTTCGACGCCTTGATCTTGATCTTTTGGCCCGTCTTGGGGTTGACCCCGGTGCGGGCTTTGCGTTGCACGACTTTGAAAGTTCCGAAGCCGACAAGCTGAACGGCTTTGCCTTTTTTGAGCCCGGTCTTGATGCCATCGACGACGGCTTCCACCGCGCGCTCGGCCTGCGCCTTACTGGTCTCTTTGCCGAGCAATTTCTGAACGCTTTCGACGAGTTCTGCTTTGTTCATGGAATTCCGAAGACTCCCGGTTGATTTAAATACTTCTACTGAGTTGTGGTTGCTGGGGGGCGAATCGCTAATGGCGCACCTGCGCCAGCGGCGGGTTCTGCCAAGCAGGCGGAATGCCGTCAATTCTCTTCTTTGGGATTTTTCCCAAGATTTCATCAAGGTGCGGATTGCCTTTCCCGGGCTCGCGCATTCCTTTCCCCGACTATGGATCTTCACGCCCGCGTCGAACGTTATCTCGATACTCCGCCCCAGGTGCATCCCAGCGCCTATGTAGCGCCGGGGGCCATCGTCGTGGGCGATGTGACGCTCGCGGAAGAAACCAGCGTTTGGTATTCGGCGGTGCTGCGGGCGGATATTAACCGCATCGTCATCGGCCCGCGCAGCAACATCCAGGATGGCGCAGTGGTCCATCTCGCGGACGACTTCGGCGTGTATGTCGGCGAGCTGGTCACGGTCGGGCACAAGGCCATCCTCCACGCCTGCACGGTGGGCGATGAAGTACTGATCGGCATGGGTGCGATCGTGCTGGATGGAGCGGAGATCGGCGCGCGATCGATCATCGGCGCAGGGGCGGTGGTCACCGGTGGGAAGAAGATTCCGCCGGGTTCGCTGGTGCTGGGTGCGCCGGGGAAAGTGGTGCGGCAACTCAGCCTCGATGAACAGGCCGGGCTCAAGGTCTGGGCCGAAAAGTATGTGGCGCTCTCCCGGATCTACCGGGAGAAAAAGCCGGCGCATTTTGTGCCCTAGTTTCCGCGGAGGGTGTGGCTCGCTTTGACATCCGGGCCGCCAACTGATTAAACGCGCGCGTCTTGAGCGCGGAAGCTGTTTCTGGTAAGCCCACTGTCTCGCTGTTTACGGCGGCGTGTATCGTCGTCGCGAATATGGTTGGCACCGGGGTCTTCACGAGCCTCGGATTCCAGGTCGGCGATCTGCCATCGGGGTTTGTGATTTGCCTGCTTTGGGCGATCGGCGGGGTCTGCGCGCTCACGGGGGCGCTTTGTTATGCCGAGCTCGCGGCAGCACTCCCCCGCTCCGGCGGTGAATATCACCTGCTCGGGCGCACATTGCATCCGGCGCTCGGATTTCTGGCTGGCTGGCTTTCGTCGACAGTGGGCTTCGCGGCGCCCATCGCGCTCGCGGCCATGGCGCTAGGGAAGTATTTCAGTGGGGTGGCGGGGCATGAACACTCCAGTGCGGCAGCCCTCGTGGCGGTCACACTGGTGACGATCGTGCATCTGCGGGGCATTCGGTTTGGGGCGATTTTTCAGGATAGCGCCACGCTGTTTAAGCTCGCGCTCATCACGGTGGTTTTCATCAGCGGGTTGATTTTTGGCCATGCCCAGCCGGTCAACTTTGGCCCCGGGCCGGACACCGGCAAACTGGTCACCTCGCAAGCTTTTGCCATCAGCCTGATCTACGTGATGTACGCGTACTCCGGCTGGAATGCGGCGACTTACATCGTCGGCGAAATCCGCGATCCGGCGCGCAACGTCCCACGCGCCCTGCTCATCGGCACGGGCATTGTGACGGTGCTGTATGTCGGGCTAAACGCAGTCTTTCTCTACACCACGCCGATGGAGAAGCTAAGGGGGCACGTGGAAGTCGGCATGATCGCGGGCGAAGCGATTTTTGGCCCGACGGGTGGGCGCATCGTGGGCGGGTTTATTTGCCTGGGATTGATTGCCTCGATCAGTGCGATGACCTGGATCGGGCCGCGCGTCTCCGCGACCATGGGCGAGGATCTCGGCGTGCTCCGCTGGCTGGCGCCGAAGACGCCCGGAGGCACGCCCCAGGTCGCGCTGCTGGTCCAATATCTCATCGTCACCACACTCATCGTCACCTCCACTTTCGAAGCAGTACTGGTGTACATCCAGTTTGGTCTCACGCTTTTCTCCGCGCTCACCGTCGCAGCGCTGATGGTGTTGCGCGTCCGCGAACCCGAGCTGGCCCGGCCTTTCCGCGTGCCGCTGTACCCGCTGACGCCACTGATCTTTTTGGTAATCAGCGTCTGGATGCTTTGGCACATCGTAAAAGACAAGCCCGCCGAGTCCATCGCCGGTCTGGCGACCCTTGCCGCGGGGCTGCTGCTCTTTTTCTTTTCGCCCAAATCCAGATCACGCCCATGAAAACGATCGCTGCTGTCTTGCTCACCCTGCTGCTCGCCTCGGCGGGCGCGCGGGATTTCGTCACCGCCAACGACCAGGCCCGCTTCCTCGCCGGGTTGCCGGTGGATGGAGGTTCGCCGCTCGCCCAATACACGGAGAGTGCGGCGTGGAAGCAGCACGCCGCGGAAATCGATACGGCGTGGGGGAAGTGCGACCGCGTTTCGCTGAGTAAAACCCGCGCGTGGGCCGGGCATTTCGTGAAGAGCAGCGGCAGTTCGGCGCCCTGTTATTACATGTTCAGCGGGCCGGATATTCTTTATGCGCGTACGGTCTATCCGGGGGCGTCGACCTACGTGCTTTGCGGCATCGAGCCGATCGGGGCAGTGCCGGATTTGACCAAGGCTTCGCAGGAACGAGTGGATGCCTCGCTCGGGGTGTTGCGGCGTTCGTTGAGTAATGTGCTGCGGTTTTCCTACTTCATCACCAAAGACATGCGGGTGGACCTCGGCGGGGCTGAGCTCGGCGGCACGGTGCCGGTTCTCTACTTTTTCCTCGCCCGCATGGGCTGCGATATCGTGAGCGTCGACTACGTGAACTTGAGCTCTTCGGGCGTGCTGGGCAAAGGCGGCGTGCCCGGCGTGAAGATCGTTTTCCGCGAAGGGTTCGGCACGCAAACGATGTACTACTTCAAAGCCGATCTTTCGAACGGAGGCAGCGGCGCAAGCGTGATGAATTTCTGCCGCAATCTCGGCCCAAACGGGCTCGGTTTGCTCAAAGCGGCTTCCTATCTCCTGCACGAGAGCAGCTTCTCGAAATGCCGCGAATTCCTGCAGAACAACTGCCGCGTGATCGTGCAGGACGACAGTGGGATTCCGCTGCGCAACTACAATCCGGAGCGCTGGCAGCTGCGCTTTTTCGGAAACTATCAAGGCACCACGGGCGGGCCGTTTGAGAAATACTATCAACCCGAACTCGCCGCCGCCTACACCAACGCCAAGGCAGCCCCGCTCGACTTTCAACTCAGCTATCAGTGGAACACCAAACTGGCCAACCTGATGGTCGCCGTGCGGACCGCGGCCAATGCGGAACCCGCCAGCGGCGGTGGTGGAGGCAATCCGTTTAAACTTTTCCGCAAACAGACCGCGGAGGAGTCCGCGCCTGCGCCTAGCGCCCCAGCAAAGTCCGCAAAAAAGCACCGTCGGAAAACTTCGTAATAAAGCCCTGGCGGACGACGATCATTCCCAGCGACGGGAAGATGTACATGCGCTGTCCACCGGAGCCCACCGCGGCGACCAGATCGCTCGGCGCAGAGCGGCAAATGCACGTGTTTCGCCACTGCTGATTGTACCATTTCAGCGCGAGCTGCTCTTCCGGATCGACTTCCCGGGCGCCGGACGAAGCGAGGTGATTATTCCAGAAGCCGAAGCCGAACATCGGGTTCGCATCGGAACCGTGCAAGGCCGGCTTGAGCGAACCACCGTGCAGCACGGGTGCGCCCCCCGCCATCACGGCTTTGCCCAACTTGGCCCATTGCGCCGGGGTCAGCACAAAACCAGCCGCAAGGAGCGGATTGCCGGCTTTATCGGCCAGATACCGCTGACGGCCAAGGCCCAGCGGACGCAAGACCCGGCGTTCGAGATAGTGCGTCGGCGTTTCGTCGCGGGCGGCGAGTTTGCGCTTCAAGATTTCGTGGAAGACCTGCAACCCGGTGGGGCCGTAGATGAACGTACCGCCGGGCGTGCCCAGCACCGGTTGCTTCAACGCATAGACGCTGCGGTCGGCCAAGCCATCGCCGTGCAGGGCGTAGGCTTCGTTCAGGCCGGCCGAAAAGTTCAATAGATCGCGGATGCGGAGCTGCGATTTTTTCGGATCGTTGGCCCATTCCGGGAGAGTCGCGGAGGCTTTTTCGTCGAGGTTCAGGATGCCGTCTTCCTGCGCCGCCAAAGCGGCGAAATTCCAAAAGCCCTTGGTGCCGGAATAGACCTTCATCGAGGTCGAGCGGGAGGAGCCATTGGGGTAATCTTCGAAAACCACCCGGCCCTGTTTCATCACGACCAGGGCGGTGCCGCGATGCGCAGCGGAGTAAGTCGCGGCGGCTTTGAGCGCCGCCGGGCTGAGATCGGCGGTGAGGCCTGAAGTAACCGTGGCCAGCAGGAGCAGGAGCATCGTGCGCATGGGTGCGCATCCTGCCACGAGTGGCCCTAGTCGCAAGCCACTCGAAAGTGCCATCCAGGGGGAAGGATGCTACGATGGTTTAGCGATGAACCTGCTCGCCCTTTACGAAAAGCTCGAAGCGCTCCTCCACCGGCTGCCCCCGGGCATCCACCAGCCGGTCCTGCGGGAACTCGAGCCGCTGAAAACTCTTTTCCTCGAGCAACGCCCGCCACGCCTGGTGCTGCTGGGCGACCGCTCGGTCAGCCGGGCGGCGATCATCAATCAACTCTTCGGCACGGCCGTCGCGCGGCCAAGCGACGATGCCGCGCAAAGCGGTTTGTGGGATGCCTACTCGCTGGGTGGCCGCGGCACGCTGCGGCTGCTCGATGCGCGTCGTCCCCTACCCCGCGCGATCCTGAGCCGGCCGGTGGGGGCGGAATCGGGCGATCTTTATCTCTACGTCCGCGGAGGGGCAGGCCTGGGTGAAAGCACGGCGGCGGACCTCGATCATGCCGTCGAAGTTCTCGGCTACGCCGACCTGCAACACGAAGCGCGGCCCAAGCTGCTTGGTATTCAAATGGGCGATGACTCCGGAGAAGATGACCGCCTTGAATTGCACGGCGCTCTGTTCACCAAACCGGCGCTGGCCGACCGAACCGTCGGCGTGGTACTTGCCTCCAATCGGCTCAAACTCGTCGAGCAAATCGCCGTGGAGCTACCCGGCGAGTCTCAGCTCGAAATGGCGCGGCTTTCCCACAACCGCGAACTTCAGCGTCAGATCGCCGGCGTGCTGACCAAATCGATCACCGCCATTTGCGGCGCCGTGGGGGCGCAGCCGATCCCCCTCGCCGATTTCCCGATCCTGACCTCGCTCCAGGCCACCCTGGTCGCCAGCATCGCGCATATCAGCGGCCGGGAGTTCAACGTGCGGCTCGCCGGGGAATTTCTCGGGGCCCTCGGGGCGAATATCGGGGCCGGGCTGGTTTTGCGCGAAGGGGCGCGCGCCGCGGTAAAACTGATCCCCGGCTGGGGCTCGGCGATTTCCGGGGGCTTTGCCGCCGCCGGCACCTATGCGGTGGGACGCGCGGCAGTCGGCTATTTCATCGACGGCGTGTCCCTGCCCGACGCTCGCAGCATGTTCCGGAAGAAGCGGAAGCCCGCGGCGCTGCTCAAGGAAAAGGAGTAGACCGAAAACCCAGGCTTCAATGGGTGGCCTTGTTCCTCCGCCGCAAGGTGGTATGAAGTGGGTTCATCGAATGAAGCTCTCCGCGCTCCAGCAGACACTCCACAACCTCGGCCGCCAGCCCAAGCAAAGCCTCGGGCAAAACTTTCTGCATGATCAAAACGTGGCCCAATGGATCGTGGATCAACTCGAGCTTCAACCGGATGAGCCGTGGATCGAACTCGGGCCGGGGCTGGGTTCGCTGACCGAATACGCCAACGCGAAGTCGCGGAACGGGCTGATCATCGAAAAAGACGGCAACCTCGTCGGCTACCTCCGCGCGCAATTTCCGCACCTCGAAATCGTGCATGGGGATGCCTCGGAATTCGACACCCGCGGGCTTTTCGCCAAGGGCCCGGTCAAGGTGCTGGGCAACCTCCCCTACTACGTCTCCAGCCAGATTCTGATCGGCTGGGCCGATGAACCCTCTCCGGTGGGTCGCCTCGTTTTCACCCTGCAAAAGGAATTGGCCGAGCGCCTGGCGGGGCAGCCGCGGACTAAAGCTTACGGTGCCCTCACCCTGCTGCTTGGCCGTCGCTGGCACGTTCATTTCGCCCGCAAACTGCCGCCGAGCGTCTTCATGCCGCAACCCAAGGTGGATTCTGCGGTCGTCATCCTGACCCCGCGTGATCCCGGCGAATTTCCGCCCTGCGACGGCCTGGCATTTCGGCGTCTGGTGAAACGCGGCTTTGCCCAGCGGCGCAAATTGCTACGGAAAAATATCGGCGACGAGGTAGCCGACTGGACCGGGCTCTGCGCGAAACTCGGCGTGGCTGAAACCGTGCGCGCGGAGGAACTCAGCCTCGCCCAATGGATCGATCTGACCAACTTCGTCGGTGGAGCCGGCGAGGCGAAGGCGCAGGATGTGCACGGCGAAATCTTCGATGTGGTGGATGAAGAAGACCGCGTCATCCGCCAAGCCAGCCGGCACGAAGTCCATGGCGAAAACCTGCGCCATCGCGCGGTCCATATTTTCGTCTTCAACGAGCACGGCGACCTTTTCCTCCAGCGGCGCTCGCGCTGGAAGGACAAGCACCCGCTGCAATGGGATTCCAGCGCCGCCGGCCATGTGGAAGCGGGTCAGACCTACGACGAAACCGCCCCCCGCGAGGTGCTGGAAGAGCTGGGAGTGGAAGCCGAATGCACGCCGCTGGGCGACATCGCCGCCTGCCCGGAAACCGGCTGGGAATTCGTGCGTTACTACCGGGCGCAACACGAAGGGCCCTTCCGGCTGGCGCCCGCGGAGATCGATAGTGGCGGCTTTTTCTCGCTGGAGCAGATCGACCAGTGGGCCAAAGCGCGGCCGAAGGATTTCGCTCCCGGCTTCCTGGAGTGCTATCGGCGGTTCCGTTCCAAGCCGGCGGCGTAGTTTGTAATCGTTTTGACGTCACGGCAGCTCTGCCGTAGAGGTGATCGACGTCCGCGGGCTTTGCCGGCGGTACTCACATGCTTACAGATTCATCCACCGGTACCCGCCTCGCTCTGGCTGGTTTGGCCGCGTCTCACTGACGCCGGCCGCACATTTTTCACATGGCTGCAGGATTCGATATCAACCGTCCGCGCAACGTCGATTGGAAGCGCGCCGCCGCATTGCTCTATGGCGACTGGGGCACCAGCAAGGCTTACGTCATCGGTCTCGCCTTCGTGGCAGCCGGCTTCGGGTCGCTCTGGACCATTCTCGCCGTCTGCCTGCTCACCGGCTTGGTGGGCATCAATTACGCCGCGATCTGCCGATACTTTCCGGATGGGGGCGGCGTGTATTCGGCCGCCCGTTCGCAAGGCAAGCTGCTCGCCGTGGTCGGCGCGCTACTGCTCGTCGCGGACCTGACCGTCACCGCGGCACTGAGCGGCTTTGACGCGATGAAATACCTCGGCGTGCCGTCGGGGCTCGTGCCGTATGCCACCATTCTCTCGGTGGCCATTTTCGGGCTGCTGAACTGGTATGGCCCGAAGCACAGCGGCAGCCTTGCGGTGATCCTCGCTGCGCCAACGGTCATCGTGGTGCTGTCCCTGATCGCCTTTTCAGTCCCGCATCTCACCTTCAAAAACCTGGAGGCGCCGCACACCTCGTTCAGCGAAGCGTGGGTCGCTTTTGTCGGTGTTATTCTCGCCCTCAGCGGTGTGGAAGCGATCGCCAATCTGACGGGCGTGCTCAAGCTCGACCCGGGCTCGACGCCGGACAAACCAAGCGTCAGCAGAGAATCCTTCCGCGCCATTTGGCCCGTTGCACTCGAAGTGACCATCGGCACTGCGCTGCTCGGCTGGGCCATGCTTTCCCTGCCCAAGACGCCGGGAATGGACAAGCTGATGCACGACCGGCACGAGGACATGCTGCGCTTCCTCGCCGAACAGTATGGGGGCATGGCGTTGGGGCCGGCCTTTGGTGATTTCTTCGGCTGGATCGTCGGTTTTGTCGTCGCTGCGCTGCTGCTCAGTGCGGTGAATACCGCCATCGCCGCGCTCATCGGCCTGCTCTATATGCTGGCCCGCGACGACGAAATGCCCAAGCCGTTTGCGGGGCTGAACCGCCACGGCGTTCCGCGGCTGCCACTCTACGCCTCAGTCCTGCTGCCCGGCGTGGTGCTACTCTTTACCATCCCGCAGCCGGATACCGCGCTGCACATGCTCGCGGGTCTCTACGCCATCGGCGTGGTCGGCGCGATCGTAGTGAATCTCGGCTCGTGTACTTTCAACAAGGCGCTGCCCGCGAAGTTCGGCGACCGCGTGCTTTTCGCGGTCACCTTCGCCATCCTCGCCGCCGTCTGGCTCACCCTCGCCTACACGAAACACGAGGCGCTTTTCTTCGTGGTCATCGTCGTCGGCAGCGGTCTCGGCCTGCGCGCCTGGTCGCACAAACGCTCCGGCCTGCAGACGATCACCGTCACGGCCGATGTGGCCGCGGTGGTCGACCCGACCAAAATCGAGGCACTCCGTCCGACCTGCACCAAGGGCATCCGCATTCTTGTCGCCGCCCGCGGGATCACCCCAGTGCTGCGTTTTGCTCTGGAAGAAGCGCGCCTGCGCGAGGCCACGCTCTGCGTGCTCTACGTGAAGGAAATCGCCGTACTCGCGACGGGTCCGGTGAAGACCACCGGCAAAGGCCGCTGGCAGGACGATCCGCATGCCGCGGCGATCATGTCGCTGGTGCTGAAGCTCGGCCAGGAAGTCGGCGTCGAAGTGCTGCCCGTGTACGCGATCAGTACCGATCCGCCGACCACGATCGTGGATATCTCCGCCACGCTGGGCACCGATATCCTGATGCTCGGCGCCCCGCACCGTTCCGGTCTGGCCCGACTCTTGAAGGGCAACGTCGTCGAACGCGTCGCCGCTGGCCTGCCCGAAAACATCCAGCTCGTCATCCACAGCTAAGCCTCCGCAGGCGCGAAAATTTCGCGCAAACCGGCGGTCTCTGCTACCGTGCGGAACCGATGCCTCGGGTCATTTTTCACGTCGATATGGATGCGTTCTACGCATCCGTCGAACAACGGGACAACCCGGAATATCGTGGCCTGCCGTTAATCGTGGGCGGCAAACCGGACCAGCGTGGCGTGGTCTGCGCGGCCAGCTATGAGGCGCGGAAATTTGGGGTTCGCTCGGCTTTGCCCACCCGGACCGCGGCGCGGCTTTGCCCGCAGGGAATTTTTGTCCGGCCGCGGATGGATGTGTACCGGGCGGAGTCCCGGCTGATCATGGAAATCCTCGCCTCGGCCACCCCGGCGGTCGAGCGGGTTTCGGTCGATGAAGCTTACCTCGATCTTTCGGCGCAGTTTCCCGAGGAGGCCGCTCCCGACGAGGCCCTCGAGGCGGCGCTGCCCATCGCGACGGGGCTGAAGGAACGCATTCGCAGCGAACGGCAGCTCACCGCGAGCATCGGGATCGGGGCGAACAAATTTCTCGCGAAAGTGGGCAGCGATTTTCGGAAGCCGGATGGACTTACCCTGATCCGGGAGGCGGAAAAGGCTGAGTTTCTCCGCCCGCTACCCATCCGCGCCATTCACGGCGTCGGACCGGTGACCGGAAAGGCTTTGGAGGACCGAGGGCTGACCACGATCGGCCAATTGCAGGACACAAAAATCAACCTTTCGGAAATCGTCGGCTCCTGGGCGGGCAAACTACGCGACCTCGCTTTTGGCCGGGATGATCGCCCGGTGGACCTCAGCGAAGAACGCAAAAGCATCAGCGCGGAGACGACCTTTCTCCAAGACACCGACGACCGTCCCACCCTGCGCGCGGCCTTGCGCGAACTGGCCGACGAAATCACCGAAACCCTGCACAAAAACCAGATCGGCGGGCACACGGTGCAGGTGAAAGTGCGCTACAGCGATTTCACCACCCTCACGCGCCAGATCCGGTTGGAGGATCCACTCACGGAATCGTCCGATATCTATCGCATGGCCTGCTATCTCCTCGCCCGCGACGAGCTGGTGAAACGCCCGCTGCGCCTGATCGGCATCGGCCTTTCCACCCTGGTTCCGCCGGTCTCGATCCAGCAGCTGAAACTGCCGCTCTGATCGCCGCGTAAAAAGAAGCGCGAGAAAGTGCGAATGAGAGTCGCCGTACGCCGGATCGCAGGATAAAAGAAGGCATATCCCCAATGCCTTCTCTCATGATCCGAAAACGCATCGAAGAACTCGAACAACGCATCGATCGCTCGGAGACCCTCTCCGCTGAAAACAAAGCGGAAATTCTCGGCGCCCTGGCCGACCTCAAACGCGAAGCGGCCACGCTCCCGGAAAGCGAGAGCGCCGCGGTGGAACCGGTTCCCGAAGAAGCGTCGGTCAACGCCGTTTTGGACGATCTGACGGCATCCGTCGCCAGCTTCGAAAGCTCGCACCCCCGCGTGACGGCCCTCGCCAATCGCGTGGCCGTGATCCTTTCGAACATGGGGATTTGACGCTCCGCAGGAAATCGCGCTGATAACGCCTCGGTATCAGCGCGATAATTTCTTAGTATTTCCGTTATCAGCACCGATCCGGCAGTGTCGGAGGCATGAAGAGGACTTCGTTGCTTTATGCTGTGATTCTGGTCGTCGCGATCGCGGCGATTTTTGGACTACTGCACCTTGGCTCCAGCCTGCCTTCGCCGGAAGGAATCCCCGCTGTGCCCAAGGCACACGCCGCGACGGCGGCAGTCAGCACTTCCGCGATCGGGGCCGTTTATGCGGGGTTGGCTGCGAATTTTGGGGATCCACTCAGCCGGCTGTTTCTTCAGCTTTTGATCATCATCGCGATTTCCCGCGTGGTCGGAAAGCTCTTCACCCTCATGGGGCAACCGGCGGTGGTTGGTGAAATGGCCGCTGGTATTTTGCTTGGGCCATCGCTCTTCGGCTTGCTGGCTCCGGAGACGTTTCAATTTGTGTTTCCCGCTACCTCGCTCGGCACGCTGAAGCTGCTGAGCCAGGTCGGCGTCTGCCTCTTCATGTTTGCGGTCGGCATGGAACTGAATGTCGGCCATGTGCGCAACAAAGCCCAAACCGCAGTGCTCGTAAGCCACGCCAGCATCGTGGTACCTTACGTTCTCGGCGTGCTGCTGGCGTATTTCCTTTTTTCTCACCTCGCGGCTCCCGGCACCTCGTTCACGGCGTTTGCGCTCTTCATGGGCATCTCGATGAGCATCACGGCGTTTCCAGTGCTCGCGCGCATTCTGCAAGAACGCGGACTCGCCCGCACGTATCTGGGGGCGACGGCCATCACCTGTGCGGCCGTCGATGACGTAACTGCGTGGAGTATCCTAGCTTTTGTGGTCGCGATCGCTCGGGCCACCAGTGTCGGTGCGTGCGCGTTGAATCTGGTACTCGTGGCAGCCTTTATCGCCCTGATGATCTGGATCGTGAAACCCCTGCTGCCCCGCTGGCTGGGCAACGACCGGATCGCCAATCCCGAACCGGGCAAAGGGACGTTGGCGATCATCATCTGTGTGGTCATCGCCGCAGCGCTGACGACCGAAGCGATCGGCATTCACGCACTGTTCGGCGCGTTCCTCGCCGGCGCGATCATGCCGGATACCGATGGGTTCCGGCACAAGATCGCTGTGCGCGTAGAGAATTTCAGCTCGGTGCTGCTGCTCCCGCTCTTCTTCGCCTTCACCGGTTTGCGGACGCAGATCGGGTTGCTCAACGATCTCTCCGGCTGGCTCACCTGCCTCGGCATCATCGCCGTCGCCACCCTCGGCAAGCTGGGCGGCACGGCGATCACCGCGCGTTTCACCGGCATGAGCTGGAGCGAATCGCTCCAACTCGGCGCACTGATGAATACCCGTGGGCTGATGGAACTGATCGCGCTGAACATCGGCTACGACCTCGGCATTCTTTCGCCCCGTATCTTCACGATGCTGGTGATCATGGCTCTGGTCACCACCGCGCTCACCGGTCCCTTGCTCACCTTGTTTCGGGCCGAGAAAGCGCTGGAAGACAATCTCCCCGAACCTTCCAGGCCCTAAGCGCAACTCGTCGTCTGCGAACGACAACCCTTCCTGAATCAACAACACCCACGGCGGCAACGTCGCGGGTGTTTTTCGTTTCCGGATCGGCAGTCGTTACACGAGAAACCCCAGGTCTTTTCCCGAAAATTTACATCAGTTTTCCGGTCCGATTTTAGGAAAACAACCGCATCCGATGACTATTCGCCAAGCCATCGTCACTCAATTTTTGGAAAACAATATTATTTGATATTTTGCTAGGCACTCCCACCCCGAATAGCTAAGCACGGCCTCCCCAATATGAGCTATTTCGGTTTCCCGCGGTTATCCTTCTCCGGTCGTTTCAAGGCGAGTCCCTCCACGATCAACAACGCCCCCTTCAACTACGACCCCACGGTCTATCCCAGCCCCAACGAGCTGCAAAAGGTCGAGCTCTACTGGAATCCCAAAGGCGACGGTGGCTTTGCCTTCGTCGATTGCGTCGTCACCCGGGTGGACTACGCTGACGGGACTTTCAGCACCACCCCGGCGGAAGACCCGATCATCGGCCAGCCGCTGGCCTCCATACCGAGCCCCTCTTTCCCGCTCCAGGCGGCCATGGTCGATCTGGACCCCATGCAGCAGAACGTGTCGGAAATCTGGGCGATGACCGTGAAGATCGGCGGCACATCGAACCTCATCGGAAATTTTTCCGCCATCTCATTCTACGCGATCTGGGGGCAGGCGCAGGGCGCGAATGCACCGCATTCTTCGGCCAGCGGATCGGGTGTCTATCAATCGACCCTGAAAAACCTCCAGCTCAACGGCGGCGCCGGGACGAGCAAGTTTTTACAGTACTTCGCCGACAATCCAACGGCGAATCTGTCGATTAATTTCAATCTTAACACCCACAATAACAAACCGCCGATCTGGCGGTTTAGCGATGCCACTTTCCAGGCGATGACGCAGGCGGGGGTCCCCGCCGCCGTGCTGCAGAAGATCGCCCCGATGCAGCAGCTCGTGCAGAATGTCGACTCGAACGGCAATCCCCTTCCCGGCGAACCCAGAGGCGATGTCCCCGCGCAGGATTTCGTCCTCTTCATGCTGAAGCAGTATCTGTCCACCGACGAATACAACGCCAACATCAACGCCATCCTCGCGAACACGGTCCAACCCTACACGCCCGCCACTTCGGAGAATTTCCTCTTCGGCCTCACCACCGGCACGGTCGGGCCCGCCGCAGCCGATGACCCCGCGTTTTTCGTGGCCAATCGGATGATGAATCCGACCGCCAATAGCCCAGCTTGGTACGCGCCTTTTGTCCTGGCCGAGGTCGGGGGCAAGAATTCCATCCTGCTCAATCTCGGCAACTCCCTGCCGACGGAAATGCCTGGCCAGACGCCCTGGGCCGACAAGCTGGGCGAACTCTGGCTGGTCGCCTTCCCCGGCGGCACGATCACCACCGAAAATGCCAGGCCCATCAAACAGATCCCCTACGACGCGAACGGATTCATCAACCAACAGGCGGGCCTGTTTGTCGCCGGACTGCATGACGACTACTCGAAAACGCCGCTCGGACTGCTCAGCATTTTCATCAACGAAACCGCCAACACGCAGGTCATCCTGCTGGCCGAGCATCCGCAAGGTTACTACCTCCGGGCCGATCAATTTGTCTTCCGCATGAACCCAGGGATCGCGACCACTGGCGACTTCCCCCGAGGGGAGACCGCCTCGGCGCAGATCTGCGCGTTGCAGTGGGGCCGGCCGGTCCCGGATAACACGGGCATCACCGTCACGATGATGAGCGAAGCCCAGGCCCAACAGTATACCTCTGCCACCCTCGGCACGAGCGGCACGAATGGGATCCAGAACGTTTCGATTCCGCAGGACATCCTGCAGGTGAACGGCCAGGCCTTCCCCATCACGCTCCAAACGACGAACGGCGTCGCCAGCTTCCAGCTGTCATGCACGGCGCCAGGTAATCCGCGCACTTATGTGAACGGGCAGGTCTATTTCCTAAACTACGGTTTTGCCGATTCCTCGATCTCGACCGGCTACAATCAGGACCCGGACGATTTGTTCAGCGTCCTCGTCTACGACCAGACCGCCGAGCCGACCGGAGAGGAAATCCTCCAGAAATTTGGCCGCCTGTACAAGATCATGAGCTTCCTCACGGACAAGACCAAGATCGAGCAGATCGACCTGCGCAATATGATCAAGCTGCTGCTGGAAAAACCGTTCACCGAGATCGTGCACATGCCCGTGAGCCGCGACATCGCCGAAGCCGAACGCGCCAAGGTCATCGCCTGGATCAACGCGCTGAACAACGCCTGAGGCGAACTCCCTGCGCACCGAGGTTTCACCCACCCATTCACCCCGAGGTATAGAAGTCATGTCCCACCACACTTTTCTCGCCGCACTCGCTCTGTTCAGCGTGGCTCCGGTTGTCTCCCAGCCGGCTTCCGCTCAAAATCCGCCGGCCACCCCCGCGCCAACCACACCCACACCGGCCAAGCCTTCGAACGCGTCCGCCCCCCAGGCTTCCTGCACGATCAGCACGACTGATTTTGCCAAATGGTTCCAAAGCGGCGCAGTCACCGAGGGCGGTTTCGTCACCGCCGCCGATAGCCTGCAATCGCTCGATTCGCTCTGCGACTTCTACCTGTGGTCGTGGCGCATGTTCCTCTGGCAGACCTCCAGCGCTTCCCCCAGCCTGGTCTTCAATTCCCCACCGTTCTTCGACCTGGACGATCAAAACAACCTCGTCTCGAACAAGACCGGCATTCCCACGACCAAGGCTTTGCGCGGCGGAAAATTTGAGCAAACCGGGCGCACCGGTCAGGCTGGTCTCGTCAGCGGCGTGCTCATCTCCCAATCGGTCGGCATCGCCCCGGACGGATCGCTGGTTTATTACGGCATTCACGTGAACGATGTTTATGCCTACCTCGCCTCTGGCGTGAATAGCGGGGAACTCACCGGCGTCCAACAGTTCCCCATCTCCACGACCGACCGCGATGCCATCGTGGGGTACGCCAAAAAAGCGTATGGCGCGGAGATCCCCGATCCGAATGCCCTGGCGCTGGAGCTCAAAAGTTCGTGGATCAAAGTGACCAACTCCGTCGATCAGAAGCAATTCATCACGATCAAATCGGACATCCCGAAATATACCCGTGGAAGTGATCAGAAGTGGACCTGGGACGGCACCACCTTCGAGCGTGGGGTCACGCTCGCGCTGATCGGCTATCACCTGGTCGGGAGCACGAAGGATCACCCGGAAATGATCTGGGCCACGTTTGAGCATGTTAAGAATGCGCCGGACGATAACTACTACTACGTCGCGACCGACGGCACGGTGACGCTGAAAAAGAACTGGAACGACGACGGCACGCCGATCGAGAAGGAGTGGCTCTTCATGGATGGCGTGGGCAAAAAACAGTCGATGAATCAAATGCATATGGAGATGAAGGGCTCCGATATCGTCGCCACACCCGGCCAGACGATCAGCCCCTCCAATACCATGCGGAGTCATCCCTGGGGCGGCGTACCTGACGCCACCAGCGCGACGAACAACACCTCGATCCTCTCGATCAACCAAAACATCATCTCGCAACTCGCGACCGGCGACGTGCGCCGGAATTACTACCTGGTCGGTGCCACTTGGACGAAAAATGGCGTCCCCGGCGTCGGAGTGCAGGAGCCCGTGGTCGCGGGTTCGCTGAAGCTCTCCAACGCGACCATGGAGACGTACATGCAGTACAAAAACTGTTTCGACTGTCACCAAGGCGGAAACCTGAACGGCCTGAGCCACATCTTCAGCATCATCAAACCACTGCCGAAATAGGGTCCGGCGTGAGGGAAGACGCGGCTGCAAGCCAACAGAGCGGACTACGGCTCAACTCATCCTACAGGATGATCGTGGGGCGTCGCCCGCCTGGACGAAGGTCTCCGACCAGCCCTGGCCCACACGCGGCTTGATGGAATTCGGTGTGCTGAATATCGGTGAGGGATTGGACACTCCCGCACCATCCATGAACCACGAACCAGCCCGAGCCAGCGACTCCTACGACGTCATCGTGATTGGAGGAGCGCTTTCGGGGGCAGCGACGGCAACGTTGCTGCTGCGGCACAATCCGGGACTGCGCCTGCTCATCGTCGAAAAGTCGGCAAAACTTGGGCGCCGCGTCGGGGAGGCCACGGTGGAAATCAGCGCCTACTTCATGGGACGCGTGCTCGGGCTCACGCAGTACCTGAACGAAAATCACCTCGTCAAACAGGGGCTCCGATTCTGGTTCAAAAACGACACCGTCACCAACGTTTCCGAAGCCAGCGAACTCGGCGCGAAATACCTCTCGCGCATCCCCTCGTACCAACTCGATCGTTCCACCTTCGACGAAGAGGTGCTGCGCCGGGCGTGTGCCGCAGGGGCGGAATTGATCCGGCCCGCGACGGTTTCCAAAATCCAGCTCGAAGCCGGAGGGCAGCAGACGCTTGAGATCAAACACGACGGCCAGACGCGCATCTTGCAGTGCCGCTGGATCGTGGATGCCTCCGGCCTGGCTGCCGTGCTGGCGCGCAAAAACGGCTGGTGGCGTTCGAATACCGAGCATCCCACGGCAGCCGCGTGGTCGCGCTGGAGGGGCGTGAAGGATTGGGACAGCCGCGAGCTCGCGGTGAAGTACCCGGAGTGGTCGCGGGCGGTGTACGGCATTCGCAATACCGCCACCAATCACATCATCGGCGATGGCTGGTGGAGTTGGTGGATTCCGCTCAAAGGGGGTGACGTCAGTGTCGGCGTGGTTTTCGATCAACGAATCGTCGATTTCCCGCAGGAAGGGGGCGGTGTCGCGGAACGGCTGAAGCAATTTCTCTTCAAACACCCCGTCGCGCGCGAGATGCTCGCCGACGCGACGCACGACGAGGAGGATGTGCACTGGCGGCGGAATCTCGCCTACTACAGCACGACCTTCGCCGGCGATGGCTTTGTGCTGGTGGGTGATGCCGCTGCGTTCATGGACCCGTTTTACAGCCCGGGTATGGATTGGATTTCATTCACCACCAGCAGCGCAGCGAACCTCATTACCGAGCAACGCCAGGGCCTGCCGATGGAGGCGCGGCTCGAGAAATACAATCGCGACTTCCGGGTCTGCCATCGCCGCTGGTTCGAGTCGCTCTACAAGGACAAGTACGAGTACATGGGCGAGTTCGACCTGATGAGCCTGGCCTTCCGGCTGGACCTCGGGCTGTACTATTGGGGCGTGGTCGAGGGGCCCTTCAACCACGGAGAAACGATGCTGTTTGCTCCGCCTTTTTCGCCGCCGAGCGGCAAACTTTTCGCCGCGCTGATGAGCACCTACAACCGGCGCTTCGCGAGCATGGCCCGCCATCGGCGCAAGACCGGCCAGCTCGGCAAAACCAATCGGGCCCGGCGCTGCCTCATTCCTGGCTTCATGCTGAAGCGAAGCAATATGCTGAAGCTTTTCCCCATGCTCGCGGAATGGGCGTGGCTGGAGATCACCGAAGGCTGGGCCACCTGGGGCGAATCCGTGACTTCGAGCCGGGCAGACGCCGAAGCCACGCCCACGCCCAAAGCCGCGGAGTCTTAAACTCCCGCCGATTCCACGCACAGGCTCGCCAAGAAAAGCGGGAAGGACGTGGCTTCAGCTCTGTGGTTCACGCAGCCTGCGTGAAAGGAAAAAGATCAACTGTATCGCTTCACGCAGGGAGCTGCGTGAACCACGGCCTGACAGCGGTGCCAGCTCCTACTGAACCCTTTGCGCGTTTGCGTTGAATCAGCCCCTCCAATTCACAGCACGCTCGCGCTCCAAACATCTGAGCCATCCGTGTCATCTGTGGTTCATCGTTTCGTCTGCGCAATCAGTGGTCCTGCCCGCATCCGCGTCATCCGCGGTTTCGCCTGTTTGCCCGTTCAATTGAGCTCCCGCGCGAGGCGTTGGGCGGTTTCTTCGGCTGCTTGCTCCGCCGCCTCGCGGGAGAGGCGTGCGCGGTCGTCCTGGTATTCTTCGTAGCCGGAACGGACGAAGGTGACGTCCGTAAGCCCGATCAAGCCGAGGACCGTCGCGAGGTGCGGCTCGAGGAAATTCATGTGCTCGAGCGGGCCGCCGGGCAGGAGTGAACCATCGCCCACGGAGACCAGGATCACGACCCGCTTCGTCGAGGGCAGCAGCGGACGATAGGATTGCTGCGGACCCGGGATAAATTCGAACGTCTGGCCGACGCGGACGATTTGATCGATGTACGCCTTGAGCTGGGCGGGCATGCCGAAGTTGTACATCGGGGCACCAATCACAATGACATCGGCGCGTTTGATTTCGTCGATGTAGGCATCGCTGGCCGCGAGCGGATGCGGGCCACCATTGATCGGCGTTTCACCACCGTAAGCGGTCGCGATCCAGCCTTCGTTGACGGTAGGCGGCGGATTGAGACCGACGTCGCGCACGAGCACTTCGCTTTCGGGTTGTTCCTGGCGCCAGACCTGGACGAACCGGTCAGCGAGCTGACGAGTGATTGAGCGCGTCACGCGCCCGCTGGAGTGGATGACAAGAAGCGTCTTTTTCATAACGCCCCGAGCCTGCCGTATTCCGAGCAGGCCTGCTTCGTCCCAAAAAGCTGACCCACTCAGCAAAAAGTGAGTAGACACCTGCGCGGTTTAACCCGGCATTTTCCCCTGCCGCTGGAGGTAACCGGCACCCCACACTTCGAGCTGATCCATCACCGAAGACAACGCCATCCCCTCCTCCGTCAGCGTGTATTCGACCCGGGCGGGCACTTCGGCGTACACCATACGTTTAAGCACACCGTCGGCTTCCAATTGCCGCAACTGCACCGTGAGCACTTGCGCGCTAATCGTCGGGAGCGCCTCCTGCAAATCGGTAAACCGCCGGGTGCCGAAATGGAGTTCCCACAGGATCGATGGTTTCCAGCGACCGCGGATGACATCGATGGCCGCCTTCACGGGGCAGCCATCGCGCAGCTTGTCGATCTTTTGGACGTAGTCGGCGACCGTAGGCATGACGCCAAAGTTTCCTCAGGAAACCGGTGCCGCCAAGTAAGAACGAGGCTTACTTCTGATCGCGGACTTTGTCGGCTTGTTCCTTCAGCGCTTCGGCCTGGGCTTCACCTTGTTTCTTGGTGAGCTCGGCATCGGCCTCCGCGTTCTTTTTGGTGACCTTGGCGGCATCTTCGAGCCGATCGGCGTGGGCTTCGACTTCGGCCTTGCGGGCTTGCTCGCGTTTGGAGTCGCACGCCACAAGCGTCAAGGCAGCCAGGGAAAGGAGGGTAATGACTTTCATAACAAACCCGGAATCGTGCGTACTCCGGCTCCGGGCCGCGTGAATCTACGCAACCCCGACAAATAGAGGTGATTCCGGCGATGTTAAGATTTGCATTTCGGCTTCTTCGCCGGAGTCGTTTTCCGCGCCGGGCAGCTTGCGCCATCGATCCACTGCGGTGGAATCATAATCTGGCGCGGGACCTCGGGTACGCCGCGTTCGTGCTGCGAAATCTGCGTCACCACGAGATCGACCGCGGAAGCGGCGAGATGATCGCGGCGCTGATAAATGCCAGCGTAGTCCGTCATCTTCGGGGTCCAATCATGGACGACAAAACCGAGGTCGTCCGGGATGCGCAGACCGAGCTTGGCCAGCCAGCCGGGCACGTGGGTGTCGAAGGAAATCAGAGCATCCGGCCGATGCGCCCGCATCCAATCGGCAAACTCGCCGAAGCCCGCGTGGAGATCATTTTGCGGAAGGAGCAGCGTGGGCACGCAGCGCTCGGGCGGCAGGGTTTGCTGAAAGTGAAAGAGGCCGCCGCTGTAACCGAATTGCGAACGGTCATCGATCCAGCGGGTGATCGCCAGGCCGATGCGGCAGTAGCCGCGCCGGGTGAGTTCGTGCGCAGCGGTCTGGATCCCGAGCGTCATGTTCCCCGCGCACATATGTAAAGCCGGCTGGCGCATGGCGTAGCCAAAGGTCGCAGCGGCGAAAGAGCTGTAGTCGAATTCGGCACAGGGGAGCTGGGCGCTCTGCGGCGAGACGAGCACGCCTTCGATCCCGCGGGCGTAGAGGATGCGTTGCAGCCGGCGCGGCGTGAGTCCTGCGCGGCCCAGCCAGAATTCCTCCACTTCGTAGCCGTGCCCATGGGCCCGGCGGCGGATATCTTCGATCGGCACGTACTGGTAGGACGCATTAAGCAGGCGATCCGCGGGCACGTCTTCACGGATCACCGCCAGCACGGCGCGAATGCGGACCCGCTTGCGTCCCCTCACCCGCTGCATCATCCGCGCGAGGTAGGGGTCCACCTGGTAATTCAGCGTCTCGGCAGCGGCCAGTACTCGGGCCCGCGTGGCCGGTGCGACTTTCGGGGCCCGGCGCAGGGCCCGGGATACGGTCATGAGCGAAACGCCCGCCGTTTCGGCGACATCGCGGAGGGTGGCTTGGGAGGGAGGCATGTGGTGTTAACATACCACCGAGAAACCCAACTTCCGCCTCAAAAACGAACCCCGCCGTCGGGATAAACCCTTTGCACATGATTCGTCCCGAAACCCCGCGAACCATCTCCCGCCCCTCATTTCAATACCCCCTCCCCCGGCCCAGCCTACTCTGGCTTGTGCTCACCTGCATCGCGCTTTTGCTGCTGCAGGCTGGAGCCATCGCTGCGGAACCGACCCATTTGCGGCGAACCTGGCAGGGTATTCCGGGCATCGAAAAAACTCCCGGCGGCCGGGTCTTCGTCGCCTGGTTTTCCGGGGGGCGACTCGAACCCTCCGTGGAAAACACGATCTTCCTCTGCCAGAGCGATGACCAGGGCCAGACCTTCACCGAGCCCGTGCCCATGGCCGGTCCGCGGGGGAGCGCGCGCGCCTTTGATCCCACGCTGTGGATTTGTCCCGATGGCCGGCTGTGGCTGATCTTCAATCGCGGCGACAAGGAACACTCCGAGCACGGCGTCTATGCCCGTACCTGCAGCGATCCCGATGCAAAAACGCCGGTCTGGAGCGAGGAATTCCGCGTGGGGTACGAGCTCGCGCCGGTGAGTTTCCGGATGAACAAACCCGTCGTCCTGCACACGGGCGAATGGGTGATGCCCGTGACCCACGCGGAACAACCGGTCCACGACTGGTTCGCCGGGCCGGCGCAGCGGCAGGGCGTGGGGCTTTCGCTCAATCGCGGGCGCACTTGGGAACTGCGCGGCAGCATTGAAGCACCGCACTGGGCGCTCGAATGCATGGTGACGGAGCGGCTCGATCACCGGCTGTGGATGCTCATCCGCACCGGCGGCGGGGTCCTTTGGGAAAGCGAATCGTTCGACCGCGGCCAGACGTGGTCCGAGGGCCGGCCAACCCAAATCGCCAACCCCGGCTCCCGGTTCTTCCTCCGGCGGCTGGCTTCCGGAAACCTGCTCCTGGTCAATCACCACCATTTCAAAGGCCGCAGCCACCTCACCGCACAGCTTTCCACCGATGATGGCGCCACCTGGAACGAGGGCCTGCTGCTCGACGAACGCAGCGGAGTCTCCTACCCCGACGGCGTGCAGGATCGCGATGGCTTGATCTGGATCGTGTACGATCGCGACCGCAACGGTTCCGGCGAAATCCTGCTCGCCAATTTCCGGGAGGAAGACGTCGCCGCCGGCAAGGATGTCTCCCACGCAGTCCGGCTGAAACGCTTAGTCGATCACGTCGAACCCCTCTCCGCGAAAAATGCCGACCGGAAGCTGCTTCCGGCCGACTGGGATCCCAAAGCCGCGGCCGATCGAGTACTGGCCGGTCTCACCACCGTCACAGCGCCCGAAGTCAAAGGCGCCCACGATGCGGAGATGGCGATCGTAAAAGATCGCGCCTACATCGTGGCCGAAGTGAACGACGAGAAGCCGGGCGAAGCAGCGAACTGGCCGAATATCTACGCGGCGCTTTCCATCGTGAATCTCAAGACCCGTGAGGTCGAAAAGGTGATTCCTTTCGCCCGCTCCGGCCAGGCTTACGAAAACGAAACGCTCCCGCCGGGGGCCTGCTTCGTCCCGCGCATCTTGCAGAAGGATGCGAAGACGTTGCGCTGCTATTTTGCCAGCGAAGACCCCGGCAAACGCCAATCGCAAACGTGGTTCCTGGACTTCGATCTCGAAAAAGCGGCCTTTGAAAACCGTATCCACCGCGCGCAGATCAAAACCAGCGAAGGCACCTTCAACCTACAGCCCACGTACTTTTATGCCGATGCGGCGAAGGCTGGCTTCACCCGTCCGGCCCAGGATTTCGGCCTCTATCTTTTCGACTCCTTCAAGGTCTTCGACGGCCGCACCTACATCGCACTGAACAACTACCCCATCGGGCAAAACGGGCTCGCGGTCCTCAATCCCGCGCTCGATACCTTCGAAGTCCTCGGCCAGTACAACGAACCCGGCACCGTGAAACTCACGGAGTCGGCGGTGAACCGTCTGCCGGATGGCACGTGGATGGCCATCTGCCGGCAGGAAGGCGGCAACGGCACCTACTACTTCTCCACCAGCCGCGATGGCCGCACCTGGACGACCGGAGCGCCCAATCCAGCAATCCCACATGGGGCGAGTTCGAAGCCTACCTTCGACCGTTTCAGCGGCATCTACTACCTCGGCTGGCAGGAAAGCACGCGGATCAACGGCGTCGGCCGGAGCGTGTTTAATGTGGACGTTTCCGCCGACGGCAAGATCTGGGAACGGAAGTACCGCTTCGAAACCGACAAATCGTTTCAGTACCCCGTCTTCCGCGCGCACCAGCATCAGATCTGGGTCGCGGTCACGCAGGGAGATCACGACCCCAGCCGCAAGGAACGGATCGTCTTCGGGCTACTGGAATAGCGGACCGCACCCACCGGAAGCGGCAGAACCCGCTTCCTAGCAGGCAAATAGGCAAAAATCGGGCCTACCAAAACCCCATCCATTCGGGCGGGGTTTTGGCACACCCCCGGACCGTGAGAAAAACGCGAGGTTTACAATAGAGGTCAGGCGTTTCCTTGGTTTTTCGCCCTTTTTTCGGGCCAGCGCAAAATCCCCGTTTTTAACCATACTTAACAAGTGTTGTTTATTTCTATATTGTTCAGCTCAAGGAATTCCCTACATACCGCCCCGCAGCCCGGGCGCCTCGAAGGCGTCGGTTCAGAAACTCCAACCAAAATGTTCCTATGAAGCATAACTCCCTCTTAAAAAGGATCTTACCGCTCGTGATAGCGGTCAGTTCCGTTCCGGCCGTGTACGCCACACTGCCGTATACTTCGGGCGACCTCCTGCTCGGCGTTCGCGCTCAAAGCGGCACCGGCGCCGGAAAATCCTACTTAATCAACATAGGTTCGCTTTCCACTTACGCGAACGCGACCAACCCAACCCCGGTCAGCAGTCTGGGCAATGTCGGGGCGGATTTGACCGCCACCTTCGGCAGCAACTGGAAAAGTCGTAGCGATCTCTTCTGGAGCGTCACCGGGGCCAACGTTTCCGGCGATCCCACCAGCACGCTCTACGTCACCCGGGCCGAATCACCCGCAGGTAACGTGGCCAACCCATGGAAGGGCGACTCGCCCAGTGGCCAGAGCGTGACCAATTCGAAGATTAATGCGCTGATCGGCGCCTACATCAACGGCACCGCCAATGGCAGCACGCCGAACGGCCTCATCCAGGATGCGGGTTCGACCAACGCTTATGCGTCCTTCCAGCCCAATGGCCTCGGCCGGATCAGCTACGACACGTACAATCCCAGCATCGAAGCCAGCTTTGCCAACGGCAGCCTGCTTTCCGTGCTCGATCTGTTCAAAGTCGTCCCGGTCTTCGATCAGCCCGCCACGCGCCTGGGTTTCTTCCGGCTCGATGACGGCGGTGCGTTGACCTACTACCCCGCAGCTTCGGGTAATCCCGTGCTGGCTCAGGGCGACGCGACCGTGGCGATCCAGTCCGCCACTTACAGCCAGTCCGAAACGGGCGGCCAGGTGGCGATCAAACTGGTCCGCAGCGGCAATGCGCTGATCACCTTCAGTGTGAATGTCTCGACCACCAACGGAACGGCGCTCGCCGGCACGGATTTCACCAATCCCGCGAACACGGTGACCATCGCTGGCGGCCAGTCGGAAGCGACAGTGAACATCCCGATCGCCAATCGGACGGGCGCCCAAGGCAACCGTACTTTCACGGTGAATATCGCGAATCCTTCGGCGCACAGCTCGATCAGCGGGCTCGCTTCGTCGACCGTCACGATCACCGAAGACGCCGGCACCGTGGCCTTCCAGTCCGCGACCTATGCGGCTTCCGCCACCTTCAATGGCCAACCCAACGTCATTCCGCTCACGGTCGTCCGATCAGGCGGCGCGGGCGGGGCACTCTCCGTCGATGTCGCCAAAACCGGCGGCACCATCCTGCCGGCTGAGTTCCAGTTCACCAGCCCGACCACGGTTACCTTCGCCAACGGCGAAACGAGCAAGAGTGTCGATCTCACGTTGAAACCTGCGATCTCCGTGGCGCGGACAGCGATCTTCACGCTCTCGAACCTCACCACCGGCACGCTGGGAAGTCCCTCCGTCACCACGGTGAATATCGCGAAGAAAGACGTCTCCAAACCGGCGATCGTCCTTTCCTCGCCCGGTTCGACGGTCGCTGCACCCGGCACCTTCGGGCTGGCCGGTACGCTGAAGGAAGACACCGCGCTGAGCGTCTTTACGGTCACGCTCAATGGCGCGCCCATCGCGCCTACGGTCGGCACGTTTGTGGCCGGCACTGCCGTCCCATTCAGCCTGGCCAATCTCCAGGCCGAAAACGGCACCAATACGCTGGTCCTCACGGCCACGGATACCAGCGGCAACACGACGGTGGTGAGCAAGAGCTTTACCTTCAAGAACGTCGATCTCGGAGCGTCTCTCGCGGGGATTTACAATGGGGTGCTCGTTCCTTCAGGGACCGCTTCCAACGATACCTCGGGCTTTGCCACGCTGACGGTCACGCCGACCGCCACCTTCACGGGCAAAGTTACGCTGGGCGGCATCACCGTCGCGGTGAAAGGCCTGCTGAACAACGCCGGCGTCGCCAAGTTCAGCCCGACGAACTCCGACAGCTTCGACCTCATCGATAAAACGGAGTTCGACAGCTACCTCGGTGCGCTCAACTTCTCGGTCACTCCGGGCAGCGCCACGGGCACGCTCAAGACGGCCAAAGCCGGCTCGACGCTGGCTACCTTCAGCGCGCCGCTGACGCCCTATACCTCTGCCAATCCGGCGCCGGCCAGTCTGCTGAACCAGACCACCAAAGGCGTGTACAGCGTCGCCCTGGCAAGCAAGGAACAGTCGCCCACCGTCAATCACCTGCTCTATCCGCAGGGCGATGGGGTCGGCACACTGACCCTGACCAACGCCGGGGTGGCCTCCTTGAAGGGCAACCTGGCTGACGGCACCGCCTATTCGCTGTCCGGCCGCCTCACCGCCACCGGCACCGTGGCCGTGCACACGAACCTGTACAAAAAAGCGGGTTCCATCGCGGGGGTCCTGACCTTTGCGAATGCCGCCGACAGCGACGTGAGCGGTACCGATCTGCTCTGGATCCGTCCGGCGCAATCGCGCGCCCGGTATTATCCGGCGGGCTGGACCACGGGGGTTCGCGTCGATGGCATCGGCACGAAACAGAGCAACGTCGTCGCGACGGCGGCCGGTTTCGGCCAGGGCGCAGACGACATCACCGGGGCCACCCCGGCGGGCAACAGCACCATCGTCTTCACCGACGGCGCGCTGACCAGCACCGTGAGCAAGGGCGTGAATATCAATGAAACCACGGGCAAGGTGACCCTCATCCCGGTCACGCCCGTCCCGACCAGCTACAAGGTCACGTTTGGCGCGAGTTCGGGAGCATTCGGTGGGTTCTTCACCCACACGGATGGCACCAAGCCGGTCTTCAAGGCCGTGCTGCTGAACAAAGGCGGCAACAAGGGTGGCTTTGGGTACTTCCTGAGCACCCCGCCGGACACCTACGCCGGCAGCGGCCAGGGCGGCGGCGTCTCCGTCCAGCCGTAAGCAGGTCCCATTTCTCTCCGGAGTGCGCCGTCAGCCGCGGCGCACTCCGGCCCGAGAATGACACTCCTTCATTAATGTTGACTAAAATAGTTCTTGCGAGCGGTGGCGTTGCCCATTAACCCAGCGCGCCAGTAGGGCTTCACCTACCCCAATTACCTCAACACGATGAAAATATTCCCTGTCCTGAAACGGCTGCTCTCAGTCTTCGGCGCAGCCGTCGCCCTCTCCACGGCTAGTGCTGCTCTACCTTATACCGATGGAGACTTGATCCTGGGGGTCCATGCCACCGCCGGAGTGGGCGGAGGAGCCTCTTATGTAATCAACATCGGATCGGTATCCAATTTCGCCAACGCCACCAGTGCCACGACGATCTCGGGACTCGGAAACGTGGCGGCCGACCTCGAGTCTCAATTTGGCCCCAACTGGAAAACCCGCGCCGATGTCGCCTGGGGCATCTTCGGCGTCGCGCTCAGTTCGGATACCCCGAACACCCTTTACGCCAGCCGCCCGGAACCCACGCCGGGAGTTCTGGCTACGCCCTGGAAAGGTGACTCGCCCAGCGGCCAGTCTTCCACGGCTTCCAAAATCAATGCCGTGATCGGCGCCTACACGGCCTCTGCCGCCAATGGCGCGAGCACCAACGGCGTGCTTCAGGACAGCGCGATCAACAACTCGTACCACTCCTCCCAACCGGCCCCGAACACCGGCCGCATCAGTTTTACCGCTTTCAACCCGACAATCGAAGGCAACTTCGCCAGCGCGAGCGGCGGCACCGCCGGTTCGGTGATCGATCTTTTCAAAGTCGCCCCGGTCTTCGATCAAGCCGCCACCCGGCTCGGCTATTTCCAGTTTAGCGACAGCGGCGCTTTGACTTTCATTCCCAGCACCATCGCCATCGTGCGAATCCAGCAAGGCCAGGCAACGGCCGCAGAAACAGCCGGCACGATCCCCTTCACCGTCACCCGCGGCGGGGTCACTTCGAGCATCGTCACGGTCAATTTTGCCACGGGCGGCGGTTCGGCGGTTGCCGGCTCGGATTACACCACGACCAGCACCACACTCACCTTCCAGGCTGGCCAGACCAGTAAGGTGGTCGATGTGCCGATCATCGACCGCGACGGTTTCTATCAAGGCGACAAGACCTTCAACGTCGCCCTGACCAGTGCCTCCAACAACGCGAGCATCATCGCTTTTGCCACGGCCACGGCCAAGATCACGGAAACGGATCCGGCGCCTCCGGGCGATCTCGGCTTCACCGCCGCTTCGTTCACGGTTCCCTCGCTGACCGGTGCCGGTTCGCCGAATATCGCTACGGTGACAGTGACCCGTACCGGCGGTTCCGCCGGGCAGGTTTCTGCGGATGTCACGTTCGGCGGCAGCCTCGTGAATGGCACGGATTACCAGACGATCACCAGCCCGAAGACAGTGACCTTCGAAGAAGGCGAAACCACCCAGACGTTCGATATCACTCTGAATACCATTCCGGCAGGTTCACTGCCCGGCACGATCACCCTCACGCTCGGCAACTTCGTCGGCGCAGGTCAGGGCGCGATCACCAGCACCACGTTGAATATCGTTTCCGCCGGCGCTCTCGCTTTTAGCACCTCCGACTATCAGGGTTCCGAGCTCAACGGCACGGACGTCACGGTCCCGGTCACGCTCACTCGCACGGGCGGCGACACTGGCGCGGTCAGCGTCACCGTAGCTTCGACGCCTTCGACGGCGACTTTGGGCGACGACTTCACGCTTCCCGCTACGCAGGTCGTGACCTGGGCCAGTGGCGATTCGGCCCCGAAAACGTTTAATATCACGATCAAGGCCGACGCCTTGGTGGAACAGGCGGAAACCATCGCGCTCGTTCTGCAAAATGTGACGGGTGGCGCGACGATCGGCACCCAGAGCACGGCTACGGTCACCATCCTCGATCTCGATACGGCGCCTCCGACGATCACGCTGACGACGCCGAAACCGAAAACCAAGATCAGCGGCACAAACGTGAGTTTCAGCGGCAACGCCAAGGACACCCAGGGCGTCGCTCGGGTGGAGATCAAATTCAACGGCGTACTCGCCGCCACGGCCACTCCGTCCTCGGCGACCACTAACTACAACTGGACCGCCACGGCCACGCCCGAGCAGGGGCTGAATAATGTAACCGTCACCGCGTTCGACCTGGCGGGCAACTCCACCCCGATCACGACCACGCTGACCTTTACCAATGTCCGCCCGGAACTCGCCGGCGCCTACAACGGCCTCGTCGTCGCCACTCCGGCGAACAGCCCGCTGACACCCATCTTCCGGAATGGCCTGCTCAACGTCGTGGTGACCAAGACCGGCAGCTTCACCGGCAAGGTCTTCATCGGTGGCACTACGCTGCCGCTTAGGGGCGTGATTGGCTCGTCGGGCGCCGCCCGCTTCGGCAAGACGGCTGATGCCAGCTTCGACCTCACCGTGAAAGGCAGCACGCCGACGGCGATCGGCAAGCTGGTCTTCACCGTCGATACCGTCTCGGCCCTGAAGATCACGGGGAACATCACGAGCAACAACACGGCCATCGCTAACATCCCGCAGGCCGACCGCGCGGTTTATAACAAAAAGACCAATCCGGTGCCGACCTCGGTCCTGAATCCGGCTCAGGAGAAAGGCAAATACACCGCCATCTTCCAGGCCGACTCGAGCAACACCGGCTCGACGAACACCTACCCGCAGGGCGACGGTTTCGGCAGCATCACGGTCTCGCCGGCGGGCGTGGTGAAGATCGTCGGCAAACTCGCCGACGGCACCCCGGTCTCCTACAGCAACGCGCTGTCCACCGACCGTAACTGGCCGCTCTTCGTCCAGATCTACAGCAAGAAGGGCTTCATCAGCGGCCTCGTCACCTTCGACGACACCCAAGCCCTGAGCGACGCCAGTGCTCAGGATGTGAAGTGGCTCAAACCGGCCGGCCTACCCAAGCAGAAGCTGTATCCGAATGGCTGGGCCGATACCATCACGACGGACTTCTTCGCCTCGAAGTTCGTGGCCCCGGGCAAGCCCGGAAACACGGGCACGGTCCTCGGATCGGGTGTGACGGGTGCGGCCAGCGCGACCACCGCGAATATCGTCGTCACCGTTGCTGACGGTGGCCTGGCGAGCGCGGTAGCCACTGACGCCAGCCTCGATGCGAAGAGCAAAGTGACCCCGATTGGCGCCACGAACGGCTTGAAAGCCAAGTTCGTCGCCACCACCGGCGCATTCAGCGGCAGCTTCACCCACCCCGGCACGAACAAAGCCGTCTCCTACACCGGGGTCGCCTTCCAGAAGACGAACACGGCGTCGGGTTACTTCCTGTACACCCCGGCCACCGGCACCGCGGAAAGCGGCGCGGCAGGTGTGGCCAAGAAATAATCACGAACCTTACCCCAAAAACAACCCAGCCCAACAACCCCACGCCGAACTTTCTACGGCCCACCCGGCCGCGACCCGGCTCCAATATCCAACCTACCCAACATCCTATGAAATCGTTAAAGACCAAGTCCCCCTCGAAAGCGCTGCTGACCGGCCTCGCGGCCCTGGCGCTCTCCGGTGCGGCTTTCGCCCAGACTCCGACCATCACCATCTACATCGCCGGGGCCAACGGCGATCGCGCCACGACCAATACCGCCGTCGGCAATATCCTCCAGGGGGAGACCTTCACCGGCGTCAGCAACGGCACCGTCACCGGGTCGAACTATGCCAAGTTTACCGGCGGCACATTCACGAGCGCTGAATTCGGAACCGTCCAGGTCAACGTCAAAACCAGCTTCCAGGGTGCGGCCGCCGGCATCGCCCAGGTCGCGGGTTCTTTGCCCGGGTACTTCCTCGACGACAGTTCTGTCGCTGATCCCACTGGCAACGGAGCTCCGCGCGATCCCGCCGTGCCGCAGATCGCGATGTCCACCAACTTCCAGGCCACCACGCCCTTCCGGGAAACCTACAACGGCCACTTCTATGAAGATCTCAGCGCCAACGACTATCAAGTCAGCGTAGTCGGCTTGAAGTGGTATGGCAGCGTCGGGTTCCCGGGCGATAACATCACGCCGCAAACCGCGCAGTATCTCTTCGGTTCCGGCGTCATCCCGCTGGCCTTCTTCACGGGCAGCAATGCCGATCACGACAAGCTCGTCTTCGCCACGGGCCGCAACCTCGACGCCGGCCAGCGCTTTGTCGCCCAGGCCGAATCCGGCATCGGCATTTACGGCGTGGTGAAACACTACAAGCCGACGATCAGCGGCCAGCAAACCGACGGTGCCACCTATAAATATGGCGGGCAGGTGGACTCCCAGGTGCTCTGGCCGGTGGAAACCTACAGCGGCGTGAGCAGCCAGTTCCTCGGCAACGGCGGGCAGGATACCGGAAAAAACCTCGCACCCTTCCTCAGCGCTACGCTCACCGCCAATGCTTACAAGCTCGGCAATACCTTCCCCAACGCGACCGCGGGTTACTATATTAGCTACCTGACTCCGCAGGACGGGGACAACGCCGCCACCCACGGTGCGGTCGAACTCAAGTGGAACGGAGTTCCCTACAGCACCACCAATATCGCCGAAGGCCGCTACACCTTCTGGACCTACGAGCACCTCTTTTACCGCAGCTCGCTGTCCGGGGTGGAGAAGGCGTTCGCCGATGCCCTGCGGGATCAGATCAAAAACGTCGATGCGGCCGTCGCCGGCATTTTCCTCAACCAGGTCAATGTTTCCCGCAGCGGTGAAGGCACGATCGTGAAGGCGAAGTACTTCTAAGATTGTTCGGTCAGTTCAGGTTCATTCGGAGGCCGGTGCGAGTTCGCTCGCACCGGCTTTTTCCGTTTCGCGCAAAGGACGTAGGAAAAATCGAACTTAACCAACCCGCTCGCCTTAAAGCGGTTTAAACAAAACCGTGGTTTGGTTGAGGCTCGTGGAAATGGGGGCGAGCCCACGATGCTTGTAGGGCAAGCGCCCCGCTTGCCACATTCTTCTCACGGGATGCTGCAGCCACGTTTCTCCTAGGCAGGCGGGGAGCCTGCCGAAGGGTTGATCGGTAGTCCGATTGTTGGAGTTCAACCTTTAGGTTGCTCGTGGCAGCAGAGAAACCGCCACCTTCCCGCAACCTAAAGGTCGAACTCCAACAAAACGCCCAAGCCATCGTCAAATCCCCGGCCCGGCGCCTATTTCGCCGAGGTCTTCGCGCGGAACGCTTCCACCAGTTCCTTCCCCTTGGCGATCTGGTCGGCCGGAATCGAGGGTGTGATCTCCCGCAGGTAGCTCTGGGCGGTAGGCTCGCCCTGGCCCGCCGCGAGACTGAGCCATTGCCAGGCTTTGGCCAGATCCCGCCCGACGCCCGCACCGGTAAAATACATCCGCCCCAGGTTCGATTGCGCTTGGGCATTGCCTTGAGCGGCGGCGACCAGGAAGTCCTGAGCGGCGGCGGACAATTCCGGCGATCCAACCGCAGCGTTGGGAGCCTGCGCCGGCTTTGCTTTGATCTTCGGAGCTTTTCCGGGGCGAAAAGCCGCGGCCAGCTCCTGCCCGGCTTTCAGCTGATCCGGAGGAATGGTGCTGGCGATCTCGCGCAGGTAGTTCTTCGCCCCGGCATCGTCCTGATTCGCAGCCAGGGTGAGCCACTGGTAGGCTTTGGCGAGGTCGCGGGTCACTCCCTGCCCCGCATAGTACATGCGCCCGAGATTCATCTGCGCCTTGGCATCGCCTTCCGCCGCCGCCTGCTGAAAATAAGCAGCCGCCGTGGACAAGTCGCTCGGCCCGGCGACGCCGTGCTCCTTGATCACGCCAAGCATATTCCGGGCGGCCACCTTGCCGTTCGCGGCGGCTTTGATCAGCCACTTCTCGGCTTCGGCGTAGTCAGGCTTCAACCCTTCCCCGCCGAAATACCAAAGCTCGCCGAGGTGCCAGAATGCTTCGGTGAGGCCCTGCTGCGCGGCCCGGCGATACCATTTTTCCGCTTCCGGCAGATTCTTGGGCACGCCTTGCCCATTGGCGAACATTAGCCCCAGATCATCCTGCGCGGAGGCGCCCCCCTGCTCCGCTGCCTTGGACAGCCACTTCGCGGCTTCCGGCTTGTCCGCCTTTACCCCGCGGCCTTCCACATACATGTAGCCGAGATTGTTCTGCGCGCGGGGGTGCCCCTGCTCAGCAGCTTTCCGGAACCACTCGGCCGCCTTCACGTCATCCTGCTTCTCGCCCTGGCCCCAAAAATAAGCGCGACCGACCTGGAATTGCGCCTCGGCGTCCCCTTCTTCCGCCGCTTCACGGAATTTCGCCAGGGCGGCCTCATCCACTCCCTGCGCCGAGGGAAGAAGCCCCAGAAGGATAAGAGCGGCAGCAGGAAGCGGGAGAGAGAAAGGGCGGGACGAATTCACGGGACAGCCTAGTAGCCACGGACTTGCACCACTCAACCGAAAAATTATCCTTGAATGTATATCAATTGAGTATGAATAAGGCGCGTGCCTTTCGTCCGGTTGCCTCAATTCCGTTTTGCCTTTTGCTCGCGCCAATTCGCGATTTTCCTCGCATTGGCCTCGGGCGAGGGCGCGTTTGGGGCAGACGCCAAACCGGCCAATCCGGCCCCTCCCGCCAGCGCTACTGCCCCGGAGGAAACACTCTATATCGACGAATATCGGATCGAGGGCGCCGAGAAACTCAGTCAGGAAGAGGTGGAAGCCGCGGTATATCCTTTCCTCGGTCCCGGCCGGACCAATGCGGACGTGGAACAAGCCCGGGCCGCTTTGGAAAAAGCCTACTTTTCCAAAGGATACCAAACAGTTTCGGTGGAAGTTCCGGATCAGAAAATCCGCGGCGGGGTGGTCATTCTCCACGCGGTAGAGAAAAAGGTCGGCCGGCTGCGGGTCCGGGGTTCGCGGTATTTTTCGCTCTCGGACATCAAACGCCGGATGCCTTCCCTCAAGGAAGGGACTGTGCCGAATTTCAATGACGTCACGCGCGAGCTCGTCGCGCTGAGCAGCCACCCGGACCGGCATATCAGCCCCTCGATGCAGGCCGGCGTCGAGCCCGGCACGATCGACGTCGATCTGAACGTGAAGGACACGCTCCCCCTCCACGGCAGCCTGGAGCTGAACAATCGCTACAGCGCGGACACCACCGAACTGCGGGTCAATGGCGGGATCAGCTACAACAATCTGTGGCAGCTCGGCCACGGGCTCGGGGTCAATTTTCAGGTCGCGCCACAGCGGACCAGCGACGCGAAGGTCTTCTCCGGCTACTACCTCTTCCGCTTTCCGGATCTGCCGAATTTCACGCTCACCCTGCAAGGCACCAAGCAGGATAGCAACGTCTCGACCCTCGGTGGCGTGGCCGTAGCGGGCCGCGGCGAAATCCTCGGGGTGCGCGGCACTTTCACGCTGCCGAATCTCACCGACTTCTACCACGCCCTCACGGTTGGCTTCGACTACAAGCACTTCGACGAAAACATCGTCCTTGGTCTCTCGGAAACGGCGACTCCGATCACCTACTACCCGCTCAGCCTCGCGTACAATGCGACCTGGATCGGGCCGGGTCGCGTCACCGAACTGAATGCCGACGTGAACCTGCACTTCCGCGGTGCCGGGGGAACTCCGCAGGAGTTCGAGGCCAAACGCTACAATGCCCGCGGGAATTACATCTTCCTGCGCGCCGATCTCGCCCACACGCAGGATCTTCCCGGCGGGTTTCAGCTTTATGTCAAAGGGCAGGGCCAGCTCGCCAGCCAGCCTTTGCTCAATAGCGAACAGTTCGCCGGCGGCGGGCTGGGTACGGTGCGTGGTTATCTTGAGTCTACGGCTCTCGGCGACAACGGCGTCTTCGGCACGGTCGAGCTGCGTAGCCCTTCGCTCCTCGGCGAGAAAACCGGCGAATGGCGGATCTACGGATTCCTCGATGTCGGGTTCCTGACGCTGAACGATCCGCTGCCGGAACAGGAATCCCGCTTCGAGCTGGCCAGCTGGGGTATCGGCAGCCAGCTGCGAGTCTTCGATTTTCTCAATGGCTCCGTGGACGCGGGTTTCCCGCTGGCCCGCCGTTCCGATCCCGACACCGAGGACCTCCTCGTGACCTTCCGCGTCTGGGCCGACTTCTGAGTTTCGCCGGGTTCTTCATCGTTACCTCGATCCATTCACCCATGCCTTCCTCTCGTTTTATCTCGCGTCTTACCGGCTTACTGGCCGCCGTGATGCTCATCACTTCCTCCGCCTACGCGGAAGACCAAGCCGCGGCGTGGTGGGACAAGGAATGGCCGATTCGCAAGGCGATCACGATCGATGCGTCGCCGAGCGGCACGCCGATCATCGAGCCGATCGGCACGGCCACGGTGCTGGTTCGTTTGCACGATG